>Ga0265313_10000526_pt1 | contig 40043 bp, 32 predicted proteins | sample 4123metaG_FD_203122 | JGI IMG/M metagenome (GOLD analysis project Ga0265313, IMG submission 203122) | Rhizosphere microbial communities from Carex aquatilis grown in University of Washington, Seatle, WA, United States - 4-1-23 metaG | ecosystem: Host-associated > Plants > Roots > Rhizosphere >... | reverse complement strand
ACTCCTCCTCTCCCAGGGTCACGACTCCCAGGTTGGGGTGGAGCGTGGTGAAGGGGTAGTCGGCGATCTTGGGGCGGGCACGGGTCACCGCCGCCAGGAAGGTCGACTTGCCGGCATTGGGCAGCCCGACCAGACCGGCATCGGCGATCAGCTTGAGCCGCAGCCAGATCCAGCATTCCTGGCCTTCCCAACCCTCGTCGTTACGCCGGGGAGCCTGATTGGTCGACGACTTGTAGTGGAGGTTGCCGAAACCGCCGTCGCCGCCACGCAGCAGCACGATACGCTGTCCGGCCTGGGTGAGGTCGGACAGCACCGTCTCCTTGTCCTCGTCCAGCACCTGGGTGCCGACCGGAACCTTGAGCACCACGTCGTCGCCCTTACCGCCGGTCTTGTTGCGGCCCTGGCCGTGATTGCCTTTCTGCGCCTTGAAATGCTGCTGGTAGCGGTAGTCGATCAGGGTGTTGAGATTATCGACGCATTCCAGGATGACGTCGCCGCCGCGCCCGCCATCGCCGCCGTCGGGGCCGCCGAATTCGATGTGCTTCTCGCGCCGGAACGAGCAGCAGCCGGCGCCGCCATCACCCGATTTCACGAAGATTTTTGCCTGATCGAGAAACTTCATGGTTGTTAGCCTGTTGACGTGTCATCCCGAGGGAGCGGAGCGACAGAGGGACCCATCCTGCTCGGACACGCCCACCTTGGCACCGGCGTGCCGGGCGGCGATCCTTCGCTGCGCTCAGGATGACTGGCGGAAAGACATCCGGCAAAAACAAAAAGGGGAACGGCGGACCGTTCCCCTTCTTCAAAACGCAAGCGTCCGGGAACGGCCTACTCGGCAGCCTCCGGCAGCGGCTCGACGACCACGAAGGTGCGACCCTCGGCCTTGTGCTTGAAGGCGACCGTACCGGTAGCCTTGGCGAACAGGGTATGGTCGGTGCCCATGCCGACATTGGCACCGGGATAGAACTTGGTGCCGCGCTGACGCACGATGATGTTGCCCGGAATGACGATCTCGCCGCCGAACTTCTTGACGCCGAGCCGCTGGCCCGCGGAGTCGCGGCCGTTGCGGGACGAGCCGCCTGCCTTTTTATGAGCCATGATCTAGTCTCCTGGTATCCGCTGCGGTCAATCAGCCGGCGGAAATATCGGTGATGCGCAGGATCGTCAGGTCCTGGCGGTGGCCGTTCTTGCGGCGCGAGTTCTGCCGGCGGCGCTTCTTGAAGACGATGATCTTCTCGCCGCGCGCCTGCGCGACCACGGTCGCCTTGACCGAGGCACCATCCACGACGGGGGCGCCGATCTTGTCGCCGACCATCAGCACCTGATCAAGCACGACCTCGGCGCCGGCGTCACCCGCCAGCTTCTCGACGCGAATCACGTCGCCCGATGCCACCTTGTACTGCTTACCGCCGGTCTGAATGACTGCGAACATGACGATTCTACCTGAGCAAAAGAAACAGTGACGCGCGAGGTTTTGCCCCCGCGCGAGAGGGCCGAACTATACTCACGCCAATGAGAGAGTCAACGGCTTTGTGAAGGGCCGCCCTCACGCCGCCATCGGCCGCCCTCCGGCGATGAGGGCCGCGAAATCCTGGCGCCAGGTCGGGCTCTTGGCTTCGTCCACGTCGAACTCGGCATGGGCCCTTTCGTCGCACAGCGAGCGGATGGTGGCGTGCAGGTGGCTGGCGATACCGTCGATGGCGATCTCCACGGCCTTGCCCTCGCTCAGGCCAGACAGGTCGCCCCGGGCGCCGAATCCACCTTCGGAACAGTCCACCAGCCGCGCCGAGACACCGCGCCCGCCCATGATCACGGTACACCCCCGGTCCACGGCGTAGCGGGGCGAGCGGCGGCGGTTGACCTCCACGGTGGCGGTGCGGACCACCCGGACCAGAACTTCGCGCAGATGATCGATGCCGGTGGCGACTTCGGCCGAAATGCTCCCCACCGTGCCTGCGCGCTCACCGGTCAGCCGGGCCTCGTCCGACACCCGGGCGATGCGTTCGGCCACTTCCTGGGCGGCATCGGAGGTCTGGGCGACATTGCGGGCGATCTCCTGGGTCGCGGCACCCTGCTCCTCGATGGCCGACGCCACGGCGGTGGAAACGCCCTGGACATCGGTGATGGCATGGGCAATGTCGGCCACCGCCTGAACCGCGTTGCCGGTGGATGCCTGGATTTCCGTGATCAGACGGGTGATGTCCTCGGTGGCCTTGGCGGTCTGGCTGGCGAGATGCTTGACCTCGTTGGCCACCACGGCGAAGCCCTTGCCCGCCTCGCCCGCCCTGGCCGCCTCGATGGTGGCGTTGAGCGCCAGCAGGTTGGTCTGGCTGGCGATGTCGTTGATCAGGCCGGCCACCTCGCCAATCCGTCCCACCGAATCAGATAGTAAGGTGATGGTGCCACGCGCCCGCTCGGAAGCTTGGGCGGCCGAGCCGGTCACCTGAGTGGCGGTCCCGACCTGACCGGCGATCTCGCGGATGGAAGCGGAAAGCTGCTCGGCGGCGGCGGCCACGGTCTGGGCATTGGACAGGGCCTGGGCGGCGGCGGCGGCCACGCTCTGGCTGTTCTGCCCCACCGCGCCGGCCGATTGCGCCATGCCGTCGGCATTGTCGGCCATGCGATGAGTCATCTCGGCGATGCTGGCCACGGCGTTGCGGGTCTCGCGCTCAACCGTCTCGGCCATGGCCTCCAAGGCGGCGATCTTCTCGCGCTCTGCGCGCTTGCGCTCCTCCTCCTGCTGGGCGCGCAGGCGCTCCACCTCGATCAGCTCTTCCTTGAACACCTGGACAGAGCGGGCCATGCCGCCCACCTCGTCGCCGCGATCCTGGTCGGGGACGGTAACGGCCATGTCGCCCTTGGCCAGCCGGGCCATCACGCCGCGCATGGCGTCCAGAGGCTGGTAGATGGAACGGGCCACCACGATACCGATCACCGCCATGGCGGTGAAGCCCACCAGAGTCAGGAGGAGAGCAATCCGCCCGACCAGACGGTCGATACGGACCGACTCCGCCCTCGCCGCCGCCATGTCGGCCCGGGCTGCCCCGATCAGCGAAAGGATCGCCGGACGGGTGGCTGCATAATTCTCGCTCAGAACCCTGGTGGTTTCAGCCACTTTGAGGCTGCCTTCGGCGGCGGCCTTGAAGTCGCGTTGATAGGCGGCCATGCGCTCCAGGATAGCCGCCTGCGCCTCGATAGGAACCGCCGACGTCCCGATAGCCTTCCCGAACTCGCCGACACGCTGGTCCAACTCGCCGATATACTTGGCATCGAGCCGGGCGAGAAAGTCCTTCTCATGCCGGCGCATCATCAGCATCAACACCGCGAGCCGCAATTCGTCATACGACTTGAGAGCGGTCTCGACCTCGTGGACCGATGCGCGCAACGTGCCCATCAGCCCTTCCTTCTCGTTCAGCCCGACCCGGGTCTGCTCCTCGGTCATGCGGCGGAAGGTCTCGATATAGAGGGTGATGCCCTTGCGGACCTCGGCCGCCTGGGTCCGGCGGGGGTCATCGGGCTCCATGGCGTTGGTCATGGCATCCAGCGCATCCAGCGCTGCCTGAGCGGATTGAGCATGCTCGGCGACGTATTTGGCGTCCTTGTACAGGAGGAAGTCCTTTTCCCGGCGCCGTCCGTCGAGCAGGGCGAGATTGAGCGCCACCGCCTGCTCGCCAATGATGCCCTCGCGCTCGGCCACCTTGTCCGCCGCGTCGATGGCCGTGCCGCCGATCCCTTGGACCACCAGAAGGCTGGCCAGAATGAGGCCTGCCAAGGCCACAAGGGACCCGATCTGAACCTTGAGGGAAAAGCGCGACAGCAAGGCACTCATCATCACCCCCGCATAATCCGTAACAATCCGTATATGGGGGGTAATACATCATAAACGAAGGGATACAAGCGGCCATTCCGTGAATTTGCCGTCGGCGGGAGACGTCGGCATGCCACAAACAATGACGCATTGCGTCACGGTTGTGTTGCATCAACTTTCCACCCCGAATGGACTTCATTGATCCGAGCCTTTATTCTCATCGCTATTTCATGCTTTTCCGCCTCGGTCGCCGTCGGCCATGCCTTGATTTCGGCTCGGGTGCGCTTGCATCCGATACACCAGCCCACGCGATCATCGATGCGGCAAACCGATTTGCAGGGCGAGTCGAAGACACGAAGCGGTGGGTGGGGCAAACGATCCTCCTCGGGAACACCCCGTTCGGTGGGGTCGATTCCCATATAGGCCCTGCTCAGGCGGCATAACAGCCCCGCCCGCACTGGTGGCGGCGGCACGCAGGGGGTATCCTTGGCCGACAGGGAAGAGCACAGCCTGAGGGAGAGATGATGATGTTGCATGGCAAGGTTCTGGTGGCCCAAGGTGGCGGCCCGACCTCGGTGATCAATCAGTCCATGGTCGGCGCGGTGATGGAATCGCGCAAATTCCGCAACGTCGATCTGGTCTACGGCGCCCATCACGGGGTGCAGGGCATCATCAACGAGGAATTCCTAGACCTCACCCAGGAGACCAGCCACAACCTGGAAATGGTGGCGCAAACCCCATCCTCGGCTCTTGGCTCGACCCGGGACAAGCCCGACCTCAAATACTGCCAGGAGATCTTCAAGGTCCTTCAAGCCCACGGTATCGCCTATTTCTTCTATATCGGCGGCAACGATTCCTCGGACACCGTGCGCATTGTCTCGGAACAGGCCCACAAGGCCGGCTATCCCCTGCGCTGTATCCATATCCCCAAGACCATCGACAACGATCTGGTGCTGAACGACCACACCCCGGGCTTTCCTTCGGCGGCCCGCTTCGTGGCGCAGGCCTTCATGGGGGCCAATCTGGACAATTCGGCGCTGAAGGGGGTCTATCTCGCCGTGGTCATGGGCCGCCATGCCGGCTTCCTCACCGCCGCCTCGGCACTGGGCAAGAAATTTCCCGATGACGGCCCCCACCTGATCTATATCCCCGAGCGCACCTTCTCGGTGGACAGCTTCCTGACCGACGTCAAGACCACCTTCGACAAGCATGGCCGCTGCGTCATCGCGGTGTCCGAGGGCATCCACGACGAGAACGGCGCCCCCATCATCACCAAGCTGGCCAAGACGGTGGAGAAGGACGCCCACGGCAACCTTCAGTTGTCGGGGACCGGGGCGCTGGCCGATCTGCTGTGCGACGAAATCAAGAGCAAGCTGGGCATCAAGCGAGTGCGCGGAGACACCTTCGGCTACCTCCAGCGCTCGTTCATCGGCTGCGTCTCCGATGTCGATCAGCGCGAGGCCAGGGAGGTAGGCGAGAAGGCGGTGCAATACGCCATGTGGGGCACGGTGGACGGCTCGGTGACTATCCAGCGCACCGGCTTCTATTCGGTGGACTACAAGCTGCTGCCGCTGGAAGCGGTGGCGGGCAAGACAAGGGTGATGGAGGACCATTTCATCGCGCCCTCCGGCACCGACGTCACCGACGCCTTCCGCATGTATCTGCGGCCGCTGCTGGGCTCGGGCATGCCCGATGCTTTCCGCCTCCGCCTCAATTCGGTGCCGAAGATTCTGGGTCGGTAGGGGGATGCAGAGGGGCCGGGGCGAAAGCCCCGATTACCCGCCCTTCCCCGGCCGCAGCACATGGGTGTGGTCGGCGGCGTAAAGGCGGGAGTCGGAAAATTCGGCCCCGCCCAGCACCCGGCCCACCAGGATCAGGGCGGTACGGGTCAGGCCCGCCTCCTTCACCTTGTCGCGGATGTCGGCCAGAGTGCCCCGGATGAAGCTCTGATCGGGCCAGCCGACACGGAAGGCCACCACCACCGGGCAGCTGTCGCCATAAAGCGGGGTCAGTTCCTTGACCACATAGGCAAGGTTGCTCACCGACAGATGGATGGCCAGAGTGGCGCCGCTGCTGCCCAGGGTGGCCAAGTCCTCCTGGTTGGGCATGGGCGACGAGCGCACCGAGGTCCGGGTCAGGATCACCGTCTGGCTGATATCGGGCAAGGTCAGTTCGGTGCACAGGGCGGCGGCGGCGGCGGCGAAGGCTGGCACCCCCGGGGTCACGTCATAGGGAATCCCCAGGGCATCCAGCCGCCGCATCTGCTCGGCGATGGCGCCGTAAAGCGACGGATCGCCGGAATGGACCCGGGCCACGTTCTGCCCCTTGGCATGAGCAGCCTGCATCTCGGCGATGATCTGATCGAGGTCCAGCGGTGCGGTGTCGATCACCTGGGCCGAGGGCATGGCTTCGGCCACAATCTCCGGCGGGACCAGCGAACCGGCATAGAGCACCACCGGCGAGTGGCGGATCAGATTGAGGCCGCGCACGGTAATGAGGTCGGGGGCCCCGGGGCCGGCACCGATGAAATGAACGGTCATATCGGTCTTTATCCAAAAGCCTGATTGGGCTACCGCCCGCGCCCGGTCGGGGCAAAGCCCCCCCCTTCCTTTTCGAAAACAAAGGGGGTTTGGGGCTTGCCCAAGGCGGGCGCTGGCGACAGCCCGCCGGGAGAACCTCAGCCCAGCGCGGCGACGCCGGGCAGAACCTTGCCCTCCAGCCATTCGAGGAAGGCGCCACCGGCGGTGGAGACGTAGGAGAATTTATCCTCCACCCCCGCCTTGGCCAGGGCCGACACGGTGTCGCCACCGCCGGCCACGGTCAGCAGGCGGCCCTGCGCGGTGCGCTCGGCCGCCCATTGGGCAACCGCGTTGGTGGCTGCGTCGAAGGGCTTGATCTCGAAGGCGCCGAACGGGCCGTTCCACACCAGGGTCTTGCAGCCGCCCAGACGGTCGATCACCGCCTCGGTCGAGGCCGGACCGGCATCGAGGATCATCATGTCGTCGGGCACGGCATCGACCGAAACCACCTTATTGGCCGCGTTCTCGGCGAACTCGCCCGCTACCACCGCATCCACCGGCAGCACGATATGGCAGTGGGCGGCCTTGGCCTTGTCCAGAATCTCGCGGGCGGTGTCGGCCATCTCCTTCTCGCACAGTGACTTGCCCACCGACTTGCCCTGAGCGAACAGGAAGGTATTGGCCATGCCGCCGCCGATGATCAGGTAATCGACACGCCCGACCAGATTCCCCAGCAGCTCCAGCTTGGTGGAGACCTTGGCACCACCGACGATGGCGGCCACCGGCTTTTCCGGCTTTTCCAGCGCCTTGCCCAGGGCTTCCAGTTCGGCCTGCATCAGCCGGCCGGCCGCCGCCGGCAACAGATGGGCCAGCCCTTCGGTGGAGGCGTGGGCGCGGTGGGCGGTGGAAAAGGCGTCGTTGACATAAAGATCGCCCAGCGCCGCCAATTGCTTGGCGAAGCCGGGATCGTTCTTCTCTTCCTCGGGGTGAAACCGCACGTTCTCCAGCAGAGCGATATCGCCGTCCTTCAGCGAGGCGATCAGCTTTTCCACCTCGGGACCGACACAATCATCCGCCCAGGCCACCGGCTTGCCGACCGCCTTGGCCAGCGGCTCGACCAGCAGCTTCTGCGAATACTTGTCCTCGCGCCCCTTGGGCCGGCCGAAATGGGTGAGAACGATGACCCTGGCGCCCTTGGCGGCCAGTTCCTTCAGCGTGGCGGCCGAGCGGTCGATGCGGGTGGTGTCGGTGACCTTGCCGTCCTTGGCCGGCACGTTGAGATCGGCCCGCACCAGCACCCGCTTGCCTTTGACGTCGAGCATGTCGATGGTCTTGAACATGGGATGTTCCCCCTGGGTCTTTGATATCGGCAGGAAAAAGGGCGAGCCACCACCGTGGCCCGCCCCTTCTTGTCCTTAGTGCTTGGCGACGTGCTGGAGGAACCGCAGCATGTTGCAGGTGTAGCCGTACTCGTTGTCGTACCACGCCACCACCTTGACGAAGGTGCTGTCCAGCTGGATGCCCGCATCGGCATCGAAGATGGACGGCAGCGAGCAGCCGACGAAATCGGTGGAGACCACCTTCTCATTGGTGAAGCCGAGCACGCCTTTGAGCTCGCCTTCCGACGCCTTCTTCATGGCGGCGACGATATCCTCGTAAGAGGCTTCCTTATTCAGCTCGACCGTCAGGTCTACCACCGAGACGTCGGAGGTGGGGACACGGAAGGACATGCCGGTCAGCTTCTTGTTCAGCTCGGGCAGCACCTTGCCCACGGCCTTGGCGGCACCGGTGGAGGACGGGATGATGTTTTCCAGGATGCCGCGGCCGCCGCGCCAATCCTTGGAGGACGGGCCGTCCACGGTCTTCTGGGTGGCGGTGGCGGCGTGCACCGTGGTCATCAGGCCGCGCTTGATGCCCCAGTTGTCATTCAGGACCTTGGCCACCGGAGCCAGGCAATTGGTGGTGCAGGACGCGGCGGAGACGATCTTCTCGCCGGCATACTTGGCGTGGTTGACGCCGTAGACGAACATGGGGGTGTCGTCCTTGGAGGGAGCCGACATCAGCACCTTCTTGGCGCCGGCCTTCAGATGCTTCTCGGCGGTATCGGCCGACAGGAACAGGCCGGTGGACTCGACGACGATGTCGGCCTTGACCTCGTCCCACTTCAGCTCGGCCGGGTCCTTGACCTGGGTCAGGCGAATCTTCTTGCCGTTGACCACCAGAGTGTTGCCCTCGACCGAAATCTCGCCGTTGAAGCGGCCATGCACCGAATCGTACTTCAGCATATAGGCCAGATAGTCGGGTTCGAGGAGGTCGTTGATGCCGACGATCTCGATCTCCGGGAATTCCTTCGCGACAGCGCGGAACACCATGCGACCGATGCGGCCGAAGCCGTTGATGCCAACGCGAACAGTCATTATTTCCTCCACTTGGGTCCGACACGACGGTGAGGCAGGCTCGCCCTGGCGAGGGGCGGGGATGGGTGGCGCCGGCGCGCACCGGAGGGAGCGCCCTAGCCTGCGAAGTCGAGGAACCATATTGCACAGAGTCCGTTGCGAATCCAGCCCCCAAACGACACCGAAGTCAATTGTCGGTGATGCGAGATATGCAACAGACGCAGCCCCACCCGAAGGGATGGAAACGGCTCCACCCCGGCGATGATGAAATAATATCCGAATGGATTGGAGAGTTCCGACACCTCTATCCTGCCGGATAACCGGGGAAAAGTACTCCTTGCGCCGCAACATAGTGGTCCGCCAACTTCCACGAATCTTACATATTTGTAATAACACCCCCAGAGCGTCCCGATGCTATGTATGCCCCCCGCAGGAACGCCCGCCCCCGTTCATCATACTGGCACTTGTGCGGCCGGGCCGGTTGTGCTTCAACCCATTCTCGATGTTTTGATCGGCCTATTGTCGCCGCCGGTCGTTCGACGAAAAGGAATCATCGCTCATGAAGACGTTGTTCGCGCGCGGTCCCGTGCTCGCTCTGGCTGTGACCGCCGGGCTTGCCGCCGGCCCCGCCCTGGCCGCCGACCAGAAGAATTCCGTGGTCGCCGTGGTCAACGGGACCGAGCTGCACATGTCGCAACTGGCCGAGTTCGCCCGCCAGATGCCTCCCCAGGCGGGCCAGCCCCCCTACGAAGCCCTGCTCGAAGTCGTGATCAACAACCAGTTGGTCTACGATCAGGCCAAGAAGGACAAGCTGGACGGCGATCCGGACGTCAAGGCCGCCCTCAAGCAGGCCGAGATCAGCATCATGCGTCAGGTCTGGATCAGCAAGAAGATGCGCTCGGCCGTCACCGAAGAGGCGGTCAAGGCCCGCTACGATCAGGTGGCCAAGGATTTCGTCCCCGCCGAGGAAGTCCGCGCCCGCCACATCCTGGTTGATACCGAGGATGCCGCCAAGTCCATCATCGCCGAGCTGAACAAGGGCGCCGATTTCGGCGAACTGGCCAAGACCCGCTCCAAGGACCCCAGCGCGGCCCAGTCGGGCGGCGACATCGGCTATTTCACCCAGAAGGACATGGTGCCGGAATTCGCCGCCGCCGCCTTCGCCATGCGTCCGGGCGAGGTCTCCAAGACCCCGGTCAAGACCCAGTTCGGCTATCACGTGATCAAGGTCGAGGACAAGCGCATGGCCGCCCTGCCGCCCTTCGATCAGGCCAAGGGCATCCTCAGTCAGCAGCTGGCCGAGGGCGTCGCCCAGAAGGCCGTCGCCGACCTGCGCGAGAAGGCCAAGATCAAGCGCTTCGCCCCCGACGGCTCGCCGCTGCCCGAGGCCGCCAAGTAGTAGGATCGGGCCTGTTGCGCCGATCATGATTTCGGGCCAGGAATGCTTCGGCGTTTCCTGGCCCAATCATGCCAAGCCCCTTTTTTCCGACCGACCAACTGGGATCATCCGCCATGACCACCCTGTCGCCCCTCGCCCCCGAGTGTTTCCCCGACATGCCGATCGTGGCTGGCGTGTCGCTGACCGGCCATGCCTGCGGCGTGCGCTATGAAGGCCGCACCGACCTGCTGCTTGTGGAAATGGCCGAGGGAACCGCCGCCGCCGGCGTGTTCACCCGCTCGCTCACCGCCTCGGCGCCGGTGGAATGGTGCCGCGACGCCGTGGCCAAGGGCCGTGCCCGCGTCCTGGTGGTCAATTCCGGCAATGCCAACGCCTTTACCGGTTCGGTGGGCGTGGCCTCGGTCAGGCGCACCGTCGACAAGGCCGCCTCGCTGTTGGACTGCAATGCCTCAGAGGTCTATATCGCCTCGACCGGCACCATCGGCGTACGACTGCCCGACGAAAAGATCACCGACGCCCTGGCCGATGCCCGCGCCAAGCTCAAGCCCGATGGCTGGGCCGAGGCCGCCAAGGCCATCATGACCACCGACACCTATCCCAAGGGCGCCACCCGCACCGCCCTCATCGACGGCACCAAAGTGGTGATCAACGGCATCGCCAAGGGCGCCGGCATGATCGCGCCGGACATGGCGACCATGCTGTCCTATGTCTTCACCGATGCCGACCTGCCGGCCCCGGTGCTGCAGGCGTTGCTGTCCAAGGGCGTCGATCGCTCGTTCAACGCCATAACCGTGGATAGCGACACCTCCACCAGTGACACCCTGATGCTGTTCGCGACGGGCAAGGCCGGCAATGCCCGCATCAAGGATGCCACGGACAAGCGTCTCGCGGACTTCAAGGCCAAGCTGTTCGACCTGCTGCTGGATCTGGCGCTGCAAGTGGTTCGCGACGGCGAGGGCGCCACCAAGTTCGTCACCATCCACGTCACCGGCGCCGCCGGCAAAAGGGCCGCGCGCAAAATCGGCATGTCCATCGCCAACTCGCCGCTGGTCAAGACCGCCATCGCCGGCGAGGACGCCAATTGGGGCCGGGTGGTGGCTGCCGTGGGCAAGGCCGGCGAGAAGGCCAATCGCGACAAGCTCTCCATCCGCATGGGCGGAGTGCTGGTGGCCGACAAGGGCGAAATGGCCCACGGCTACGACGAAGCTCCGGTCACCGCCCATTTCAAGGGCAAGGAGATCGTCATCGAGGTCGATGTCGGCGTGGGCAAGGGCAAATCCACCGTCTACACCTGCGACCTGACTCACGCATATATCGACATCAACGGGTCGTACCGTACATAATCCCTGGATCATTCCAAGGGGGGCAGGTCATGGCTGAGCGGGGCTGCCGGGAACCCGGCACTGTCTGGGCGGGTCATCCATTGCTGACGGCGCGGCTCAAGCTGCGCCCGGTGGCCGAGGCCGATATCGAGAAGCTGCCGCCGCTGCTCAACGACTTCGAGGTGGTCCGTCTGACCGCCGCCATTCCCCACCCCTATACCATCGACGACGCCACCGCTTTCTTCGCCGCCCAGGAAATCCGCCGCATCGAGGCCAAGGGCGTGGCCCTGGTCATGGAGCGGACCACCGATGGCGCGGTGATCGGAGTCATCGGCTTCGGACTGGAACGGAACGGCGCCCCGGAACTGGGGTATTGGCTGGGCAAGGACTACTGGAACCAGGGCTATGCCACCGAGGCGCTGCACCGCCTGATCCGGCACCTGTTCGAGACCCTGGGCTTCGATCAGGTCTGGGCCTCGTTCCATCCCGACAACCATGCCTCCAAGCGGGTTCTGGAGAAGGTGGGGCTCACCTATCTGCGGGTCGATACCTGCGCCATGCCGGCCCGCGGTCAAAGCGTTGTCGCCCCGGTCTTCGCCTTGCGCAAGGGTGACTGGCTGATGGGCCGTTCGCTGCGGCCGACCCTGCTGGTGGTGGCCGCCGCCCTGATCGACGGCGACGGCCGTATCCTGATGGCATCCCGCCCCGCCGGCAAGAGCATGGCCGGGTTGTGGGAATTCCCCGGCGGCAAGGTCCATGACGGCGAGACTCCGGAAATCGCCCTGGTGCGCGAGTTGGAGGAGGAGCTGGGCATCGACGTCACCCAAAGCTGTCTGGCGCCACTGGCCTTCGCCTCCCACGATTACGACACCTTCCACCTGCTGATGCCGCTTTACGCCGTGCGGGTGTGGAAGGGCAATCCCGCCGCCCGCGAGGGTCAGGACCTGAAATGGGTCCGCGCCGCCCGCCTGGGCGACCTACCCATGCCGCCGGCCGACATCCCGCTGGTCGCCCTACTGCGGGAATGGGTATGATCTCCGTCTCTGTTTGAGTGGAGGCCACCATGGCGAAGGACTTCAACCTCTTCGTCCATCTCGGCCAGCATCTCGCCTATGGCGTGGCCGCCGGCATCGCCTTCGGTCTGGCGGTTCTGGCCACCGATCTCAGCCATATCCGCAGCATGCTGATGGACTCCCCCAATCCCTTCCCGGTGCTGTTCATGATGTTCCTCGGCCTGATCGTCACCTTCGGCGGCGTCGCCATGGGGGTGGGCATCATGAATCTGGCCCGCGATGACAAGGACGACGAGGACTGATCCGGCAGGCTTTTCCCGCCTCCCGGCAGAATTTTCCGCCCCCATCCTCCCGGAGGCCCCGGCACACCGCCCGCCCCCGGAACGTATTTCAAGCAAAATCAATGCACTAGACATGGCCCGCAAACTGGCCCGGCCCTTGCTGGGGATAGGACGCGAGAAATCCCAAATGCGGGGACAAGACCATGACCGTGCAATCGATCAACAACCGTGTGGTAGCCGACAACAGCCTGACCTCGACCGCCCAGGACAAGGTCCAGGCTGCCGCCTCGGTCGAGGATGCCTTCATGGCCGTGCTCCAGCAGACCAGCCAGCGTTTCGGCGCCCAACTCGGCTCCAACGCCAGCGCTGGCGCCGATAGCATGCTGGCCGAGCACATCACCCGGGTCTCGGTCAGCGTCAAGAGCGACAAGCCCCAGGCCCAGCGCGACGATACCGCGACCCAGCGCGCCCCGGTCACCAAGGCATCGCGCCCCGCCGCCAAGGCCGACAAGCCGCGCGCAGCCAGCAGCGACGACAACAGCAATGCCGCCGCCAGCAGCGATGCCACCGCCGCTCCCGCCGCCGCCGATGACAATGCTCCGGCCGCCGCCGCCAGCGATGACGGCAAGGCTCCCGCCGCCAAGGCGCAGGACGACAGCAATACCGCCGCCGATAGCAATGGCTCGCAGACGGCCGCCACCACCGACACCAATGCCGCCGCCAACGCCGTCGCCGAGCAGCAGAAGGCCGTGGTGGAAATCGACATCACCGTCGAGGAGACCATCACCACCGTCGAAGTGGTCTCCACCGGCGATCAGGCCGCGCAGATCGACCCCAACCAGCAGGCCGCCCAGTTGCTGGCCGGTCAGGCCGCTTCCGGCCAGAACGCCGCCGGGGCCAAGGACCCGCTGGCCGGCCTCAGCAAGGATGACCGCCAGCGCGTCAACGACCTGCAAAAGCAGATCGTCGCGGATCTCAATCAGGGTGATGCCGCCGATGCGCTGGACGCCGCCACCCAGATGGTGAGCCAGCTGGCCGCCAATATCAGCCAGCAGCTGAACGGCACCCAGAACCTCCACCAGGGCAAGGCCACCACCGCCACCGCCCAGGATCAGGCCAAGGATCTGGCCAATATGCTGGCCGGTTCCGGCGCCCAGATGCAGGTCAATGTCCAGGTCACCCAGGCCACCCAGAGCGACACCACCGCGACCCAGACCGCCCAGACCCTGCTCGACGCCCAGGCTCAGATCGAGCAGGCGGCGCAGACCCAGGTCGCCGCGGTGGACCCCAATGCCGGCCGCGCCGGCCAGGACCAGGGGCAGAACGCCAACAGTCAGGCCCAGCCTGATCCCACCGCCGTCCTGACCCCGGTCGCCGGTGCGCCCGGTCAGGCCGCCCCGGTGGTCGAGGACACGCCCAAGGTGTTCAGCGCCGTGCTGGCGGCCCAGATGGAAGCGGCCAATCAGGCCTCTACCGAAACCGCTCCGACGCCGCAGATCACCGGTATCGCCAATGTCGGCCAGCCCCAGGCGGCGAGCCAGACCAACTCGGCCCAGTCCACCGCCCAGACCGCCCGCGCACCGCGCGTGCCGTTGCAGCAGCAGGTGATGGATCAGGTCAACGTCCAGATCGACAAGGCGGTCAAGGACGGCGCCGACGTGGTCAAGATTCAGCTCAAGCCCCACGAGCTGGGCAAGATCGAGATCAAGCTGGAGGTCAGCGCCGATGGCCATGTCAACGCCACCGTGACCGCCGAGAAGCCCGAAACCCTGGCCCTGCTCCAGAAGGACTCCAAGGGCCTGGAAAAGGCGCTGGAGAACGCCGGTCTCAAGACCGACGGCACCGCCACCAGCTTCAATCTGAAGGGCCAGGAGCACCAGCAGAACGCCGATCGTGGCGGCAACAATTCCCAACGCCAGGGTCGCGGCCGCGCAGGCGGTGCGGACCTGGGTGAAGACCCGCTGGCCGGTTCCGTCCAGGCCGCCCAATCCCGTCTGTCGGGCGGGCGCTCCGGCGTCGATATTTCGGTCTGAGGAGATAGAAAATGACCACCGCAGTCGGCTCAACCACCTCGACCACGTCCACCAGCTCCAGCAGCCAGTCCAGTACGGCGCTGAAGTCGCTGGGCAGCGACCTGAACACCTTCCTCAACATGCTGACCACGCAGTTGAAGCATCAGGACCCGCTGTCGCCCATGGACTCCACCCAGTTCACCAGCCAGCTGGTCCAGTACTCCAGCGTCGAGCAGCAGATCAACACCAACTCCAACCTGGAGAAGCTGATCACGCTGCAAACGGCCAGCCAGACCTCCCAGGCGACCAACTATCTCGGCCAGAAGGTGGAGGTCTCGGGTGACAGCCTGCCGCTGCAGAATGGCGCGGCCGCCTTCTCCTATACGCTGCCGGAAGCGGCAGCCAGCGTGACCGTCGACATCAAGGACTCCACCGGCAAGGTGGTCTCCACCAAGACCGGCGACCTCACCGTCGGCCGCCATGACGTCAGCTGGGACGGCACCGATACGTCGGGAACCCAGTTGAAGGACGGCCTCTACACCGTCGCCGTCACCGCCACCAAGGCGGACGGAACGGCGCTGACCACCACCGACACCGTATTCGGCGAGGTGAGCAAGGTGACCAACGACGCCACCGCCGGCACCCAGCTCGAAATCGATGCCGGGACCAGTGGCGGCAAGCTCGTCACCACCCTGGACAAGATCATCAGCGTCGCCGCCAACAACACCGTCTCCAACGCCCAGCTCACCGCCGCCAACGCCCAGTATCTCGCGGCCCAGGCGCAGTATCAGGCGTTGCAGGCGGCAAACTCGGCGTCGTCATCTTCGTCCGCTTCGTCATCCTCGTCTTCATCTTCGTCGTCCAAGTGACGATCGGCCAGTAGTCCCAGGAGGGTACCATGAGCTTATACGGCGCACTGTTCTCGGGGGTTTCCGGCCTGGCTTCGCAGTCCAGCGCCATGGGAGCCATCTCCGACAACATCACCAATGTCAACACCACCGGCTACAAGGGCACCCAGGTCGCCTTCCAGACCCTGGTGACCAAGCAGGTGTCCATCACCGAATACTCGCCGGGCGGCGTCCAGTCCAAGCCCCGCGCCGCCATCGACGTGCAGGGCCTGTTGCAGGCGACCAGCAATTCGACGGATATGGCGCTGTCGGGCCAGGGCATGTTCGTGGTCAACACCGCCCCCGATCCCGCCACATCGGGCAACGGCATGTTCGCCTATACCCGCGCCGGTTCGTTCAAGACCGACAGCCAGGGCTATCTGCAGAACACGTCGGGCTTCTACCTCCAGGGATGGCCGCTGACCTCCACCGACAACAGCGCCTCGGCCCGGCCGAGCGAGCAGGTCATCAACGGCAATACCTATATGAAGGCCTACAAGGACACGACGGGCAACTTCCACTACATCAACCAGAACGTCATCGATCCCAACGAGATGAAGTCGCTCAATCTGAAGACCATCGGCGGCACCGCCGATCCGACCACTCAGATCAAGATGGGCGCCAACCTGCCGTCGGGCGATTCGGTGTTCAACCCGGCGGTGACCGGCTCGGGCGGGCTGCACGAGACCAGCGTGCTGATCTACGACTCGCTGGGCAACACCTCCAACGTCACCGTCGATTGGATGAAGAGCAATGCCAATCAGTGGGACATTGCCAACATGACCAACTTCTTCGGCGTCGGCAGCACCATCGCCGACACCACCAACAGCCCGGATTCCACCGCGACCTTCTCGGTCGCCGGCCAGCCCGTCGGCGGCAGCGCCACCCTGATCACCGCCAGCGCCCTCAATCACAGCGTCAACTTCTTCGCCGGCACCGGCGTCATCGCCTATCAGACCGCCGCCGACGCCGCCCTGCTGCCGGTCGGCACCAATTTCCAGGTGGCCAATGCCGAGGATGCCGCCAATAACGGCAACTTCCTGATCAAATCCGCCAATCAGGCCTCGGCGTTGACCACCGGCCTCAACAGCACCTCCGCCAATGTCGGCTCGGTGACCGTCACCCGCAACGGCACCTCGACCTCCTATCAGACCGTCACCACCACCCCCAGCGGCACCATGAACTTCGGCGGCGCCACCAAGCCCACCCTGGCGGTCGGCGATATCGTTCAGGTGGCGGACGCATCGGGCGTGACCGGGTATTACCGCGTGACCGCCTACAATGCCGGTACCGGCGCCAGTTCGGTCACCGCCCTCAATTACAGCAAGATCGAAACCGCGCCCTTCCAGACCGAACGCGGCATCCAGCCGCCGTCGGGATCGTCGGTGCTGGAAATCAACGACCCCACCGGTGCCACCAACGCCGTCTACGCCGCCCAGGCCCGTCTCGACTTCACCGCCTCGTCGCGCGCCGACGTCACCGCCATGGACGGCAAGACCTTCACCATCACGCCGTCGGGCAGCAGCATCCCGCTGACCGTCGAATTCGACTCCAACGGCATCAACAACCTGTATGACGCAGCCACCAATGTCGGCGGCACCACCAACATCGTCATCAATCTCCAGAACGCTTCCATCACCTCGGGGTCGCAGATCGCCGATCTGGTGGCCAAGGCCCTGAGCAATGCCTCCAACTGGGATCACAACACCAACGTCCATTTGCCCGTCACCGCCGTCTCCACCTCCGCCGGCTCGGCCGTTCCGCTGTTCCGCTCCAATGGCGGTACGGTGGAGGTCGTCCAGCAGACCACGGTGGCGGACAAATACACCTTCGATATGTCCGGCCTGGGATCGTCCTGCACCCAGTCGCAGACCCGGCAATGGAACTCGTCCATCCCCTCGGTGGATCAGGTGACCGGCATCTTCACCCTGGACAACATCTCCACCTCGCTGGCCAATCTTCCGGCCATCAAGTTCAACGGCAACGGCACGCCGCAGTCGATCATGGGCCAGGGCAGCACCTCCGGGTCCTCGGCCACCGCCCCCACGCCCCGCATCGCCATCGTCTGGGCCAACGGCGCCGAGAGCATGACCTCGGTCCCCAACGGCACCGGCGCCGATCACCGCATCACCTGGGCGCTGGGCAATACCTCGCAGTCCGACGGCATGACCCAGCTGGGCGGCAATTACCAGCTGTCCTATTCCACCCAGAACGGCGCCAAGTTCGGTAACTTCAGCGGCGTGTCGGTGGGCACCGACGGCGTGGTGACCGCCCTGTTCGACAACGGCGTCCGCCGCCCGGTGTTCCAGATCCCGGTTGCCACCTTCACCAACGTCAACGGCATGGAATCGCTGACCGGCAACACCTGGATCGAGACGGATGTGTCGGGGTCCTACACCCTCCGCACCGCCAATCAGGCCGGCGCCGGCACGGTCCAGTCGGCCTCGCTGGAAGCTTCCACGGTGGATATCGGAACCGAGTTCACCACCATGATCGTCACCCAGCGCGCCTATTCGGCCGCCGCCAAGATCATCACCACCGCCGACCAGATGCTCGACGAACTGGTGCAGATCAAGCGTTAACCTTTTAACCGCGCAATAGGGCCGCCCATCGTCATGGGCGGCCCTAAGCCCGAGCGGCGTTTGAGCCTAAGCCCGCACGGAGGTGCGGGCGCACTTGACGAGTCGGCCGGGGGTGGAAACACCCCTGGCCTTTTTCTTTTTCGGACCCGGCAAAATTTGCCGGGTTGTTAACCATCTCTTCAGCGACGGGGGCCTAGGCTGGCCCTTGAGAGCCGTACCGGGTCGATGGAGTTGACGTGAACGCATTACTGCAAATGCTGCGCGGCCTTGGGCCCATGCGTCTGGCCGCCATCGCCGGCGTCGGGGTCAGCATCCTCGGCTTCTTCATCTACCTGATGAGTCGGGTGGCTGCGCCACAGATGGAGCTGCTCTATGGCGACCTCGATCTGGCAGATTCCAAGCAGATCATCGAGAAACTGACCACCGACAAGGTTCCTTACGAGCTGCGCAAGGACGGCACCGAGGTCTGGGTGCCCAAGGACCGCAAGCTGGACCTGCGGGTGCGCATGGCGGAACAGGCCCTGCCCTCCGGCGGCCGCATGGCCGGCTACGAGCTGTTCGACAAGCAGGACGCGCTCGGCTCCACCAGCTTCCAGCAGAACATCACCCTGGTCCGCGCCATGGAAGGCGAACTGGCCAAGACCATCCGGTCCATCGACAAGGTCAAGGCCGCCCGCGTCCATCTGGTCCTGCCCAAGCGGGAAGCCTTCTCCCGCGATACGCAAGAGCCCTCGGCCTCGGTCATCCTCAAGATGCAGGGCAACGGCCGCCTCGATAAGGGGCAGACCCTGGCCATCCAGCACCTGATCGCCGCCGCCGTGCCCAAGATGAAGCCGTCGCGCATCTCCATCGTCGACGACAAGGGCACCCTGCTGGCCAAGGGCTTCGAGAACTCCAAGGAGTACATGGCCCAGAACGCCGAGGAAATGCGCCTCAACACCGAGGCCCGGCTGGTCAAGACCATCGAGGACCTGCTGGAGCGCTCGTTGGGGCCGGGCCGCGTGCGCGCCGAGGTCACGGTGGACATGGATATGAGCCAGGCCACCACCACCGAGGAGACCTTCGATCCCGAGACCAAGGTGGTGCGCTCGCAGGTTACCGTCAACGAAGGCGAGCAGAGCCAGGACGCCGACCCCACTCCGGTGACGGTGCAGCAGAACCTGCCCGACCCCAATGCCTCGGCCTCCGGCAATGTCCGGACTTCGACCAAGAGCAACAAGAACCAGGAAACCGTCAATTACGAGATTTCCCGCAAGACCAAGAACACCGTCCGCGAGATGGGCGAGATCCGCAAGGTCTCCGCCGCCGTCATCGTCGATGGCGTCCGCGAGAAGACTCCCGACGGCAAGCAGACCAATTACCGTGATCGCACTCCGGAAGAGATGGCCCAGATCGAGGCCCTGGTGAAATCGGCCATCGGCTTCACCAAGGATCGCGACGATCAGGTCAAGGTGGCCTCCATGCCCTTCTACAAGGGCGAGGAACTGCTGGACGCCGAGGAAGTGGGCGAATTCATCTTCGGCATGCGGCGCGACTTCGTGGAAAAGGTGGCCTCCAACCTGGGCCTGTCCATCGTCGCCATCCTGTTCCTGCTCCTCGTGCTGCGCCCGCTCATCAGCCGCGCCATCGAGTCCATGCAGGGTCAGGTCGGCCCCGACGGGCGGCGCCTGCTCACCGCCGAGGGCGGCTCCATGCCGCAGCTGACCGGCCCCGGCGCCGTGGCCCTGGCCGCGCCGCTCGGCGGCGAGGAGGAAGTGATCGCCGACGAACTCATCGACATCGACAAGGTGGAAGGCCGGGTCAAGGCCTCCTCCATCCGCAAGATCGGCGAAATTGTCGACAAGCATCCGGAAGAGGCCTTGGGCATCATCCGCAACTGGATGTACCAGGAAAGCTGATAGGGATAAGCCATGGCCCGCGTCAAGGAAGACTACCGCAGCCTCACCGGCCCGCAAAAGGCAGCCATGTTCATGCTGTCGCTCAACGAGGAGCATTCCTCGAAGCTGTTCGGCATGATGGGCGACGACGAGATCAAGGAGCTGTCCCAGATCATGGCCAGCCTGGGCACGGTGTCGTCCAATCTAGTCGAGCGCGTCTTCGTGGAATTCGCCGACGCCCTGTCGTCCACCGGATCGCTGACCGGCTCGTTCGATACCACCGAACGCCTGCTGATGAAGAGCCTGCCCAAGGATCGCGTCAACCTCATCATGGAGGAAATCCGCGGTCCCGCCGGTCGCACCATGTGGGACAAGCTGGGCAACGTCTCGGAGCAGGTGCTGGCCAACTACCTCAAGAACGAATACCCGCAGACCGTGGCGGTCGTGCTGGCCAAGATCAAGCCGGACCACGCCTCGCGGGTGCTGGCCATCCTGCCCGAGAACTTCGCCATGGAAGTCATCATGCGCATGCTGCGCATGGAGGCGGTGCAGAAGGAAGTGCTGGACGGCGTGGAAAAGACCCTGAGGACGGAATTCATGACCAACCTTGCCCGCACCCAGCGCCGCGATGCCCACGAGTTGATGGCCGACATCTTCAACAACCTGGACCGCAACGCCGAGAACCGCTTCATGAGCGCCCTGGAAGAGCGCAATCGCGAGAGCGCGGAAAAGATCAAGGCGCTCATGTTCACCTTCGACGACCTCACCCGCATCGACGCCGCCGGCATCCAGGTGCTGCTGCGCTCGGTGGAGAAGGACAAGCTGGCCATCGCGCTGAAGGGCGGCGCCGACGCCATCAAGGAACTGTTCTTCAAGAACATGTCCGAACGCGCCGGCAAGATGCTGCGCGAAGACATGGAGGCCCTCGGCCCGGTCCGTCTCCGCGACGTGGATCAGGCCCAGGCCGCCATCGTGGTCATGGCCAAGGAACTGGCGGCATCGGGTCAGATCGTCATCTCCGAAGGCCGCGAGGAAGACGAACTGGTGTACTAAAGGATGCGGGCGCCCGGCGTCTGAGGGACGGAAAGAGTCGAGCAAGGCGAAGCCGCAGCGCGGGCGCGTTGAGCGCCCCGGAGCGAAGCGGAGGAGCCAAGGGGCCGGATGGCCCCGCCCGGCGTCTGAGGGACTTTATATAGGAACACAAGCACCCGATGGCCTATCGCAAGTACATGTTCGACCTGGACTTCACCCCCGCCCACGAGCGCCCCAAGGTCGCCGAGCGGGAGGAGGCTGTCCAGGACGAGCCCGAGGCCGAGGCTCCCCCCGCCCCCACCTTCACCGAGGAGGACCTCCAGGTGGTGCGCGAGGCCGCCTATGAGGAAGGACACCAGCACGGCCTGACCGAGGCAGCGGAAACCACCGAACGTCGGATGTCCGAGGCCATGACCCGGGTGGCGGAGGGGCTTGCTTCCCTGGGCCAGGCCCAGGAGGACGCCGCCGACATCAATCAGCGGGTGGCGGCCCGGGTGGCCATGGCGGTGCTGAAGAAAGTCCTGCCGGCCGCCTGCGAGGCCAATGCCTTCGAGGAGGTGGTGCGCACCGTCCTGGATTGCTTCGCTCACGTGCTCGACGAGCCGCGCATCATCGTCAAGGTGGAGGCCGGTCTGGTGGATTCGGTGCGCGAACGCCTGGAGGGCGAGGCCAGCCATCACGGCTTCGAGGGCCGCGTGGTGGTGCAGCCCGATCCGAGGCTGCCGCCGGGCGATTGCAAGGTGGAATGGACCGACGGCGGCGCCGAACGCGATCAGGCCCGGCTGGTGGCCGATATCGAGGCGGTGGTCGAGCGGGCCCTGGCGCCGCCCGAACGCCGGGGCGGCGAGTAAGAGAACAGATGCCCGGCGCTTGAGGAACGAAGGACTAGAGCGAGGCGAAGCCGTAGCGCGGGAGCGTTGAGCGACCCGGAGCGAACGGAGTGAGCGCCCGGCGCTTGAGGGACATGATAAGATTCCCCGGCGGACACCGCCGGATCAGGAGGATGCAGAGATGGGCGATTTCGAGCTGAACGACTTCAAGCCGGAAGGCGAGGAGCAGAGGGGCGATATCCCGGAGACGCCGCGCTCGGCCCGCGACCTGGAAGCCGTCTATGATATCCCGGTCCAGGTCTCGGCGGTGCTGGGTAAGGCCACCATGCAGGTCAACCAGTTGCTGAAGCTGGGACGCGGCGCCGTGGTCGAACTGGACCGCAAGGTGGGCGAGGCCATCGACATCTACGTCAACAACCGTCTGGTCGCCCGTGGCGAAGTGGTGGTGGTGGAAGACCGCCTCGGCGTGACCATGACGGAAATCATCAAGACCGACCGCGCCTGAGGGGCAATGAGATGAACGGGAGAGGGACGACATGCGACTTCTGATCATCGGCACACTCGACGGCCAGATCGGCGCCGCCAGCCAGATCGCCATGGCGCGCGGCGCCAAGGTCAGCCACGCCGAGGACGTGCCAATGGCCCTGGAAGTGCTGCGCACCCAAGGCGCCGATCTGGTCATGATCGACGTCAAGCGCGACATCAAGACGCTGATCGACTCGCTGGAAGCCGAGCGCATCAGCATCCCGGTGGTGGCCTGCGGCATCGCCTCCGACGCCTCGGCGGCGGTACGCGCCATCAAGGCCGGCGCCAAGGAATACATCCCGCTGCCGCCCGACGCCGAGCTGATCGCCGCGGTGATCGCCGCCGTGATCCAGGAAAGCCACAACATCGTCTTCAAGGACCCGCGCATGGCGCAGACCTTGAAGCTGGCCGAGCAGGTCTCCGGCTCCGACGCCTCCATCATGATCACCGGAGAATCCGGCACCGGCAAGGAGCTGATCGCCCGCTTCATCCACAACAAGAGCAAGCGCTCGGATAAGCGCTTCGTGGCGGTCAATTGTGCCGCCATTCCCGAAAACCTGCTTGAGTCCGAGCTGTTCGGCCATGAGAAGGGTGCCTTCACCGGCGCGGTGGCACGCCGCATCGGCAAGTTCGAGGAGGCGAATGGCGGCACACTGCTGCTTGACGAAATCTCGGAGATGGACGTGCGGCTGCAATCCAAGCTGCTGCGCGTGCTTCAGGAAAAAGAGATCGACCGCGTGGGCGGCAACCAGCCGGTCAAGGTCGATGTCCGCATCCTCGCCACCTCCAACCGCACCATGGAAGACGAGATTCGCAAGGGCACCTTCCGCGAGGACCTTTACTACCGCCTCAACGTGGTGACCCTGGCGCTGCCGGCGCTGCGCGAACGGCCGCTGGACATCGCCGTGCTGGCCGACCACTTCGTCAAGCGCTACACGGAAAGCAACGGCCTGCCGACCCGGCCGCTCTCCGCCGAAGTCCGCCAGATGCTGACCCGCCATGTCTGGCGCGGCAATGTGCGCGAGTTGGAGAACTGCATGCACCGCGCGGTGCTGCTGGCCACCGGCGCCGAAATCGGGCCCGACGCCATCATCCTGTCGGGCGGAGGAGTGGGAACCAATCCCGATCCGCTGGTCGCCCAGGCCGCCAGTGCCGCCGCCTCGGTCATCGGCGGCGGTCGCGGCATGGTGGGCAAGACCGTGGCGGAGGTGGAGCGTGACCTGATCATCGACACGCTGAGCCACTGCCTTGGCAATCGCACCCATGCCGCCAACATCCTGGGAATTTCCATCCGCACCCTCAGGAACAAGCTGAAGCAGTACAACGACGAGGGCATCGACGTGCCGCCGCCGGCCGGTGGCGAACCGGCGGGGGCGATGCTGTAGTGAGACAGGTCAGGCGGGATAGACATCATGGCTGAGGGCGGCCCCACCGAAGACGGCGCGGCCATCGCCAGAGCCATCCTGGGCCGCTTCGGCAACGCATTGCGCCGGGGCGACGTCGCCCTGGCCATGGGCGTCATCGGCATCCTGATGGTGCTGATCCTGCCGCTGCCGCCATGGGCGCTGGATATCGGTCTGGCTCTGTCGCTGACCATCGCGGTGCTGATCCTGATGGTCGCCATCCTGATCGAGAAGCCGCTGCAATTCAGCGCCTTCCCCACGGTGCTGCTGATCACCACCCTGATCCGGCTGGCGCTCAACCTTGCCTCGACCCGACTGATTCTGGCCCATGGCCACGAGGGGGTCCAGGGCGCCGGACAGGTGATCGCCGCCTTTGCCAGCTTCATCATGAGCGGCAACTTCGTCATCGGCATCATCGTCTTCGCCATTCTGGTGATCGTCAATTTCGTGGTCATCACCAAGGGCTCGGGGCGTATCGCCGAAGTGGCCGCGCGCTTCAACCTGGACGCCATGCCGGGCAAGCAGATGGCCATCGACGCCGACCTGTCGGCCGGCCTGTGCGACGAGCCCACCGCCCGCAAGCGCAGATCGGAGCTGGAGCAGGAATCGGCCTTTTTCGGCGCCATGGACGGCGCCTCCAAATTCGTGCGTGGTGATGCCGTCGCCGGCTTGCTGATCACCGCCATCAACGTCATCGGCGGCATGGTCATCGGCATGGCCCAGAACGGCCTGTCCTTCAGCGTCGCCGCCGATTACTACACCAAGCTGACGGTGGGCGACGGCCTTGTCACCCAGGTTCCAGCCCTGGTGGTTTCGGTGGCCGCCGGCATGCTGGTGACCAAGGCCGGCGTCCAGGACACCGTGGACAAGGCCCTGTTTCGCCAATTGGCCGGCTACCCCCGCGCCGTGGGCATGGCCGCCGGCCTGATGACCATGATGGCGCTGGTACCGGGCATGCCGTTCCTGCCTTTCGCCATCCTGGGCGTCGGCATGGGGGTCTCGGCCTATGCCCTGGACAAGGACCAGCGCGCCAAAGCCGACGAGAAGCAGGAGGCGGAGGCCACCCAGGCGCTGCAACAGGCCCCGGTAGCCGAGGAGCCCATCTCCACCGCGCTCCGCATTGATCACGTCCGCCTGGAACTGGGCTACGGCCTGTTGCAGTTGATCAACAACCCCAAGGGCCAGCGCCTCACCGACCAGATCAAGAGCTTGCGCCGCGCCGTCGCCGCCGAAATGGGCTTCGTCATGCCCAGCGTGCGCATCCAGGACAACATGCAGCTGCCGGCCAACACCTATGTCATCCACGTCAAGGAGGTGGAGGCGGGCCGCGGCGACCTCCGCCCCAACATGCTGCTGATCATGGATCCCCGGGGCGAGGACATCACCCTGCCCGGCGAGAAAACCCGCGAGCCCACTTTCGGCCTGCCGGCGCTGTGGATCGACTCGGCTGCGCGGGAAGAAGCCTTGTTCCGCGGCTATACCGTGGTCGATCCGCCGACGGTGATCACCACCCACCTGACCGAGGTGATGAAGGACAACATGTCCGAGCTGCTCAGCCATGCCGAGACCCAGAAGCTGCTGGACGAGATGGAGAAGGAGCACCAGAAGCTGGTGGCCGAACTGATCCCGACCCAGATGACCGTGGGCGGCCTGCAGCGGGTGCTGCAGAACCTGCTGGGCGAGCGGGTCTCCATCCGGGACCTGCCCACCATCCTGGAAGGCATCGCCGAGGCCTGCGGCCATACCCGCAACGTCACCATGATCACCGAGCATGTGCGCGCCCGTCTGGCCCGGCAGATTTCCGATTCCAATACAGGACAGCAGGCCTTCATCCCGCTGGTCACCCTGTCACCGGAATGGGAACAGGCCTTCGCCGAATCCCTGGTGGGCAGCGGCGAGGAAAAGCAGATTTCCATGGCGCCGTCGCAGTTGCAGGACTTCATCGGCCGGGTCCGCCAGACCTTCGAGCGATTCGCCATGCAGGGCGAGACTCCGGTGCTGCTGACCAGCCCGGTGGTGCGCCCCTATGTCCGCTCCATCATCGAGCGCTTCCGGCCGATGACGGTGGTGATGAGCCAGTCGGAAATCCACCCAAAGGCCCGCATCAAGACGCTGGGGCAGATCTGATGACGGCGGCTAGACCATGAAGCTCAAATCCTTCACCGCCCCCACCATGGCCGAAGCCATGGAGATGGTTCGCCAGGAACTGGGCGGCGACGCCATCATCGTCTCGACCCAGCGGGCCGCCGGCACCAAAGGCGTGCGCATTACCGCCGCCCTGGAACCGGCCGACGCCGATCTCGCCATCACCGAGATGCTGGAGGAGGGCACAGAATCCTCCGCCACCGTCGAAGCGGTGCGCAAGGCGCTCACTGATCACGGTACCCCGCCGCGTCTGATCGACCGGCTGGTCAACGCGGCGCGCACCGCCGAGATCAACGACCCCCACCTCGCCTGCGCCGCCGCGCTCGAGGCCGGATTTACCTTCGCCCACCTGCCCGAACACGGCGCGCCGCGCCCCTTCATGCTGGTGGGGCCCAATGGCTCGGGCAAATCCATCGCCGTGGCCAAGCTGGCGGCTCGGTCTGTTCTCAAGCAAAGACAAGTGGGGGTCATCACCTGCGACAATATCCGCGCCGGCGCGGTGGAGCAGCTGGCCGCCTTTACCTCCATCCTGGAGATCGATCTGATCCGGGCACGCGGGCCGGAATCCCTGGCCCGCATCGTCGAGGGGACCAATGGCCTGTTCGACCTGATCCTGATCGATTCCCCCGGCCTCAATCCCTTCAAGCAGAGCGACATGGACTACCTCCAGGCCCTGATCGAGGCGGCGGATGTGGAGCCCATCCTGGTGATGGCCGCCGGCGGCGACGCCATGGAGGCCGCCGAAATCGGCGAGGCCTATGCCGCCATCGGCGCCACTCGCCTGTTCGCCGCCCGGCTTGACACCACCCGGCGCCTGGGCGCCGTGCTCGCCTGCGCCGAGGCCGGACAGATGGCCTTCTGCGACGTGTCGGCCAGCCCGCATGTGGCGTCGGGCATCGCTCCCATTTCGGCTATCTCCCTGGCCCGGCTCTTGATGCCGCAGGCGGAAGCCACCATGACCAAAGATGAAACCTTCTGGACCGAGGCAAACGCATCATGACCACGACGGACGCTCCCATGCTCGCGCCCCGCTCGACCGTTCGAGCCAAGGGCCGCAATATCGTCGCGGTCGCCTCCGGCAAGGGCGGCGTCGGCAAGACGTGGTTTTCCATCACCCTGGCCCATGCCCTGGCCCGGGCCGGACAGCGGGTGCTGCTGTTCGACGGCGATCTCGGTCTGGCCAATGTGGACATCCAGCTGGGGCTGATGCCCAAGACCGATCTGGGCAGCGTGGTCGCCGGCCGCCTGACCCTCAACCAGGCGCTGGTGAGTTTCCCCGAGGGCGGGTTCGACATCATCGCCGGCCGTTCGGGATCGGGCACCCTGGCCAATATCCCGCTGTCGCGCCTGCAGATGCTGGGCGACGACATGGTCGTTCTGGCCGGCAATTATGATCGGGTGGTCGTCGATCTCGGTGCCGGCGTCGAGAAGACCACCCGCAACTTCTCGCAGCAGGCCGGCACCATCATGGTGGTGACCACCGACGAACCCACCTCGCTGACCGATGCCTATGCCTTCATCAAGGTCACCCATATGGAGCGGCCGGGTACCGATATGCGCATCGTGGTCAACATGGCCAATTCGACGCGCGAGGGCGAACGCATCTACAACACCCTGCTCAAGGCCTGCGAAGGCTTCCTCAAGATTTCGCCGCCGCTGGCCGGAGTCATCCGCCGCGACCTCAAGGTGCGCGAAGCCATCCGCAACCAGACCCCGATCATGACCCGCTCGCCCAACGCAGAGGCCGCCGCCGACGTGGAGGCCATCGTCCAGCGCCTGATCAGAAGCAAGTAGAAGAGCCATGTCCTCGGGTGCCATCCCGCCAGCCCCCCCCTCGGTCACCGCCCCTCCGGCGGCGCCGACGGGCGGGGTTCTGACGGCGGTGACGCCCGCCGATGCCGAAGTGCTGGCCAAGCTGGCCATCGGCACCCAGCTCAAGGCGGCACTGACCGCTGCCGATGCCAAGGGGATGATCCAGGCTCTGACCGCCGACGGCGCCAGCCTTGATCTCAAGTTGCCCGCGGGCCTGTCGCTGCCGGCCAATGCCGATCTGACCCTCCAGGTGATCCAGCAGGGCGGCCTGCCGGCCCTGCGGCTGCTGGCGGTCAATGGCCGGATGCTGCTGCCGGGGGGCATGCTGGGCGGCCCCGGCGCCATGAGCGCGGCCCCCAACCTGCTGCTGCCCGGCGGCGGCGATCCCCTCGCCGGCCTGGGCCAGCCACCTCTGGCGGGGCGGAACCCCGCCATCACCCTCGGGGGACCCGCCGGACCGGCCCTCTCCGGCGCCGGACTGCTGGCCGGGGCTCCGGCGGGCATGACCGCCACCCTGATCCGCCCCGCCCCTGCCGGAGCGGTCATGACCGCCTTCGCCGAAGGCACCGCCGGCTTGCCGCCGGGCAGCGCCAATGCGGTGCCGGCGGGGCTGGCCGGCCTCCCCCCCGGAACCCAGCTCACCCTCCGCATCGCCGCCGTCGCCCCCCCCGGGGGCGGCGCCCCCGTCCCCCCTAAGACCGCTGGAGCCGCCCCCGGCAATCCGGCCCAGCCCACAGCCTTCGCCCCCGGTCCGTCCCCGGCGGCCCAGGCTTCCGGCTCCCCCGGCCCGGGCCAGCCTCAGCCGCAGACCGCCGCCGGCATCGGTACCGCACCGGCCAATGCCCCGCCGATGCCCCAGGCCCCCCTCGCCGGCCGTCCGGTCCTCCCCGGCGCGCCCGCCGGTCCAGCCACACCGCCGGCCATGACCGCCTCCCCCTTGGCCTCCGCCGCGCCAGCCACAGCGGCGGCGGCGGTTCCAGTGCTGATGGCCGGCGAGGTCATCTCCCATTCTCACGGTGGCACCTCGCTGATTCAGACACCGGCGGGACTGCTGTCCCTGCCGGACGGTCCGGCCCTGCCGGTGGGGGGCTTCGTCCAGCTGGAAGTGGTGGGCAAGCCCAATCTGCCACCGCCGCCCCTGCTCGACCCGCCGCCGGGCGGGCTGGGCCAGGGCGAGGGCTGGCCGACCCTGACCAGCGCCGCCGATGCGCTGGCCCAGGTGGACCGTCAGGCCGCCGAGCAGCTGATGCGCATGATCCCCCAGGCCGGTCCCCGGCTGGCGGCAACCCTGTCTCTGTTCGCCGGAGCGGTGCGGGCCGGCGACATCAAGCAATTGGTGGGCGACAATACCACCCGGGGCCTCGACCGGGCTGGCCGCAAGGATCTGGCCGACCGGCTGAAGAAGGACTTCCTGTCGCTCACCGAGGAAGCGATCCGGCCGCGCGGTGGTGGCGGCGACTGGCAGATGATCACTATGCCCTTTGGCCAAGGCGCCCAGATCGATCCTGTCCGCCTCTATGTCCAACGGCCCAAGGATGAGGAGGAGAGCGGCAAGGGCAAGGGTGGCCAGGAACAGCGCTTTCTGCTGGAGGTTCAGATGAGCCGGCTGGGCCGCATCCAGTTCGACGGGCTGATCCAGCGAGAAAGCAAGCGCTTCGACCTGATCGTGCGCACCGACCGGCCGCTGGGTCCGGACATCTGCCGCGATATCGCCGGTATCTTCGCCGAATGCGGCCAGTTGACCGGTGCCAAGGGCAATGTGGGCTTCCAGTCGGGTCGCGGTTTCGTCGAGCTGCCGCCCAGCGACAGTGGCAACACGCGAATCGTGGTATGATCCCCCGTCTTTCCCCAATGAGCGGCACGGACCTTGCTTGGACCTCAGGACGATTCGGAAGCAAAGTCTGACATGAACACCCTCGCGCGCGACCCCAAGGGCTATTACGCGATCCTCGGTCTCACCCCGGGGGCGCCGCTGGACGCCATCAAGAGCGCCTACCGCACCCGGGTGAAGGCGGTCCACCCCGACCGCAATGCCTCCTCCCGCGCCCGTGAGGAATTCCAACGACTTATGGAAGCCTATGGCGTATTGCGCGACGTGGTGCGGCGGGCCGAATACGACACCACCGGCGTGGATTGCCTCGACGACGACAGCGAAATCAGCGCCTCCGGACCGCTTCCCATCGCCTGCGGCAGTTGCGGCAGCGTCACCGCCCAGCCGCGATACGTTGCCTATCACACCGTGCGCTCCTTCCTGATCTGGGCAAAAGCAGGTCGTCTGGAGGGAATTTTTTGCCGGGACTGTGCCGATCGTGCCGCCGTCCGCGCCTCGATCATCACCTGGCTGTGGGGATGGTGGTCCATCCCCGGATTGCTGCTGGCGCCGCTGGCGCTGCTGCGCAACCTGTTCGGCGGCTCCAAGCCCCGGCGGGAGAATGCCCGCATCCTGCTCCGCCAGGGCCGCGCCTTTCTGGCCAGGTACGAAACCGACATCGCCCGCTCGCTGGCCTTGCAGGCCTCGCGCTTCGCCCGCTCTCCCGACGACCGCGCCCGGGTCGAGGACCTGCTGCACGCCACCTGCGACGCCAGCGACAGCCGCCGCCTGCGCAGCCGCTGGCGGCTGGGCGGTGGCGTCTTCCTGGCCCAGGCCTTGCCACTGCTGGCTCTGCCGGTGACGGTGGCGGTCTTCGCGCTGATCGCCACCCGGCCCTGGGACCAGCCGGTCTCCACCACCGGCAGCATCGCCATGCGCCCGGCCAAGGTCGGAGAAATCCGCCATGTGGCCGTGGAAGGCCTCAAGGTCCGCATGGCCCCCACCCCAGGTGCCCCGGTGCTGACCCTGCTGGACCGGTTCACCACCGTAGAGGTGACCGGCGACACCGACAGTCCGGAATGGGTCCGTGTCCGCACCCCCGCCGGACTGGACGGCTATGTGGAGACCCGCTCGCTCTATGCCGGCTCCGGCGCCCGCTTCAAGACCCAGTGGTGCGCGGAGAACCGGGGCGCCAGCCCCGGCGCCGGCGAGGTGCTGACCCGGCGGGTCAGTGGCGACCACCGACTGCTGGTCCATAACGAGGGCCGTCGCGACGGAGTGGTCAAGCTGAAGACCCTGGCGGGAAACACCGTGATGACGGCCTATGTGCCGGCCACCTACCATATCGGCCTCGGCGGCATTCCCGAGGGGACCTACCGCATTGAATTCGCCACCGGGGCCAAATATTCGCGCGGCTGCGGCATCTTCACCGAGGAGATGCAGGCAGCCATGCTGCCGGTGACCCTGACCTTCAAGTACCAGTCGGCCACCATCGTCCGCTCACTGACCAATATCGCCGAAATTTCCCTGGTCCCCGCCCCGGAGGACCCGATCCAGCCGCAGCCCCTGTCGCCCGACCGCTTCGCCGCCGACGACTGATCCCGGCGGCCCCCTTCAGACCGGGGAACGCTTCTTCTCCAGGGCCGAGCGGACTTGGCCCAGTTCGCGGCCCATCTTGCGGATGTCGTGCAGCAGGGTTTCCAGCACCAGGATCACCAGATCGGGAGTCTTGCCGATCTGGGCCTTGAGCGCCGCCATGGGGATCACCAAACAGGTGGTTTCCTCCTCGGCCACGGCCGAGGCCATGCGCGGCTCATTATCGATCAGCGCCATCTCGCCGAAGACGCCATTGGGCTTGATCTGGCCCAGGGTCACCCGACGTCCGTCCACGGTCTTGAAGATGGAAATCCGGCCTGTCTCGACCACATAGGCCTCCTCGCCCCGGTCACCCTCCTCGAACACCACATGGCCGGCGGCGAAGGTCTTGCGACTGGTACGCTCGGCGACGCCAGGGCGCGGCACGGGATGGTGTACCGCCGACGCGGCGGCGACGGCGTGGGCCGGACCGGAACCGGCCGGGGTGACGATGGGCAGGGGCTTGGGCAGCGGCGGCGCCTTACGCCGCTCGGGCACGCCCGGCGGCGGCCGCGACAGCGAACGGCGATCAGGACCAATGAAGGTCGCCGTCTTCACGAAGGCTTTGGGGTTGACCAGCACATTACGCAGACGGCGATAGAGCGATTCGTTGGACAGCGGCTTGACCAGAAATTCGTTGACGCCGGCATTGCGGGCCAGGAACACCACGTCCTTGGAGGCGTCGCTGGAAATCATCACTACCGTGATGTCGACGCAGGCCACCAGATCGCCGCTGCGCAGATAGCGGGTGAAGTCGATGCCGTTCATGGGCGCCATGTCGTGGTCCACCAGCACCAACTGCACCTTGTGGTCGCGCAGAACCTCCAGCCCGGACGGACCGTCGCCGGCTTCGAGGATCGAGCGAATACCGAAAGATTGCAGCGCCGTCTTGATGAACGAACGCGCGTAACGGCTATCGTCGATGATGAGCGCGGTGACGTGGCTCAGGTCGACGTCGATCTGCATGGTCCATAACCTTCCGGCCGGTCCGAAAACCAAAACCCCCGAAGAAAGTAGCCTTCCCGATGCCCCATGCCAAGGGGGGAACGCGCCATTGCTTGACGGCGGTCGAGGTGCGGGTCTATCACCCCCTATGAATATCGCTCGGCATCAGTGAGAGCAGACATCCAATGAGCCAAAGCCCAGTGCGCGCGCCGGCAAGGCCGGTGGCTCCGCCGTTTTCCCCGGTCCTGCTTCTGGGCCTTGCCCTGAGGCCGCTCAACCCGACCTTGTTGCAGCCGGTCTTCGACACCATGCTGCGCATGATCCGTCGGCGCCATCCCGACATCCTGGAACGCATGGCCGATTACGGCGACAAGGCGGTGTGCATCGACCCGGTGGACCTGCCCTTTGTCATCTTGCTGGAGCCCAACCCCGACGAGCCGCGCCTGACCGTGCGCCGCGAGGTCGATCCCGCAGAGATCGCCGCCACCATCCGCGGCCCGCTGGAGATGCTGATCGCCCTGGCCGAGGGCAAGGTGGACGGCGACGCCCTGTTCTTCTCGCGCCGGCTGGTGATCGAGGGCGATACCGAGGTCGTGGTGGCGCTGCGCAACGCCATCGACGGCGCCGGCATTGACCTGATCGAGGATATCAGCGTCGAGCTGGGGCCGCTGGCCCGCCCCTTCCGGGGTCTGGCCGGTGCCACGCTCGGCCTGATCGACCGCATGAAGGCCGATTTCGAGACCTTGCGCTCGTCCCTGATCGCCCCTGCGGTCAAGGACGCCGATTCCCAGGGCGCCCGCATCGCCCAGTTGGAAGGCGAGATCAAGCAACTGCGCAAGGCGGCACGGCGCGGAGGCGCGGAGTGATGGCCCAAGCCGCCGCCCTGACCCGGCCGGAACTGGTCTGCCCCGCCGGCACCCCGGCGGCCCTGAGAAGCGCGGTGGATGCCGGTGCCGATTGCGTCTATGTGGGATTTCGCGACGAGACCAATGCCCGCAATTTCCCAGGCCTCAATTTCAGCCGCAAGGAGCTGGGCGAAGGCATCGCCTACGCCCATGAACGAGGCGCCAAAGTGCTGGTGGCCATCAACACCTTCCCCCATGCGGGCAAGCCGGATATCTGGCATCAGGCGGTCGCCGACGCCGCCCGCCTCAAGGCCGACGCGGCCATCCTGGCCGATATCGGCCTGATCGAGCACGCCCATCGCCTCCACCCTGAACTGCGCCTGCATCTCTCGGTCCAGGCGGCAGCCTCCAATCCCGAAGCCATCCGCTTCTATGCCGAACGGTTCGGGGTCAAACGGGTGGTGCTGCCCCGGGTGCTCACCGTCGCCGAGATCGCCGCCATCAACCCCCGCATCGCCCCGGTGGAGACCGAGGTCTTCGTCTTCGGCGGCCTGTGCGTCATGGCCGAAGGCCGCTGCGCCCTGTCCTCCTATGTCACCGGCCAGTCGCCCAACATGAACGGCGTATGCTCGCCGGCCGCCGACGTCCGCTACACCGAGACCCATGAAGGCATCACCTCGGAACTGGGCGGCTTCACCATCAACAAGTTCCGCGCCACCGAGCCCGCCGGCTATCCCACCTTGTGCAAGGGCCGCTTCATCACCCATGACAAGGCCAGCTACCTGTTCGAGGAACCGACCTCGCTCAACACCATCGCCATCCTGCCCGACCTGATCCGGGCGGGTGTCACCGCCTTCAAGATCGAGGGCCGCCAGCGCGGCCGCGCCTATGTCGCCGCCGTGGTTCAGGCCTTCCGGGCCGGAGTGGACGCGGTGCTGGCCGGCCAGCCGCTACCCGACATCGACCTCGACCGCATCACCGAAGGCGGCAAGCAGACCACCGGCGCCTATGAGAAGGCTTGGCGATGATGAGCGAGGCGAAGCCGGAGCGCGGGAGCGTTGAGCGACCCGAAGCGAAGCGGAGGAGCCAAGCGGGCGGACGCCCGCGCCCGGCGTTTGAGGGACCTTTCACATGACCACCAAACTCACCCTCGGTCCGGTCCTGTTCAACTGGAAGCCGGAACGCCTGCGCGATTTCTATTTCCGCGTCGCCGACGAGGCCGAAGTGGATACCGTCCATCTGGGCGAGGTGGTCTGTTCCAAGCGCAGCCCCTTCACCGATCCGCTCATCCCCGAGATCGTCGAGCGACTGAGCGCCGCCGGTAAGGAGGTGGTGCTGTCCTCCCTGGCCCTGGTGATGAGCGAGCGCGAAATCGCCGCCCAGCGCGAGTTGTGCCAGGCCGAGGGCGTGCTGATCGAAGCCAACGATATCTCGGTGGCGGCGATGATGGCGGGGCGGCCTTTCGTCGCCGGGCCGCTGCTCAACATCTATAACGAGGGCACCCTGGCTGCGCTGAAGGGCCTGGGCGCCATCCGCGCCTGCCTGCCGGCGGAGCTGTCGGCCAACGCCTTGGGCACCTTGACCAGGGGCGCCGGACTGGAAATCGAGGTCCAGGCCTTCGGCCGCCTGCCGCTGGCCATCTCGGCCCGCTGCTATGCCGCCCGCGCCCGCAACCTGACCAAGGACGGCTGCCAGTATGTCTGCGCCGACGATCCCGACGGCATGGATGTGGAGACCTTGGATGAAGTACCCTTCCTGGCGGTGAACGGCACCCAGACCATGTCCTACCACGTCATGGACCTGCTGGGAGAGCTGGCCGATCTGGGCCGCGCCGGTATCGGCCGTTTCCGGCTATGGCCGCAAACCTACGACATGGTGGCGGTGGCCAGCCTGTACCGCAAGGTGCTGGCCGGCGCCATCCATGGGGAGGAGGCCCAGGATTGCTTGGTTGCGCTTTGTCCCGGCGCCGAATTCGCCAATGGCTACATTCATGCCCGCCCCGGTCATTTATTTATCGGGGCAGACGAATAGCGGCTACCGGCTCTTGTTCCCGGCGATAACGCTATGCATACTGTCGCCGTACCGGACAATCAGGCTTGGGGGCCTGCCGGAAGGGTTCGTGGACGGTTCATATGGCAGTTGAGGAAAAGGCCAAGGACGTGAAAGAGCTGGAGGACGAAATCGTCTTCGAGCATAAGTTTTTCACGTCATTCGAGGACCTGTATTTTCGTCTGACGGACTCCATGGAGCCGGTGGCGGTGCTGAAGCTTGCCACCAACGAGGCTATTCTGGCCTTCGAAGGCATCAAACGCGAGTTTAACCTTAAGTCCGACGCGCACGATTTCCGCATGCTGGACAAGGTGGCGGAGGGACTGCAATTCGTCCGCGGCCTGCGCCCCGGCGACAAGCTGCCCAAGGAAGTCACCTCGCGCGAGGCATCGTGGGAGCCCCAGGACCGCCATCGCCGCATCGCCTATCAGCGCCTGACCATGCAGCTGGTGACCTGGCTCACCGGGAACGAGCACGTCATCAGCAATGTCAGTGAACTGGCCCAGGTGGCCGACGACCCCCAGGTCAAGAAGAACGTCCAGCTGGCCTTCACCGAGGCCGCCGAGGAATTGGGCCTGGGCCGAGAGAACCGCGACGAGGTGGTGCGCTACATCGAGACCCTGGCCAAGGAACTGGCCTATATCGAGGCGCTGCGCGACACCTTCGGCGAGGTGATCAAGATCGACGAGAAACTCCAGGGCCTGCGCCGCATTTACGGTGCCGACCGCTCCATGATCGAAACCTCCGATCAGGTGGCCCGCCTGTCGCAGCGGGCCCTGAAGCTGTTCCAGGATTATTTCGATCAGGTCGACGCCCAGACCGGCGAAATCCTGGCCATGCTGAAGAACATCGAAAATCAGATCGGCTATATCCGCGAAGTCCGCGATGCGCTGCACTGCCGCCTGCTGCCCTGGGAGGATTTCATCCAGGTGTGGAAGACGGTGTTCATCGTGCGCTCCGACGAGAACACCAACCGCATCCGCGATATCTACCAGTTCCTGGCACCGCGCTATATGCAGTTCAACGACTGGGTTCTGGTCGGACAGCGCGGCATGCAGAAATCCAAGCCCCTGGGCGGCCAGATGCGCTGGTAGAGCGCTTGACAGGCCGTTTCGATTTGAACATTATCCCGCTTCCCTTTAGGGGCCGTAGCTCAGTTGGGAGAGCGCCTCGTTCGCAATGAGGAGGTCAGCGGTTCGATCCCGCTCGGCTCCACCAAGTCAAGCCAGCACTTTGAAAGTGCTGGCTTTTTTGATGGGGAATGGTGAGAAATCACCGGCCTTTTGCCCCGGTAAAAAATGCCTTCGGAACCAAGCTGTCACAGCTATGTCACAGCGAGGCACCAATGGCGACCATCCGAAAACATGGGAACAAATGGCAGGTCCAGGTACGGCGGGCCGGCTCTCCACCTGTGAGCCGCTCGTTCACCCTCAAGGCCGATGCAGATGTCTGGGCGCGGCAAATGGAGATACAGGCCGACAAGCGGGCCATTCCGGCGGACGCACGGATGCTGGACCGAACAACCGTCCTGGACCTGATGCAGCGATACCAGGATACAGTCATCCCGCAGAAGCGGTGCGCCAAGATCGAGGCCGACATGATGGCGGCCATGATGAAATGCTCCTGGAGCCGTCTGACTCTGTCCGCCGTGTCGGCAGCCACCTTCAACACCTATCGCGATGACCGGCTCAAGACGGTGAAGCCGAGCACGGTATGTCGGGAGTTCAGCATCCTGCAGCATATGTTCAACCTGGCCATCCGGGATTGGGGAGTACCCCTCCAGTCCAATCCGTTTGCCAACGTGCGGCGCCCCAGGATCACCGGCGCCAGGGAACGGAGGGTCGAAGGTCAGGAGGAGATGGCGCGGCTCCTGGCGGCTGCGGAGAAGTGCAACAACCATTACATATATCCGATCATGCTATTCGCCATCGAGACCGGCATGCGGCGCAGCGAGATCCTCCGGGTGCGCTGGTCCGATTTCGATGCCAAGAAGCGGCTGCTGCGCATTCCCGTGGCCAAGAACGGGCACCCGCGCACCATCCCGCTGTCGTCACTGGCCGTCGCCGTATTGGAGGCCATGCCTCGTGAGGAAGCCCAGCCCTTCCCGGTGACCGCCAACGCTCTGCGGCTGGCCTGGGGTCGGCTGGCAGACCGGGCGAACGTGAAGGATCTCCGCTTTCACGACCTGCGCCATGAGGCGGTGTCGCGGCTCTTTGAGCGCGGGCTCGCCACCCAGGAAGTGGCGCTGGTGAGTGGGCACCGGGACATGCGGATGCTCCACCGCTACACCCATTTGCGGCCGGAGACCGTCGGAGCCAAGCTCGGGTAGGGCTCGACCGCCGACTCGATTTCCGGCCCGTGGAGTCCCCGAGGCGCTGGCCTGCTACGTCGGCCTAGCCTCGGGGCGCTTCGGGCCTTCCTGGCCCTTCCTGGGAGTCTGGCGGGCTATGCCTATGCCTACTCCTCTGCTCTTTACTCGACCATCGCCAGCAACCTCGCTTCGAGGGGGTCGATAGGAGGCTCCCCGATACCCCCATCCCTCGCACCCACCCGGCCATTCTCAGGGGGCATCCCGGCCAGGATTGTCGGGCCGTTCCTCTCCAGCGTCGCCCTCACCGCGTCATCGAACACGCCGTCATAGAAGGCCAGCTCGGTGTCCTTCGGGTTTATCCCAAAGCCCTTAAGAACCCACATTCGACGACCGGGGTCGAGGAAGTCATCCCGCAGCATATGGAGATCTTTCGGCTTGTAGGCATCGATCATCCGGGCGGTAATGCGTTGGGTGAGGTCACTCATGAACGCGGCCAGATCGGGCGGCACCTGCGCGGCGGAATTTTCCCGCAGGCCGGTCGCTTCTTTTCTTCCTTCTTCGCCGGTATGTCCTTCATTTCCGACCGGCGAGGAGGAGGGCGGTAGCCCTCCGAACGAGACGGTCAGGGCGGCGCAGCCGCCCACCGTGCCGTCTATTGAAGTATTTTCATGTGTTCCTTCTCCGGTTCCTTCTTCCCGGTTTAGCTTCATGTGTTCCGACACCTTGGGAGGTGTCACTGCAACACCTTCGGAGGTATCACGCAGCACCTTAGGAGGTGTCACTGCAACACCTGGGGAGGTACTGCACGTAGTACCTGGGGAGGTGCTACGATCCGGGAACTTTAGCCGGTATCTGAGAGTCGTCCGAAGGCCGGGACGATGGCTTGTTTCTATCCATTGGCATTCCTTCAGAACCTCGACCGCCCGCCGGACCATGTTCTTGTGAATGCCGCAATCCTTCCCGATTGTCTCAAATCCCGCAAAGCATCGACCGTCCTTGGAGTTGTGTCGAACCATGGCGATGGTGGCGGCAACAGTCTTTACGACGGGATGAGAGACGCCATCCCCGGCCCGACGCTGGCAGGCGTCCTTAATTACCTCGTCGGCCAGAACGCCTTTCAGCCACTTGGCCTTGTCGCCAAGTTCCATGGCCTCAAAGAATGTCCCGGTCATCATGCGGCCTCCTGCTGGGAGGCGGGTTCCGCATCGAGGTGCAACCAGGCCAGCAGCCGGTCACGGTCGATGAACCAGCGCCCTGCCCGCTTGATGGCGAACTCGGGATGGTCCTCGCACCATAGGCGAATGCATACGCTCGTCCGGTGGAGGCCGAACTGGCGAAGGAGGTCTTGGGCTTCGTTTGGGGTAAGGTCAAAAGTGTTCATGCGATGCTCCTGTTCAAGTTGGAGCAGCACTCGGTTTGCAAGGCCGGGAGCTTTGACGTATGCTCCCTAATATACAGGATAAGGACCGTGCAGCGACCCGACGCTGCGTGGAAGAGGCCAGTCGTTTCGAGCGGCTGGCCTCAACTGTTTTTCAGAGTAGCAGATCGCGAAAAGAAAAGCAAAACCGGCCTGGGCTCTGGCTTTCAGCCGTTTTGAACCTCGGTGGAGACGCTTTGCGGCAGCCACCGACGACAAGGTTGTGGCCACCTGCATTATCCTCGACGAGGACCAACGGAGATCGTCAACGAGATAGTGCAGCCCGGCTCATTGGGAACATAAAGCCCATCTTAGGCGGGAGTTACGTTGAAAGCTGCCCCCAATTAGGGCGCGGGCAGCTCCGAGAGGCAGGAGCGGGCGACAACATCTGTCTGAGGACGCGCATCTTTTCTTAATGGTTACCTTGGGCTATGCTCTTAAAAGCCTATTCGGGAGCGCCACTATGGCAGAAATTGCCGATTTGAAGTCCATTCACAAGGCCCTAATTTCGTTTAATAAGAGGGCTGAGCGCTCATCAGATGGAACATTGGTCGCGACCTTTGTCGACTCCGAGCCTTTGTTCGACCTACTATCGACACCAAATAATCAAGTTATTTATGGACGAAGAGGAACAGGAAAGACACACGCCCTTAAATACCTAGCGGAACAAATTGAGTCAGATAGAGAAAGTTCAATTTATATTGATTTGAGGTCAGTTGGATCAAACGGCTCTATTTATTCTGACCATGATCGCACTCTCCCCGAGAGGGCTTCGACGTTATTATTAGATGTTCTTGGCGGGCTTTATGATGAGTTGTTCAATCTGGCCTTAGCCAGCATTGACAGCCACCCGCACCCTGACGAGGTCACTCGCAGGCTTGATGCGCTTCAGACGGCACTTTCGACAATCGAAATCAGGGGGCAGACGTCTACCGAGGTCAGCGACGCTTCCAGCCAAAAGGCCACAGGTGGATGGGGCGCGAATTTGAATGCGGCCCCGACCAGTTCCCTGAGCATCAACGCGAAAGCTGAGGTGGAGGCCCAACAAGCGCGAACAGAAAAAATATCGCGGACCGGCAGGCAAGTTGCTCACCTCACATTTGGAAATATAGCCGGTTCCCTAGGGAATTTACTAAGCATATTATCAGCATCACGAATATGGCTGCTTATCGATGAGTGGAGCGAGAT
>Ga0265313_10000525_pt1 | contig 40049 bp, 41 predicted proteins | sample 4123metaG_FD_203122 | JGI IMG/M metagenome (GOLD analysis project Ga0265313, IMG submission 203122) | Rhizosphere microbial communities from Carex aquatilis grown in University of Washington, Seatle, WA, United States - 4-1-23 metaG | ecosystem: Host-associated > Plants > Roots > Rhizosphere >... | reverse complement strand
GGTAAATGGCCGCCTATATCGTCCGTCGCATCCTGTTCATGATCCCGACTTTGCTCGGCATCATGCTGGTGTCGTTCGTCGTGGTGCAGTTCGCGCCAGGCGGCCCGGTGGAGCAGGTCATCGCCAAGCTGACCGGCGCCGATACCGGCGCCACCTCGCGCATTTCCGGCTCGCCGAGCGGCGACTTCGGCGCCCGCGGCGCGGTGCAGGGCGGCTCGCAGATCGACGCCACCAATTCCAAGTATCGCGGCGCGCAGGGGCTCGATCCGGAATTCATCAAGAAGCTGGAAAAGCAGTTCGGCTTCGACAAGCCGGCCTATGAGCGCTTCGGCCTGATGCTGTGGAATTACGCCCGATTCGATTTCGGCAACAGCTATTTCCGCGACGTCAGCGTGCTGCAGCTGGTCAAGGAGAAGCTGCCGGTGTCGATGTCGCTCGGCATCTGGATGACGCTGCTGACCTATCTCATTTCGATTCCGCTCGGCATCAAGAAGGCGGTCGATGACGGCTCGCACTTCGATACCTGGACCTCGACCATCATCATCGTCGGCTACGCCATTCCCGGCTTCCTGTTCGCGATCCTGCTGATCATCCTGTTCGCCGGCGGCTCGTTCTTCGACGTGTTTCCGCTGCGCGGCCTGACCTCGGACAACTGGGCGATGCTGCCGTGGTGGCAGAAGATCTACGACTATTTCTGGCACCTGGTTCTGCCAATCGTCTCGATGGCGCTGTCGGCCTTTGCGACCATGACGCTGCTGACCAAGAATTCTTTTCTCGACGAGATCCGCAAGCAATATGTGCTGACCGCGCGCGCCAAGGGCTGCTCCAGTCGGCAGGTGCTGTACGGCCACGTGTTCCGCAACGCCATGCTGATCGTGGTCGCCGGATTTCCCGGCGCCTTCGTCCATGCCTTCTTCACCGGCTCGCTGCTGATCGAGACCATCTTCTCGCTCGACGGCCTCGGCCTGCTCGGCTTCGAGAGCGTGCTCAACCGCGACTATCCGGTGGTGTTCGCCACGCTGTTCATCTTCTCGCTGGTCGGGCTGGTGGTGAACCTGCTCTCCGACCTGACCTACACCTGGATCGATCCGCGTATCGATTTCGAGACGCGGGAGGTGTGAGGTGGGGGCAAGTCGATTGCGGCTTTCTTTTTGCGTCATTCCGCGACGGCCCGAAGGGCCGGACCCGGAATCCATAACCCCGGTCTGTGTTTATGGATTCCGGGTTCGCCGCTTCGCGGCGCCCCGGAATGACAGCAAGACAGAGGCAGCGTGATGGACGTCCGCGCCGGAGTCCCGTCTGACGACGTCACCGCGGTCGGCACGGCCGGCATGGATGTGTTGCCGGAGCGACGTTGGATCAAAATCTCGCCACTCAACAGGCGGCGCTGGCAGAATTTCAAGGCCAACCGGCGCGGCTACATCTCGTTCTGGCTGTTTCTCACGTTGTTCTTCGTCACCTTGTTCGCGGAGTTCATCGCTAACGACAAGCCGTTTTTGGTCAAATATGACAGGCATTATTACTCGCCGGCGCTGGTGACTTATCCGGAGACCAAGTTCGGCGGCGACTTCGAGACCGCGGCCGACTATCGCGATCCGTATCTGCGCGACAAGATCGCCGAGAAGGGCGGCTGGATGCTGTGGCCGCCGATCCGCTATTCCTACGACACCCACAATCTCGATCTGCCGACGCCGGCGCCGTCGAAGCCGACCTGGCTGCTGACCGAGGCGGAATGCAAGCCGGTGGTCGAGCGCAAGAAGCTCACGAGCTGCCGCGATCTCGAATATAACTGGCTCGGCACCGACGATCAGGGCCGCGACGTGGTGGCGCGGCTGATCTACGGCTTCCGCATTTCGGTGCTGTTCGGGCTGATTCTGACGGCGATTTCGTCGCTGATCGGCGTTGCCGCCGGCGCGGTGCAGGGCTATTTCGGCGGCTGGACCGATTTGCTGTTCCAGCGCTTTATCGAGATCTGGACCTCGATTCCCTCGCTCTATCTGCTGCTGATCATCTCCTCGGTGCTGGTGCCGGGCTTTTTCGTGCTGCTCGGCATCCTGCTGCTGTTCTCCTGGGTGTCGCTGGTCGGGCTGGTGCGCGCGGAATTTCTGCGCGGCCGCAATTTCGAATATGTCCAGGCGGCGCGTGCGCTCGGCGTCTCGAACGTCGTCATCATGTTCCGGCATTTGCTGCCGAACGCCATGGTGGCGACCATGACGTTTCTGCCGTTCATTTTGTCGTCGTCGGTGATGACCTTGACCGCGCTCGACTTCCTCGGCTTCGGCCTGCCGCCCGGTTCGCCGTCGCTCGGCGAACTCCTCTCGCAGGGCAAGGCCAATGTGCAGGCGCCGTGGCTCGGCCTCGCCGGGTTCTTCTCGATCGCGATCATGCTGTCGCTGTTGATCTTCATCGGCGAGGCGGTGCGCGACGCCTTCGATCCAAGAAAGACGTTCAGGTAGAGCATGGCCGAAACAACAGACCCATTGCTCGAGATTCGCGATCTGTCGGTCGCCTTCGGCGTCGGCGGGCGCGAAGTGCTGGCGGTCGACCGCGTCTCGTTCTCGATCGCCAAGGGCGAGACCATGGCGCTGGTCGGCGAATCCGGCTCCGGCAAGTCGGTGACCGCGCTGTCGGTGATGAAGCTGCTGCCCTATCCGACCGCGCATCATCCGTCCGGCACGATCTTGTTCAAGGGCCGCGAGATGTTGTCTATGCCGGAACGCGAAATCCGCAAGATCCGCGGCAATGACATCACCATCGTGTTCCAGGAGCCGATGACATCGCTCAATCCGCTGCACACGATCGAGAAGCAGATCGCCGAAATCCTGCTGCTGCACAAGGGCGTCACCGGCGCCGCCGGGCGCAGACGCATCGTCGAATTGCTGACCGAGGTCGGCATCCCCGATCCGGCCAGCCGGCTAGGCTCCTATCCGCATCAATTGTCGGGCGGGCAGCGCCAGCGCGTGATGATCGCGATGGCGCTGGCCAACGAGCCCGATTTGCTGATCGCCGACGAGCCGACCACCGCGCTCGACGTCACCGTGCAGGCGCAGATTCTGAAGTTGCTCAAGGACACCCAGACCCGGCTCGGCATGTCGCTGTTGTTCATCACCCACGACCTCGGCATCGTGCGGAAACTCGCCGACAAGGTCTGCGTCATGCAAAGCGGCAAGATCGTCGAGCAGGGCGAGGTCGAGCGCGTGTTCACGGCGCCGCAGCATCCTTATACCCGCGCGCTGCTCGCCGCCGAGCCGAAGCCCGATCCGGCGCCGCCGAAGCCGGACGCGCCGGTGGTGCTCTCGACCGACCACCTCAAGGTCTGGTTTCCGATCAAGCGCGGCGTCATGCGCAAAGTGGTCGGCCATATCAAGGCGGTGGACGGCATCAGCGTCACCGTCCGCAAGGGCGAAACGCTTGGAATTGTTGGCGAATCCGGCTCAGGCAAAACCACCCTCGGCCTCGCAATATTGCGGCTGATCTCGTCGCAGGGGCCGATCGTCTTCCTCGGCAAATCGATCCAGGGGCTCAAGTTCAAGGAGATGCGGCCGATCCGCCACGACATGCAGATCGTGTTCCAGGATCCTTACGGCTCGCTCTCGCCGCGCATGTCGGTCGCCGACATCATCGACGAGGGTCTCGAAATCCATCAGCCGCAATTGTCCGATGACGAGCGTGAGGCGCGTGTCGTGCAGGCGCTGAAGGATGTCGGGCTCGATCTGGCGACGCGCTTTCGCTATCCGCACGAATTTTCCGGCGGCCAGCGCCAGCGCATCGCGCTGGCTCGCGCCGTGGTGCTGGAGCCGACCTTCGTCGTGCTCGACGAGCCGACCTCGGCGCTCGACATGCTGATTCAGTCGCAGATGGTCGACCTGCTGCGCGACCTGCAGAAGCGGCTCGACCTCACTTACATGTTCATCTCGCACGATCTACGCGTGGTCGCGGCGCTCGCCAGCCGGCTGATCGTGCTGCGCAACGGCAAGGTGGTGGAAGAGGGCGCCGCCGCCGAATTGTTCAAGTCGCCGAAAAGCGATTACACCCGCGCCCTGCTCGCCGCCGCCTTCAGGCTGGAGACCGCGGCCGAGGGCGTGGTGTCGCAGTAGGGCAAAAAGGTATCGGGGAAGCGCATGGCGATCGGTGTCGGCCTTATCGGCCTCGGAATGGCAATCAAGCCGCATATGCTGTCGCTGCGCGAGCTTGAGGCAGCGGGCCGCGTCAAGATCGTCGGCGGCTTCTCGCCGTCGCGCGAGCGCCGTGACGCGTTCGCCGCGCAATGGAAGGCGCCGGTGTTCGAGCGCCAGGAGGATCTTTTGGCGCGCTCCGATCTCGGCATGGTGTTGATACTGACGCCGCCGGGCACGCATCTCTCAGTCGCGCAAGCTGCTGCTGCCGCCGGCAAGCACATGCTGGTCGAGAAGCCGGTCGAGTTCACGGTGGCGCGCGGCGAAGCGATCGTTACGGCCGCGGAGGCCGCCGGCGTCCGCGCCGGCGTCTGCTTCCAGCACCGCTTCCGGCTGGCGTCGCTGCGGCTGAAGGCGATGCTCGAGGCCGACGAGCTCGGCAAGATATTGTCGGCGAGCGCCTCGGTCCGCTGGTGGCGCGACGGCAACTACTTCAAGCAGGCCGGCCGCGGCATGAAGGCGCGCGATGGCGGCGGCGTGCTGATTACGCAGGCGGTCCATACGCTCGATCTGCTGCTGCATCTCGCCGGTCCGCACCGGGATGTCACCGGCTACGCCTTCACCTCACCGCTGCGCGCCATCGATACCGAGGATGTCGCCGCGGCGGCGGTGCGGTTCCAGTCCGGCGCCGTCGGCGCGCTCGATGCCACCACGGTGGCGCGGCCGGGCTATCCGGAGCGTATCGATATTGCCGGCACCACGGGCTCGGCGGTGCTGGAGACCTTCCAGCTCACCATCAATCGCGCCGGGCAGGACACCGAGATCGTCGGCAGCGCGCAATCCGGCGGCGGTGGCTCCGATCCGATGGCCTTCGACCACGGTCCGCATCGTGCGGTCATCACCGAAATGCTCGATGCCATCGAGCAAAAACGCGAACCCTCGAACAATGTGCGCTCGGGGCTGCACGTGCAGCGGCTGATCGAGGCCTGGCTCGAGGATGCCGCGAAGCGGAATTAAGCTTACATGACCGGTATGAATCGATCGTCCGTCATCGCGCTTTGTTTCGCGCTGGCCGCCCTGACTGCGGCGTCTGCCTGGGCCCAGCAGATCGGTGGCGCGCAATATCCGATCAAAGCCTCTGACGGCGATGTCATCGCCAATTTCAAGCTCGATTCGGCAATGTCAGTGAAGCTCGCCGCTTTGCAGGCGCAGTACCCGGTCGGCAATCTTCAGGGCGACGTCACGCTGATGCAGTTCTACGATCTCAATTGTCCGTATTGCCGCGCGGCCGCCGCCGATGTCGATGCGATCGTACGCGCCGACAAGAAACTCAGACTGGTGTTCGTGCCATACGCGGTGCTGTCGGTGGCGTCCGTGCAGGGCGCGCTGGTCGAGGTCGCCGCCGGCAAGCTGCTGCCGCCCGACAAGTTTCTCGACTTCCACCGCCGGCTTTATGCCAATCGCGGCACGATCGACGGCGCCAAGGCGCTCGAAGCGGCGAAGGACATCGGCCTCGATCCGGCCAAGGTGGTCGAGGTTGGCAATACCCAGGAGTCGCTCGACATGCTGCGCCGGAACGCCACGGTCGGCGGCGACGCCAAGCTCGCCGCCACTCCGGCCTATGTGATCGGCGGCGTCGCCATTATCGGCCACCCCGGCCGCAAGCCGCTGGAGAATGTGATCGCGGCGATGCGGAGCTGTGGCAAGGTGGTGTGTTGATCTTCCGCTGCGAGTGATCCTAACGGCGCGGCTGATCGAGCCGGAACACCATTTGCGTCGGCCGCACAAAGCGCAGGGCGATCAGCAGCACCGACAGCACCATGACCATGTAGATGACCGCCATGGCGTCGATCGAATAGACCGGGCGCACTCCGCCGGCGAACACGTTGTAGTACAGCGCGACCACCAGGGTCTGCGATCCGCCGCCGGCGAGCAGGAACGCGAGCTCGAAGTTTGAAATCGTGTTCACCAGCACCAGCAGGCTGGCGGTCAGGATACCCGGCACCATCAGCGGCAACAAAACGCGCCGGAAAATCTGCATGCGGGTGGCCCCCAGCATCGACGCGCTCCACTCGAGATTGAGGCTGATCTGCTCGAAGAACGGCAGCAGCACGAACACCGCCAGCGGCACCATCGGCACCAGCACCGCGAGGATGACGCCGGACACCGACGCGCCAATGCCGAGTTTATAGAGCGTGGTCGCCAGCGGGATGCCGTAGGTCATCTGCGGAATCAGCAGCGGCAGAAAATACAGCAGCAGCAGCAGTCCCTTGCCGCGGAAATTGCGCCGCGCCAGGATATAGGCCGCCGGAAAACCGATCGCGAGCGCGATGACCACGACCGTCAGCGCGATCAGCAGCGTGATGTAGAGCACCTGGCCGAGCTCGAAATTGGTCCACGCATAGGTGAACCAGTCGGTCGTGAAGGCCGGGGGCAGTGGCCGGCCGAACCATCGCTTGGCGAATGCGCTGACCACCACATGGCTGACGATCCCCAGCAGATTGATGATGAATCCGAGCAGGAACATGTAGATCGCCAGTTTCCACATTCGGCCGCGCATGGTTCCCCCTCAGCGCTTCCCGACGCCCATCGTCGTCGCGATCGTCATGCGGCGGCGAACCAGCACGATGACGATCAGCGCCGCCAACTGGCACAGGCCCATGATCACCGCGATCGCCGAGGCATAGGACATATCGTATTGCTCGAAGGCCTGCTGATAGGCGGCGATCGAGATCGACCGGGTCGAGCCCGCGGGCTGCCCGACCATGACCGCGGACGGAAACACCGCGAAGCTCATGACGAACACCAGCGCGAATGCGATCACCAGGCCCGGCGCGATCAATGGCAGCATGACGCGGCGGAACACGGTCCACGGTCCGGCGCCGAGCATCCGCGCCGAGCTTTCCAGGCTCGGATCGATGCCGGAAATATAGCCGAGCAGCATCAGGAAGCAGAACGGGAAGTTCTGCATGAACAGCGACAGGATGACGCCGATGAAATTATGCGTCAGCTCGAGCGGATCGGTGATGATGCCGGCGCCGAGCAGGATCTGGTTGAGCCATCCATTGGTGCCGTACAGGCCGAGAATGCCCTCGGACAGGAAGATCACCCCGAGCGAGATCGGCAGCACCAGGATGGTGGTGATCGTGCGCTCGAACCGGATGCCGCGCCGCATGCCGTAGGCGAGGAACAGCGCAAACAGCACGACCGCGATGCTGTTCGGCAGCGCCAGCGCGAAGGTCGTGCCGATGGTTCTGTACTGATACGGATCGCTGAAAAACGAGACGTAGTTCTTGATGCTCCAGGCGCTGCCGGTCGACGGCTGCAGGCTGGCATACACCCCGTACAGAAAGGGATAAACGAACATCACCACCACGTAGAGCAGCGACGGCAGTAGGCACAGCATTGCGACCAGATCGAGTTCGCTGCGTTGGTCGGTGCGCGTGTTCGCCATGATCCGGCTATTCGCGCGGCAGCAGGACGAGCTTGTCCGCCGGCAGAGTGAGATCGATCGTGTCGCCGAGCGCGAGCTTTTCGGAACTGCGCAGCCAGATGCGAACCTGACCCTCGGTCATGATCGCCGCTTCCTGCTCGCGGCCGAGATACTCGACGAGTTCGACCTTGCCGCGCAGCGTATTGGTGCCATCGGGTGATTTTCCGATGCGAATGTCGTCGGGCCTGATCGCCATCACGGCATCGGCGCCGCCGGAAAAGTCCTCGCGCGCACGGGCACGCAACGTCAGGCCCTTGACGTCGCCATCGATGAAACCGTTGGCGGACTGGCCGAGCCTGACGTCGAAGAAATTCCGGAATCCCATGAAGTCGGCGACGAACACATTCTTCGGCCGGTCGTGGATGTCCTGCGGCGTGCCGACTTGCATCAGGACCCCTTCGCGCAGCACCACGATGCGGTCCGACAGCGACAGCGCCTCGGCCTGATCGTGCGTGACATAGATCGACGTCAGGCCGAGCCGCGAGTGCAACAGCTTGATCTCGGTGCGCATTTCGACGCGCAGCTTGGCGTCGAGATTGGACAGTGGCTCATCAAACAGCATCAGCCGGGGATGCAGCACCAGCGCGCGCGCGATGGCGACGCGCTGTTGCTGGCCGCCGGACAGCTGGCCGGGATAGCGGTCTTCATAACCGGATAGCCGCACCAGCCCGAGCATGGTGGCGACCCGTTCCTTGATCTCGGCAGTGGGCCGACGCTGCAGCGAGAGCCCGAACGCGACATTGTCGAAAACGGTCAGGTGCGGAAACAACGCATAGTTCTGGAACACCATGCCGAAACCGCGCTTTTCCGGCAGCAGATGATCGATGCGCTGGTCGTCGAGCCAGATTTCGCCTTCGGTCGGCGGCACCAGACCGGCGATGATGCCGAGCGCGGTGGATTTGCCGCAACCGCTTGGCCCGAGGAACGTGACGAATTCGCGCCCACGGATCTCCAGCGGCAGGCGATCAACCACGGTCTTGCTGCCGTAACGCTTGGTGATGGAAACGCGCAGCTTGTTGATCGAGTCGTCCATGTCCCCCGCCCGATATCCGATGCGTAACGGGGGCCCGGTTGGTGCGGGCCCCCGCGCGTGTTGATGCGGCTTTTATTATTTCTTGACCTGGTCGGCGCCGATCTCGCGGTCCCAGCGATCCATCGCATAGCTCAGCTCCTTGACGCCGAGCGGCGAGGATACCTTCCACTTGGTGCCGATCTGGTCGTACTCCGGACGCCAGAACTCCTTGACGTCGTCCTGGATGTTCTTCGGCGCGGAGGCGATCGTTGCGGACTTCACGACCGGACCGATAAACGCGCTCCAGGTCAGCACCTGCTGGTCCGGCTTCCACATGAACTTCATCAGGTCGAGGATGATGTCGACCTGCTCCTTCGGCACCCCGACCGGAATGCACCAATAATGCCCGTCGACGACGAAGGTGGTGTTGTCGAGGATGGCGATCTTGGAATCAGGCGGGATCACGCTCTGCGCGCGCGGCTTCATGTCCCATTCCATAATGCCGGCGATCATCCAGCGCTGGCCCTGCGCGAATTCCTTCAGGGTCACAGCGGTGCCGGTCGGATAATATTCGACCGACTTGCCAAGCTCCTTCAGGAAACCCCAGCTCTTCTCCCAGCCCTTTTCCGGATCGAGCGGCTTGGAATCGCCGAGGATGAAGGCGAAGCCTTGAAGAATAGCCCGGCCCGGCCCGCTATTGGCGGGACGCGCATACATGAACTTGCCCGGATTGGCTTTGACCCATGCCAGCAATTCATCGGCGGTCTTCGGTGGCTTCGGAACTTTGGCCGGATTGTAGATGAACACCGGCCCGCCGGCATTGCCGACCGACGGGATCAGGAAGCCGTGGCCTTCGTCATACAGCGCCTTGCCGGCATCGGTGAGAAGGTCGCGCGGGAACGTCTTCTGATAATCGGGAATCTGGATGATCTGCTTGTTCTGCGCGAGCAGCGATCCGCCATCCTGTCCGGTGAGGACGAGATTGATGTCGAGGCGGCCGGCGTCCTGCTGCGCCTTGATCTTGGCCGGCAGCTCGGGCGCGGGCGCACGCTGGATCTTGATGTCCTTGACCTTGTCCGGATTGGCTTTCTTGTAGTTCTCGATGATCACCTGAACCGAAGCGAGGTCACCGCCGGTGTCGATGATGGAGAGCGTGATCGGTTCGGCGAGCGCCGTGTTCGGCAATCCCGCAACGGCAAAAAGTCCGACCAGCGGCGCGGCTAGAGCAAAGCAAGTTCGCGGACTGATCCGCATAGACAACCTCCCATAAATCCAATGCGACGGCCTCTGATGGACCGGTTGTTAAGATCGCTTGAGTGCAGCTTTATCAGCCATTGCTGTCAAGAGCGGCGGACTTAGCCAGCAATGGCGCGCCGTTGCATCATGCGGCGACACGCCGCACGCCTGTCACGTCGGCGCCGGCAGCCTTGATGCGGGCGATTGCTTCGGTGGACGGCTCGATCGTCACCGCCATGTGATGCGCATTGGCGTGGACGATGGTTTTCGTGTCGCGCGCGATGGCGACGTGGCCTTTCCAGAAGATCAGATCGCCGCGGCGCAATTCGTCGAGTGGCGAGGGCTTACCGATCGCCTGCGCCTGCATGTCGCTGTCGCGCGGGCAGGTGATGCCGGCGGCCTGCAGCGCGATCTGGACCAGACCCGAGCAATCGATGCCGAGCGGGGTCTTGCCGCCCCATAGATAGGGCGTGCCGAAAAAGCGCTCGGCCACCGCGACGAAGTCCGGCGCGCGGCCGTCAATCGGCGCGACGTGGCGCGACGGAATGAAAAGTCCGCCGTCGGTCTGCGTGAAGCGCTCATCCTGCCGCGTCACCACGATCTGGGCGCCCATCGGCAACGCGACGATCGGCGGCAGCTTGATGTCGGCGCCGGGAAAACCCAGCGTCAGTGTCGTCGAGACTTTATGGGTCGGCGCCGGGCCGACCCGGCCCAGCGCGTTGGCGGCGAGGTAACCGACATAGCCGTCGCCGGTCAGTTGGCCCCAGGCCCAGCCTTCGGCGTCGATGTCGTAGGCCAGAAAGCGCTCGCCATAAAGCGCCTCGGTGCCGAGCTCGGCGTCGTGGCGCGGCTCACGGCGCAGCGCAGCCTGCGCGTCGGCGATGCGGTGCACCGTGCCATCGGCGAAGCGCGGCGCCTCGACCTTGCCGCGCAGCGACGATGCGGCGAGATCGGGCCGGTAGGCATTGATGCGCGGGTCGAGCATTGTCAATTTATAGCCGTGATCGGGGGACTCAGCTTCCGTTCGTCCCCGCGGAAGCGGGGACCCAGTGTTTTGGCCAAAGAACTGGATTCCCGCTTTCGCGGGAACGAGCGAAAAGGGAATCGCCGCGGCATACTAACCGTACTTCTTCACCAGCATCGCGTAGAGCGCGCGCGCCGACATGCACTCGCCGCCTTCCGGGCGTCCGGGCTTGGCGGACGGCGTCCAGGCGAAGATATCGAGATGCAGCCACGCCTTGGCGTTGCCGACGAATTTGCGCAGGAACAGCGCCGCGATGATGGCGCCGCCCAGGCCGCCGCCGACATTGTTGGTGTCGGCGACCTTGGATTCCAGCATTGCGTCATAGGGCCGCCACAGCGGCAGCCGCCACAGCGGATCGTTTTCGCGCGCGCCGCTTTCCATTAGCTCCGCCGCGAGCCTGTCGTCGTCGGTGAAGAACGGCGGCAGATCGGGTCCAAGCGCGACGCGCGCGGCGCCGGTCAGCGTCGCGAAATCGATGATCAACTCGGGCTTCTCCTCATCGGCCAGCGCCAGCGCGTCGGCCAGCACCAGCCGGCCTTCGGCGTCGGTATTGCCGATCTCGACCGAGATGCCTTTGCGGGAGCGGTAGATGTCGCGCGGCCGGAAGCTGGTGCCGGAGATCGAGTTCTCCACCGCCGGGATGATGACGCGCAGCCGCAGCGGGATTTTCCGCGTCATCAGCATGTGCGCGAGCGCCAGCGCCGTGGCCGCGCCGCCCATGTCCTTCTTCATGTTGAGCATGCCGGCATCGTTCTTGATGTCGAGGCCGCCAGTGTCGAAGCAGACCCCCTTGCCGACCAAGGTCACTTTCGGATGCTTCGGATTGCCCCAGGTCAGGTCGATCAGCCGCGGCGTCCGCGCCGAGCCCTGGCCGACCGCGTTGACCAGCGGAAAATTCCTGGCGAGCTTGGCACCGCTCGTCACCGCGATTTTGGCGCGATGCGCCTTGGCCAGCTTGCGGGCGGCGGCTTCGAGCTCGGCCGGGCCCATGTCGTTCGACGGCGTGTTGATGAGATCGCGCGCCAGGGTCACGCCGTCGATGATCGCGCTCAGTTCGCCGGCATCGACGCCGGCCGGCGGCACCAACCGCAGCGTCTTGCCGTTCGCCTTGCGGTAGCGCGCAAACTCGTAAGTGCCGAGCGCGAAGGCGAGCGTCGCTAGTCGCGCATCGTGCGGCGCATTGGCGAAACGATAGGTGCCTGCGGGGACGATGCCGGTGAGGCGGCCGGGCAGGAACGGGTTGCTGTCCGGATCGCCGTCCTTGTCGAGCCCGAACAGCACGGCGGCGAGCTCGCCGTTCTTGCCCGGCAGCAGCAGGCTTTGGCTGGGCTTGGCCTGGAAGCCGGCGGCCTTGGCAAATACCACGGCATCGAGCTTGCCGGCGATGTCGGTGAGATTGTCCGTTGTCGTAAACCAGATCGGAATGGCTGGCGCGCCGTCCGAGGCAAAGATCGGGTGCATGATTATTCCGCGGCGTTGCGCAGCGGCCGATAGCCGTCGCGGGTCTGTGGCAGTTTCCAGTCGAGCATTTTCGAGGCGACCAGGGTCCGCAGCACCTGCGCGGTGCCGCCGCCGATGGTGAACATCCGCACGTCGCGCGCCATTCTTTCCAGCGGCAGGTCGCGCGAATAGCCGCGCGCGCCGAACATCTGCAGCGCGTCATTGACGATCTTGATGGCGCTTTCCGACGCGAAGATCTTCGCTTGCGCCGCCAGCATCGGATCGGGGAACGCGCTGCCATCCGGTCCGCGCGAGCGCGCCGCGGCGTACAGCATCAGCCGCGCGGCGTTGAGCTGGATCTGCATGTCGGCGAGCATCCATTGCAGGCCCTGGAATTCGCCGATCGGCCGCCCGAACTGCTCGCGCTGCTTGGCGAAGGCCAGCGCGAGGTCGAGCGCGCCAGCGGCGACCCCCATCGCCACGGTGCCGGCGCCGACCCGCTGGCTGTTATAGGCGTTCATCAGGTCGGCGAAGCCGCGGCGTAGCCCGGACGGCGGCACCAGGACCATGTCGGCCGCGACTTCAAGGTTATCGAAGGTCAGTTCGCCTTCCGGCATGCCGCGCAGACCCATGGTCTTTTCCCGCCGCGTGACCTTGAGGCCATTCGCCGCGTTCTCGTCGCGCACCGCGAGAAAGCCGCCAATGCCGAGTTCGTCGCCGCGCTCGTCGAACACGCGAGCGAAGATCAGATGCAGCCTGGAGATGCCGGCGCCGGTGATCCAATGCTTCGTGCCGTTGATGATGTAGCGGTCGCCGCGTTTGTCGGCGCGCGTCGTCATTGATGTGGCGTCGGAGCCGGCGTCCGGCTCGGTGATGCAGATCGCCGGCTTGTCGCCGGACAGCACCAACTTGGCCGCGAGCGTCTTCTGCGCGTCGCTGCCATAGGCCATCACCGCCGACAGCGCACCCATACTGGTCTCGACTACGATGCGCGCCGTCACCGTGCAGGCCTTGGCCATCTCCTCGATCACCAGGACGGCGTCGAGAAACGACCGCTGCTGGCCGCCCAGCGCTTTGGGGATGGTCATGCCGAGAAAGCCGGCCTCGCCAAGCGCCGCGACGATGTCGAACGGATAGGCCTCGTCGCGGTCGATCGCGGCGGCGCGCGGGCGCACCACACGCTCGGCAAAGCCGCGGGCGCGCGCCTGCAGCGCCAGTTCGTCGGGGGAGAGGCCGAGGGTCATTGCCGCGATCTTATACGGATTCCGGGCGCGGCGGAGACCGGTTAACCAGCCGTTAGGGTTAACCTTTTATTGCTGAGCGCACAGTTTTGGGTAGCCCTATGCGCCGGTCAGACATGAAAATCCGCCTCTTTGCCTCGGCGGCCATCGCCGCGCTGGCGCTATCGCTCGCCGGCTGCAACACCACCGGCAGCCCGGAAATCACCGGCTCGATCGCCGTCGCGCCAAACGACCCGAAGAGCGACGCGGACTGGCGCCGCAGCGCCCAGGTCTGGGGCGAGCGCTACCGCATCAACAACAAGGACGCCGAGGCCGCCATCCATTACGCGCAGGCTCTGCGCGCCACCGAGCAGCGCGGCCAGGCCGCCGCGGTGCTCGAGCAGGCGTCGATGGAAAATCCGCAGAACAAGGCGCTGCTCGGCGCCTACGGCCGCGCGCTGGCCGATGTCGGCCGCTATGAACAGGCGCTCGACGTGCTGAGCCGCGCCCACACCCCGGATCAGCCCGACTGGCGCATCCTCAACGTGCAGGGCGCGGTGCTCGACCAGGTCGGCCGTCACGACGAAGCGCGCCGGCATTATGCGAGCGCGCTCAAGATCAAGCCGGACGATCCGTCGGTGCTGTCCAATCTCGGCCTGTCCTATACGTTGACCAACGACCTCAAGCGCGCTGAGGAAACCCTGCGCCGGGCTGCGATGCAGCCCAACGCGGCCCCCAAGGTGCGCCAGAACCTTGCGCTGGTGATCGGGCTGCAGGGCCGCTTCGCCGAAGCCGAGCAGATCGTGCGGGCCGACCTGCCGCCAGCCGAGGCCGAGGCGAACGTCGCCTATCTGCGCGACATGCTGGCCCAGCACAAAGAGTGGAAGAAGACCGGCGGCCGGGTGCAGCCGGCTGCGGCAACCGCGACCGACAAGCTCAGCGCCAACACCAACTAATCACCAATATCCCCAGGATGAAGCCGGTGGGGCCACAAGCGCCCTTATTGCAGGTGCATCACCTTGATCGCGGCCGGCCCGAGAATCACCACGAACAGCACCGGCAGGAAGAACAGGATCATCGGCACGGTGAGCTTGGGCGGCAGCCCGGCGGCCTTCTTCTCGGCTTCCGACATGCGCATGTCGCGGTTTTCCTGCGCCAGCACGCGCAGCGTATTGGCCATTGGCGTGCCGTAGCGTTCGGACTGCTGCAGCGCCATGCAGACCGACCTGACGCCGTCAAGGTCGGTGCGCTTGGCCAGATTGTCATAGGCCTGGCGCCGGTCCGGCAGGTAGGACAATTCTGCGGTGGTCAGCGTCAATTCCTCAGCCAGCGCCACCGACTGCGAGCCGACCTGATCGGAGACCTTGCGGAACGCCGCTTCGATCGACATGCCGGATTCAACGCAGATCAACAGCAGGTCGAGCGAATCCGGGAACGCCCGCTTGATCGAAAGCTGGCGGCGCGCAATGCGGTTTTTCAGGAACATCAGCGGCAGATGCATGCCGGCATAGGCCGCCACGATGCAGATGCCGACTTTGACGACAGTGGGCTGGTCGAAATCGAGCACGACGAAAATGTAGAACGCGGTGGCCACGATGGCGAGGATCGGCGTCACCATGCGGAAGAACAGGTAGGTCACATAGGGCGCCTGGCCGCGATAGCCGGCCTGCACCAGCTTGAGCCGGGCCTCTTCCTGGCCGACCCACTTGGTCAGATTGAACTTGTCGACCACCGCCTGGATATATTGCTTCGGCGACGAGCGCAGATTGACCTTCTCGCCACGCGCCATCCGCTCGCGCTCACGCTGGCGGATCTTCTCGCGTTCGACCGCGACCGCCTTCATGCGCTTGTCGAGCGAATCGCCGGCCAGCAGCGGCATCGCCAGCGTCAGAACGGTGGCGCCGGCCGCTACCGCGGCCAGCAGCATGGTCACCGTTTGCACGTTGAAGGAGTTGACTACGAAATCGAGCATGAAGGCGCCATCAGAAGTCGAAATTGATCATTTTTTTCATCACGAACACGCCGCACGACATCCACATCGCCGAGGCGGCCAGCATCAGCCGTCCCAGCGGCTCGGTCCATAACAGTGAGATGTATTGCGGGCTTGTGATCCAGACCAGCATCATGACCGCAAGCGGCAGGCATCCGATGATGCCGGCCGAGGCCTTGGCTTCCATCGACATTGCCTGGATCTTGGCTTTCATCTTCTTGCGGTCGCGCAACACCCGCGACAGGTTTCCAAGCGCTTCCGAAAGATTGCCGCCGGCCTTCTGCTGAATCAGGATGACGATACCGAAGAAGTTTGCCTCCGGCACCGGCATGCTCTCATAAAGCTTGCCGCAGGCTTCGCCGAGCGGCATGCCGATGGCTTGCGTTTCCACGATCTCGCGGAATTGCGTCTTGACCGGCTCGGGCGATTCCGTGGTGATCATCTTCAGGCAATCGAGCAGCGGCAGGCCGGCTTTGATGCCGCGCACGATGATGTCGACGGCATCGGGAAAGTTCTCGAGAAACTTGGATTCGCGGCGCTTCTTCAGGAATGACAGCATCCAGCGTGGCAGGCCGAAGCCGCCGGCAAAGCTCAATGCGGCGGCCGGCCACAGGCCGAAGCCCCCGAACAGCACGATGAAGAAGATCGTGACCCCCAGTATTGCGGAAATGATGATGAACTGGCGCTTCGACCAGCTTAGGCCGGCCTGCGCGATGCGCACCGACAGCGGCATGCGCCGCTGCTTCTTGTGGCGCTCGTCGAATTCCTTGAGCGTGCTCTCGACGGAATCGCGCCGCGATTTCTGATTATTGCGGCTCGCGCGCACCGCGACCGGCTCGGACCTGGCGACGCTCGCCATCCGGCGCTCGGCTTTCTTCTGCCCGGACAGGATCGGATAAATGAATACCCAAAACACCCCGCCGACTGCCAGCGCGGCAAGGAACGATACTGCGAGCGGCTGCATGGCGCGTTACCCCGCCATTTCCCGGCCGGCGGCTTCCGCGGCATCGAGCGCCGCAGCGAGGCGCTTTTCCTCACCGTAGTAGCGGGCGCGATCCCAGAACCGCGGCCGGCCGATGCCGGTCGAGCGGTGGCGGCCGATCAGATTGCCCTTCTCGTCCTCGCCGACGATGTCGTAGACGAACAGATCCTGGGTGATGATGACGTCGCCTTCCATGCCCATCACCTCGGTGATGTGCGTGATGCGGCGCGAACCGTCGCGCAGGCGCGCGGCCTGGATGACGACGTCGACCGAGGACACGATCATCTCGCGGATGGTGCGCGACGGCAGCGAGAAGCCGCCCATCGTGATCATCGATTCGAGGCGGCCGAGCGCCTCGCGCGGCGAGTTGGCGTGCAGCGTGCCCATCGAGCCGTCATGGCCGGTGTTCATCGCCTGCAGCAGGTCGAACGCTTCCGGTCCGCGGACTTCGCCGACGATGATGCGTTCAGGCCGCATGCGGAGGCAATTCTTGACCAGATCGCGCATCGTGACCTGGCCCTCGCCCTCGAGGTTGGGCGGGCGGGTTTCCAGGCGCACCACGTGCGGTTGCTGCAGCTGCAATTCGGCGGCGTCTTCGCAGGTGATGATGCGCTCATCGTCGTCGATGAACTGGGTGAGGCAGTTGAGCAGCGTGGTCTTGCCCGAGCCGGTGCCGCCGGACACCAGGCAGTTGACCCGGCAGCGGCCGACGATTTTCAGGATATCGGAGCCCTGCGGCGTGATGGTGCCGAACTTGACCAGCTGGTCGAGGGTCAGCTTGTCCTTCTTGAACTTGCGGATGGTGAGCGCCGGTCCGTCGATCGCGAGCGGCGGCACGATGGCGTTGACGCGCGAGCCGTCCGGCAAGCGCGCGTCGCAGATCGGCGAAGATTCGTCGACGCGGCGGCCGATCTGACTGACGATGCGCTGGCAGATATTCAATAGCTGCTGATTGTCGCGGAAGCGGATGCCGGTCTTCTGAATCTTGCCCTGGACCTCGATGTAGACCGTGCCGGAGCCGTTGACCATGATGTCGGCGATGTCGTCGCGCGCCAGCAGCGGCTCGAGTGGGCCGAAGCCGAGCACGTCGTTGCAGATGTCGTCGAGCAGTTCTTCCTGCTCGGCGATCGACATCACGATGTTCTTGATCGCGATGATCTCGTTGACGATGTCGCGGATTTCCTCGCGCGCGGAATCGGCGTCGAGGCGCGCCAGCTGGGCGAGGTCGATGGCCTCGATCAGCGCGCCGAAGATGGTGCCTTTAGTGGCGTAATAGGCGTCTGAGCGCCGCGTATCGACCGAGGTCGGCACCGTCGCGGCCGGAGCCGGGGTACGCGTCGGCTTGGGTGCCGAAACCAGCGGCGCGCCGAGTCCGTCGGAGGGGAATGGCGTGCGCCCGGTTTCTCCCGTTGACGCGGCCGGGCTTGCAGCCGGCGCATCGGGCGCAAGCGGCGGCGACGCCACCGCGCGCGCGGCCGGCGCGGGAGCTTCGGCGGTTCCAACATTGCGCTTACCGAACACGACGACTTACTCCGACCAATTTCAGGCTTTCCGTTTCATCAATCTGCCGAGCAAAGGCGACAGCAGGCCGCCGCGCGAGCGTTTGACCTCGGCGCGTCCGGTCAACACCTGAGCCAATTGGCGGAACATCTCCGCAGTCTTGTGGCTGGCGGAAATCTCGGCGATCATCTGGCCGTTATTGGCGGCGGTGCCGAACAATTGCGGCTCGAACGGAACGACGATGACGGGCTCGTCCTCCAGCGCCTTGGCGAAGTCGCCCGGCGTGATTTCCGGACGCTTCGGCACCCCGACCTGGTTGAGGCAGTAATACGGCCGGTGATCGTTGGGCCGCGCCGCTTTCAGGATATCGACGATGTTCTTGGCGTTGCGCAGGTTGGCGAGGTCGGGGCTTGCCACCACGAGGATATCGTCGGCGCTCACCAGCAGCCGCTTGGTCCACGCCGCCCATTGGTGCGGCACGTCGAGCAGCACGCAGGGAATATTGACGCGCAGCGCGTCCAGCACGGCGTCGAAAGCGTCGGCGTCGAAATCATAGACGCGGTCGAGCGTCGCCGGCGCCGCCAACAGGCTCAAATGGTCGGTGCATTTCGACAGCAGCCGGTCGACAAACCCGGTATCGATACGGTCGGGCGAGAACACCGCGTCGGCAATGCCCTGCGGCGGATCCTGGTTGAAATCGAGCCCGGCGGTGCCGAAGGCGAGGTCGAGGTCGGTCACCACCGAATCGAGCCCGAGGTCGCGCGCGATCGCCCAGCCGACATTGTGGGCGATGGTTGAGGAGCCGACGCCGCCCTTGGCGCCGACCACCGCAATAACGCGGCCGACCGGCTTGGCGTCGGGCTGCGAGAACAGCCCGCAGATTCCGCGCACGACATCGATGGTGCCGACCGGGGCGATCAGGTAGTCGCTGATGCCGCGGCGTGTGAGTTCGCGGTAGAACACCACGTCGTTAATGCGGCTGATCACGACGACGCGGGTGCCGGGGTCGCAAACCTCGGCCAGCATGTCGAGGCTGGACAGCAATTCTTCGGCGCGGCTTTCCGATTCGATCAGGATGACGTTCGGCGTCGGCGAATTGCGATAGGCTTCCGCCGCAGCGGTGGCGCCGCCCATCTGGATCTTGACATGCGCCTTGCTCATGCGGCGGTCTTCGCCCGCCGCCTGCACGACGGCCGCGGTCTCGACGGTCTCGCAAAACGCCTGCACCGAGATGCGCGGCGCGGGGGCGATGTGCTCGTCGATCGCGGGCTCGGCGGTGGCCGCCACCGCCGGCGCGTCGCCGACTTCGGCGAGTGCGACTTGTTGTGCGTGCTTGATCATTTTCCCAGATCGCTGATCTTGCCGGTGTCGTAGCCGGTATAGAGGCCGCCGGGATTTTCGCCCTTGCGGTAATGCTCGATGGCGACGGACCTGCGCGCCTGATAGGCCGGCGCGTCGCCACGCGGCTGCACCAGATCGGCCGGATTATCGACCATCGCGGCGAGGTTGCGCTGGCTGGCGCAGCCCAAATTCCAATACGGCTTGTTCGACAGAAACTGCGAATCGGCCGACGGGCCGAGATCGTAAGGCCAGCGGCCGCACGGCCCGGCTTCGGCGGCGAGTTTCGAGTAGCTGATCTTGATGCTGGCCAGCGCGTAATCGGCGGGCTCGTAGGCGCGCACGCGGACGCCGTTGCCCGGCACCCCGCTGGCATTGAGGATCGAATGAATCTCCCGCAGCGAATCCTCGGCGGCCGGCTTGATGGCGCTGCCGCGCGGAACGTCGATGACGATGCCGCTGGTGGCTTCCCGGCGCCAACTTTGGGCGAAGGCCAGCACGTCGGCGCGCTGCGCCGGGCTCAAGCCGCCGCGATTGCGGCCGAGGAACACCTCGACCGTGTGGGCGCCGTCCTTCAGCGTGATCGGATGGCGGCTTTGGTAGTCCTGCGAGGAGGAGGTGAATTCCTCGCGCGGCGAGTAGCAGCCGGCCAGCATGGCGGCGAGGCCGGCAACCGCAACGACTCGCAGCGCCGCGTGGGAGCGGCGCCGGACGGACGCGGAGCGGGAATTGGCCATCGACAGTCTCCTGGCGGTCAGTCGAGAATGAATCCGTAATTGCCCTGGTAGTTCTTCTTGGCGCCCACGGGGGCCGGCGGTTCGCCATTGGCGCCGTAGATGCGGTTGAGTCGGCCGAGCAGAACGGTGCTCGGATCGGCGGGATCGGCGAAGCCGTCGTCGGGCCGCGACAGCTTGTTCTGCGCCACGGCATGGACGACATAAGGCGTCACGATCACGCACAGCTCGGATTGATTGTTGATGTAATCGCGGCTGCGAAACAGCGTGCCGAGGATCGGCAATTCCATCAGGCCCGGCACGCCGTTGATCTGCTGCTTGGTCTTCTGCTGGATCATGCCGGCGAGCGCCAGCGAGCCGCCGGACGGGATCTCGACCGTGGTCTCGGCGCGCCGCGTGGTGATGGACGGCACGGTCAATGATTGGGTCGATCCCGGCACCTGCAGCGTGATGGCATTGTCCGATGACAGGTCGGAGACTTCGGTCATGACCTTCAGGCTGATGCGGCCCTCCGCCAGCACGATCGGCGTGAACACCAGGCTGACGCCGAACTTCTTGAAGTCGATCTGCGCCTGGCAGACCGGCGGCGATTTCGTGGTGTCGCAGGACAGGCCGTTCGGGATAGGGAATTCGCCGCCGGCCAGGAACGACGCGGTTTCTCCGGAGATCGCGGTCAAGTTCGGCTCGGCCAGGGTGCGGATCACGCCGGCGCGCTCCATCGCGCGCAGCGTCACGCTGATGTTCTTGAAGGCGCCAGTGAAGGCCGTCGAGCTCAGTGCCTGTCCGGTCGCGGAGAACGGGTTGGTGATGCCGTAGGTGAAGCTGCTGTTGGGGCCGTAATTGGCGCTGCCCGAGAGGTCGATGCCGAGCTGCTTGATGACGTCGCGCTGCACTTCGGCGACCGTCACCTTGAGCATCACCTGATCGCGGCCGCGCACGCTGATGCCGTTGACCACCTTGGTGCCGTCGCCGACCAGCCGCGAGGCGAGATCGTAGGCCTGCTGCGCCTCGCTCAGGCTTGCGGCGCTGCCCGACAGCATGATGCCGTCGCCGATGCCTTCGGCGCGGATGTCGGAATCCGGGAAGCTCTGCTTGAGCGCGCCGCGAATGCCGTTGAGGTCGCGCGTCACCGCGATGTCGAAGCCCGCGATCTGCCGGCCCTCGGCGTCGAAAAAGAAAATATTGGTCTGCCCGATCGCGACGCCGATGATGTAGACGCGGCGCGATGAGCGGATCACGGCATTGGCCGTCTTCGGGTCGGCGACCAGGACGTCCTTGATGTCGGTGGGAAGGTCGATGGCGACCGACTTGCCGATGCCGAGCGGCACGAAGCGCGATGTCGCCTCGCTGGCCGCAACCTGGATCACCGGGGTGCGCGAATCGGCGCCGAGGGCCGGCGCCATCGTCGCCAGGCTCGCGGCGACGCTCAGTGCGGCGAAGGAGATCGTGCCTATCCAGCGCGGCAAAATCTTGCTGGTCATGGGTCCCCTCGAACTGCTCATTTCGGCGTGGTGGCCGTGTTGACGCCGAAGCGAATGATGTTGACGCCGCCGCGTGGCTTGTCGGCATCGGTGTCGTTGTCGCCGTCGGTGGAATTGGCGTCGGTGATGCTGCGCAGCGCCAGCGAGATGCTGCCGAGCGACTGCGCCAGCGCCAGCGTCTCGGACTGGCGTGGCGCCAGTTCCAGCGTCGCGGTCTTGCCGACAACGACCTTCTGGCCATTCTTCTCCTCGACGGTCTGGTCGATCGCCAGGACGCGGATGTTCTTGAGGATCATCTCGCTGACATGCACTTCGGTGCCGGTCGACTTCTCCGCTTCGCGGTCGCGGCGGCTGAGAATGACGTCGACATGATCGTTCGGCAGGATGAAGCCGCCGGCGCCGGTTTCCGGCGAGATCTGCGTCGAGACCGCGCGCATGCCGGACGGCAAAATCGCGGCCATGTAGCCGGAGCCTTTGGCCTTCACCAGTTTTGCCTCACGGATCGGCTCGCCGGCGACGAACGGCGTGCGCGCAATTGCGCCGGATACCGTTTCGAGCGCGTTCGGCTGACTGGTCTTGCTGATGAAATTCGAGGCGCCGCCGCTGATCGGCCAGGCCTGCCACTGCAAGTCGCCCGGCGTCAGCGTCTGTCCCATGGCGATGTCGGTTTTGGCCACCAGGACGTCGACAGACTCGATCTTGGGTAGCTGCTGTGCTTGCGGCTCCGGCGGCTTCTCGGAGCGGCCGGCCAACAGGGCAGCAACGCCCCCCGCGGCAACGGCGACTGTCAGCACGACGATACGCGCAGCTTTCATACGCTTCACTCTCACCGTCACGGACCGCAGACAACGCGGCCCGAATCGACACGACAAACCAGCTTCGACATGGCGGCCAAAGCGGCCGCTTGCACCGATTTGATCAGGTAAAGGTCAAGGTATGGTTAAGTGAGCGTTGCGAAATCGAGTTAATATTCTGTTGCGCGGCGCCGTCCGGCCGCGGCGGTCGATCAGGCGGCGAGGCTGCTCATCCAGCCGGTCTGCGGATAGACCGCGAGCGCGGCGGCGGCCAATGCCACGCCATAAGGTACGCCGGCGCCTTTCTCATGCAGGCGCAAAATCCATGGCTGCCGCGCCAGCATTGCCGGCAGCGGCAATAGCCGGAACTGAATGAGCAAGACGGTCAGTGCGCCGCCGAATAGCGAGGCATAGACCAGGTAGATCAGGAGATAATCGAAGCCGAACCAGAGCGCGATCGCCGCCGCCAGTTTAGCGTCGCCGCCGCCGATCCAGCCGAACGAGAAGCAAACAAAGCCCATCGCCAGCACCAAGGCGCCGGCGCCAAGATGCATGGCGACAATCGATAAGCTGGCGCCGGTGACCAGCGACAGCAGCAGGAATGCGGCCGCCAACGCGATCGAGAGCTTGTTGGAAATCGTCATGGTGAGAAGATCGCTTGAGGCGGCGAATGCCATCAGCGCCGGAAACAGCAGCAGCCTGATCGCGTCCGTTACCATGGCTTGGTGTCCTCGCGCGCTTACGGCGCGCCGTAAATTACGCCGTGGATGCTTGCCGTTCGGTTAGCGCACCGCCCATTAACGGCTTGTAAACCCCGACATCACATCGGCCGAAAATTGAAAAGGCCCCGGCGGTGCCGGAGCCTTTTTTCGCCCCGATATGGCCGATTACCGCAACTGGGTCGATACGCTCGAGAAGGTGGTATTGAGCTGAGTGCCGAGCCCGTTCACGACGGCAATAATAGCGATCGAAATGCCGGCCGCGATCAGGCCGTATTCGATCGCCGTGGCTCCACGCTCATCACGCAAAAAACGAACAATTCGCGACATCCTGGCTCTCCCTTTGGTTCCACCATCCGGTGGTGGCGCCAGTTAGCGCGAAAAGTTCGAAAATGCCGTAACGCAAAAGCGTCAAATTTTCAGAGGACTCGCCAGCAATATCGCGGCGATAGGACAACTCGCCGCGGCCAAAATGCAAAAAGCTCCGGCAACTGGCCGGAGCCCTCGCAGCAATCGCGAAGCGGCGATTAGCGCAGCTGGGTCGAGATGCTCGAAAAGGCGGTATTCAGCTTGGTGCCGAGCCCATTCACGACCGCGATGATCGCGACCGAAATGCCTGCGGCGATAAGGCCGTACTCGATCGCAGTAGCGCCCGAGTCGTCCTTCACGAAACGTACGAAGAGGTTCTTCATCGATAACTCCTTGATCCACGCGTGGCTGTCTGAGCGGGTCGTCCGCCAGGATTGGCTCCCGGTTCGCGGCCCATGGCGGGAAACCTAACAGTGAGGTCTTGCACGGCGGTTAATTGGATTGAAGAAAGATAAGGTATTGGCATGCACATCTAGCGTAGTTAACAAGTTATTCCGGCAAGAATATCACAGTTAATAAATAGTTTAACGCAATAGAACAAAACTATACTAAGTAAACTCGTCATAAATTCCCAAATTATACTACATGCCATTGCGGGGCCTGGGAAGAAGCCAACGTCCTGCTGCTTTAGGGTTCCCGACGAATACTTACACAGCTCCGCGATCTCTGGTTTCAATGGTTGCGTGGCCTGGCTGGCCGAGACACCGGTGCGGCACTCGCGCGCCACATTCACTGCATCTTAACCGCGCGGCTCGATACCACATTGACCGTCGGCGACGCGTAACCAGGTGTGGCTCATGTTGCTGGAACTGTATTCCGTCGTCGAAATCGCCGGCGAGACCCTTCTCAAGATCGTGCCGATCACCATCGGCATCGCCCTGGTCTTCACCGCGCTGAATTACTGGACCGGCAAGTCGGCCCGGCTTTGGTGGCGCAAGCGCGAGATCGTCACCGACGTGCTGTATTGGTTCCTGATCCCCCTGATGGCGCGGTTCGTGCGCATCGGCCTCCTGGTGGTCGGTGCCGCGCTGATCTTTAATATTCACGGCACCGAGCCGCTGATCGCCTTTTACACCAACGGCCATGGTCCGCTGTCGGAGCTGCCGCTGTGGGCGCAGGTCTGCATCTTCCTGGTGGCCTCGGATTTTCTGCTGTACTGGATCCACCGCGGCTTTCACGGCGTCCATTTGTGGAAATATCACGCCGTGCACCATTCCTCGGAAGACCTCGAATGGATTTCGGCGGCGCGCTTTCACCCGGTCAATATCTTTCTCGGTACCGTCGCGGTCGACGTGACGCTGCTGCTCGCTGGGATTTCGCCTGAGGTCATGGTGGTCGTCGGTCCGTTCACGATCGCCTATTCGGCCTTTGTGCACGCCAACCTCGACTGGACGTTCGGCCCGTTCAAATACCTGCTGGCGAGTCCGGTGTTTCATCGCTGGCATCACACGGCAGCGGATGAGGGCGGCTCGAAGAACTTCGCCAGCACGTTTCCGGTGCTCGACTGGATGTTCGGCACCTTCCACATGCCGGAAAACGAGCTGCCGCAGCGCTTTGGCATTGATGACCGGGAATTCCCGGAAGGCTTCGGCAGCCAGATGGCTTATCCGTTCCGCCGCTGAGGCTTTTGCCGCGGCCGTTTGCATTTCATTCACCACCTCTTTTGCCGCTTCGTTCACCAATTTACGGTCAAATCTAACGGTCTTGCGCTCATTCCTCGTGTGACGCGGGCCGGTGCTGTGTATCGCGTGTTGGAGAATCCGATGTTGGTCTGGCGCCGCTTGCCCCGCCCAATTCGATATTTGGGCTGCGCAGTTCTTGTCGCATCGGCGCTGGGTTTTGCGCTCGCCAATGCCAAGGCCGACACCGTCAACGTGATGCTCGACCAGGCCCGGGTGATCAAGCTGCCCGGCGGCGTCGCCACCATCGTCATCGGCAACCCGCTGATCGCCGACGGCTCGCTGCAATCCGGCGGTTTGCTGGTGGTTACCGGCAAGGGCTACGGCACCACCAATCTGATCGCGCTCGACAAGGCGGGGCGCGTCCTGCTCGACAAGGACGTGACCGTGACCGGCCCCAAAGCCGCCGATCTGGTCGTTGTTTTCAAGGGTATCGACCGCGAATCCTATAGTTGTGCCCCGGAATGTATGCCGCGCATCGGCACGCTTGGCGACACCCCGGCCTATTTCGGCGCCGTCCTTAACGAAACCACCGCCCGCAGCGGGCAGGCCGCGGCGACGAAATAGCCGCGATCCGCGTGGTTGACGGACCGTTAGCCGGGCAGCCCGGAATCTCCGCGGCTCACGCAACAATTCGCAAACCCGCGTTTGCTATCACCACGCGGTTCGCAACATAAGTCGGGCGGGAACCGATGTTGAAGATCGCCGCGTCAAGATTCAACCGGGCAGTTCAGCGCATTGCTGCGCGCGCCCGCAGCAACCGTTTTGCCCGCGCGCAGGACGGCGCCGCGGCGCTGGAATTTGCGCTGGTCGCCGCGCCGTTTCTTGCATTGCTGTTCGCCATCATGGAAACGGCATTCGTGTTCTTCGCCAGCCAGACGCTGGAATACGCCGTCGCCCAATCGAGCCGGCTGATCCTGACCGGCCAGGCACAGACCGCCGGCTTCAGTCAGGCCGCATTCAAGACCGCGGTGTGCGGAAACATCGTCGCGCTGTTCGATTGCAGCAACAAGCTGTACGTCAACGTGCAAAACTATACGAACTTCGCCTCGGCCAGCACCACGCCGGTTTACGACAGCAACGGCCAGCTCGACACCTCGCAGATGAAATATCAGCCCGGCACTCCCGGCGACATCGTCGTGGTCAGCCTCTACTATCAATGGCCGATCTATGTGTCGCTGTTCAGCGACAATCTCGCCAACCAAAGCGGCAACAACCGCCTGCTGGTTGCCACCGCCGCGTTCCGCAACGAGCCCTATCAATGATCCGCCGTATCGCAGAGATAATCCGCCGTCCGGTTGCACGCTTCGTCGGCGACCGCCGCGGCGTGTCGGCCGTGGAATTCGCGCTGATCTCGCCGCTGATGATCGGGCTTTATCTCGGCGGCGTGGAGATTTCCCAAGGCATCGGCGTCGATCGCAAGGTGACGCTGACTGCCGGCGCCATCGCCAACCTGTCGGCGCAGACCACCACCATCGCCAGCTCGGACATGACCAACATCATGAACGCGGCGACCGCGATCATGGCGCCGTATTCCACCTCTCCGCTGAAGATCACAGTGAGTTGCCTCAACATCGACGCCAACAAGGCTGTCAAGGTGAAGTGGAGCGCGACGCAAGGCGGCACGGCTCGCTCGGCCGGTTCGAGCGTGTCGATACCCTCCGCCCTGGTGGTCGCCAATTCCCAATTGCTGTTCAGCGAAGTGTCGTACACCTATCGGCCGACGATCGGCTACGTCATCACCGGCACGCTCAATCTGTCGGACACGATGTATATGAGCCCGCGTATTTCGGCGCCCACTTACGGCGCGACCACCTGTACTTGAAGGCTTGCGCCTGATCGTTCAGAACGGCCGCAGGTCCGGGATCGGCAGCGCCGTGGTCGACTTGATACGTTCCATCGCAAAGCGTGACGTCACGTTCTTGAGCGGAATCGCCGCGATCAATTTCTTGTAGAACACGTCATAGCCGGCAATGTCGGTGACGACGACGCGCAGCATGTAATCGACGTCGCCGGCCATCCGGTAGAATTCCATCACCTCCGGCATCGCACTGACCACCTCGGCGAACCGCTTGAGCCATTCGTTGGAATGGTCGCCGGTCTCGATCGACACGTACACGGTGACGCCGAGGCCGATCTTCTCGGGCTCGATCAGCGCGACCCGACGCAGGATGACGCCCTCGGCCTCCAGCCGCTGTAGCCGTTTCCAGCACGGCGTCGACGACAGCCCGACCCGCTGGCCGATTTCGGCGACCGAGAGCGAGGCGTCCTGCTGAACCACGGCGAGAATCTTGCGGTCGATGGCATCCATGAGGCGAACCTATTTGGAATAATCGGAAAGAAATAAGGCCATCTATAGTATTGAATTCTACAGATGGCGCACTGTAGCGCTATATAGAGAAATTTATGCTATTTCAAGCGGAAAGGACGGGGCGGGTTAGGCCGGCCGTTGCAGCAGTTTCTCGACCTCGGCGCGGGTCGCGGCGCCGGTCAGTCCGCCGAAGCGGGTGCATTTGATCGCCGCCGCCGCCGAGGCAAACCGCATCGCCTCGACCTCGTCGCCGGTCTCGACCAACCGGACGGTGAAGGCGCCATGAAAGGCGTCGCCGGCGCCAAGCGTATCGACTGCCTCGATCTTGAAGGCCGCCATGTGGCGAACCTCGCCGTGCTCGAGCCAATAGAGGCCTGCGGGGCCTTCGGTCACGGCGAGAAAACAGCCGACGCTCTCGCTCATTGTCTTCAGCGCGGCGGGCAACTCCTTCAGCCCGGTGGCGTCGCGCAATGCATCGGCCGACGCGATCACATGCGTCGACAGCGCGAGCAGCGGATCGTCGAACGGCGTCGACTTGTCGAAATCGAGCACGCAGGGAATCTTCCGCGCCCGCGCCGCCTGGCAGATCGGCGTGACGAAATTCGGGTAGCGATTATCGGCCAGAACCGCGTCGACTCGCTGCACCAAGGCTTGCGGATCGGGCGGCATCGTTTCGCTCAGTCCGCTGTCGCGCCGGGTCGCGATCATTTTCTCGCCGTCGGCGTCGAGCATGATCAGTGATACCGACGACGTCGCACCGGGCACGCGCACCGCGCCCGAGCAGTCGATGCCCTCGCGCGCGAGCGCACCCAGGATTTCCGTCGCGACCTTGTCGTCGCGACCGCCGAGCGTGCCGGCATAAAGCGTGCCGGCGCCGAGCCGTGCCGCCGCGACCGCGGCATTGCCGGACTGGCCGCCGCTGGTGACGAGAAACGCCGAGGCCTGAACCTTGCTGCCGGCCTGCGGGAATTTCTCCACCCGCATGATGATGTCCTGCACCGCGCCGCCGGCGCACAGGATGGTGGCACGCTTGTCTCCGCGGTCAGTCAAAGCTGACCTCGTCCTCGATCCAGGCGCGGATGATGTGATGCGCGATCGCCACCGGCGGCGGGGTCGTCAGCCCGCCGGGATGTTTTTGCGTCAGCATCGCCGCGATTTCGTCCCGGCTGAACCAGCGTGCGTCCTCGAGTTCGTCGCGGTCGACCACGATGTTGTCAGTGAGCGCCTCGGCATGACAGCCGATCATCAGCGACATCGGAAACGGCCATGGCTGCGACCGGAAAAACCGCACCCGGCCGCATTTGATGCCGGCTTCTTCCAGCGTCTCGCGCCGGGTCGCGTCGGCAATGCTTTCGCCCGGCTCGACGAAGCCGGCGAGGCACGACCACATCGTCGGCGCAAAGCGCGGCGAGCGGCCGAGCAGGCAGCGCTCGCCTCTGATCGCCAGCATGATGACGACCGGATCGGTGCGCGGGAAGTGCTGCGCCTGGCATTGCGGGCAGTCGCGCCGCCAGCCGCACTGCGAGACATCGGTCGCGGCGCCGCAATTGGCGCAGAAGCGGTGCCGGGTGTGCCAGTGCAGCATCGCCTTGGCTTCGGCGATCGGCGGCAGATGGTCCTGCGGCACCAGTCCACGCACCGCGATCGAGCGCAGATCGGTAACCAGGAGATCCTTGCGGGTCTTCAGCGCTTCGGCGGCTTGCGGCGCGATGCCGATGCCGAAGCGGGCGGCGCCCTTCAGCGTGCCGAGAAAGATCGTTTCGCCCGCTTCGCCGAGCGCCTTGGCCTCGGCCAGCGTGAACAGCGGATCGTTGATGCCATCGCCGGCCTTGGCGACGATCATTTCGCCGCCGATCACATAGGCGCCGGCGCTGGGCGACGCCGCCAGCGCCTTGACGTCGTCGCCTTTGAGACGCAATTCGGCGGCCCGTTCGAGCGGACTGCCGGTGTAACCGAGGTGGGGCTTGGGGCCGAGATCGTAGCGAGGTGGCATTGCAATCCTTGTCGGCGCCCGGCGTGGCGGGACGGTGGCTACTGGATGCCCCGCTTTCACCGGCGCTGACAACTTATTTTTTGGCCATGGCGCCGTGCAACGCGGCCACCAGCCGCTCGCGGTCGGCCGCCTCATAGGCCTTGCGCGGCGCCTTGCCCCAGACCGGATTGGGCCAGGCTGCGTCGGTGGTCTCCCGCGCAATCACATGAACGTGCAGTTGCGCCACCTGATTGCCGAGCGCGGCGACGTTGAGCTTGTGGCAGCGGGTCACGGCCCTGACGGCGGTTGCGGTCTGCGCGATCTCGGCCATCAGCGCGGCGCGGTCCGGTTCGGCGAGATCGATGATCTCCACGGCACCGGGCCGCCGCGGAACCAGAATCAGCCACGGGTAATTTGCATCGTCATTGAGCAGCACGGCGCATAGCGAAAGGTCGATGACTGGAACCGTGTCGGCTCGCAGCCGAGGATCGAGAAGCCAGCGCAGATCGGGCATGACCAAACCAATTTGTCGTCCCGGCCGAGCGTCAGCGAGGGCCGGGACCCATATGCCGCAGTCTATCGAGAATGCACGGCATATGGGTCCCCGCTTTCGCGGGGACGACGATTTTGGCCGCTTGCTTTCTCCTTTTGTTCGCCCGATATAGGAGCGGGAGGTTGGCGGTGGACGAGCCACTCGCCAACCGGGTCAGGTCCGGAAGGAAGCAGCCCTAACGAGCACGGATCGGGTCGCTCGTCAGCCTCCCACCCTCATTGAACCGCATCACGTCAGTCCGCGCGTTGCGGACCGGATGGCACGATGAGCGACGGCAAAAAAGACGACAAGAACAACACCGCTGCAACGCCCGCGCCGGCCGCTACGCCGGCCTATCGGGTGCTGGCGCGCAAATACCGCCCGGCCAATTTCGACGATCTGATCGGCCAGGACGCCATGGTGCGCACGATCTCGAATGCGTTCGAATCGGGCCGTATTCCGCAGGCCTGGATCCTCACCGGCGTGCGCGGCGTCGGCAAGACCACCACCGCGCGCATCCTGGCGCGGGCGCTGAACTATGAATTGCCGGACGGCTCGGTGACGGCGCCGACCGTCAATATGCCCGTCCTCGGCGTCCACGATCAGGCGATCATGGACAGCCGGCATTTCGACGTCATCGAGATGGACGCGGCGTCGCATAACGGCGTCGACGACATTCGCCAGATCAACGACGCGATCCGCTATGCGCCGGTCTCGGCGCGCTACAAGGTCTATATCCTCGACGAAGTGCACATGCTGTCCGCCGCGGCGTTCAACGCGCTGCTCAAGACGCTGGAAGAGCCGCCGCCGCACGCCAAGTTCATTTTCGCCACCACCGAAATCCGCAAGGTGCCGGTGACGGTGCTGTCGCGCTGCCAGCGCTTCGATCTGCGGCGCGTCGACGCCGCGGTGCTGGTCAAGCATCTCGAGGGTATCGCCGCCAAGGAAAAGGTCGAGGTCGAGCCGGCGGCGCTCGCCCTCATTGCCCGCGCTGCGGAAGGCTCGGTGCGCGACTCGCTGTCGCTGTTCGACCAGGCGATTGCCCACGCCGCCGGCCTGGTGCGCGCCGAGGACGTGCGGCAGATGCTCGGCCTCGCCGACCGGGTCCGCATTGTCGATCTGTTCGAGGCGCTGATGAAGGGCGACATCGCCGCCGCGCTCAAGGAATTGCGCGAGCAATACGACATCGGCGCCGATCCGGCGGTGGTGCTGTCCGACCTCGCCGAATTCACCCATTTCGTCACCCGGGTGAAGATCGTGCCGTCGGTCGCCGACGACGTTTCGCTGTCGGAAGCCGAGCGGGTGCGCGGCCGCGGCTTTGCGGCCCAACTGTCGATGCGGATCCTGTCGCGGACCTGGCAGATGCTGCTCAAGGGCATCGCCGAGGTGAAGGATGCGACGCGGCCGCTGGCCGCCGCCGAGATGATGCTGGTGCGGATCGCCTATGCCGCCGATCTGCCGACGCCGGATGAAGTGTTGCGTACGATGACGGAGGAGGGCGCCGCGCCGCGTCTGCAGGCTCCGACGCCCGGCAATGGCGGTGGCGCGAGCGCCGCAAGCCCGTCGCAGGGCGCCATGCCGCGTTATGACGCGCCGCGCGGCGCGCCACGCGCTTCCGCAGCGGCGTCGCCGCGCCCGGCACAGGAGCCGGTGGCGCAAGGCGCCGAGCCGCAGGCGGCACCGGCTCTGGTGCTGGGCAGTTTCGAGCAGGTGATCGCGCTGGTCGCCGAGAAGCGCGACCTCGGCATGAAAGCAGCGCTGGAGCGCGACGTGCGGCTGGTGCGCTGCGAGGACGGCCATCTCGAACTGGCGCTGGAGCCGAGCGCGCCCAAGACCTTGATCAACGATTTGTCGCGCAAGTTGTCGGCCTGGACCGGCAAGCGCTGGATGGTGGTGGTGTCGGCCGAACCCGGCGCGCCGACCGTCAAGGTGCAGAATGAGACGCGCGAGGCCGAGCTCAAGCGCGGCGTGCACGCCGACCCCCTGGTACAGGCTGTAATGGAGAAGTTTCCGGGTGCGACCATCGAACGGGTGATCCAGCCCGGCGCGGCCGGCCTGCCCGACGAGCCGCCGGCCGATGACGACAGCGGAGTGGACTAGCGATGGCCGATTTCATGGGCATGATGAAGCAGGCGGCGCAGCTGCAATCGAAGATGCAGGAGCTGCAGGCCGAGCTCGACACCATCGAGGTCGAGGGTGGCGCCGGCGGCGGCATGGTCGCGGTGACACTGTCGGCCAAGGGCGATCTCAGATCGACCAGGATCGACGACTCGCTGCTCAAGCCGTCCGAAAAGGAAATCCTCGAGGACCTGCTGGTCGCGGCGCACGCCGATGCGCGGCGCAAGGCTGAGGCGCTGATGCAGGACAAGATGAAGGCGATCACCGGCGGATTGCCGCTGCCGCCGGGGCTGAAGCCGTTTTGATGTCACGTCCCCCTCCCGCTTGCGGGAGAGGGTGCCGAGCGCGCTTTTGGCGCGCGAGGCGGGTGAGGGCGGAAGCTCCTCGCCAGACCCTCACCCGGCCCTCGCTCACGCTCGGGCCAACCTCTCCCGTAAACGGGAGAGGGAAGGAAAAGTAGCCATGCCCGTCGCCGTTGCCGGACCGGAAATCGAGCGTCTGATCCAGTTGCTGGCGCGCCTGCCGGGGCTCGGACCGCGCTCGGCGCGGCGCGCGGCGCTGCACCTGATCAAGAAGCGCGAATTGCTGATGGCGCCGCTGACTGCCGCGCTCGAGACCGCGATGGACAAGATCGAGATCTGCAAGGTGTGCGGCAATATCGACACGCAAAATCCCTGCACGGTCTGCACCGATGCGAGACGCGATCCCTCGATCATCGTCGTGGTCGCCGACGTCGCCGATCTGTGGGCGCTGGAGCGCGCCCACGCGGTGAACGCGCGCTATCATGTGCTCGGCGGCACGCTGTCGCCGCTCGACGGCGTCGGGCCGCAGGACCTGTCGATCGACGCGCTGATTTCGCGGGCCCATGACGGCGCGGTCAAGGAAGTGATCCTGGCGCTCAATGCCACGGTCGACGGCCAGACCACCGCGCATTACATCACCGATCTGCTGCATAATGCCGGGGTCAAGGTGACGCGGCTGGCCCATGGCGTGCCGGTCGGCGGCGAGCTCGATTATCTCGACGAAGGCACGCTGTCGGCTGCGATCAAGCAGCGGACGTTGTTCTGAAAGATGGTCATGCGCATCGCCGCGGGCGTCCTATTGCTTCTCGGCCTTGCCAACGCCGCATCGGCGCAGCCGAGTTTGACGCCGCTCCATCCGGGCGATGTCATCACCGGCAAGCTCCGGGTCGTGAAGACGCGGCATCCGAGCGGCACCCTGATCGTCGCGTATCAGCTGGTGTCGGCGCGTCCCTACACCATCGAGGGCGACGATTTCTGCGACAAGGACCAGGCGCTGACGACATTCCACCTGGTGACGATGACGAAGCCGTTGCAGCGCACGCTTCAGCGTGAGCTCGGCAAGACGTGCTCGGTCAAGGCGCTCGACGTCATGTGTTCGGAGACGGCGTGGCACATTGGCGACGCCGTCGTGTTCCAGTGGGAGCTGGTGCCGGCGCAGTAGTCACGCGGCGCGGCTTGGCTCCAGCTTCGTGAAATGCCGGCGCCGTTGCAGCCAGGCCAGCAGCACCAGGCTTGGCAGGCCGGCGAGCGCGCAGATCACGAAGAACCAGGCCCAGCCGGTCGATTGCGCGATGAAGCCGGCGCCCGACGACAGATAGGTTCGTCCGACCGCGGCAAGCGCGGTCAGCAGCGCGTATTGCGTCGCGGTGTGCAGCGGGTTCTGGCACAGCGCCGACAGGTAGGCGACGAACATCACGGTGCCGATCGCGCTGGTAAAATTCTCGACCGTGATGGCGAAGGTGAGGAGGGCGATGTCGTGCCCGGCAAAGGCCAGCCAGCTGAAGGCGAGGTTTGCCACCGCCTGCAGAATGCCGCCGATCCACAGCGCCGCGGCCAGCGGCACCGCGCGGGCGATGAAGCCGCCGGCAAAGCCGCCGGCGAGCAGCGCCGCGAGCCCGACGCCCTTGACGATCGCGGCATATTCATTGCGCGTGAAGCCGAGGTCGATGACGAACGGCGCCGTCATGGTGCCCGACAGCGCGTCGGTGAACTTGAACAGCACGACAAAGGCCAGCATCGCCAGCGCGAGCTCGTGGCCGAGGAAATCTCTGAAGGCGCCGACCGCAGTCTCGGCGATGCGGGCGAGCCGGCTCTGCTTGGCATGCGCGGCGCCGACCGCGCGCGAGCGTTCCGGCTCGGTGGCGAGCAGCGCGGTGACGGTGCCGATCAGCACCAAAGCCGCCATCAGCACATAGCCCCAGTGCCAGGCGGCCTGGCTCGGCAGGCCCCAGCCCTGCAAGGCGCTGACCAGGAACAGCGCGCCGGCGGTCGAGGCCAGCATGCCGACGCGATAGGCCGCGACATAGGACGCCATGCCGGCGGCCTGCTCGTTCTCCGGCAGGCTCTCGACGCGGAAGGCGTCGACCACGATGTCCTGCGTCGCCGAGGCGGTGGCGACCAGCAGCGCGCCGAACGCGACCAGCCCCGGCGCGCTGGCCGGATTGCAGGAGCCGAGGAACACGATCGCCGCCATCAGCAGCAATTGCGTAAACACAAGCCAGCCGCGGCGACGGCCGAGCCAGCGCGACAGGATCGGAATGTCGAGCGCGTCGGTGAACGGCGCCCAGAGGAATTTCACCGTGTAGGGCGTGCCGACCAGCGCGAACAGGCCGATCGTGCCGAGATCGACGCCGGATTCGCGCATCCACACCAGCAGCGTCGTGCCCGACAGCGCCAGCGGCAGGCCGGACGAGAAGCCGAGGAACAGCACGATCAGGACGCGCGGCTTGAGATAGACCGCGAGCGCGTCGAGGAAGCCTGCGCGCGCGTCGGCGCTGCCGGGCGCGACTGTCATGTTTATTCGCCGGCCTCGAGCTTGCGCACACCGGGCCCGGGAATGATTTCGGCGCTCGAAATGTCCTCGCCAAAGTCAACGTCGCGAATGCGGGCGCCGCGCTTTTCGACCTTTTCCGCCGAAATCAAAATCTGCCGGACGTCCTCATTGGCGTCGTTGAAATGCTTTCCAAGTTTGTCGACGCGGCCACGAAGCCGGCCGAGATCATCCATCAAATGACCGACTTCCGCATGAATTTTGTCGGCGGCTTCGCGCATCCGCGCGTCTTTTTGAATCTGCTGAACGACCTGAACCGCCAGCATCAACAGGCACGGCGACACGATCATGACGCGGGCGCGATAGGCTTTTTGGAAAATGTCGTCAAAGCCGTCGTAAAGCTCGGCGTAAACCGATTCCGACGGCACGAACATAAAGGCCAGATCCTGAGTTTCCCCCGGGATCAAATATTTTTTCGCAATATCACTGATATGTTGGCCGAGATTAGCCCGCAACTGCCGTCCGGCTTCGACGCGCTCACCGTCTGTAGTGGCGCGTTCGATGGCGCTGATTGCTTCGAGCGGAAACTTGGAATCGATCACCAGCGGCCGGCTGTCCGGCATCAGGATGCAGCAGTCTGGCCGCGAGCCGTTGGATAGCGTGAACTGGAATTCGTAGGCTCCCTTCGGCAATCCGTCGGCGATGATCGCTTCCATTCGACCCTGACCAAACGCGCCGCGCCGCTGCTTATTGTCGAACACTTTTTGCAGCGACGTCACGGTGGTCGCGAGATCGGTGATGTTCTTCTGCGCGCTGTCGATGACCGCGAGCCGGGAATGCAGCTGCTGCAGATGGTCGGTGGTGTTCTTGGTCGAGGTCTGCAGCGTTTCGCCGAGCCGCGCCGTGACGGCGTCGAGCCGGGTGTTGACCGATTGCTCCAGCTTGCCGTGGGCGCCGTTGAGCCACTTCGCCATGTCGTCGAGCCGAGTGTTGAGGTTGCTCAGCCCGAGCTCGCCGGCGCGGTCGGGCTCGGCGCGCGGCCGCAACAGCCACGCAATCAGCGCGCCGGCGGCGAGGCCGGCGAGCAGGCAGACGATGACGATGAGCACGGTTTCCGACATGGGCGTTTCCAGCGGCCGCTTCTACCCCGATTCGCCACGCGGCACGAACGAAGAGCGAACGGTAGGGCGATCCGCCTTTGCTCTCAAGGGCATGGCGCAGGGATATGTTGACCGGGCAAGGCCCACCGCTTACATCGCGCGCAAGGAATCGACCATGGCCCTGCGCGACATCATTGTGCTCCCCGACAAACGGCTGCGGCTCAAATCCGCGCCGGTCAAGGCCGTCGACACGGGCCTGCGGGCGCTGGTCGACGACATGTTCGAGACCATGTATGCCGCGCCCGGCATCGGGCTTGCCGCCATCCAGATCGGCGTGCCGCAGCGGGTCGTCACCATGGACCTCGCCAAGAAGGACGACCCGAAGGAGCCGCAGGTCTTCATCAATCCGGAGATTGTCTGGTCGTCGGCCGATAAGGCGACCTATGAGGAAGGTTGCCTGTCGATTCCCGAGTATTACGAGGACGTCGAGCGGCCGCAGGCGGTCAAGGTCAAGTTCATGGATCTCGACGGCAAGACCCATGAAATCGAGGCGACCGGCTTGCTGGCGACCTGCCTGCAACACGAGATCGACCATACCAACGGCGTGCTGTTCATCGACTACATCTCGAAGCTCAAGCGCGACATGGTGGTGAAGAAATTTCGGAAGGCGGCGAAGAAGTCGGATGACGGCAAGCCCGCCGCCAAGGACGACAAGCCTTCGCATCACATCGGGTGATCATTTTTTCGTTGTCATGCCCGCGCTTGTCGCGGGCATCCCGCTTATGTAGGCACGGCTTTGCGTCCCCTAACGGGATGGCCGGGACAAGCCCGGCCATGACAATACAGGTACTGTTATGCCGCTTCGCCTGATCTTCATGGGCACGCCCGACTTCGCGGTGCCGGCGCTGATCGAGCTCGCCGCGCGCGGCCACGACATTGCCGCGGTCTATACCCGTGCCGCGAAGCCTGCCGGCCGCGGCATGGGCGTGCAGGTGACGCAGGTCGAACGCGAGGCGCGCCGGTTGGCGCTTCGGGTCGAGACGCCGGCGAATTTCAGGAGCGAGGAGGCCCAGGGCGCGTTCCGCGCCTATGACGCCGAAGCCGCGATCGTTGTCGCCTATGGGCTGATCCTGCCGAAGCCGGTGCTCGATGCGCCGCCGCTCGGCTGCTTCAACATCCACGCCTCGCTGCTGCCGCGCTGGCGCGGCGCCGCGCCGATCAACCGCGCCATCATGGCGGGCGACGCCGAGAGCGGCGTCACCATCATGAAGATGAACGAGGGCCTCGATACCGGCGACATCGCCATGATCGAGCGGCTGGCGATCGCGCCCGACACCACGGCTGGCGAATTGCACGACGCGCTGTCGCGGCTCGGCGCCGACGCCATGCTGCGTGCGCTCGCCGCGCTGGAACGCGGCACGCTGCAATTCACGCCGCAGCCGGCCGCTGGCGTCACTTACGCCGAGAAGATCTTGAAGCACGAAACCCGGATCGACTGGTCGAGGCCGTGGCAGCAGGTCCATAACCACATTCGCGGGCTGTCGCCGTTTCCCGGCGCCTGGTTCGAAATCGACGGCGTGCGGGTCAAGGCGCTGCGCTCGACCCGCGGCGCTGGCGGCGGCAGACCGGGCGAGGTGCTCGACGACAGGCTCACCATCTCATGCGGCGACGGCGCGGTGCGGCTCACCGCCGTGCAGCGCGCCGGCAAGCAGCCGATGACGGCGGATGAATTTCTGCGCGGCACGGCGGTGAAGGCGGGGACTCAATTCATTTGATGTCGTCCCCGCGAAGGCGGGGACCCATACCCTGTATACTATCGAGAGACTGCGGAGTATGGGTCCCGGCCCTCGCTTCGCTCGGCCGGGACGACAAAGAATGCCCCGTTACAAGCTGACCATCGAATATGACGGCGCGCCGTTCCGCGGCTGGCAGATCCAGGCCGACGCGCCGACCGTGCAGGGCGCGCTGACCGCGGCGATCGCGGCGTTTTCCGGCGAGCAGGCCGGCGTCCACGGCGCCGGCCGCACCGATGCCGGCGTCCATGCGCGCGGCCAGGTGGCGCATGTCGATCTCGCCAAGTCGTGGGAGGCCGACACGGTGCGCGACGCGCTCAACGCGCAATTGCGGCCGTTTCCGATCGCCGTCCTGTCCGCCGAGCTTGTGCCGGAGGATTTCGACGCGCGGTTCTCCGCGGTGAAGCGGCACTACCGCTACCGCATCCTCAACCGCCGCGCCGATCTCACGCTCGACCTCGGCCATGCCTGGCGCATTCCGCGCCCGCTCGACCACGTCGCGATGCATGCCGCGGCGCAGCGGCTCACCGGCAAGCACGACTTCACCACCTTCCGCTCGACCGAATGCCAGGCCAGATCGCCGCTGAAGACGCTCGATCAATTCGACGTCGTGCGCGACGGCGACGAGGTCGCCGTCATCGCCTCGGCGCGCTCGTTCCTGCATTCGCAGGTGCGCTCGATGGTCGGCTCGCTGGCGCTGGTCGGCGACGGCAAATGGAGCGCCGACGACCTGGCGGCGGCGCTCGAGTCGCACGACCGCGCGCGCTGCGGCCCGCTGGCGCCGCCGGACGGGCTTTATCTGATGCGGGTGGATTATTGAGACGCCACGGCGACCAAGCTTCCCTCTCCCGCTTGCGGGCGAGGGTGGCGAGCGCGGAGCGATAGCGAGCGCGAGCCGGGTGAGGGCGATTGAGCGCAGGCGGGGCCCTCACCCACCCTCGCTCGGCTTCGCCTCCGCTCGGGCACCCTCTCCCGCAAGCGGGAGAGGGGAAGTGCACCCGTGGCGGTGCTCAAGAAAAATACCGATGCAAAATCTTGCCGTATATCGCCGTCAACCCGCGCAACTCCGCCACCGGCACGCGCTCGTCGACCTGATGCATGGTCTGCCCGACCAGGCCGAATTCCACCACCGGGCAATAATGCGTGATGAAGCGCGCGTCCGAGGTGCCGCCGGACGTCGACAACTCCGGCTTGCGCCGCGTCACCTCGGCGATCGCGCTCGACACCAGCTCGGTGAACGGTCCCGGCTCGGTGACAAAGACGCCGGCATTCGACGGCTGAAATTCGAACGCGAAACGAATCTTGCCGCCGGCGGCTTTTTCGGCGCGCGTTTGCAACAGCGCCTTCAGCGACTCCAGCGTGTGCAGGTCGTTGAAGCGGATGTTGAAACGCGCCCGCGCCTCACCGGGAATGATGTTGACGGTCTTGTTGCCGACATCGACCGAGGTGAATTCAAGATGCGACGGCTGGAAGCTGGCGCTGCCGCCATCGAGCGGCTCGGACTGCAGCGCCTCGATCAGCTTGACCATGCCGCGCACCGGATTGTCGGCGCGCTGCGGATAGGCGACGTGGCCGGATTTGCCCGACACGATCAGCGTGCCGTTGAGCGAGCCGCGGCGGCCGATCTTGATAGTGTCGCCGAGCGTTTCGACATTGCTCGGCTCGGCCAGGATGCAGTGGTCGATTTTGTCGCCGTGCTCGGCCACCCATTTCAACAACTTGACGCTACCATTGACGGCGATGCCTTCCTCGTCGCCAGTGATCAGGAACGAGATCGAGCCTTTTGGCTTGCCGCCATTGGCGGCGAGATGATCGAGCGTCGCCGCCAGCGCGCAGGCGATGCCGCCCTTCATGTCGACGGCGCCGCGGCCGTAAAGCTCGCCATTGACCACGTCGCCGGAAAACGGCGGCCGCGCCCAGGTTTTTTCGTCGCCGGTCGGCACCACGTCGGTATGGCCGGCAAACATCAGATGCGGCGATGCCGTGCCGATGCGCGCGTAGAGATTTTGAACGTCCTCGGCGCCCGGCTCGCGAAACGTCATGCGATGCACGGTGAAGCCCGCGGCTTTCAGCGTGTGGTCGAGGAATGTCAGCGCGCCGCCTTCCGTCGGCGTCACCGACGGGCAGCGCACCAGATCGCGGGTCAGGGCGACGGGATCGGCGGGCATTAGAATTTCTTCTCCAGCCCGGCCTGCTTGAGAACGTCGGTGGCGGTGTGGCGGGACTTTGTGGTTCAAGGAACAGTCACGGCGCGTTTGCTGAGAGGATTAATCGAAATTTCGTGACTGCCTTTACCGGTGCGCT
>Ga0265313_10000524_pt1 | contig 40120 bp, 34 predicted proteins | sample 4123metaG_FD_203122 | JGI IMG/M metagenome (GOLD analysis project Ga0265313, IMG submission 203122) | Rhizosphere microbial communities from Carex aquatilis grown in University of Washington, Seatle, WA, United States - 4-1-23 metaG | ecosystem: Host-associated > Plants > Roots > Rhizosphere >... | reverse complement strand
GCACAGGCCGCAAAGCTTGCCGCGCGATTTGAATCCGCATTCTGGTGCGAGGACATCGGCACCTATGCGCTGGCGCTCGACGGACACAAGCAGCCCTGCCGGGTGCACACCTCGAATGCCGGCCAGGTGCTGTTCAGCGGCATCGCCGCGCCGGAACACGCGGAAGCGGTGATGCGCGACCTGATGCGGCCGTCGTTCTTTTCCGGCTGGGGCATCCGCACGGTCGCGCGTGAGGAGCCGCGCTACAACCCGATGTCGTATCACAACGGTTCGGTGTGGCCGCACGACAATGCGCTGATCGCGGCCGGATTTGCGCGCTACGGCCACAAGGACGCCATCGATCGTGTGTTCAGGGGCCTGTTCGATGCGGCGAGCTACATGGATCTGCGGCGGCTGCCGGAGCTTTATTGCGGCTTCCAGCGCGGCCGCGAACGCGGTCCGACGCTTTATCCGGTGGCTTGCTCGCCGCAAGCCTGGGCCGCCGGCACGCCGCTGATGCTGCTGCAATCCTGCCTGGGTCTCGAATTCAACCCGGACCGCAATGAAATCCTGCTGCGCCGGCCGCGGCTGCCGCCGTTTCTCGATCAGGTGATTCTGCGCAATCTACGTCTCGGGCAATCGGCCGTCGACCTGATGCTGCGCCGGCATGACAATGACGTGTCACTGCAAGTGCTGCGCAATGAGGGCCAGATCGTGGTCGCTGCGGTTTATTCGTAGCCGCCGCGCCGCTCAATCATCCGTCGGCACCATCGCCGCGTCTTTCGAATTGCGCAGCGTCAGCGACGTCTTGACGTTGCGCACGGTGGGCGCGGCGGTGAGCTTCTCGACGAAGCCCTGGAAGGTCTTGAGGTCCGGCGCGACGCATTTCAGCACGAAGTCGATCTCGCCGGACAGCATCCAGCATTCGCGCACCAAAGGCTGCGCGCGGACGAATTTCTCGAAAGCCTGCAGATCGGCCTCGGCCTGGCTCGACAGGTGAACGAAGGCGAACACCACCACCTCATAGCCGAGCAGCCTTTCATCGAGCAGCGCCCGATAGCCCTTGATGTAGCCGGCTTGCTCGAGCCCCCGCACCCGGCGCAGGCAGGGCGGTGCCGAGATGCCGACCCTGCGCGCCAATTCGACATTGGTCATGCGGCCGTCGGCCTGCAGTTCCTTGAGGATCTTGCGGTCGATGGCGTCGAGACGGGCGGGCACGGCAGCTCCAGAGGTCAGGCGCGGCATCCATACCGCGAAATAATGTTTCGCGAAACATTATTGCGCGATTTTCCCCTGCGACAATGAAGGTTGTGGTCCTATGGGTTGCGTATCTTGCATAGCTCCGGGAAAGACATAGATTGCTGCCGTTCAAGAGCCGGTCCGTCCGGCCGCGCGCCGCAACGGCGCCAGATGATCGCCAGGGGGCGAGAGCAATGGCCAAGACCAACCACGCCAAGGTGGTGATTGTCGGTTCCGGCCCGGCCGGATACACGGCCGCGATCTATGCCGCCCGGGCCATGCTCGAGCCGGTCATGATCCAGGGCATCCAGCCCGGCGGCCAGCTCACCATCACCACCGACGTCGAGAATTATCCGGGCTTTGCCGACGTCATCCAGGGCCCCTGGCTGATGGAGCAGATGCTCAAGCAGGCCGAGCATGTCGGCACCAAAATCGTCACCGATACGGTGATCAAGGCCGAACTCGCGCAACGGCCGTTCCGGCTGACCTGCGACAGCGGCGACATCTACCTCGCCGACGCGCTGATCATCGCCACCGGCGCGCAGGCCCGCTGGCTCGATCTGCCGTCCGAGCAGAAGTTCAAGGGCTATGGCGTGTCGGCCTGCGCCACCTGCGACGGCTTCTTCTACCGCAACAAGGAAGTGGTCGTGGTCGGCGGCGGCAACACCGCGGTCGAGGAAGCGCTGTTCCTGACGAATTTCGCCAGCAAGGTCACGGTGGTCCACCGCCGCAACAGCTTCCGTGCCGAGAAAATCCTGCAGGAGCGGTTGTTCAAACATCCCAAGATCGACGTGATCTGGGACAGCGCACTCGAGGACGTGGTTGGCGACGAAAACCCGCTCAAGGTCAGGACCGTCAAGCTGCGCAACGTCAGGACCGGCGCCATTACCGAGAAAGCCGTCGACGGCGTATTCATCGCCATCGGCCACACACCGTCATCCGAGCTGTTCGCCGGCCAGATCGACATGCGGCCGTCCGGCTACATCGTCACCAAGGGCTACTCGACCGTCACGTCGGTGCCCGGCGTGTTCGCCGCCGGCGACGTCACCGACGAAATCTACCGCCAGGCGGTAACGGCGGCCGGCCAGGGCTGCATGGCCGCGCTCGAGGCCCAGAAATTCCTGCACGCGCACGAATCGCACCGCGCGGCCGCGGAGTAGCCAAAAGGCACAACATGGCCAACGGCACATCGATGGACTGGGACAAGCTCAAGGTGTTTCACGCCGCTGCGGAAGCCGGCTCGTTCACGCATGCCGGCGAGCGCCTCGGCCTGTCGCAGTCCGCGGTGTCGCGGCAGGTGTCGGCGCTCGAAGGCGAGCTTTCGGTGTCGCTGTTCCACCGCCATGCGCGCGGCCTGATCCTCACCGAACAGGGCGAACTGCTCTATCGTACCGCGCATGAAGTGTTCATGAAGCTCGAAGCGGCGCGCACCAAGCTTACCGACAGCCGCGAGCGTCCGAATGGCGAATTGAAGGTCTCGACCACGCCCGGCATCGGCGTGCATTGGCTCACGCCGCGACTCGGCGAATTCCTCGATCTCTATCCCGACATCCAGATCACGCTGATCGTCTCCGAAGGCGAGCTGGATCTCGCCATGCGCGAGGCCGATGTCGCCATCCGCCTGCGCCAGCCGACCCAGCCCGACCTCATTCAGCGCAAGCTGTTCTCGGTGCATTTCCACGCTTACGCGTCACCGGACTATCTCAAGCGCTTCGGCACGCCGCGCACCCATGAAGAGCTCGATGGCCACCGCATCGTCCTGCTCGGCGGCGCGGTGCCGGCCCATTTTCAAAACCGCCGCTGGCTGCTCGAGATCGGCCGCAACGGCAAAGGCGAACGCGTGCCAAGCCTGAGCATCAATAACGTGCTCGGCCTGCTGCGCGCCTGCCAGCGCGGGCTCGGTGTCGCCATGCTGCCGGATTATCTGGTCGAGGAGAATGGCGGGCTGGTGCAGCTGTTCGGCGAGGAGGACACCCTCGCGCTCGATGCCTTCTTCGTCTACCCGGAAGAGCTCAAGGCGGTGGCACGCGTGCAAGTGTTCCGCGATTTTCTCGTCGCCAACGCCCAGCGCTGGAATTTCTAGCGCCGTCTTTCGGCATAGCTGACATGCGGCACCCCGCATTGTTCGCGAGGCATCCGCCGAGCATAGTGCGGGCTCGCTGTTGCGCCGGGGTATCCTCCCAGAGTCGCCGGTGCACAGCATGTTCCCCCTCTGGAAGACGCCGGCCCCACGCCGGTTGACTAAGCCGGGCTCCCTCCGTGGAGCCCGGTTTTTCTTTGCGGCTTGCGGATCGTGAAAAACGCCCGGCGAAGCGTGCCCGGACCTCCGAAATTGCGGCAAAATCCGAACCCGGATAGAGTTATGGACAAGCCTGAAGGACCGCCGGCGCAACGCGAGCGCGTATCGATCGTCCGGCAGCGCAAATTCGGAGGGGAAGCCCATGCCTTATGTCACCGAACAGAATCTGACCGACATCGTGCTGCAGCGCTGGCAGGACGTTCCCGATCCGCGCCTCAAACAGGTGATGCAATCGTTGATCAAGCACCTGCACGCTTTCGTGCGTGACATCGAGCCGACCAATGCGGAATGGTTCAAGGCGATTGAATTCATCACCAAGACCGGCCAAATCTCGGACCATAAGCGCCAGGAGGTGATCCTGTTCTCGGACGTGATGGGCGTCAGCATGCTGGTGGACGCGATCAATCATCGCCTGCCGAGCGGAGCCACGCCCTCGACCGTCGAAGGTCCGTTCCATGTCGCCGACGCGCCGGAGTTGGCGAACGGCGCCAATATGGCGAAGGGCGCGCCCGGCATTCCGACCTTCGTCACCGGCACGGTGCGCAGTCTCGACGGCAAGCCGATCAGTGGCGCGACGCTCGACCTGTGGCAGACCGACGGCGAAGGATTGTACGAATCGCAAAAGGGCATCGAGGAGCCGTGGATGCGCGGCATCTATCACTCGCAGCCGGACGGTTCCTATACGGTGCGCACGGTGGCCCCTATTGCCTATACGATTCCGATGGATGGAACCGTCGGCGCGCTGATGCAAAAGACCGAGATCAGCCACATGCGGCCGGCGCATATCCATTTCGCCGTCAGCGCGCCCGGCCATAATCCGGTCGTCACGCACCTGTTTCAAAAAGGCGATGAATTCATCGACACCGACGTGGTCTATGGGGTCAAGGAGCCTCTGATCGTCGCGTTCACGAAAAAGTCAGGTGGAAAGACGCCGACCGGCGAGACGCTCAATGAGCCGTTCTACGAAGTGCGATACGATTTTGTGTTGCAGGCCCAAGCCAAGGCAAAGGCGGCGGCGTAATCCCCCGACATCGCCATGCAAAATAGTCACACTGATCGCGGTTTAGGACGCAGTTTGTTGTGATTTGAGTAACTTGGCGGGACTATTAGCCGAGTAAGGTGTTATGAAAATGGCCGCCAGCCATTGGCCCTATTTGGGAGAACGTTCGTGCGCACATCTCGCTTTTCCTCATTTTTAGCGGGGACGGCGCTCGTTGCGCTGGCCATTTCGGCTCAGGCCGTGCGCGCGGAGACCTCGTCCGGCGTGCCGGTTCCAGACACCAGCCAGTTGCCGCCGATTACCCAGAGCGATTTGGCGCCGCAACCGGCGGCGACTGCTGCAACAACTCCTGCCAGTGAAACCAAGCCTGTCGAAACCCAGCCCGCCGCCGCTCCGACGCCCCTTGGCGCGCAACCCGCAGCGACCGCCACCGCCCCGGCCGACAGCAAGCCGGTGATCGACGCCAGCAAGGCGCCAAGTGGCGACGCCCTGTTGACGGCCAAGCTGCGGGATTCGATCGGCAGCAAGCTTGACCGCGTGTCCCTGCGCAAGAACGAACGCAGCGCGGTTGAAGCGTTTTATCGCGACCGCAATTTCGCACCGCTATGGATCACCGATGGCGCCGCCAATGACCGCGCCAAGGCGGCGATCGGCTATCTCGGCTCGGTCGACCGCGACGGCCTCGAGCCCACGGATTATCCCGTTCCCGATTTCAAGTCCGCCGGGGATCCCGATTCGCAAGCCGACGCCGAACTCAGGCTGACCAGCGCGGTCCTGACCTATGCGCGTCACGCGCTGACCGGCCGCGTTGCCTGGAGCCGCGTCTCCGCCGACATCTTCTACGATCACAAATCGCTTGAGGCGGCCGACATTCTCAAGAAGCTCGCCGCCGGCAACGACGTCGCTGCCACGCTCGACGGCTTCGAGCCGCAGTTCGCCGAATACCAGAAGCTCAAGCAGGCATTGGCGGACGTGCGCAGCGGCAAGGTTGAGAAAAAAGAGCCGCAGGCGAAACCGGTCGAGCATGTGAAGGTGCCGGAAGGCAAGATCCTGCGCCCCGGCATGAAGGACGAGCGCGTGATCGCCCTGCGCAAGCGGCTGGATGTCGCCAACAAAGACAACCCGCTCTATGACGACGCCGTGCGCGATGCCGTCAAGGCATTCCAGACCGGCGCCGATCTTAAGGCCGACGGCAATCTCGGCGTCAATACCGTTCGCGCCATGAACGGCGAACATGCCGTAGCGGCCGCGCCAAAACTCGGCGATTCGGCCGACGCCATCATCGTCAATCTGGACCGCCTGCGCTGGCTGCCGCGCGATCTCGGCAAGACCCACGTCGTGGTCAATATCCCCGACTACCGGCTGACCTTGTGGAAGGACAATTCGGTTTACTGGACCACCAAGATCGTGGTCGGCCAGCCGGGCAAGCCGACGCCGCTGATCACCGCGCAGATGAAGTTCATCACGGTCAATCCAACCTGGAATGTGCCGCCGTCGATCATTGAGAACGAATATCTGCCGGCGCTGCGCGAAGATCCCAACGCGCTCGACCGCATCGGCCTCAAGCTCACCCAGGACCCGGATGGCACCGTGCACGTGTCGCAGCCGCCCGGTGCCGGCAACGCGCTCGGCCGCATTCGCTTCAATTTCCCGAACAAGTTCCTGGTGTATCAGCACGACACGCCGGACAAACACCTGTTTGCCCGGGACAAGCGCGCCTACAGCCATGGCTGCATGCGCGTGCAGGACCCTCTGGTCTATGGCGAGAAGCTGCTGTCGCTGGTGCTGCCGGACGAGCACTACACCACGGCGCGCCTCGAGAAGATGTTCGGCGGCAGCGAGATCAACATCAACTTTCCGGAGTCCAAGTACATTCCGGTCCACCTGACCTACCAGACCGCGTTCGTCGATCAGGACGGCAAGCTGCAGCTGCGTGAAGACGTTTATGGCCGCGACCGGACCATGATCGGCATTCTCAAGGGCGAGCGCAAAGTTGCCGACATCCCGGTCGAGCGGCCGCCGAATAGTTCGGGCAAGCCGGTGCGCATGGAGCCCGGACTTTATGGCGGACGCGGCGGTGACGGATGGCGCAACGACGGCGGCAATTTCTTCCAGTGGATCTTCGGCGGACCGCACGGCACCACGATCCGCCGGTCCGACAGCAGCGGCCGCAACGTCACCTACCGCTAGACGCGCCCCGTCATTACGATTTGACAAGCAATGGCGGCCGCAAGGTCGCCATTGGCATTTTCCGCACCCTGATTGGCGCCTCGGGCGGCGTGGCAGGGATGTCGCTTTTACGCTAAGTCTAGCGGCGGCAGCGTCAGCGCCGCACGCAACGGCTGAGTGAGCATGAGCGACGTCATTCCTCCCTACCCGCCGCGTTTCGCGCAGGCGCCCGCCGTGTGGCGCCGCCTCATGGCCGGCCGCCGCAGCGTGCTGGAGATGTGGGAGGACGAGGCGTTCGAAAGCGAATACAGCATGACGCGGATCTTCATGCGCTCGGTATTCCTCGCCAATAGTCCGGAATCCGTCCAGTTCGCCTTCAGCCTCAAGAATTCGAGCTTCGAACGCAAGGCGCCGCAGATGCGTCACGCGCTCGAGCCCCTGCTGGGCGACGGCCTGTTCATCAGCGACGGCGAAACCTGGCGCAAGCGGCGTCGCATCGTGGCGCCGATCGTGCACGTGTCGCAGCTTGCCAAGTTCGCGCCGGTGATGGTGGAGGCCGCCGCCGAGCTATCCGGGCGCTGGGCCAAAGCCGACGGCGAGACCCTCGATATCCTGCACGAATCGGCGACGCTGACCGCCGAAGTGATCTGCCGCACGATTTTCGGCCGCAAGCTCGGCCACGACTATGCGGCCCAGATCGTCGATGGCTTCAGCGAATATCAACGCCTGATCGGACAGATCGACCTGGTCTCGCTGTTCGGCCTGCCCGACTGGTTTCCGCGCTGGTACAACCCGGCGATCTACCGGGCGGTCAAGCGCATCCATGACGTGCTGGATCACGTGATCGACAGCTATCGCAGCACCAAGAGTGCCGACGACGACGCCATCATCCATCGCCTGCTCGATGCCCGCGACCAGGACACCGGCGAGCCGCTCGATCCGCAGGCCCTGCGCAACGAGATCGCCGTGCTGTTTATGGCCGGCCACGAAACCACCGCCAACAGCATGGCCTGGAGCTGGTTCCTGCTGTCGCAATCGGGTGAGGCGGAAGCCAAGCTGCATCGCGAGCTAGATGAGGTGCTCGACGGTCGCCTGCCGACTCTCGCCGATGTGCCGAAGCTGGTTTACACGCGGGCCGTTTTCGAGGAGGCGATGCGGCTTTATCCGCCGGTGCCGATCCTGCCGCGCGAAGCGCTCAAGGACGAGCAGTTCAGGGACATCCGGATCCCACGCGGCTCGTTGGTGTTCGTGGTGCCGTGGCTGCTGCACCGGCACAAGAAATTATGGGACAAGCCCGACCACTTCATGCCCGAGCGCTTCCTGCCGGAGAATGCCGGCCGCATCTCGAAATTCGTCTATGTGCCGTTCAGCATCGGGCCGCGCGTCTGCGCCGGTATGTCGTTTGGCCTGACCGAAGCGATCCTGTGCCTCGCCACGCTGGCGCAACAGTTCACGCTGCGGCTCAAGCCCGGCCACCAGGTGCGGCCGATCTGCCGGCTGACGTTGCGGCCCGAGGGCGGCCTGCCAATGTCGGTGCATGCGCGCGGCACCCAGCCGGGCGCGGCTGCCACGCCGAAGCCGGCCGGCCGCTCCTCCCCGTGCCCTGTCCATAATGCCTGACAGCAAAACGCCCCGGCTGCGGTCGATGTTCAGTGGAAAGGCCGCGCTCCGGCAGCGCGCGATCCGTTATTGGCTGCGCGATCCATCTGTCGGCATCCTCAATATCGGCATCCATTACGGCTTGCGGCTGTTGCCGATCGACACCTGCTCCGCGGTCGGCGCGGCGCTCGGCGCGTTTGCGAAGTACCGCTTTCCCGAGAGTGACGCGCGCGCCCGCAAGCTATGGACGCGGCTGCGGCCCGGTGAATCGGACCAGGCGACGGCCGACGCCGCGGTGCGGCGGTTGTGGCGCAATGTCGGCCGCACCATGGCGGAGTTCTCGGTATTGGACCGCCTCTGGAGCGATGGCCGGATTGCCATCGCCGGCAAGGACAATCTCGACGCCGCGATGGCCTCCGGACGGCCGTTCATCGTCACCGGTCTCCATCTCGGCAATTGGGAAGTGGTCGGCCTCGTCATGCTGGCGCTGCGCATCCCCGGCGTTTCGGTGTCAATGCCGCCGGACAATCGCTTCGACGTGTTCATCGCCAACCGCGCCCGCGACCGCATTGGCGGCGGCTACCTGCTGGTCGACAGCAGATCCGGCTTCGCCATCGCGAAGGTCCTCAGAAGCGGCCGGAACGTATTGCTCTACATCGACGAACTGGCGCGTGGCCGGGTCTGGGCGCCCGCCTTCGGGCGCGCCCAGCGCCGGCAAGGCAATATCGCTTATGCCGTGCGGCTGGCCCGGATGACGAACGCGCTGATTGTCCCCGCCTATAGCGTGCGCGTCGGCGAGCAGGCACGCTTCAAGATGACGCTCTTGCCGCCGCTCGATCTGATCAAGACCGACGATGAAGACGCCGACGTAATGGCCAATATTGCGACCATCGACCGGCTGATCGATCCGGTCATTCGCGCGCATCTCGATCAATGGTTTTTTGGTCTGGACTTCGAATTCGAAGATTGAGGCGCGCTACCAAGCAGCAGCTGGATCGCCTGGAATCGTCGATGATTGAGAGGATTGGTACAGGCGGGTGGACTTGAACCACCGACCTCTGGTTCCACAGACCAGCGCTCTAACCAACTGAGCTACGCCTGCACGTGCAGCGGGCCGGAAACTAGGTGCCGGGCACCGCTTTGGCAAGTCATGCGGCCTGCCATGCGGCCTGTCTCAAAAAGCGAAGGCCCGGACTGTGCCGGGCCTTCGTCGCAATCTTGTGCGACAAACCTATCGATCAGGCCGCCTTCTTGATGGCGTTGGAGAAGCTTTCCTTGATCGGCTCGATGGTCTCGGTGCCGACCTTCTGGGCGCAGGCGCCGAGATCCTTGGCTTGCGCCGTCAGGGTCTCGAACTGCTCACGCATGAAGCCGGTCGAGAGCTCGACCACTTCGGAATAGGACTTCGCCGACAGCAGCGAGCCGAACAGGTCGAACGCCGCATTGCTGTTGGCGCGGGCGTTCTCGATCACCTTGAGACCGTAGTCGCAGGCGCCCTTCGACGCGGTCGTGTAGGTGTCTTCCATCACGTCGGTGGCCTCTTCGGCGGCCGACTTCATCTTCTCGTAATTGTCCTTGGCGTGCGCGATGCCCTTCTCGGCGATTTCGCGGAGTGCCGCCGGCATTTCCATGCTCGGCATCTCGAATTTCGGCAGCTCAAATTTCGGCATTTCGAACTTGGTCTCGACCTTGGTCGGCTCGACCTTGGTCTCAACTTTCGGGGCTTCGAAAGCCGGGCTCTTCGGCTTCGCTTTCGCGGCGATCGGTGTGGATTCGGCCATGGCTATGCATCCCTTGGGTATAATTGGTGTGTCGACGGCTGCCCCGGAGGGGTAGCCAGCAATTAACCCATCTTTAGCATAATAAATGATGCGACGCAACATAAATATTGCACTGCACAAAAAGACAATATGGGCCAGACCCCTAGGCAGCAGGGTCGCCGAATGCCCCCCGGGGAACGCGCAGCGGGGGATTAGCCCGCCTTGCTCGCCATTTTAGCGGTTTTCTGCCCCAATTCCTTGGCCTGTTCGGTCAAGGTGGTCATTTGCTGTTTCACGTAGTCGGAATGCAGCGCCATCACCTCCTGAGCGTCCTTGGCGCGCACCAGGCGCTGAGCGAAGTCGAACGAGTTGGCGATGTTGTTTTCGGCATAACGCATGGCGAGCTGGCCGATGTTCATCGCCTCGCTGCGCGCGGTATTGGCAGAATTTTCCGCGGTCGCGGTCGCGTGACGCGCGGCCGAGATGAAGCCGTCGAGAGCCTGCTTGGCCTGGGCCACGCTTTTCTCGGCAAAAGCTCGCATTTCCGGCGGAATCTCGAAATTCGGCGGGTTCGTGCTCATGACAACCTCCAGACGGATCTAGGCCTGTAAGCCCGATTTTAGCCCGATCTGAGGCAACGGGCACCCTTGTGACCGATGCATGCGGCGAAATTAACTGTACCGCCGGTTCCCGATCAAACCGCTGTCACATCGCGTGGACGCTGCCCGAGGCTGGCCGTATTAATTGTTTATTAGCCGTAATCCGCGCGGGAACCATGGGCGACGTTGAGACCTACGGGATTGGCGATCCTCGGCTTTTGGCGCATGCCCTGAGCCCGATGCCGGCGTGGCTTTGGAGCGCCGACGGCTCACGATTGTTATGGGCCAATGCAGCCGGCGCCGACACATTTCGGGCGCCAAGCACGGATCCGCTCGCGATCCTGGACTTCGAGCTCAACAAGCCCGCCGCCGCTCAGATCGCGCGCCTCGCCGATTCATTGCCCGGCAATGGCGCCTGGCGGCTCGAGCGGTTGCGTGGCTTCGGCGGCGGCATTGGCGGCGCACTGATGTGCCAGTGCGCACGCATCGAACTCAGCGACGGCGAAGCTGCCGTTCTGGTCGTCGCGGGCGAGCGGACCGGCGCGGACCTGCCGTTCGAGACGCGGTTGCATGCGCTGCTCGCCGCGAGCGAAACGGCCGCGGCCTTCACCACCGGCGGCAACCTCATCGAAGCGACGCCCGACGCCGCCGCCCGCCTTGCCGGCGCGACCGACCTTGACGCGCTCGGCGCCCAAGCGATCACGCAGCAGGCCAATCGCGACGGCAACGCTGAAGGCGACATTACGATCGGGCATATTGCGCTCGACCGCATCAGCGCCGGCGACTCGTCCGTGTTGCTGCTGACGTTCAAGCCGACGCCGGTCGAAGCAAAGCCAACTCCGGGCGAAACCGAGGCCGGCGAACAGGAGGCCGCTTCCGGCGAACCATCGCCTGCCATCGCCGCGCCGATCGCAAAGCCGTCATCATCGCGCCTGCGCTTCGTCTGGCAGATGGACGCGGCGCAGAAATTCACGCTCGATTCAGACGAATTCGTCCAGCTGATCGGATCGCAAGGCGCGGCGCTGCTCGGCCGGCCATGGCCCGACATCGCCGGCGAGCTCGACCCGGAGGAAAAAATCGCAAAGGCGCTGGCGAGCCACGACACCTGGAGCGGCGTCGTGCTCGGCTGGCCGGTCGATGGCGAGCGCGTGCCGGTTGAACTGTCTGGGCTGCCGGTGTTCGACCGCGACCGCCAGGTTCAGGGTTATCGCGGTTTCGGCATATGCCGCGACAGCACGCGGCTGCGCGAACTGACAGCATTGCGCGGTCAAGCGCCTGTCGCGAGCGCGCCGGAACCTCGCAACATCGCCGAGCCCGCCAAACCAGAGCCGCCGGCCGCCGAACAACCCCCAGAGGCTTCCGCAACGGTCGTGCAATTTCCGACGCCCGAGCGGGGATTGAGCGCGAAAGAGGCCAGCGCCTTCAACGAACTGGCGCGCGAACTCAGCGACCGGCTCAGGCACGACAAGCCGATGGTCGATGACGATTTCGGCGACGAAAGGCCGGAGCCGATCGCAACCACGGACATCGAGCCGCCGGCGGCGCGCCCACGCGACGCTGCCTCGTCCGAAACCGAGCTGCCGATCCTGGAGCGGCTGCCGGTCGGCATCCTGATCTACCGGCTCAACGATCTTATCTACGCCAACCGGGCGTTTCTCGAGTGGACCGGCTATCCAAACCTGCAGGCGCTGCGCGACGCCGGCGGGCTCGACAGCCTGTTCATCGAGAGCGCGCCGGGCGCCACCACCAAGAATGGCAATGGCGGCAGCGGCGGCAAAACCCTCATCATCACCACTCCGGCCGGCAAGCAGATGCCGGTCAGCGGCCGCCTGTTCTCGACGCAATGGAACGGCGACAGCGCGCTGGTGCTGATGCTCAACACCGTGGCGGCGCCGGAGCAAAATAAGGAATCCGAACTCAACCTGCGCCGGATCGAGACCGAAAGCCGCGAGCTCAAGGCCGTGCTCGACACCGCGACCGACGGCGTCGTGCTGTTCGACGGTGCGCAGCGCGTCCTGTCGACCAATAGCAGCGCGCAGGCGCTGTTCGGTTTCGAGCAGGCCGATTTCAGCGCGATGTCGCTCGGCGACCTGTTCGCGCCGGAAAGCAAGCGGGCGGTGGCCGATTATATCGAACGACTGGCGCGCGGCGGCGCTGCCGCGCTGATGAACCAGGGCATGGAGGTCACCGGCCGCGTGCGGCGCGGCGGCCTCGTCCCGCTGCACATGTCGATCGGCCAGATTGAAGGCGGCGCGAAATTCTGCGCGGTATTCCGCGACATCACCGCCTGGAAGCGCACCGAAGAAGACCTCATCAATGCGCGGCGTCAGGCCGAATCGGCGTCAGCCGCCAAATCCGATTTCCTCGCCAAGATCAGCCACGAGATCCGCACCCCGCTCAACGCCATCATCGGTTTTTCCGAGGTGATGATGGAAGAGCGCTTCGGCGCCATCGGCAACGACCGCTACCGGCAATATCTGCGCGACATCCACACGTCGGGTGGCCACCTGATCTCGCTGCTCAGTGAACTGCTCGATCTGTCCAAGATCGAAGCCGGCAAGCTCGAGCTCACCTTCACCGGCGTCAACCTCAACGATCTGACGCAGCAATGCGTCGCGATCATGCAGCAGCAGGCCAACCGCGAGCGTGTCATCATCCGCGGCTCGCTCGCCGCCAACCTGCCGCAGATCGTCGCCGATGCGCGGTCGGTGCGCCAGATCGTGCTCAACCTGCTGTCGAATTCGATCAAGTTCACCGGCGCCGGCGGCCAGGTCATCGTTTCGACCGCAGTCACCGACGCGCAGGAGGTCGTGCTTCGGGTTCGCGACACCGGGGACGGCATGAGCGAGCAGGAGCTCAAGGCGGCGCTCGAGCCGTTCCGCCAGCTCGCCACCGCCTCGCGCTGGGGCTCGACCGGCACCGGGCTTGGCCTGCCGATCACCAAGGCGCTGGCCGAGGCCAATCACGCCAGCTTCAAGATCACCAGCGCCGTTCACGATGGAACCATGGTGGAAATCTCATTTCCGGCGACCCGCGTATTGGCCTAGGGTCAGCAGTCGTTGCCGGCTTCCTCGCTTTCGGCCGCGCATCATGGGGGCGCGCGTCAAAGCCGCGCATGACGCCGAGGCGATTACCCGCTAGGCTCGGGCGACCGGGGTTGAGCGATGTTTCGACGGTGGCGTGTCATATTGGCGTTGCTGGCTTGCACTTTGCTGCCGGCGAGTGCCGTGGCGGCCGAAGCGGTCGACCTCCTGCTGGTTCTCGCCGCCGACGTCTCGCGCAGCGTCGATGGGCCGAAATTCCAGCTGCAGCGCGAAGGCTATGCCAGCGCGTTATCCGATCCCCGCGTCCTCAACGTCATCAAGTCCGGCGTCAACGGCCGCATCGCCGTCTCACTGGTCGAATGGTCGGGACAGACCTCGCAGAAGGTCGTGATCGACTGGATGGTGATCGACGGCGCCCACGCGGCACAGCAATTCGGCGACCGCCTGCTGGAGACGCCGCGGTCATTCGCCGACCGCACCTCGATCAGCGGCGGCATTGATAGCGCTGTGGCCGAACTCGCACGCTCGCCATACACGGCCAATCGCCAGACCATCGACGTCTCCGGCGACGGCACCAACAATTCCGGCCGCGACGTCAAGGAGGCGCGTGACGACGCGCTCAAGCTCGGCATCACAATCAATGGCCTGGTGATTCTGAGCGAGCACCCGCTGCCGTGGAATCCCGAGCACACCAATCCGCCCGGCGGCCTCGCCAATTATTACCGTAACAATGTCATGGGCGGCCCCGGCGCTTTCGTGATGGAGGCCAAGGATTTCCAGTCGTTCGGCCAGGCCATCATCAACAAGCTGATCGCGGAGATCGCCCAACGCCCCGCGCCGGCGCCAACGGTTTTCGCGCTTAAATAGCCGCGATTTACCGCGTCTGGCACAGCGGCGCCGAGCCTTGAAAGCGTCACAGAGCGCGCCCAAGGGTTTTGGCAGCGGGAATCCGATGTATAGTTCCCGGAATCGGCACGACATCATTGGAAATTCGTCCTTGAACGCGGCCACTGCCTTCAAACGGCTGGGAATAGCTCTTGCCGCGCTACTTGTGGCCGGAGTCGCGCTGGTCTGGGCGATGTCGCTGTTCATTTCAGCCGACGCGGTGCGGGAGCACGCCAGGGCCGAAATTCGCGCCGCCACCGGGCTTGACCCTATGTTCCGTGGCGGGTCGTCGGTAACGCTGTTCCCGCTGGGCAGCGTCAGTTTCGACGACGTTTCGCTCGGCGAAGGTCAGGAAACCGCACTTACGACCGAACGGCTGACCGCAAATCTGCGGTTTTTCCCGCTGCTGGTCGGCCGCATCCAGATCGCCGACGTCAGGCTTGAACGCCCGACCATCACCATCAATGTCGATCAGCGCGGCCGCTCGAACTGGACCAAGCTGTTCGATTCCCTGATGCGCAGTCGCGCCCCGACGAAACGGGCGCTCACCACCATTTCCGCGATCCGGGTCGAAGACGGCAGCATTGTCCTGAGCGACAAGTCACAAGGCCTCACCGAACAGTTCGATCACGTGCAAATGGCGTTGGCCTGGCCAGCGATCTCAAAAAGCTTCGGTGCGACCGGACACTTCGACTGGCGCAACGAAACGATGGATGCAAGCGTGACGATCGCCGATTTTTCCGCGGCGCTCGCCGGCGACATGACCGGCATCAAATTGCGGATCGGCGGCACGCCGGGAAAAATTGCATTCGACGGCTCGATCAGCTCGGTGCCGACCCTCAAGGCCACCGGCACGCTCGCGGCCGACTCGCCCTCGCTGCGGAATGCCTTGCGCTGGAGCGGACAGAAAGCGCCGCCGGGCGGCGGCTTCGAACGCTTCGCCTTGAAGGCGGATACCAACGTTGTCGGCGGCACCCTGGCGCTGTCGAACGTCAACATCGAGCTCGACGGCAACCGCGCGGAAGGCGTGCTCACCTTTGCCTTCGACGGACGGCGCACGCTGCAAGGAACGCTTGCCGCCGACGCGCTGGACCTGCGTCCCTACATTTCCGCGCTACGTTTTGTCAGCACCGATCAGCGGCAATGGAATGACCGGCACATCGCGCTCGACGGCATGTCCGGCTTCGACGTCGATCTACGGCTGTCGGCGGGAAGCGTGCTGCTCTCGAACGCCAAGCTCGGCCGCAGCGCCGTCGCCGCCAACCTGCGCGGCGGCCAGTTGGTCCTGACCATCGGCGAATCGCTGGCTTTCGGCGGCATTATCAAAGGCGCCATTACGCTGGCCAATGCCAATAATGGCATGAACGTCAATTCGCATTTGCAGTTCAACGACGTCGAACTCGATAGCTGCCTCAGCCAGTTGTTCAATCTGCGGCGGCTCGAGGGCAAGGGCAATCTAACGCTGGCCGTTGACGGCTCCGGCGAAAGCATCCTGGCGGTCACTCGCACACTTAACGGCTCGGCCACCCTGGTCGGCACCGATGGCGCCCTGGTCGGCTTCAATGTCGAACAACTGCTCCGCCGCCTCGAACGGCGACCATTGTCGGGCGGATCCGAGCTTCATAGCGGCCGCACGCCTTACGACCGGATCGCGATCGGCCTCAAGATCACCGACGGCAAAGTCACGGTGCAAGACGTGAAAATCGAGGGCGCGGCGGTGCGGCTTGCGCTGGCCGGATCGGCATCGATCCCGGCGCGCGACCTCGATCTCACCGGCACGGCGACGCTGCTGTCGCCGGCGACCGGCAACGGATTCGAATTGCCGTTTGTCGTGCAGGGCTCCTGGGACGATCCGATGGTGCTCCCGGACGCGCAGATTTTGATCCGCCGCTCCGGCGCGGCAGCGCCGCTGCTGAATGCGGTGCGCGGCAAGCTCAATCGCGATACGGTCCGATCGGCACTCGACCGCCTGACCGGTCAACCCGGCGTGGCGCCAGCCGCTCCCGCAGCCGCCGACGCGAAACCGCAGGAATAGCCGCCGTCCGGCCGCCTAGCCATCCGCCTCAAGCCGCGGTCACCGGCTCGCCAGCCGACTCGTCATCGGCGTCCGACGACACCATCTTGCGCGGCTCGGGGCCGTAATAATCCCCGACATGCACGCTGACTCGCGGCTTGATCAGGATCGAGACGAAGCGATCCGTCAGCGTCTTGGCGGAAACCGGCTTGCAGAGAAATTCGTTCACGCCGATCCGCACCGCCTCGATGATGCGGCCGCGCTCGCCATGTGCGGTGAGCATGATGATCGGAATATCGGGCAGCGGAAAGACGCCGGGAGAGCGCACGATGCGCACGAATTCCGGGCCGTTGAGCAACGGCATTTCCCAGTCGAGGATCACGACGTCGGGCGACACTTCGCGGATCTGTTCAAGGCCGGCAATGCCGTCGGCCGCCTCATAGACCTTCTTGACGCCAATATTGATGAGCAGGTTGCGCACCATCTTGCGCATGAAGGCATTGTCGTCGACCACCAGCACGCCGAGGCGCTGGATCAGGAATTCGATATGTCTGGGATCCATCATGACGCAGCCACAAACCCGACACCCGCGGTTCGGCATGTCACCATCTTTGCGTGAATACCCGGTAAAGCCGCAAAAAGCGGCGGGCGCGCTGGCGTTTTCAGCGGGTCACGGTCCGCCGCACGGCATCCTGCCAGCCGGCCCATTTGCGGCCACGCTCGGCCTCCTGCATGCGCGGCTCGAATCGGCGGTCGAGCTTCCAGCTCTTGGCGAAACCGTCGAGGTCGGGACAAAGCCCCGCGGCACGGCCGGCGAGATAGGCGGCGCCGAGCGCGGTGGTTTCCAGCACCACCGGCCGATCGACCGGGCTGGCCAGAATGTCGGCGAGAAATTGCATGGTGAGATCGCTGGCGCTCATGCCGCCATCGACTCGCAGCGCCATCGCCGCCTGGCCGGCCGATGGCCAGTCGGCACGCATCGCCTCGATCAGGTCGCGGGTCTGGTAGCCGACTGATTCGACGGTCGCGCGCGCCAGTTCGGCCGCGCCGCTCTCGCGGGTCAGGCCGAAGATCGCGCCCCGTGCCTCGGCGTCCCACCACGGCGCACCAAGTCCGACAAAAGCCGGCACCAGATATACTTGCTCGGCCGGCTTAGCGCGCTGCGCCAGCGCGTCGAGCGCACTCGATTTTTCGATGAGCTTGAGGCCGTCACGCAGCCACTGCACCGCCGCGCCGGCGACGAAGATCGAGCCCTCCAGCGCGTAGGTGCGCTTGCCCTCGAGTTGATAGGCGATGGTGGTCAGCAGACGGCGGCGCGAATTGACGCGCTCGCGCCCGGTATTGAGCACGGCGAAACAGCCGGTGCCGTAGGTCGATTTGACCATGCCCGGCCTGAAGCAGCCCTGCCCGACGGTGGCGGCCTGCTGGTCCCCGGCGCAGCCGAGAATTCGGATGGCGCCGCCGAACAGGTCCGGCGCGGTGACGCCGAACTCGCCGCAACAATCCCGCACCTGCGGCAGCAGGGCCTGCGGCACATCAAACAGCGCCGCCAGGTCGTTGTCCCATTGGCCGCGATCAATGTCGAACAGCAGCGTGCGCGCGGCATTGGTGGCGTCGGTCACATGGGCGCGGCCGCCGGTGAGCCGCCACATCAGGAAGCTGTCGATAGTGCCGAAGGCGAGCCGGCCCGCTTGCGCCGCTTGTCGTGCGCCGTCGACATGGTCGAGCAGCCAGGCGATCTTGGTCGCGGAGAAATAGGGATCGAGCACCAGCCCGGTCTTGGCGGTGATAGCCGCTTCATGGCCCTGGGCGCGCAGCCGCTCGCATTGATCGGCGGTGCGGCGGTCCTGCCAGACAATCGCGTTATGGATCGGCTTGCCGCCGGCGCGACCCCACACCACGGTTGTTTCGCGCTGATTGGTGACGCCGATGCCGGCGATTTGCGATGCGCCGAGCCCGGCCTGCGCCATGACCGCGCGCACGGTCTCGACGGTCGCGCCCCATATCGCTTCAGCATCGTGCTCGACCTGTCCAGGCGACGGATAAATTTGCGGCAGTTCTTGCTGCGCGCTGGCGAGCGGCGTCAGGTTCGCATCGAAGGCGATCGCCCGCGTCGACGTGGTGCCCTGATCGATTGCGATGAGTGCGCTAGCCGTCACGATCCCACGCCCGGCGCCTGTGACCGGCGCAAGCTTCAGACTAGTTGAGGATCACGACATTGTCGCCGGGCTTGAGCATCTGCCCAGCCTTGCGCGGTTCCGGACCATAATAATCGCCGCGGCGCACCAGCTTGCGCGGCTTGAGCACTGCGTGGAGGCGGTCAGCCAGCGCCTTCGACGATACCGGCTTAAGCAGAAATTCATGGACGCCGCATTCCATGGCCTCGATCACGCGCGAGCGCTCGCTATGGCCGGTTAGCATGATGATCGGGACGTCCGGATAGGGGAAGGTGTCGGGCGAGCGCACCATGCGCACGAATCCGGGCCCCGCCAATCCAGGCATCTGCCAATCGACGATCACGACGTGGGGCGTCATGGTGCGGATCATTTCAAGACCGGTGACACCGTCCGGCGCCTCATAGATCGTGCGGACACCGAGACTCATCAGCAAGGTGCGCACGACCTTGCGCATGTAATGCTCGTCGTCCACCACCAGCACTTTGATGGTGGCAAACTCGGGGAATTGCGGTTTGTCGTCCAGCATCTTGGTCGGCTCACATTCAGGGCGACATCGGCGCAGTTAAAGCATGGCAGAGTGAGAATGACGTGAAACCTTCGGCTCAAATTGGCGCGCCGCAGTTAACCGGCGGTTAACCGCGGCACTTGTCAGCCAGCGGCGGGCGCCGCCATGAACTGGCTCAGGGCGGCCACATCGTTCGGACTGGCCAGCAGGCCGAATTTGCTGCGCCGCCAAAGCACGTCCTCGGCGGTCTGGGCCCATTCCTGCTGCATCAAATAGCGCACCTCGGCGCCGCTGAGGTCGCCGCCGAAGCGCGGCCCGAGATCGTCAAAGCTGCGCGCCTCGCCGAGCACGCGCTCGAGCCTCGTGCCATAGGCACCGACCAAGCGGCGCGCCTGCGCGTCATCGAGAAATTCCCAGCGGTTGCGCGCGCGGGTGACCTGGACGCCGAATTCGTCGGGGGCGAAGTCGCCGCCCGGCAAATGCGAAGTCTCGGTCCAGGGCGGACGGAATTGGAAGAAATGCGCCACCCGCGCCAGCGCCGCTCCCGCAAGCCGGCGCGCCGTGGTGATCTTGCCACCGTAGACGGTCAGCAGCGGCGCCTCGCGGAAACGCTCGTCGAGCGCCAGTGTGTAATCGCGGGTGACGTCCTCCGGCTTCTTCGAGCCGTCATCGTGCAAGGACCGCACGCCGGCGAAGGCCCAGATGACCTCGTCGGGCGACACCGTTTGGCGAAAATAGCGGTTCACGGCATTGCAGAGGTAGACGATCTCTTCGCCCTTGGGTGCCGGCGAGTTGACGTCGCCGATGAAGTCCTCGTCGGTGGTCCCGATCAGCGTGAAGTCCTGGGCAAAGGGCAGCGCGAACACGACGCGGCCATCCGCGGCCTCGAACGTATAGGCGCGATCGTGATCGAAATTGCGGCGCACCACGATATGGCTGCCTTTGACCAGGCGCGCCGGCGCCGCCAGCGGCACCCGCAGCACCGTGTCGGCGACCGACGCGATCCACGGTCCGGCGGCATTGATCAGCAGTCGCGCGGTCGCGGTCTGCCGGCGGCCGCGGCTATTGAGCACCAACTCCCATTCTTCGTGACGATCGGCGCGCATGCAGCGCGTACGGGTGCGGATATCGGCGCCACGCTCCCTGGCATCGAGCGCGTTGAGGACGACGAAACGCGCGTCATCGACCGAGCAGTCGGAATATTCGAAGCCGTAGCGGAAATTGCGCTTGAGCGGCTGGCCGACCGGGTGGTGGGTGAGATCGATGGTGCGGGTCGCCGGCAGGATGTCGCGTCCGGCGAGGCGGTCATAGACGAAAAGCCCGGCGCGCAGCACCGCCGCCTCGCCGAGACCGCCGATCGGCGGCAGCATGAAGCGCAATGGCCGCACGATATGCGGCGCCATGCGCAGCAGCACTTCGCGCTCGCCGAGCGCTTCGCGCACCAGGCGGAAGGCGCGTTGGCGCAGATAACGCAGCCCGCCATGTACGATCTTGCTCGAGGCCGACGAGGTGCCGGCGGCAAGGTCGCCCTGTTCGGCCAGCAGCACGCGCAAGCCTCGCCCGGCGGCGTCCCGCGCGATCGCTGTTCCATTGATGCCGCCGCCGATGATGGCGAGGTCGAATTCGGCCATAGTGTTGATTCGCCTGCTTTCGCGCAGAATGGGCGGCTTGTCGCGCCACCTCAAGGACAGTCGGCGCGCCGGCGCCTGATGCCACAGGAATCCTTGCCGGGTTGCTAATTCGCGCGGGTTTCGCCATATCGAGGCGGACGGCCCCTTCGCCTTTCAGAACGCAACGCCTATGCCCTCCCGCCTGCTGGTCATCGAAGGCAATAATCGCCAGACCATGGCCGAACACGTCGCCGCCGGTGGCGTCGAGGCCAGCCAAGGCTATTCCAACCTGCTGCGCGAATTGCTGCCCGGCGCCAGCGTCGACATCTGCTATCCCGCCGATACCACGGCGGTCCTGCCCGAAGGCCAGTCGCTCGAAGGCTATGACGGCGTCGCCATTACCGGCTCGGGCCTCCACATCTACAGCGGTGACGCCGAAGTCACCCGGCAGGTCGAGCTGGTGCGCGCGCTGCTCGGCACCGGCACGCCGATTTTCGGCTCCTGCTGGGGCTTGCAGGTGATCACCACTGCGGCCGGCGGGGCGGTGCGGCGGAATCCGAAAGGCCGCGAGCTCGGCTTTGGCCGCGGCATTCGTCTCACCGAGTCCGGCCGCAAGCATCCGATGTATGCCGGCAAGCTCGACGTGTTCAACGCGCCGACCGTGCATCTTGACGAGGTCGAGGTGCTCGCCCCCGGCAGCACCGTGCTGGCCAGCAATGCCGTGTCCGAGATTCAAAGCGTCGAGGTCAAGACGCCGGGCTCGACCGCCTGGGCGGTGCAATATCACCCGGAGTATCCGCTGCGCGAGATCGCGACCATCGTGCGCCGCATCGGCACCAGGCTGATCGCGGAAGGCTTTTTTCTCGACGCCGCCGACATCACCGAGTTCGCCGGCGAGTTGGAGGCGCTCGATAAAAATCCGGACGACAAGCGGCTGGCCTGGCGGCACGGCATCAGCAAGAACGTGCTCGACAAGAAGCTGCGCGTCAGCGAGGTCGCCAACTGGATCGAATTCCAGGTGCTGCCGATGCGCGTCAAGCGCGGACGAGGGTGATGGATTTCAAGGATCGCACCGTCGTGGTCACAGGCGGCACCGGCGCGCTCGGCACAGCCGTTGTCGGCGGATTGATCGAGGCCGGCGCGCGCTGCCGCGTGCCTTACGTGCACGACAGCGAAGCGCAGCGCTTTCCGTATCGCGATCAAGCGGACATGGTCCCGGTCAAAAGTCTTGCGGACGATGCTGACGTCACCCGGCTCTACGCGGATCTGTCGAAGCTCTGGGCTTCGATTCATATCGCCGGCGGCTTTGCGGCGGGCGCGGTGGCGGCGACCGACAAGGCCGCGCTGGTGGCCATGCTCGACAGCAATCTGGTATCCTGCTTCCTGTGCTGTCGCGCCGCGGTGAAGGTGATGGCGGGCAAAGGCGGGCGCATCGTCAATGTCGCATCACGCCAGGCGCTGGAATGGCGCTCCGGGGCTGGGCTTTCCGCCTACACGGTGAGCAAGGCCGGAGTGGCCGCCCTGACCACCACGCTCGCCGAGGAAGTCGCCAAAGATGGCATTCTGGTCAATGCCGTCGCGCCCTCGATCATGGACACGCCGGCGAATCGGGCGGCAATGCCGAAGGCGGATTTCTCAGCCTGGCCGAAGGTCGAGGAGGTCGCGGCGACCATCGTGTTCCTCGCCTCGCCCGACAATCGCGTCACCCGCGGCGGCATCATTCCGGTGTACGGCAAAAGCTGAATTCAGCTTTCGACCGGGACCAGTTCGAGCGTCGGCTGCAACAGCCGCTGCACGGCTGGAGAGACCACGACGACGCGTTTTTCAGCATAGGCCTCGTGGTTCTGCTCGATCTCGCCGAGATCGTAGAGGTAATTGACCATCAATCCGTGGGCCTGCGCCAAAGCGCGTTCGGAGGTATCGCCGAGCCAGTTGATGCGTTCGAGTCGCGCGCCATTGCCGAGATGGAAGCGCGCCACCGCATCGAGCGGCATTCCGCGCTTGTTGCGCGCGCGCAGGAAATACCAGCTGGCGGCGCGCAAGATCGGCTCCCTGAGTTGGTCGAAAATCACCGGGTCGGTCCACCAATAGGGACCGCCGAGCAATGCCAGGACCGCGCGGTCGGCGGAAGGAATTGCCGTGGAGTTTTCCGCGGCGAGTTCGCCTTCGAGCCAGCGCGCCAAATTCGTCACCGGCGACAGCGTCACGAAGGTCGAAAGCTTGGGAAGTTCGCGGCAGAGATCCTCGACCACTTGCTTGATCAGGAAGTTGCCGAAGGAAACGCCGGACAGCCCACGCTGACAGTTGGAAATCGAATAGAACACGGCGACGCGCGCCTTGTCCGGCTCGATGAACTGCAGCCGGCCGCTGGCGAGAATGGGCGCGATCGCCGACGGAATCTCGCGCTCAAGCGCGACCTCGACGAAGATTAGCGGATCGTCGACCAGCGCCGGATGAAAGAAGGCGAAGCAGCGGCGGTCCGGCGGGTCGATACGGCGGCGCAGATCGTTCCAGTCGCGAATCTCATGGACCGCCTCGTAGCGGATGATCTTTTCCAGGATATTGGCCGGGCTTGACCAGTCGATCCGCCGCAGCACCAGGAAGCCGCGGTTGAACCAGGACGAGAACAGGTGAATGAAATCGGTGTCGAGCGCGACAAGATCCTCGCGCCGGTCCAGCACATCCATCAACTGTTCGCGCATCTCAACCAGCGCCCGGGTTCCGCCGGGCGCCAGATTGAGGCGGCGGAACAGCTCCTGCCGGCGCGGCTCCGAAGCGCCGTGCAGTTCGGCGGCCGCCGCGTCGTCGGGCGCCGCTTCCCAGCCCTTGATGGCGGCGTCGAGCCGGGCGCGGTCCGGACCGAAGCGCGTCGCCAGCGCCTCGAAGAAGGCGATGCGCGGGCCGGTGGTGAGCTCCTTATAGCGGCCTAGTATTTCGGTGGCGAGCGCGACCCCCGACGCCTCGCCGCGCCCGGTCAGCAAATGCTCACATAACTCGATCAGGCTATCGGAGTGTGCCGCCGGCGTGCTACGGCGCTCGAGCTTGAGCAATGCGCGGCCGCGCTCGGAAATCGTCTGCAGCAGTTCACCGAAGAACGAGGTGTTCATGTCAACCGCGTCAAATCCAGCGAGCCACGTCCGTTTACTTGGTGGACCCCATCAGATGGTCCGGCAGCCATGTGGCGATTTCCGGGAAGATGCACAAGATGACGATCGCCAGCATCATGCAGATGACATAAGGCAGCGTCCCCCACATGATTTTCGAAAGCGGGACGTCCGGCGCGATGGCGCTGACGATATAGATATTCAGCCCAACCGGCGGATGGATCAGGCCGATTTCCATGTTGATAGTCAGGATCACGCCGAACCAGACCGGATCGAACCCGGCTGCCGTAATAATGGGCAGCAGGATCGGGCTGGTCATCAGGATGATCGCCGCCGGCGGAATGAAGAAGCCGCAGACCAGCAGGAAAATGTTGATGAGGAACATCAACATCCATCTGTTGGCGTGCAGGTCGGCAATCGCCTGCGCCAAGGTCTGGGTCAGATAGAGCGACGTCAGCATGTAGCCGAACAGCACGGCAGTCGCGATGATGGTGAGGATCATCACCGACTCGCGCATCGTGTCGCGCAGGATGTGCCAGATCTGCTCGGGCGTCCAAAGCCGGTAGATCACGATCGCCATGATGAGGCACAGCGCGGCGCCGACACCGGCCGCTTCCGACGGCGTCGCGATACCGCCATAGAGCGCATACATCACGCCAAACACGATGGCGAGAAACGGCGCGATTTTCGGGATCGAGGTGAATTTTTCCGGCCAGCTGTAGCGGAAGCCTTCGGCGTGCGACTTGAAGCCGCTGCGCCAGATCGCGAAGATCGTCCACAGCATGAACAGCCCGGTCAGCATCAGCCCCGGCAGGACGCCGGCGATGAATAGTCGGCCGATCGATGTCTCGGTCGCGATGCCGTAGAGGATGAAGGTGACCGACGGCGGAATGAGAATGCCGAGCGTGCCGCCGGCGCAGATCGAGCCGGTCGCCACCTCGTCCGGATAGCCGCGCCGGCGCATTTCCGGAATGCCCATCTTGCCGATGGCGGCGCAGCAGGCGGGCGACGACCCGGTCAGCGCCGCAAAAATGGCGCAGGCGCCGAGATTGGAGACGACGAGCCCACCCGGCAGACGGTACAGCCAGCGGTCGAGCGCCTCGTAGAGGTCCTTGCCGGCGGGCGACGAGCCGATCGCCGCGCCCATCATGACGAACATCGGGATGGCGACCAGCGTGAATTCGTCGAGACCGGACCATAAGGTCTCGGCCACGACGTGCAAACTGTCGAAGCCCTGGAATATCACGAGACAGACGAGCGCAATTGCGCCGAGGCCAAAGGCGACCGGAATGCCCGACACCAGCATGCCGAGCGTGGCGATCAGAACGACTCCGCCCTGAAGCGCCGGATTCATGGCGTGCCTCCCAAGGCTTCCTCAGCCATGGCGCGCGCAACGTCTTCGGCGCTCGCCTTCGGCTTGAGCCCGAAAGGCTGCACGCGGCCGGTCACCAAGCCCAACAGTTCGACCAGATATTGCAGCACCAGCAAGGCGAGGCCGATCGGCATCGATAGCAGCGGAATCCAGAGCCGGGCGCGCCACACCGTGTTGGACAGCCAGCGTTCCGAGTAGGCCTCGTACCAATATTTGGTGCAAAGCACGAACAGCACGACGCAGAACGCCAGCGCGATGAGGCTCGTCACCAGCGCGAGCCAGTAGCGCGCCGTCGGCGCGAGGTGCAGCGGAAGAATGTCGACGTTGACGTGGCCACGCGTCATCAGCACATAAGGGCTGGCGATGAAGGTCGCGGCGACGATACTGTAGGTGACGACGTCGATTTGCCAGATCGTGGTGAGGTTGAGCACGTAGCGCTCGACCACCATGTCGCATATGACCAGCACGGCACAGCCGATCAGAAGCGCCCCAACCAACCCGGCGGCGCGTGACGCGAGTGTCACGGCCTGAATGAATTTGTCCATAAAATTTCCAGAGGTTCGATGGATCGGGCTGGCAGCGAATCTTGCAGTCGAAGCGGCCGGCGGAATTCCGCCGGCCGACCGAGCTTTATTTTACCGCCAACGCTTCGTCGATCAGCTTCTGGCCGTTCGGCACGGCCTTGGCGAACTCGGCGTAGGAGCTCTTCTTTGCGACTTCGAGCCAGGCCGCATAATCGGCATCGCTCAGCGTGACAACCTTCGACTTGTGATCCTCGAAGGCCTTGATCGCCTCTTTGTTGATGGTGTCAGCCTTGCTCTCGAACAGGTCCTGCGCCTTCTTGCCGGCGGCAAGGATGGCGTCCTGCTGCTTCTTGTCGAGCTTATCGAAGCTCTTCTTCGACATCAGCAGCGGCTGATACATGAACCACAGCGCGTTATCGCCGGGCGCGGTCAGGCAATCCGCCACTTCGTAAAGCCGCATCGACGCGAAGGTCGAAAGGCTGGTGTCGGTGGCGTTGACGACGCCAGTCTGGAAGGCGTTGTAGATTTCATTCGACGGCGGGCTGACAATGCTGGCGCCGGCGGTTTCCCACATGCCGGCGAAGGTCGGCCCAGCAGCGCGGAATTTGCGGCCCTTAAGATCGTCCGGCTTCATGACGCAGCCGCCTTTGGCGGCGACGCCGCCGGCGAACCAGGCATCCGACAACACGATGACACCGCGCTTTTCGATTTCGGCGCGGATGTCCGTCATGAAGGGCGACGCATTGACGCGCTTGGCGCGCTCCTGATTGCGGATCAGCCCGGGCATCAGCGTGGCGCTGAACACCGGCGCCTTACCGCTGGCATAGTCGAGCGGGAACACTGCCATGTCGAGTTGGCCATTGGCCATCGCGTTCCACTGATCGTTCGGCTTGAACAGCGCCGCGCCGGGATAGATCTGGATATCGACGCCGACATTGGCCGCCTTCACTTCCTTCGCGACCAGTTGCGCCATGTCGTCGCGGATGTCGCCCTTGCCGCCGGGAAACTGGTGCGACAGACGCAACGTGGTCTGCGCCTGGGCAGACGCGGTCAGCGCGATCGCGGTCGCGCAGGCAAGCAATAGGGAGCTCAATCTCATTGCATTTCCTCCGTGTGCGTTATCGCAACGCTTTGCGTTGCACTTATTTGGTCGTTGTCAAACAAACCGATTGCCGGCTCGTCGCGCCCTTCGCCATCATAGCCGCCGGTATTGGCAGTTGCCAGTGCGCGCTGCCAGCCGAAGGTCCCGGCTGGCCAGACCAGATCGATCTAACTATAACCCCGGCTGCATTTGCTCATTCCGCTCCGGAGTTGCTCGAAATGTCGAAGCCATTGGCGGGTCTGCGCGTGCTCGAACTGGCGCGCATTTTGGCCGGGCCATGGGCCGGCCAGTTGCTGGCCGATCTCGGCGCCGACGTGATCAAGGTCGAGCGCAAAGGCGCCGGGGACGACACACGGGTGTGGGGACCGCCCTTCGTCGAAGGCGTCGACGGCAAGCCTATCGGCTCCGCCTATTTCCATTCGGCCAATCGCGGCAAGCGCTCGATCGAGCTCGATTTCGAAAATGATGAAGGCAAGCGGCTGGTGAAGAAACTCGCGGCGAAGTCGGATGTGCTGATCGAGAACTTCAAGGTCGGCGGGCTCGCCAAGTTCGACCTCGATTACAAGAGCCTGGCGCCCGACAATCCGCGGCTGATCTATTGCTCGGTGACCGGCTTCGGGCAGGACGGCCCTTACGCCAAGCGCGCCGGCTACGACCTGATGGCGCAGGGCATGGCCGGCATCATGGACCTGACCGGAATGCTCGACGGCGAGCCAACCCGGATCGGCATCCCGGTGTCCGACATCTTCACCGGTGTCTATTCTGTGATCGGCATTCTCGCCGCGTTGCACGAGCGCGAGCGGACTGGCAAAGGCGCCCATGTCGACACCGCACTGGTCGATTCGACCGTCGGCGTGCTGTCGAACCAGGCGATGAATTACCTGGTCTCGGGCAATGTGCCGAAGCGCATCGGCAACGCCCACGCCAACATCGTCCCCTATCAGGTGTTCCCGGTCGCCGACGGCTTCATCATCATCGCCACCGGGAACGACGCGCAGTTCGCCAAGCTCTGCGCCGTGCTGGGCGTCGGGGACCTGGCCAAAGACCCGCGCTTCATCGACAACGTCGCGCGCCTCAAGCATCGGGCCGAATTGATCGGCAGGCTGTCCGCGCTGACCGTGCTCATCCCGGCCAGCAAGCTACTCGCGGGCCTGGAGGCGCAGGGTGTGCCGGCCGGCCCGATCAACAATCTCGAGCAGGTATTCAACGATCCCCAGGTCATCCATCGCGGCATGAAGATCGAGCCCGCGAGCAGCGCGGCGAAGGCCGGCAAGATTCCGGGCGTGCGCACGCCGATCGCAATCGATGGCTGGAAGGCGGCATCCGACCGCCCCGCCCCGCTGCTCGGCGAGCATACCCAGGAAATTCTGCGCGAAATCGGCGAAGCCTAACTCACCGCCACCGGCGCCAGCGCTTCGATGTCGGTCGCGACATCGATTACCGCCGGACGATTGGCGGCGAGCGCTTTGGCCAATGCCGGCGCGAAATCCGCCGGCCGTTCGACGCGAATGCCGAGCGCGCCCATATCCTCGGCGAGCCTGGCAAAGTTCATCGGATTGTAGGTCCACAATTCACGCGCCTGCTGCGTCTGCTCGCCGCCATAGGCGCGATCGAAGCCGCGCTTCGACTGATTGCCGCCGCCATTATTGTTGACGACCGTGACGCTGTTGAGCTTCCAGCGCACCGCGGTCTCGATTTCGGCGATGTGGTACCAGAAGCCGGCATCACCGGTGAACACCACCACCGGGCGCCGCGGACATGCCGCCTTGGCGCCGAGTCCGGCCGGAAATGCCCAGCCGAGATGGCCGGCACTGCGGATATAGCTTTGTGTCGGCGCCCGCAGGTCGTACATGCCGCCCATCCACATGCCGGCGTGTCCGGTATCGACAACGACGATGGCGTCGGCCGGCATGTGCTGCGTCAGTTCGTGACAGATGCGCGCCGGATGGATCGGCACGGCGTTCGATAGGAGCTGCGGCTTGAATTTCTCGCGGTACTCGGCGCAGAGCGTTTGCGCCTCCTTGATCCAGTTCGCGCGCCGCGCGGCGCTCGCTACATCGACATTGTCGAGCATGATTTCGAGCGCGGCCTTGGCGTCGGCATTGACCGCGGCGAGCAATGGATAGTTGCGGCCGAGCGCCTCGGGATCGATGTCGATCTGCACCGCCGGCGTGCCGATCTTCGGCACCGCCCAGAAGTGCGTGGTCATGCCGCCGGTTTCGCTGCCGATGAAACACACGAGATCGGCGCGGGTGACCACGCGGTTGGCGCTTTCGCGCGAATAGGAGCCGACCACGCCGACCGACAGCGGATGACTGCCGGGGATCGAGTCCTTGCCGTTAAGCGAAGTGGTCACCGGGATTTGCAGCTTCTCGGCAAGCTCGATCAACTCGGCGCCGGCGCCGGAGGCGCGGACGCCACCACCGGCGATGATCACGGGGCGTTCGGCCTCTTGCAGATGCGCAAGCAGGGCCATCGCGGTTCTGCCGTCCGGCTCGGGCCGGAACGGCGGCACCCGGCGGAACAATGGATCGACCAGCGGCTCCATTTCCGCTTCGTCGAGATCGAGTTGGCCCTCATTGCCGCGGAATTGCAGATGCACCGGTCCGGGCGTGCCGGACATCGCGACGCGAAACGCCTGCCGCACCATGTCGGGAATGCGGGCGACGTCGTCGATGGTGACGTTCATCTTGGTCACCGGCTCGAACGCCGGCACGTCGTCGATTTCCTGGTAGACCTTGCGGAACTTGGTCCTGGGGTCGCGGCCGCCGGTCATCGCGATCACCGGCGAATGCGCCAGCCAGGCGTCGCGCAGGCCTGCCGCGAGATTGAGCGCGCCGATCACCTGCGCCATGCAGATGCCCGGCCTGCCCGACGCGCGGGCATAGCCGTCGGCCATATAGGCCGCCGATTTCTCACCATGAGTGTGGATGCGCGCGATTGTCGTGCGCCGCTCCATTTCGGCGAAGGTTCGCCGCAGCACCGCCGGCACCATGAAGACGTGGGTCACGCCATAGCCGTCGAGCATGTCGGCGAGCACCTCGGCGCCGGTGCGCTTGATATTATGGCCGAGCATTCGGATCGTCCTGTCGCCCGCTAGGTCGGTCTGACAGTCAAAGCGACGCCGTGGTTGCGGCGTCGCTTTGGGCGGCATGTCTCGCCATGTCGTGCGGATGGAGCAATGAAGGGGCGAACGAGATGCGACTCCGGCGATATCAGGGAGGCGTGCAGTAATCCCAATACCCGTGCAACTCCTCCGGATCGGACCAGAACCAGCAGGCGTTCGGATCCGGCGGCGGCGGATAAGCGTGCGCAGCGCTCACAGCGATCACGGTCCCGAGCGCGACGCCGGCGAAGACCGTGCCGTAATAGGGCCGCGCGGCCCAGACCCGATAAGGACGACGGACGATGACGACGTTGCGGCGGACGGGACCGGCTCGTTTGACTACCGTGTTCTTTCTTACGACAACGTTCCTCCTGACGACGTTTTTCCTGACTACTTCTTTCTTGACGGCGGACAATTCGATCGACGACGCAACCCCAGACGCTTCCGAATAGCCCATCAATCCTACCGACAGCACCGCTGCGGCAAGACCTAGACTCAGTATCCTCTTGTACATTTGTCGCTCCCTTCCATTCGATTGCTGTATTGCTCAGACAAACTCCGACCCCGGATCGAAGCAGAGATTTCAGCCGGCGTCACTCCCGTGCATTATCATCAAGCTCGATTGCCGAGCCAAGCCCGGCATCGGCCTAGTGACGGACCGCCGTCCCGCCCCGATTCCAACCCCGCGCGCCCTCGCCGTATATCTCGTGGCCGTTGTCGGTGATGACGAGGGTGTCTTCGAGCTTGATGAAGCCGCGCGTCGGATGCAGCAGCGTGGTCTCGACCGAGACCACCATGCCCACCTCGAGTGGCTTGTCGCCATGTTCCGGCATATAGGGCACCGCCACGGTACGCTCCGTCAGGCGCGGGGCTTCATGGCTTACCAGGCCCATGCCGTGGGCAAGGAAATCCAGGTGATTATGGTGCCGTGACTTCGCAACCAATGGCTCCGCAGCTGCATAGATGTCGCGCCCGGTGACGCCGGCGCGAATCGCCTTGAAGGCGGCGCGCTGAATCGTCTCGATCTCGCCCAAGAGGTCCTGCAGCTCGCCGTCCGGCTCGCCCTGAATGGCCATGCGACAGAGGTCGCCGATATAACCTTGATAATTGCCGCCCGAATCGACCGAGAGCACGTCGCCTTTTTCCCAGCGTTGCTCGGTCGGTGAGCGGTTGTGGCTGGCGCCGGCCGTGATCAGGCAATATTCGAAGGTCAGGCCGCGATTGGTTTCCTCGCGCCGCAGCGACTCGGCCAGTTCGCGCTTGGTCGTGCCTGGACCGTGGCCGGCGAACACCGCCTTCATGGACTCGATCACCGCGTCGGATGCGAATTTCAGCTTCTTGAGCTCGTCCGGCGATTTTTTCGCGCGCTGGCGATCGAGCACGAGAGACGCATCAACCAGCTCGGCATCGGGGAACGCCGCGCGCAGCACGCCGGCCGCGTCATAAGGCAGGAAGCCGAGTTCGGCGCCAATGCGGCGCGGCTTCAGCCCGGCGCGCTTCATCGCCTCGACCGCCTTGGTCATGGCGTCGACCGAGCCGTTCGAACTGGTCTGGGTATCCGGCGTCCACATCGGATGGGCTTCGCGCTGCCATTTTTCCAGACGATGACCGACATAGGCCGCCTTGTCCGGTTTGCCCTTCGGATAGATCACGACCGGCAGGTAACGCGTGATGCCGGTCGCGTCCATATAGTCGAAGAAGTCGGCGCGGTGGCCGCCCAGCAGGTACTGCACATTGTGCTTCGAGGTCGCGACGATGACGTCGAGGTTCTCGTCGTCCATCAGCCGGTCGAGCCGGGCGTGGTCGAAAGGCACTGCAAGAGCGGATCGCGGTGCAGGGGTCAGCATGGAGATATCCCGGTTGTTGCATCAGGTCGCTAACTTCAATTGCGAGGCTAATCCGCCACGCCCCGCCTGCGCAACCGGGGCTGATCTGTTGCGGCGCTTCGCCTGGTTCGGCATGCTGCCACAACCCACGCGCCAGCCGGGAGACCGCCATGAAACCGACAATCCGCATGCTCGTATATTGCGGCTTTGCATTGTGCGTTGCGATGTTCGCTGCGGAACCGGCGCATGCCGCCGGCCCCGGCGGATATCCGAGCAAGCCGGTCAAGGTCGTCGTTCCCTTCGCGCCGGCCGGGCCGACCGACGTGATGGCGCGCCTGATCGCGCAAAAACTTTCGGAAAATCTCGGCCAGCAATTCTTCGTCGAAAATCACGCCGGCGCCGGCGGCAATATCGGCATGAGCATGGTCGCCAAGTCCGCCGGCGACGGCTACACGATCCTGGTGGCAAGCTCGAGCTACGTCGTCAATCCGAGCCTTTACGCCAGCAATCCATACGATCCCTATAAGGATTTCGCGCCCGTCACGCTCGCCGCCGCCTCGCCCAATATCCTCGTGGTCCATCCCGACATTCCGGCAAAGACCGTGAAGGAGTTGGTCGATCTGGTGAAGGCCAATCCAGGCAAATACACCATCGCAAATCCGGGCGTCGGCACCACCCCGCAACTTGCCGCCGAGCTGTTCAAGCTGTCGTTCAAGCTCGATGCCGCCAGCGTGCCGTTTGGCGGCGCCGGTCCCGCCATCCAATCGGCGGTCGGCGGCCACACCCCGATCGCCTTTACCGCGTTGCCGCCCACAGCGCCGCAGGTGCAGGGCGGCAAGCTGCGCGCGCTCGCGGTCACCTCAGCCAGGCGCTCGGAGGCTCTGCCGAATGTGCCGACCATGGCGGAAGCCGGCGTGCAGGGCCAGGAATCGGAAACCATGCAAGGCATTTTCATTCCCGGCTCGGCATCCAAGGAACTGGTCGGTTTCCTCAACACGGAAATCGCCAAGGTCATGGCGCTGCCCGACGTGAAGCAGAAATGCGCGCAGCTCGGCTTCGACGTGGTGGCCGACAAGCCCGAGCATTTCGCGGCCTACATCAAGGCCGAAGTCGAGAAATGGCGCACCGTGATTCGCGACGCCAAGATCGAGCAGATCAAATAGTCGCGAAGCTGGTCGGCTGACCCGAAATCGCTCGCCTCGTCCGAGGGCGCGCCCTGCCACCCGAATCGCGCGGCGATTGTCCGGCCTGTCGCCGGAAAGCCACAACCACGTGAAATTGAAATCGGGTTATCCACAGACTCCGCGACTCAGCTATCTGTCCCCTCCTGACCCAAGGGGGGTTGCTCATGCGACTCGAGACGATCGACGACCGGTTTGGTGAGGGCAAGCAGCGTAAAGGCGAAGTTCGCGATCAGAGCGAAACCTTGCTGACGCCGGCACGACGGGCCGGACTCGAAGCCCTCGAGCAGGAATTCAACGAATTCTTGAAGGCGCGGCCGCGCTAGGCCGCCGGCGCGGCGGCTTTGCGAAGGCGCTCAGGCGCCGCCCCGAGGCGACTTCGTGCGCATTGCCGACGGCCTCGCAGCTCACGCAGATGACAATGGCGCGGCCATTGCCAACCTCGACATGTTCGAGTTCGCAACGGCAGTGGAAGCATTGCAGGGCGCGCATCGGCATAAACAGGCCCAATAACCGCGTTGAGTGCGGCGGCCTTACCCCGCAGCGATTCGTGTGGCTAAATCAAGTCAGACGCCTCACGACCGCACAGCCCCGATGGACGCCGACGCGCTTCGCCGACTGCATTACGCCGCCGCCATCGCCTGTGGCGTGTTCGCGGCGCTTACCGTGCATATCTTGCTGACGGCGTTCGGGCTCGGCCTCGACGCGGCTCTGCGTGATGTTGTCCCGACGAGCCGCCAGCAGCTCGTCTCGGCGCTGGCTTGGTGGGCGGTTGCGGCGGCCGGCTTCATCGGCGGCTGGGCCGCGGGCAGCTATCTGATTGCGGCGGCGCGCGAGCGTGACGTCATCTATCGGCTGGCGCGCCGCTTCCTGATCGCCGTCGTTGTGGTGGTCTGCACCGTCGCCGGCCTGCTCAGCAAAACCGGCTCAGTCGGCGGCACGATCGACGTCGTCGCCAGCCTTGCCGCTCTCGGCGTCGGGCTGATCTGCGCGTTCTGCGGCGCAAGGTTTGCCTATCTCAACGCCGAGCAGGTTTGACGCGCAAAGCTTTCGGAGGATTGCCGGTTATGCGGTGGCGCGCTTGGGGGCGTGGCGGGCCTTGCGCTCGAAGAACAGCGCCTGGCTGATGACCGCTGAGACGGTGGCCGGCTGAAACGGCTTGGCGATCAGGAATGCCGGCTCCGGGCGTTCGCCGGTCAAGAAGCGCTCGGGATAGGCGGTGATGAAGATCACCGGCACTTCGAATGTCTTCAACAGATCGTTGACCGCGTCGAGACCCGAACTGCCGTCGGCAAGCTGGATGTCGGCGAGGATCAGACCCGGCTTGGCGTTCTTGGCGAGGCTGACGGCTTCGGTGCGGGTGCGGGCGACGCCGAGCACGGTGTGGCCGAGGCTTTCAACCAGACCTTCCAGATCCTTGGCGATCAGCGACTCGTCCTCGATGATCAGTACTTCGGTCGCGATCTCGGCGGCCAGTTCGCGGCCGGACTCGGCGACGTGATCGCGCAAGGCGGCGACGTCGATGTCGAGGATTTCAGCGGCGTCCGATTCGGAAAACCCTTCGAGCGACATCAGCAGGAAGGCCTGCCGCGGCAATGGTGTGATCCGGCTCAGATGCTGGTCGGCCGGAAGTTCCACCGCCCTCGGCCCGCTCGTCGTATTGAGCGACACCGAATTCCAGATTTTGCTGAACAGCCGATACAGCGCCACCTTTGAGCTGGCGCCCATTTTGGCGAGGCTGGGATCTTCAATCATGGCCTGGATGGTCGCGGCGACATAGGCGTCCCCCGACGCCTGGCTGCCCGTGAGGGCTCGCGCATAGCGTCGCAAGAGCGGCAAAAAGGCTGCAACCTGTTGGGAAACCGACATCTAAGACCCTCCCCACTGTGGACTTTAACCCATTCCAATGCGTATACCGGAAAAAAGTTCCTTGGGTGCCGGGAACGCATTACGCCAAATTGGGTTTATTTTGGAAGAAGTTGCCCTCGATGACGATTTCGCTGCGATCGAATCGGACATTGGGCCGATTCGACGGGGATGGAATTATGGCAACTAAAGACGGCGCAGGGGGTTGGCCTTGGCAAAGAAGCTCTCAAAATATTCAGGATGAGAAGGTTGTGAGTTTGGGCCGGGACGTTCAGTTCAAGATCGGGCAGCATCTTCGAACGATGTATGACGAAGTTGTAAAGCAGGGAGTCCCTGAGCAGTTCAACGATCTGCTGCAGCGCCTTGACGATTCGTCCGCCAAGCCCGATCCCTCGGAAAACAAGTCCCGCCGCTGATCGGCGCCGCCCTGCCTACTTTTCTGCCTCTTGAAGATTCGCCGGCAGTTCAAGAAGGAATTCAGTGCCGGGTGACAAATCATTGATTGTCAGCTTGCCGCCCAATTGCCGCGCGGTCGCCGTGATCATGATGACACCGAGCGAATCCGCCTTCTCGATCTTGAAATCGGACGGCAAGCCGCGGCCGTGATCGGCAAACCGGTAAATAAACCCGCCGTCCGGCTGCCGCTTCAAGCTGACATTGACCGTTCCGGTCTCGCCTTCCTGGTAAGCATGCTTGATCGCATTCATGATCAGCTCGTGCGTGAGCATGGCGAGCGAAATAGCGTTGGTGCCCGACAGCAGCAGCGGATCGACGTCGACGTCGATAGTGAGCTTGACCGAGCCTTCATAGGCATTGGCGCTTTCGGCAGCGACGAACTTCAGAAGGCCGCCAACCTCGATGTTGTCGATCGCGTCGTTATTGTAGAGGTGCCGATACACGGTGCCGAGCGCGACCACGCGATTGCGCGCGCTGGCGAGTTGCGTGCGAGCAATTTCCGACGTTTCGCTCTTGCGGCGCTGGATGTCGAACATGCTCGACAACAGATTGAGGCTGTTCATGACGCGGTGCTGAAGCTCGCGCAGAAACAGCGCTTTCTGCGCCAGCAGTTCGTCGACCCGTGCCGACATGCGCCACAGCGACGCACTCAGCTGGCCGAACTCGCTGGTCGCCCGCATTTCCGGGAAGCGGGCCGTCGCATCGCCGGTCTCGCGGCGGCGCGCCACATCCACCAAAGTGCGCACCGGCCGGGTGATGAGAAAATGCGTCGCCACCCAGGCCCCGGCGATGGCAAGCAGGATCGTCGCCAGCGCGGTCGCCAGATTACGCGCGGCAAAATTCCAGGTTTCGGCCATGGCCGCATTGCGATCGACCGCAACCATCACGCCGAGGCTTCCGGAACCGACGACAACCGGCGCAACGCTGACGATCTGCGGGTGGGCAGGCAAGACGTCGATTTTCAGCGATTCCGGCGACCGCCAGTTTGCCCTGTCGAAAACGGCGCCGGCGATCGCCGTGGCGTCCTTGCTGTCGCCCGGCGGGAATGTGAGCACCACCGTGCCGCTCCGATCGACCACGATGACCCGGTCGCGCGGATGCCATGGCAAGGCAGCGAGATTCTGCCCCATCTTGTCCGGATTGAGGATGAGCACGATCACGCCCGACAGGCTGCCGTCGGGCGATTGATACGGCATCGACACATGGATCGAGCTTTCGCGCGTCACGCGGCCGGTGGTGAAGGTGCCGATGGTGAATCGGCCGGTCGTCAGCGGCTCGCGGAAATAAGGACGGTCCCTGACGTCGAGATTCGGGGGGATGGGAATGGTCGAACAGTGGAATTTGCCGTCCTTGTCGATGATCGCGGCTTCGCGATAGATCGGCAGACTTTCGACCACGGACTTGAAATAGGCCGTGCACGCGGCTTCGTCGCCGGGCACGCCGGGAAACTTGGCCATGACCGTCATCATGTCCCGGCTGCTGTCGATGATCTGGGTTACCTCGGTCGACAACAGCCGCGCGTCGGCCAGTCCTGAGCCGCGCAAATCGTCCTCATGGTGCACTTCCCAGCGCGCAGTGCTGATCATCACCAGCAGCAGCGGCGGCGTCATTCCGATTCCGACCAGAATCGCCAACCGTCGACGCAGACTCATGACACCTTACCGCGCTGATTCATGGTGCGAATGGCCGCCCTGTATTGACTTGCGGCGGCCTAACAAAGGTTCGGCGCACCAAGTTGCAATAGACTAAACGTCAGGGGGGCGATCAAGTTCGACCGGGCGGGCCGATCCTAGCGAAACAAAGACCAAAAGCGCGCCGATCAGCGAGATTTGCAGCAAGGCCTGGACCAGGTTTTCATCGCGTTCGCTGCCAGACATATGCCAGAAATCATTGCCGTAGTAGATGGCAAGCGACGTCATAATGATAAGGACGCATGCCATTGCACGGGTCCCGACATTGAATGCGATGAGCAGCCCAGCAGCGAGCTCGATTGCACCGGCGAACACCCAAATAATTTGCGGTGTCGACAGTCCGACGATGTTCTCGACCTGCCCCGCCAGTCCGGCAAGCGCGGCCGGAACGGCAACCTTATGCGCAAAAAAATCCGCGCTGGCGGCGATATTCATCAGCCTCTGCAGACCGGCAAAGACAAAATAAAACACGAACACAACCCGACCGATCACGAAAACGATTGGCATACGACCTCTTCAGTGCAATTTTCGGGTCACACTACGGACGCAGCGACGCCCGTGTAATGTCCGCGACCTCCGGATCATAAGCGGAACTTAGAAGCAATATGATTTGGGCGGAAGCACGACCAAAATTCGGACTTCTCGCAACTAAAGCGCCGCGTAGTCGATCGGCTTGGTGCGGTCGAGCCTGCGTTCGATCGGCGGCAGCGGATATTTCAGCCCGCTGGCGCAGTTAAACAGCACGACCTGTTCCTGCCTGGTGACGCGGCCGTCGGCCAGGCTTTGCTTGTAAGCGGCATAGGTCGCGCCGCCCTCCGGGCACATCAGGAAGCCCTCCTTGCGCGCGACCTCATCGACCGCCGCCGTGATGGCATCGTCGTCGACGGCAATGGCGAACCCCTTGCTTTCGCGAACCGCGCGCAGGATCAGAAAGTCGCCGACCGCCTGCGGCACCCGGATGCCGCTGGCGACGGTGTGCGCGTTTTCCCAGCGCGGGGCGTGCTCGACGCCGTCCTCGAAGGCGCGCACCATCGGCGCGCAGCCGGCCGCCTGCACCGCCACCATGCGCGGACGCTTCTTGCCGATGAAGCCGATAGCCTCGAGCTCGGCGAAAGCCTTCCACATTCCGATCAGGCCGGTGCCACCGCCGGTCGGATAGAAAATCACGTCCGGCAATTGCCAATCGAGCTGCTCGGCGAGCTCGAGGCCCATCGTCTTCTTGCCCTCGATCCGGTACGGCTCCTTCAACGTCGAGGTATCGAACCAGCCGACCTTGGCTTTGCCTTCGGCGACGATCTTGCCGCAGTCGTCGATCAGCCCGTTGACGCGATAGACGGCCGCGCCCTGCATGGCGATCTCGCTGACGTTCACCTCCGGCGTATCCTCCGGACAGAAGATCGTCGCCTTGATCCCGGCACGGCTGGCATAGGCCGCAAGTGCCGCGCCGGCATTGCCGTTGGTCGGCATCGCCATGTGCGTGATGCCGAACGCCTTGGCCATCGACACCGCCATGACCAGGCCGCGGGCCTTGAACGAGCCGGTCGGCAGCCGGCCTTCGTCCTTGATCAGGATTTCGCCGCCGCCAAGCTCGCCTTCGAGCCGCGGCATGCGGATCAGCGGCGTCATCGCTTCGCCCAGGCTGACAATGTCACTGAGGCGGCGCACCGGCAGCAATTCGCGATAGCGCCACAGATCGGCTGGGCGGGCAGCTAATGCACTCTTTGTAAGAACGGTTCGCACTCCCTCAAGGTCGTAGCGCACCAAAAGCGGCTTGCCGGCGCGCGACAGATTGTGAACCTGGTCAGCCGCATAGTGCTCGCCGGTCAAGGCACATTCGAGATGGGTGACGAAGGTCGGCCGCTCGGTGGTGAGATTGTCATCGTAACGCAAGGTCGTCCTCCAGACGCGCCGCCCATGTGTAGCGTCACGGGGACCGGGCCGTCCATGTTTTGCCGAGCCACTCTTGTCTCAGGCCCGTCATTCAGCGCATTCTGCCGCCCGGAAACGCCGGAGACCAGAATGGCCAAAAAATCAAAAACATCGAAGTCGAAAAAAACGCACCTGCGCTCGCAGCTTTGGTTCGACAATCCCCATAATCCCGGCATGACCGCGCTCTATCTCGAGCGCTATCTCAATTACGGCCTCACCAGCAAGGAATTGCGGTCCGGCAAGCCGATCATCGGCATCGCCCAGACCGGTTCGGATCTGTCTCCTTGCAACCGGCACCACCTGCAGCTCGCCGAACGGGTACGCGAGGGCATCCGCGCGGCCGGCGGCATCGCCTTTGAATTCCCGTGCCATCCGATCCAGGAAACCGGCAAGCGGCCGACCGCGGCGCTCGACCGCAACCTCGCCTATCTCAGCCTGGTCGAGGTGCTCTACGGCTACCCGCTCGACGGCGTCGTGCTGATGACCGGCTGCGACAAGACCACCCCGGCCTGCCTGATGGCGGCGGCAACGGTGAACACGCCGGCGATCGTGCTGTCGGGCGGCCCGATGCTCAACGGCTGGTGGAAGGGCGAGCGCTCGGGCTCCGGCATGGCGGTGTGGAATGCGCGCCAGGAACTGGCCGCCGGCCGCATCGACAATAATGAATTCGTCGAAATCGTCGCCTCATCCGCGCCGTCGATCGGCCATTGCAACACCATGGGCACCGCCTCGACCATGAACGCGCTGGCCGAGGCGCTCGGCATGTCGCTGCCTGGCTGCGCCGCGATCCCGGCGCCTTACAAGGAGCGCGGCCAGATCGCCTATGAGACCGGGCTGCGCGCGGTTGAGATCGTCCACGAAAACCTCAAACCGTCGGACATTCTCACCCGCAAGGCGTTCGAAAACACCATCGTCGCCAATTCGGCGATCGGCGGCTCGACCAATGCGCCGATCCACATCAACGCCATCGCCCGTCACATCGGCGTCAAGCTGACGATTCAGGATTGGGAAAAATACGGCTACGACGTTCCGCTGCTGGTCAACATGCAGCCGGCTGGATTTTATCTTGGCGAGGAATATTTCC
>Ga0265313_10000523_pt1 | contig 40161 bp, 38 predicted proteins | sample 4123metaG_FD_203122 | JGI IMG/M metagenome (GOLD analysis project Ga0265313, IMG submission 203122) | Rhizosphere microbial communities from Carex aquatilis grown in University of Washington, Seatle, WA, United States - 4-1-23 metaG | ecosystem: Host-associated > Plants > Roots > Rhizosphere >... | reverse complement strand
TGGTCGGCTCATCGATCGTGTCGCCGTCGGGCCGTCGCTGCGGCTGCGCGCACGAACCAGCGACGGCGTGACCGTCGAGGCCGTGGCCCCGCGCACTCAGGCCGACGCCACCCTCAACCCCGGCGACGCCGTCGCCATCAGTTTCGACCCCACTGCCGTCCGGGTCTATCCGGCCGGCAACAGTCACTCACCAGAAAGGCACTCCAATGCTCCACTTCCGTAACGGCCAGATCAGCCGGCGCTCGCTGCTGCAGCTGATGGCTGCGGCGCCGGCCGCCGCCGGCCTGTCACAGCTGCTGCCCACCGCGGCAAACGCCGCCGGTGCGCTCAACATCTTCAGCTGGCCGGATTACTTCTCGACCGATGACCTCGCGGCCTATGCCAAGAAGTCCGGAGTGACCCCGAACATCGCGACCTACAATGACGACGGCGCGCTGTTCTCGAAGCTCAACTCCCCCGCGGGCGCCGGCTTCGACATCGTCATCCCGTCCTCGGGTTGGATCCAGCAGCTCGCCGCCAAGAACCTGCTCGCTCCGCTCGATCACTCCAAGATCGACTTCTCGGCGCTCGATCCCTCGCTGCTCAACCGCGACTACGATCCGGGCAACAAATACTCGATCCCCAAGGATTGGGGCCTGCTCGGTGTCGTCTACGATCCAGATGCGGTCGGCGGCGAGATCAAGACGTGGCAGGACTTCTTCGATGCCGGCGCCAAGCCGAACGTGTCGGGCAAGGTGCGCCTCACCAAGGACGCCGGCGAGACCGTCGGGCCGGCGCTCTGGCTCGCGGGCAAGGACTGGAACACCGCGACTGCCGACGACATCCGCGGCACCGCCGACTTCCTAAAGGGCTTTGCCAAGCACGTGAAGACCTTCGCCGGCTTCGATCCGGCCGCGCTCGCGAGCGGCGCCATCGTCCTCGCCCAGGCCAACCAGTCGGCCGCGCGCGGCGCCATTCAGCAGAACCCCAAGCTCAAATGGGTCGTTCCCGGCCCCCACTCGGAGATCTGGGTCGACAGCTACGCCATCGCCGCGCAGGCCGAGAACTCCGATCAGGCCTACGACTTCCTCAACTTCTTCCTGAGCCCTGACATCCAGGTCAAGGAGACCGAGTATATCGGCTATCCGGCCGCCATCGCCGGGCTGCAGGGCAAGCTCTCGTCGGACACCAAGAACGCCGACCTGATTTTCGGCGGCGCGGGCGTTGACTTCGCTTCGCTGACCTCGTTCATCGTCAATCCCGACACCATCGACGTCTACCAGGAGGTCCAGAACGAGGTCCAAGCCGCCGCCGGCGCCTGAGGCGTTGGCAGACAGCACTAATTCACTGGTCTCCAAACCGGCCGGCCGCTCCCCCGCGGCCGGCCGCGCTCTTGATCATCTGCTCGCAGCCCTGCCGGCGCTATGGCTGCTCGTGGTGTTCGTCGCCCCGCTCGGCTTCACCCTCGTCTTCAGCTTCGGGCATTCGAGCTTCGGCGGCATCAAGCTTGGCTTCACACTCGACAACTACGCCCAGGCGCTTTCCGGGTTCTATCTCGAGAGCTTCCTGCGCACGATCCAGTTCGCTGTCTCGGGCTGCATCCTCTGCCTGCTGGTCGCCTATCCGGCCGCCCTCTTCATCGCCCGCCAGCCGCCGACGCGGCGGACGCCGCTCCTGCTCCTCGTCCTCGTGCCCTACTTCACGAGCTTCCTGATCCGCGTCATGAGCTGGCAGATCATCCTCGCGCGCGGCGGCCCCGCCGAGTTCGCGCTCAACCTGCTGCACCTACTGAACGGCCCGCTCGACGTCCTCGACACGCAGACCGCCGTCTTTATCGGGCTCGTCTACGCCTACCTTCCGATCGCAGTCGTCCCGATCTACCTCGTCCTTGCGCGCATCCCGCAGCCTTTGATCGAGGCCAGCCGCGACCTCGGCGGATCCGCCCTCCAGACCTTCTGGCACGTAATCCTGCCGTTGAGCCGGCCCGGGCTCGCGACCGCGGCGCTGCTCACCGGCGTACCGATGCTGGGCGAGCTCGTGATCCCCGTACTGCTGGGCGGCGACAAGGGCGTGCTGATGGGCATGGCGATCAGCCAGCAATACCTTGCCACCCAGAACTACGCGCTCGGCTCCGCCATGGCGGTTCTCGTCCTCATCGCCGTCGCCGTGATGGTCGCGCTGCTCGTCCGCCTGACGCGCGGCTTCGAGGAAATCTCGGCATGAGCGCGCCATCCGGAGCAGCTCGCCGGGCCGGGGGCGCGCTGCTTGGCCTGTGGTACATGCTGACCGTGCTCTTCCTGTTTGCGCCGATCGTCACCTCGATCGTCTATTCGTTCAATCTGGGGTCGCTCAACAAGCAGACCTCCGCCTTCACCGGCTGGACGCTGGCCTGGTTCGCCGACGCCTGGAACAACAATTCACTGCGTCACGCGGTCGAGATCAGCCTCACCGCGTCCTTCTGGTCCGCGATTGTCGCTGTGATCCTTGGCACCTGCCTCGGCTTTGCCCTTGTGCGACACCCCAGGCCGCTGGTGCGCCGCCTCCTCTCGGGATTGACCTACATCCTGCTGATCGTCCCCGAGACCGTCATCGGCGTCTCGCTGCTCCTGTTTTATGCCGTCACGCGCATCCGGCTCGGCATGCCGACGCTCGTCGCGGGAATCACGCCACTCGCTATTGCCGTGACGGCGCTGATCGTCCGCGCCGGCGTCCTCACGCTCGACCGCCGCCTCGAAGATGCCGCCGCCGACCTCGGCGCCGTCCGCTGGAAGGCACTCTGGTTCGTCGTGCTCCCGCATCTCGCCCCCGCCGTGCTCGCCGCAGCGCTGATGAGCTACGTCTTTTCATTCGACAATCTGGTGATCTCGAGCTTCCTCACGACACCCTCGATCAGCACGCTGCCGGTCTATCTCTACGGCAGCCTGCAATACGGCCCATCGCCCGCGGTCTACGCCGCCGCCACCAGCGTGTTCATTTTCACTATCGTCCTCGTTGCGCTTGCCGGGCTCCTCTATCGTGTCGTGCTGCGCCGCGGACCTCGCCCTGTGAGACCCAGATGACGACCTACCATCCGCTGCTCGACCTGCCGCCCTTTCCCGCCGACCGCTATTCCCTGCTTGCCGACCGGCTGAAGACGCTGCTCGCGACCCGCAACGATGTCGTCTTCGTTCAGGCCGAGGCCATCCTCGCGCTCGAAGCCGCGGCGACAAGCCTCGGCCGGCCGGGTCTGGTGGTCGTCAGCATTGTCACCAGCCCCTATGGCGGCTATTTCGGCGATTGGCTGCGCCGCGCCGGAGGGGAAGTGCATACGGTGCAGGCCGAGCCCGGCCGCCCCATCGCCGTTCGAGCCGTCGACGCCGCCCTGAGCACCCTGCCCAGGGTTGACCTCGTGGCAATGGTCCACGCCGAGACCTCGAGCGGCATTCTAAATCCCCTCCCCGAGATTGCGGCGCTGGTCAGGTCGCGCGGCGCGTTGCTGGTCGTCGATGCTGTCGCCTCAGTGGGCGGCCATGCGCTCGACGTTGACGCCCTCGGCATCGACGTCTGCGCCATCGGCGCACAAAAGGCGCTGGCCGGTCCAACGGCCCTTTCCGCGCTCTCCATCAGCCCGCGCGCCTGGGCAGCAATGCGCCCCCAACCTGCGCCCTCGAGCTTGTCGTTGCTCGACCTCAAGGCCAACTGGCTCGATCGCGGCCGCGGCGTCCTCCCCGGCATGCCGGCGGCGATCGAGTTCTGGGCGCTCGAAGCTGCGCTCGACCGCGTCGAAGCCGAGGGCCTCGTCAATGTCGTTGCGCGCCACGCCCGCGCCGCCGAGGCGACCCGGTCCGGTGTGCGAGCCCTCGGGATCGAGCCCTGGGAAACCGACCCTTCACGCGCCTCCGCTCTTGCAACAGCGGTCGCCGTCCCCGCGGCCGTCGAAGCCAACGACCTCATCGCCCGCGCCCGCGGTTTCGGCGCTGTCGTCAATCCGGGCTTCGGCAAGACCGCAACGCCGCTCATTCGCCTCGACCACACCGGGCAGCGCGCACGCCGCGCCGATGTTCTCGCCAACATCATGGGCCTGGGCGCCGCCCTCCGCTCTTATGGAATTGAGGCCGACATCAGCGTGGCGTCGGACGTCGTCTCGGAGGCCTACGTCACCCGCTAGACCGGGCCAGGCCTGCCAGGCGGCATTCGATTTTGTCCACGTCGAATTCCCCGCAAAGACAATTCCCTCCCGCCACTCACATTGGCAGTCTCATTCTCGACTAAATCAATAGACTAAGACTACTTGTGGTGGTGGCGTCTTCGTGCGCCGTTTCGAAAGGACCGACCATGAGCGTCACTCGCCGAATTCTCCTCGCCGCCCTCAGCGGCCTCGCCCTCACCTCCTTTGCCGCCTCTGCAGCGAGCGCCGTCGATCTTCGCATCGGCTGGCAGCAGATCGTGGAACCCTCGCGCGTACCGCAGGCAGCGGGCGACTATGAGAAGGCCACCGGCGCGAACATCACATGGAGCCAGTTCGGATCCGGAGCCGACGTCGTGGCCGCCATCGCATCGGGCTCCATCGATATCGGCTACGTCGGCTCGTCCCCGCTGACGGCGGCGGCCAGCCAGCAGCTCCCGATCGAGACCATCTACATCGTTGGCAACATCGCAGAGGCCGAGGCCCTGGCCGCAAAGGGCGTGAGCTCGCCGCAGGACCTCGTCGGCAAGAAAATCGCCACCCCGTTCGTATCGACGTCGCATTACGCGCTGCTCGCCGCACTCAAGCACTGGAACATCGATCCCAAGCAGGTGCAGATCCTGAACCTCAAGCCCGCCGACATCGGTGCGGCATGGACCCGCGGCGACATCGACGGCGCCTACGTCTGGGACCCGGTTCTGACCCAGATCAAGACCTCGGGCGGCAAGGTCATCGTTGACTCCGCTCAGGTCGCGCAGTGGGGTTCGCCGACCTTCGACGCCTGGATCGTGCGCAAGGACTTCGCCGACGCTCACCCGGACATCGTCACCGCCTTCGTCAAGACCACCGCAGCGGCCTACAAGCAGTACCTCGTCAACCCGTCTGCCTGGGGCCCGGACAGCGACGCCGCAAAAGCCATCGCCAAGCTGACCGGCGCCGATGCCAAGGACGTCCCCGAACTGCTCAAGGGCTACGTCTTCCCCTCGCTCGCCGATGAGGCCGGCCCCGACTATCTCGGCGGCGCCACGGTCAAGGCGATCTCCGACACCGCCGCCTTCCTCGTTGCACAGGGCAAGATCCCCGCGGCGCTTCCCGATTATTCGGCCTACGTCACCACCAAGTTCGTGGTCGACGCGGCCAAGTGAGTTTCGGCGGCCGGCGTTCCCTCCCTGTTCAGCCGGTCCCCCTCGCCGCTGCCGCCCCCTCTCCTTGGCGGCAGCGGCACTTCTTCGCAGAGGTCCAGATATGAGTGAACTGCTCTTCTCCAACGTCGCGCTGCACTACGAGCGGCCACAGGGGTTCGGCCGCGTGCGGCACACCCGGGTGCTCGACCACATCTCGCTGAGCCTGCGCACCGGCGATTTTCTCGTCGTCCTCGGCCGCTCCGGCTCGGGCAAGACTTCGCTGCTCAATCTTGCAGCCGGCTTCGTTGCACCCACCAGCGGTCGGATCGCAATCGACGGCGCCCCGATTGCCGGCCCCAGCGCCGAGCGTGCCGTCGTCTTCCAGGACGACGCGCTGTTCGCTTGGTTGAGTGTGCGGGAAAACGTGGCTCTGCCGCTGAAGCTGCGACACATCAGTGCCGCCCGCCGCAATGTCCGCGTTGAGGAGCTGCTTGGGCTTGTCGGCCTCGGCGAGCACATCGACAAATCGATCTGGGAACTCTCCGGCGGACAGCGCCAGCGTGTTGGTATCGCCCGCGCACTCGCCGCCGATCCCAAATTCCTGCTGATGGACGAGCCGCTCGGTGCCCTCGACGCGATGACCCGCGAACGCATGCAGGAGCTCTTGCTCAATGTCTGGGGTCAATCGCGTACGGGTGCACTGCTGATCACCCATTCGGTCGAAGAGGCGCTGTTCCTCGGAACCCGCATCGTCGTGCTGGCCCCCGGACCGGGCCGCATCGTCGAAGAGCGGGCCACCCCGTTCAGCGCCCGTTTCCTCGCCGGTGAGAAGGCCCGCGCGCTGAAGGCCGATCCTGCCTTCGTCGCCATGCGCGAGGAGCTGATCGAAGCCATCGGTAGCGAACCGGAGAGCCAGGCGGCATGACGCTGGCAGTGGACAGCCCCGTCGCCGAGGTCCGTCCCGCGGCGCCGCAGCGCAGGCGACGCTGGCCCATCGCAACGATCGCGACCGTCGCGATCGCCCTCTTGCTCTGGCAGCTGGCCTCGACGCTGGCATGGGTTTCCCCGGTGTTCTTGCCACCGCCGGCGAAGGTGCTGGCGGCCTTTGGCCGCCTCGCGACACAGGGCTATGTCGACTCGACATTGTTCGAGCACGCCTGGGCCAGCCTCGGCCGCGTCTTCCTCGCGCTCGTGTTCACGGCGCTGATCGGCATCCCTGCCGGCTTCGCCGTCGGCACCAGTCGCATTGGGCGCGGCATCCTCGATCCGATCATCGAGTTCATCCGGCCTCTGCCGCCGCTGGCGTACCTGCCATTGATCATCATCTGGTTTGGCATCGGCGAGCCGGCCAAGATCGTCGTGATCGGCCTCTCGATGCTGGCGCCGATCGCCATCTCGACGGCGAGCGGCATTCGCTCGACGCCTCGCAGCCACGTCAACGCGGCGCGCTCGCTCGGGGCAACCCCCGGCCAGGTGCTGACCCACGTCCTGCTGCCCAGCGCGCTGCCCGAGATCCTCACCGGCATCCGCATCGCGCTCGGCACCGGCTGGTCGACCCTGGTCGCCGCCGAGCTCGTGGCGGCCTCGCGCGGCCTCGGCTTCATGATCGAATCCGCCGCGCAGTTCCTCGTCACCGACGTCGTGCTCGTCGGCATCTTCGTCATTTCCGCCCTCGCCTTCGTCTTCGAGGCTCTGCTCAGGATTGTCGAGCGGATCTTCCTGCCCTGGGCGCGGCATCGCTAGTGGAGGAGACCATGCGCAAACTGCTGAACCGGCTGCTTCGAGTCCGGCCGGAGAGCGACCGTGAAACCACCGACAACGCGCGCCTGCGCAAGCTCGAGCGCGACGCGTTGGTACTCACCGGGGAATTGCCCCCCGGCACCGACGAGCTGCCGCTTCTCAGCGAGTACCGCCTCGCCACCTGGCTTTCCGGTCCTGGCAGATGAGCGCTCTTGCGGTCGAACGTCTTGGGCCTTCGCTGGCGGAGCTGCTGGCCCGCGCACCGGCGCTGTCGGAGACAATCGCCGAGGGTGCCGCACAACGCGACCTCGATCGCGCGCTGCCGTTCGAGGCCTTCCGTCTCTTCCGTGAATCTGGTCTGGGCACCTTGCGCATCCCGGTCGAGCTTGGCGGTCCCGGCGCGAGCATCGCGGACTATATCGAGGTCATCGCGACGATCGGGGCTGGCGACTCCAATGTCGCACATGCCCTGCGCTCACACTTCAACTTCACCGAGACATTGGCGCTCGACCCGAGCGCTCCCGGCGCTCGCGCCGCCATCGCCAATGTGCTCGCCGGAAAGCTCTACGCCGGCGCCCACACCGAGCAGGGCACCAAGCGCCCGGGCGAAGTGACCACGACGCTCATCCGTGAAGGCAATCATTGGCGCCTCAACGGACGCAAATGGTACGCGACTGGCACCGCATTTGCCGACTTCGCATCCTTCACTGCGCGTGCCGACGACGGCCGCTTCGTCAGTGTCCTGCTGCCGGTCGACCGTGCCGGCATCTCGATCCTCGACGATTGGGACGGCATGGGCCAGAAGCTGACGGCAAGCGGGGGCGTCCTGCTCGACAACGTCGAGGTCTTCGACAACGAAATCAGCACTCACAGTCTCGACAGTCGGATCGGACGTCACACCTCGGCGACCCGGCAACTGCACCTCGCGGCATCTGCGGCCGGCGCGGTGCGTGCCGCGCTCCACGAGGGGATCGCCTATGTCCGCAACCAGGCGCGCTCTGCGGCACACAGCCCGGCCGAAACCGCGCGCGAGGATCTGTTCGTCCAGAAGGTGGTCGGCGAGATCGCCGCGCGCTCGTTCGCGATCGATGCCGTGGTGCATGCCGCCGCACTGAAGCTCGACGAGACCGCCGCCGCGTTCCGGACGGGCAAGGATGCGGCGATCGAAGAGGCGCTTGTGGCCGGCGCGCTTGCCGTTGCCGAGGCTCAGCTCACCATCGCCGATTTGGGACTGAAGGCCGCCGAGCAGATCTTCGAGCTCGGCGGTGGATCTGCCACCTCGCGAAAGTATAATTTCGACCGGCACTGGCGGAACATCCGCACGATCCTCAATCACAACCCTTTGCTGCACAAGGCGCGCGTTGTCGGCGACTACCTGCTCAACGCCACGACGACCCATCTCGAGGAGGGCAAGGTGTTTTGACCTTGCTGCTAGAACGGCGCCTGATTGGCGACCGATGATTGTTCGACTGGCGCCGCGAGCGAGCGCGCCACCGCTGCGACCTGCACCCGGATATCGGGGATAGCCTCGATCTCCCAGAACGTACCCCGCGTCAGCGGGCCGACCGCGAACAGCCGGTCGGAGTCGGCTCCATCCGTCCCAATGACCTGGCACGCCGTCGTCACGTCGAGCCCGATGTGGAGCGGATCGGGCCGCGCCTGGCCACTGGCCAGCAGCGCCTGGATCAGCGGATTGGAGCTGCGATTGACGTCGACCGTCACCCCGCCGCAATCGTAGACCCGCGCGACCTCGAGCGTGCGAGTTGCCCCGGCTCCGCGCGCGCGGATGGTCGCTTCGACCACGCCGTCGCCGCGCTTCAGGTCGACCAGCTTGCCGGCGACCAGCGTCACCTGCCCGCTCTCCACGGCCTCGACCATCTGCTGGTGGAGATCGGGCGGCAGCCGGTGACGGTGGATGTTCCAGAACGGGCGCACATGCTCGAGGAAGCGCCGCTTCGAGGCCTCCGGCCAGCTCTGCCAGATGCGCTGGTTGAACGGCCTGATGGCATCGACGACGCTTCTCCAGTCGCCGTCGCGCCCGACGACTTCATCCACCGTCTCGCGAAACCAGTGCTCGAAATACTGCAAGGCAGTGCCGAAGGGCACGTCCGCCGCAGCAAGCTCGATCTTGTCGACGGCCTTGTGCCGCAGCGGCAGCAGGCCATGCCGGGACACGATCGTTATCGGCCCCCGGTGCTTCGCTTGCGACAGCGTCAGCCATGCATCGACCATTGACAGGCCGGACCCCAGGATCATCGCCGCCGCATCCGGATCGAGCGGCGTATCCGCCTCCGATCCGACGCGCACGGCGATCCCCTTGCTGCGGTCGGGGTTCTCTTCATGGCCGACCGCCAGCACCGCCGCGTGACCGACGACGCTCGCGCCGTTGGCGAGCACCACCTCGACGCCGGCGCTCGACTGCTTAAGATCGACAGCCGTATGTCCGATCAGCGTGAGCTGTCCCCCAACCGAGGCATCCGCCAGCACATCGGCAAGGTAGGCTCCGTAGTGACGCCTCGGCAGGAACACGAACCGCTGCTTGTCGCTGATCAGCTTGCGCTCGATCGCCCAGCGCCAGAAATGCTCAGGATCATCCGCATAGGCGCCCATGTTTGGCGCGGGGACGTTGAGCACGTGGTTCTGCTGGCTCGAAGAATACGCGATGCCCTGCCCGACCACCCGGCGCTTCTCGATCAGCGTGACCCGGATGTCGTGCGCTTTGTCATGAAGCAGGTGCGCCGCCAGCAGCACCCCGCTCGCTCCGCCGCCGACGATGATGATCGATCTGCGTGCGGAGGTCATCGGGTCCCTAGCGTCTGGTTCGTCGCTTGAACTCGATCGGCAGCACTTCCTCGTCCGCGTCGCGCATCTGCGCCAAAGTGGTCGAATCGAGCACCTCGGCGATCGCGTTGCGCACGGTCAGCATGGTGTGGCGCACCTGGCATGTCTTCACGTCGCAATCTTCGCACGGCTGGTAGCGGGTGTGGCTTGCGCACGGGTATGGCGCCAACGGTCCGTCGAGCACGCGCACCACCGAGCCGACCTTGATCTCGTCCGGGCTCCGCGCCAGCCGATAGCCGCCACCCTTGCCCTTGCGGCTTTGAACGAAGCCCGCATTGCGCAGTTCCAGGAGAATCGCATCCAGGAACTTCTTTGGAATATTGTTTTCCGCCGCGACGTCGCTCACCAGCGCCAGCCCCGGCTCCGGAATCTGCGCGAGATAAATAAGTGCCTTGAGACCGTACTTTCCCTTTGCGGTCAGCATCTGCGAATGACCTTCCAAGCTCCCCGAGTCGGGGAGTTATATAGTCTACAAAACAAGTAGACAACAAAGTCAAAGCGCCCCGACCGCCCTGAGCCGGGGCTCACGGACCACGGCGGACTCGAACGCCGCGGCTCGCACGGCATCGGTCTGGCGGCTCAGCCGCGTTTCCCCGTGGGCTTCGAGCAGCAGCGCAAGCTGCGACGCCGCCAGCTCGACGCGTTCGACCACGGTCTTTTCTGCAACCTGGTTGTCGACGAACTCATGGTCCGAGGCATAGACCGCCGTCGGAACGACGAGCGCGGAAAAGAACCCGAACAGCGGCCGCAACTGGTGTTCGACGATCAGCGCGTGCCGGTGTCCACCGCCCGTCGCGCCGACCACAACCGGCTTGTTGACCAGCGCACGCGGGTCCACGAAATCGATCAGGTGCTTGAACAGCCCTGTATAGGATCCCTTGTAGACCGGGGTGACGGCAACAATCGCGTCGGCTTGCTCGATCGCTTCGACGATCTTGAGCGCGTCGGCGCCGAGCTCCGCGCGGCTGAAGGCAGCGACGCCCGGCCCCGCGTCGCCGATGTCATAGGCCTCGATGCTGACATCGATCCAGCGCGAGACATTCTCGGCGATCGACACCGCCAAATTGCGCGACCGAGACGGCCGGCGGGTCGATCCGCTGAAGGCGACGATACGTGGCAGGCGGTCCATCTTCTTTTCTCCTCAGCTACGCGACGGCACGAACCGGCGGCACAGCCGGTGCCTCGGCCGCGCGTGGCACGCGGCCTTCGACCGGATGGCTCGGATCGTTGAAGCCGTGCGTCGATGCGTGTCCCGGCGTCACCAGTCCGTCGACGAACGCCTCGTCGTCGGCGTCCAGCACGACGTCGAGCGCCTTAACGTAGCCGTCCCAGTGCGCCTCGGTACGCGGCCCGGTAATGGCGGCAGTCACGAGCTCGTTGTTTAGCACCCAGGCCAGCGCGAAGTCCGCCGCGCTGACGCCCTTGCGCTGCGCGTGCGCCGCGATCTCGCGTGCGATGGCGATCGACTCCGGCCGCCACTCGGTCTCGAGCATGCGCTTGTCGCTGCGGCCGGCGCGGGTGTCCGCCGGCGCCGGCCGGTTCGGTTCATACTTGCCCGTCAATACGCCGCGGGCGAGCGGCGAATAGGAGACGACGCCCAGGCCATAGTGATGCGCCGCCGGCAGCTGCTCGGCCTCGGCCGTTCGGTTGACGATGTTGTAGAGCGGCTGGCTCGCGATCGGCCGGTCAATGCCGAACTGGTCCGCAAGATGCGCGACTTCGGCGATGCGCCAGCCGCGGAAATTGCTGACCGCGAAATAGCGCAGCTTGCCCTGCCGGATAAGATCGGCGATCGCCCGCACCGGCTCTTCCAGCGGCGCGTCGAACAGCGCCCGATGGAAGTAGAGAATGTCGATGTAGTCCGCCTGCAGCCGTCGCAGCGAATTCTCGACGGTCTCGATCACCCATTTGCGCGAGTGGCCGCCGAGGTTCGGGCCCTTGTTGTGCGAGTTGGCGAACTTCGTCGCCAGCACCCAGTGGTCGCGATGCGCCTTGATGCCCTTGCCGACCACGATCTCCGACGCGCCGTTGCCGTAGACGTCGGCGGTGTCGATGAAGTTGATCCCCTGCTCTCGCGCCTTGTCGATGATCCGGAACGCCTCCTCGTCGGGGGTGAACTGCCCGAACATCATCGTGCCGAGGCTGAGCGGCGAAACTTTGAGGGCAGAACGCCCAAGATAGCGATAGGCGACCATTAGAACCTCAATTCACTGGAGCATGGTGGCAGGCGACGGCATGGCCCGGCGCCGAACTTTCGAGCCGCGGCTCGACGCTGCGACAGATGTCGGTGGCGAGCGGGCAGCGGGGATGGAATCGGCAGCCCTTCGGGATGTCCTGCGCGCTGGGCAGATCGCCTGTGAGCGGCGCGGCCTGGCGCCGGCGCGTCGGGTCCGGCACAGCGTTCATCAGGGCGTGGGTGTAGGGATGCTTCGGCGCGGTCCAAAGAGAGGCGTTGTCGGCGCTCTCCACGATCCGCCCGAGATACATGACGAGCACGCGGTCGGCGAAATAGCGGATCACCGAAAGGTCGTGGCTGATGAAGATGTAGCTCAGCCCGAACTCTGCCTTCATGCCCGCGAGCAGATTGAGGATTTGCGCCTGGATCGACAGGTCGAGCGCCGACACCGGCTCGTCGCACACCACGAGGTCGGGGTTGAGGATCAAAGCGCGCGCGATGCCAATGCGCTGGCGCTGTCCGCCCGAGAACTCGTGTGGATAGCGCTCGAGCGACTCGCGCGGCAGGCCCACCCGGTCGATCATGTCGCCGACCAGCCGATCGCGCTCGCCGGCGTCCCGGATGCCATGCACCTTCAGCGGATCGGAGAGTATCTGCCGGATCTTGTGCCGCGGATTGAGCGAGGCGAACGGATCCTGGAAGATCATCTGGATGTGGCGGCGTGCCTCGCGCAGACGCTTGCCCTCGATCGCCGTCACGTCTTCGCCGCGGAACTGGATCGTCCCGCTCGTCGGTTGCACGAGCCGCAGCAACGTCTTGCCCAGGCTCGACTTTCCGCACCCGGACTCGCCGACGAGTCCCAGCGTCTCGCCCGCTTCGAGTTCGAACGACACCCCGTCCACGGCGCGCAGCACGCCCCCCGGCGCGGCATAGTGCGTCGACAGATCAGAGACCGAGAGGAGCGACAATCTCGCCTCCGACAAATGTGGGCGGAAAGGCGCAGGCGACGAGGCGGTCTGGCGCGAACGGCAACAGCTCAGGCTCAAAGCCGGCGCAGCTCGGCCGCGCGACCGCACAGCGCGGCCGGAACGGGCACCCCTTCTCGCCCTTCGCCGAAACGATCGAGCCTGGAATCTCGTTCAGCGGGCCATCGCGGTAGGTGTAGCCCGCCTTGAGACGGGGCGACGCCGAGAGCAGGCCGCGGGTATAGGGGTGGAGCGGCGCTCCGAACAGCGCATCGGGAAGCGCCTGCTCGACCTTGCGCCCGGCATACATCACCACGACCTTGTCGGCCCATTGCGCGACGACCCCGAGATCGTGCGTGATCAGCAGCAGCGACATGCCCAGCTCACGCCGCAGCGTATCGAGCAGGTCAAGCACCTGGGCCTGGATAGTAACGTCGAGCGCGGTCGTCGGCTCGTCGGCGATCAACAGCTTCGGCCGGCAGGCGACGGCCATGGCGATCATCACGCGCTGCCGCATGCCGCCCGAGAGTTGGTGCGGAAAGTCGGCGGCTCGCCGCCGCGGATCGGGGATGCGCACGAGATCGAGAAGCTCGATTGCGCGGGCACGGACAGCGCGGCGGCTGAGGTGTTCGTGAGTCTGCAGGGCTTCGACGATCTGCCGCCCGACGCTCACCACCGGATTGAGCGAGGTCATCGGCTCCTGAAAGATCATCGCGACCTCGCGGCCGCGGACCTCGCGCATGGCGCGTTCCTCGAGACTCAGCAGCTCGCGGCCACCCAGCCGGATGCTGCCCTTGGCCTGTGCGTGACGCGGCAGGAGCGCCATCAGCGCCAGAGCGGTCAGCGACTTGCCCGAACCGGACTCGCCGACGATGGCGACGGTTTCACCGGCGCCCACCGAAAAGCTCAGCGCCTTAACCGGCTCGGCAGCGCCGATGCGAACCGACAGACCCTCCACCACGAGCAGCCTGCTCATCGCCGATCCTCCGCAAAGCGCGGGTTCAGCGCATCGTTGAGGCCATCGCCGATCAGGTTCAGCGACAGCACGATGAGGACGATCGCAAGCCCGGGCAGCGCCGTCAGATACCAGGCGCTGCGGATCACTTCGCGGCCGGCGCCGATCATCGAGCCCCACGACACGACATTGGGATCACCCAGCCCCATGAAGCTCAGCGCCGATTCCATCAGGATGGCGGTAGCGACCATCACCGAGGAGGTGACGATCAGCGGCGGCAGCGCATTGGGAAGGATTTCGCCGAAGATGATCCGCGCACTGCCAAAGCCGAGGCTGCGCGCGGCCATCACATAGTCCTTCTCGCGGATGGCGCGGAACTCCGCGCGCGTCAAGCGCGCGACCTGCGGCCACGAGATGATGGCGATGCCGAGCGTGATCGTCGGCGCCGAAGGCTGGGCGATGAACACCAGCACGACCAGCAGCACGAAGCTCGGCAGCGTCTGGAAAATCTCGATCACGCGCACCAGCAGCGTATCGATCCAGCCGCCGAAATAGCCGGCGATCGCGCCGACAAGGACGCCGATGGCGAGGCCAAGCGCCGTCGCCACCAGTCCGACCACCAGCGACACCCGCGCGCCGTGGAAGATGCCCGCCAGCACGTTGCGGCCAAGCTGGTCGGTTCCAAGCGGATAGCCCGCGCTCTGGCCCGGCCATTGCAGCGGCTGTCCCGTCATCGCCAGCGGATCGCCGGGAAACAGCACCGGCGCGACCAGCGCCGCAACGATCACCGCGGCCAGGATGAGGAGCCCAGCGAGCGCATTGGGATTGGCGACGAACAGCCTCAGCTCGCGGGCGCCGGGGCGCACCACCACCGCATCGGCGCACGCGAGCCGCGCGTCGGGCGCGTGCAGATTGCTCCATTTCGGTTCGGGTTGAGGCCTCGAGGGGCCAAGGCGCGCCTCGGTCTCCGCGCGCTCGACCTCGACGCCGAAGCTTCCGATTTCCGTGCTGCTCATGCGTGCGCTCCGATCCGAGGATCCAGCCAGGCGTGCAGCAGATCGACCAGCGCGTTGGCAAAGATAACCAGCAGCGATGAGAACAGCAGGATGCCGAGAAGGACGTTGGAATCGCGTCCCATCACTGCCTCGAAGGCGAGGCGTCCGAGTCCGGGCCAGTTGTAGACGGTCTCGACCACCACCGCGCCGCCGAGCATCGCGCCCACATGCATGCCGGCGAGCGTCGTGATCGGGATAAGGGCATTGCGCAGCACGTGGCGGACCGTCACCGCTAGCGGCGACACGCCCTTGGCGCGCGCCGTCCGCACAAAGTCCTGCGATTGAACCTCGAGCATCGACGCACGCGTCAGCCGCGCGTAGATCGCCACATAAAAGAGCGCCAGCGACGTCGCCGGCAGGATCATGTACCGCGCCTTGTCGACGATGGCGGCAAGGCCGGTCAGGCGCGAGCCGATGGCGCCCGCGCCACCGGTGGGCAGCCAGCCCAGCGTCACCGAGAAGAGCACAATCAGCATCAGCCCTATCCAGAAGCCGGGCACTGAATAGAACAGCAGCGACACGACCGAGATCAGCCGGTCGGGCAGCCTGCCGGCGAAGTTCGCCATCACCGCACCGAGCGCGAGCCCGATCACGATCGCGATCCCAAGCGACACCGCCATCAGGATCAGCGTGCCAGGCAGCCGCTGCGCGATGAGATCGATGACCGGCACGCCCCAGTGCGGCGACGTCCCCAGGCTAAAGTGCGCGAGGTTGTCGAGATAGGTGACCAGTTGCACGAGCGTCGGGTTGTCGAGCCCCCAGGTATGACGCAGGGACGCCATCGTCTCCGCGGTCGCCGACCCATCCTGTGCCGCGATCGCGTCGGCGGCATCGCCCGGCGCAAGCTTCAGGAGGAAGAAGTTGAGGATGACGATGCCCAGCACCGTGGGCGCCGCATGCAGGGCCGTCCGCAGAAGAGTCCGGCCAATCCGTTGTGCCGCTGCCATGGCGCCGCCTGGGTTGCTACGACCCCGGTCACAGGCCGCACTTCATAGTTGACTAACTTTATGGGGTTTGTCAAACATAACGTAGCAATTTGATCCGTGAAACGTCATTTGCGACGGGTCGTAGTTGCACCAATGACCGCCTGCAGCCTCGATATTGGAATTATCGTCCAATGCGGTTGGTCGACACGGAAACTTCTCCCGGATGCCGGCGGCATCGCGGCAAGCAGCAAAAGGCACGATGATGAGCACCTCCAACCTCTCCGAGATCTGGTACACGCGCTGCCCGGTCCCTACCCCCGTTGGCCTCGCGGACCAGCTGGGCTGGCTGAGCAAGGCCTTCGCCGACGAAGGCATCACGCTCAAATCGATCATCGACTCGCCCGACCGCGACATCCGGCAGAGCCACTTCAACCACACCCTCGCCTGGTCATTCCGGCAGGGCGGCAACGTCCCGCCGATTCGCGCCCGCAGCGAGGGCCGCGACACCCGTCTCGTCGGTCTGACGTGGACTGACGAATATCAGGCGATCCTCACCCTGCCCGGCCGCGGGATCGACAGCGTCAAAGACCTCAAGGGTCTCCGCTTCGGTGTAGAACGTCGTCCTGATGGCATCGTCGATTTCCAGCGCGCCATCGCCATCAAGGGCCTGTTGTCGGCCCTCTCGCTCGAGGGACTGACGCTCAAGGACGTTGAGATCGTCGAAGTCGCCCGCCCCGACTCGGTGCTCGAGTCGCAGGAGGGCCCATCGCTGTTCGGCCTCAAGCGCCGCCAGTCGCATTTCACCGAGGTCCAGGCGCTCATCGCCGGCCAGGTCGACGCCATCTACCTCAAGGGCACGCCGGCCATTCAGATCGCCAACTTCATCGGCGCTCGCGAGGTCATCAATTTTGGCTTCCACCCCGATCCGCTGATCCGGGTGAACTCAGGCACGCCGCGCCTGCTGACGGTCGACGCGCTGCTCGCCGACGAGCGGCCCGACCTCGTCTCATTACTCCTCTCGACCATCCAGCGCGCCGGCGCCTGGGCCGAGCAGCATCCGGACGAGACGCGCCGGTTCGTGGCGCGCGAATCGGCTGCGTCGGAAGAGCAGGTCCTCGCCTCCAACGGCCCGGATCTTCACCGGCATCTGGGGATCGGGCTCGAACCGGACCACGTCAGGGCGGTCGGCGCCTACAAGGACTTCCTGCGCGACCACGGCTTCCTTGCCGCCGACTTTGACGTCGAGGCCTGGGTCGATCGTCGCCCGCTCGAAGCGACCCTCTCTCGCCGCGCCGCCTGAGGACCGACCGATGGCGATCGCCGAATTCCCAGCCCTGCTCGAAAAGGCCCGCGCCCTCGCCGACCGGTTCGCGCCGGGCGCCTCGCATCACGACGAGACGGGAGAGTTCCCGTTGCGCAATTTCGAGGCGTTGCATGAAGCAGGCCTGCTGCGCCTGACTTCGCGCCGGGAGCACGGGGGATTCGGCGGCGGCCTCGCCGAAGCGCAGCGTGTCGTCGCCGAGATCGCGCGCGGCGAGCCGTCGACCGCGCTGGTGCTCGCCATGCACTACAGCCACCACCATGGCCTCAGCTCCGGCAAGTGGCCGGCCCACCTCGTCGAGCGTGTCAGCCGCGCCAATCTCGACGGCGTTGCCCTGCTCAATTCTGCACAGGTCGAGCCGCGCATCGGATCGCCCTCACACGGCCACCCGCCGGAAACCATCGCCCGCCGTCACGGCGATACCTGGCGCATCTCCGGCCGCAAGCAATATGCGACGGGCATCCCCGGGCTCAGATGGGTCAGCGTGCTGGCGATTACCGACGAGCCCGAGCCCCGTATCGCGTCGTTCCTGGTCCCGACCAACGCCCGGGGCCTCGAGATCGTCGAGACTTGGAACGCGACCGGCATGCGCGCCACCGCGAGCCACGACATCGTGCTCGACGACGTGACGATCCCCCTCGAAGACGTCATCGACCCGCAGCCGGCGGCGCAAGGCCTCAGGCGCGACGAGGCCGGCATGGCCTGGTATTTCCTCCAGATCGCGTCGGTCTATCAGGGTGCCGCTCGCGCTGCCGCCGACTGGCTCGCCCGGTTCGCGAGCACCTATGCCCCCGGCAGCCTGGGAGCACCGATAGCGACGCTGCCGCGCATCCAGGACGGGCTCGGCGAGATCGAGATCAAGCTCGCGACCAATGACCGCCTGCTGAACACCGCCGCCGCGGATGCCGATGCAGGAACGCTCGCCGGCATTGAGTCGGCCGGCGTCAAGCATCAGGTTATCGAGAACGCCGTTTCAGTCACGACACTCGCCCTCGACCTCGGCGGCAACCCCGGCCTCCGCCGCGGCAATCCGCTCGAGCGGCACCATCGCGACGTGCTCTGCGGTCGCGCCCATGCGCCCCAAAACAACATGATCCGGATCATGGCGGCCAAGAGCGCGCTGGCACGCCTCGCCGGCAATCCCGCCGAGGCCGCGGCGAGTCTGCAGCCGCAGGCGGCGCGCCCCAGGCTTGCCGTGGTGGGAGGCTGATCATGCTGGGCTCGATCCTCGTGCCGGGAGCCACCGGGCGGCTCGGGCGCATCGTCGTCCGCGCCCTTCTCGACCAGGGGCAACCCGTTCGCGCGTTGACACGCCGCCCGCAGGTCGCAACATCGCTCTTCGGACAACGCCTCGAAATCGCCGAAGGCGATTTCGCCGAACCTCGCAGCCTCGACCGCGCCTTGAGCAGCGTCGATCGCATCCTCCTCCTTTCGCCGCTCAGCGAATGGCTGATCGATCATCAGGTCGCGTTGGTCGAGGCCGCCGAGCGGCAGGGCGTCCGGCGCGTCGTCAAAATTTCCGGCTCGAGCTGGACCATCGAGTCCGCCGACCGGTCGATCGCCGGCAACGCCCATCGCACCGTCGAGCGCCGGCTCGTCGGCGGGGCAATCGAGTCGGTGAGCATTCGCCCCAACGCGTGGATTCAGGCCTCGCTGCCTCCGCAGATCGCGAGAGCACGGTCCGGCCAGTCGATCGTCACCCTCTGTGGCGACGCCGCCGTCAGCTATGTCGACGCGCGCGACATCGCCGATGTTGCAATTGCGCAGCTGCTTGCGGAGGAGATCTCGCCGGACCCGCTCGTTCTCACCGGCGCCGAGGCGCTCGATATTCGCGCGCTGGCCGACCTGCTGTCCGTCCACGTTCGTCGCCCGGTTGCGTGGACAAGCGAAAGCCCGACCCGTTCGTGGTCTCTGACCTTCGAGCAACGCACCATCGCGGAATTCCTCGCGCTGATCGGTGAAGGCCGCGCTGCGCCGGTAACCACGACCGTCGAGCGCGTGCTTGGTCGGCCGCCTCGCAGCGTCGCCGATTTTCTGTCGGAGCAGCTGCAGGACGTCGCGGCATGAGGCGGACCCAGGTTGCAATCATCGGCGGCGGGCCGGGTGGCCTCACGCTGGCGCAGGGCCTACGCAAACATGGAATCGACGTCGCGGTGTTCGAAAAGAGCCCGGTGCGCGCTGACTACGTGCAGGGCTTCCGATTGCGCCTTCGCCAGCGTGGGCTCGACGCACTGAGCCAGAACCTGCCAGCCCATCTACTTGAGGCGTTTTACGCCACCCTCGGACGCGCACCCACGAAGAGCATGCTTTTTGACGAGAGTCTCACGCCGCTCGGTACCGAGGCGTGGCGCGACACCGGCACACGCGAAGCCGACGATACCCATCCGGACAAGTCGGTGAGCCGCATCACGCTGCGGCAGATCCTTCTCAGCGGGCTCGAAGACGCCGTTGAGATCGCGACCTACAGCCACTATGACGAGCGGGACGACGGCACCGTCGTCGCGCACTTCGAGAATGCTGCTCCCGTCCACGCCGACATCCTGGTCGGCGCCGACGGCGTCGCCTCGCGCGTGCGCAAGCAGCTCCTTCCGCACGCCTCGTTCGCCGACACCGGCGTTCGCCGTCTGGCCGGCAAGATGACGCTGGCCCGCGCATCCGAGCTCGGCATCGTCTCCGAGCTGACCGACTACAACACCGGCATCCGCCCGCGGCAGGGTCAATCGCTGATGGTCACGAGCCATCGCGTCGACCCCGCGGCTTTCGCCACCTATGGCCTGATCGGGCAGGACGATGCGACCCACACCGGCATCCCCGGCTTTCACTTCAATAACACGACATCCTACGTCTGGTGGAACACCGCCTACCCCGTCGATGCCCTCGGCAGCGACGATGAGCTCGCCGGCAAGGACGGCAAAGCGCTCCTCGATGTTCTGACGGAGCGCATTGCCCACTGGGACCCGCGCATCCTCGACCTCATCCGCTTTTCGGATCCCTCCACGGTTGCGCTCCTCAAGGTCCGCACCTCCATCCCCGTCGAACCCTGGCCAACGCGGCGCGTCACCCTGCTCGGCGACGCGATCCACGCGATGACCTACTTCCGCGCGCTCGGCGGCAACACCGCGATCTTCGACAGCGGCATCCTCGTGCGCGAACTCGTCGCCGCGACACGAAACGGCGAGCCGCTCGCCGCCGCGCTCCACGACTATGAGCGCGCAATGCTCGATCACGGCAACGCCGCCGTGCACTCGTCGCTCGTTGCCATGCAGCGCAACGTCTTCGGCGCGGAGAGCGCCCTTCAACCCGTGCAATAGGAGCCTGACGTGAGCATCGCCATCTTCGGCGCGACCGGAAGTATCGGCCGCGAAATTCGCAAGGAAGCGCTGCGTCGCGGCCGCAAGGTCACCGCCGTGGTGCACAATCGACCGTTGCCGCAGGAAGACAATCTCGTCTCGCTGCGCGGCGACATCGCCAACCCCGATGACGTTGCCAAGATCGCGAGCGGCCACGACGCGGTGATCAGCGCCTACAGCCCCGGCCTTCGGAGCTATTCCGCCGACGATGCCGCCGAGCTCATCAAGGCCGCGCACGAATCCCTGTTCTCGGGTCTCGAGAAGGCTGGCGTCAAACGCGTCATCGTCGTCGGGGGCGTCGGCAGCCTCGAGGCTTCGCCGGGCGTCGACGTCGTCGACAGCGATTTCTATCCCAAGGAGCATCGCGCCCACACCCTGCGCAACCGTGAGATCCTGCGGGGCCTTCGCCGCGGCGACTACGATCTCGACTGGACCTACGTCTCGCCGCCCCTCGACATCAAGGAAGGTCCGCGCACCGGCAAGTTCCGCGTCGGCGGCAACAAGCTGTTGCGCGACGAGGGGGGCACCAGCCGCATCTCGGAGGCAGACTTCGCCATCGCCATCCTCGACGAGCTCGACCGCGGCAACGCCATCCGCGACCGCATAACGGTTGCCTACTGAGCACCGGGCAGGAATTTCCTTCTAGTCGCCCGAACGGAGCATCAGCAACTAGGCCACTTAGTTGAGTGAACAGGTAGACTATGCGAGGAGAAGTAGCTTTTCCCGCGCCGCAGAGCGCTCAACTCAGGGACTTCTCCCATGACCTCATCCAAGAGTAGTCGGGTGCTCGCGCTGTCGCGCCGCCGCTTCCTCTTCTCGACGGCAGCAGTCGGCCTCCTCGCCGCCGTGCCGAGCCTCTCCCTCGCCGCAACGCCGACCCTCGGCGGCGTCCTGACCGTCAACATCGGCGGGGCCGAGCCGCCTGTGCTGGTGCTCATCGCGCACACCGCCGGATCGGTCGTCTACATCACCGGCAAGGTCACCGAGGGCCTGCTGACCTATGATTTCGATTTCAAACCGCAGCCGCTGCTGGCGACCTCCTGGGAGATCAGCCCCGACGGCCTGAGCTACAAGTTCAAGCTCCGCGAAGGCGTGAAATGGCACGACGGCCAGGATTTCACAGCCGACGACGTGGCCTTCTCGATCAACACGCTCAAGGCGGTCCACCCGCGCGGCCGGGCCACCTTCGCAAATGTCAGCGCCGTGAACGTCATCGACCCGCACCAAGTCGAACTGGTGCTCGCAAAGCCAGCGCCCTACCTTCTCAGCGCTCTCGCTGCATCCGAGTCGCCCATCGTTCCGAAGCATCTTTATGACGGCACGGACGTGCCGACAAACCCGTGGAGTCTGAAGCCGATCGGCACCGGCCCGTTCGTCTTCAAGGAGTGGGAGCGCGGAAGCTACATCCTTCTTGAGAAGAACCCGAACTATTGGGATCCCGGCAAGCCCTACCTCGATCAGGTCATCTTCAAGTTCATTGGCGATCCCGCCGCCGCGACCGCCTCGCTCGAAGCCGGCGAAACTCAGCTCGTCACGGGCGGCACACTCGCCGTATCGGACATCAAGCGGCTGCAAGCCGACCCGCGCTTCGAGTTCGAAAGCCGTGGCTTCGGCTACGTCAACTCCATCGTCCGCGCTGAATTCAACCTAGACAACCCGATCCTTGCCAAGCCGGAAGTTCGGCAGGCCATCGCCCACGCCATCGACAAGAGCTTCATCGTCAACACCATCTTCCTTGGCTACGCCAAGGCGCTCAACGGCCCCGTCAGCCCGGACCTTTCCGCCTTCTTCGATCCGTCGCTGCCCACCTACGACTTCGATCCCAAGAAGGCCGAGGACCTGCTCGATGCGGCGGGCTACAAGCGCGGCGCCGATGGCACGCGGTTCGAGCTCAGGATCGACCCGACACAGCCCGATGGCGTCTACCTCCAGACAGCACAGTACATCGCCCAGGCGCTGGACAAGATCGGCATCAAGGTCACGCTCAAAACCGAAGACTTCGGCGCCTTCGTCAAGAAGGTCTACACCGACCGCGACTTCGATATCGCGCTCGAGGGCATGAGCAACCTGTTCGATCCCACCGTGGGCATTCAGCGACTCTACTGGAGCAAGAACTTCAAGATCGGCGTGCCCTTCTCGAACGGCTCTCACTACAACAGCCCCGCCACCGACAAGCTCTTGGAGGAAGCGGCTGTGGAGCCCGACGCCGCCAAGCGTCTCAACCTCTTCAACCAGTTCCAGCAGCAGGTCGTTGCCGACCTGCCGGCAATCGACGTCGTCGCGCCAGCAAGCTTCACCGTCACCGAAAAGCATGTCCGCGACCACACCGTCGGCGTCGAGGGCTTCGGCAACAACGGAGCACAGGTCTGGATCCAGACCTGACGCGAGCAGGGCCGGCGGTGCTTGACCTCGGCGCCGGCCCTGCCCCAAAAGATCGGAGAGTCCCTTGTCCCACCAGCGCTACCTAAATCTCAACATCGGCATCAACTCGACCGGCTACCTCGCCTCCGCATGGCCGGCGCGCAAGGTTGGCAACCGTCTGGACTTCGTGGATCCTGACTATTACGTCCGCCTCAGCGAGATCGCCCGTCGTGGCGTCTTCGACGCCGTGTTCTTCTCTGATCATCCCGCTCTGATGACGGAGCGCACGGGCCGGCCGTTTCACAGCCTCGATCCTCTGATCATCCTCACGGCGATCGCAGCTCAAGTCCCCGACATCGGCCTCGTCCTTACCGCGTCGTCGACCTACAACTCACCGTACAACTTCGCCCGCCGGACTCAGACGCTCGATATCGTCTCGAACGGACGCCTCATCATTAACATCGTCTCCTCGTTCAATCCGGCCGTGGCCGCCAATTTTGGCAACGCGCCGCTACCTCCGCGCGCCGAACGCTACGCGAAAGCGACCGAATTCATCGATGTACTGAAGGAACTCTGGAACAGCTGGGACCTCGCCCGCGAAGGGGTCATCGGGCCCGATCAACTCTGGGACAACCAGAGCGCACACGCCATCGACCACAATGGTCAGTTCTTCTCGATCAAGGGCCCGCTCAATGTGCCGCGTAGCCGCCAGGGTCAACCTGTCATCGCGCAAGCCGGCGCGTCGGAAGGCGGGCTCGATCTTGCAGCCCGGCACGGCGAAATCATTTATTGCAACATCTTGAGCAAGCAGGCCGGGTTCGCCTTCGGCAGCAAGGTCCGCGACCGCGCCATCGCGATCGGACGCGACCCCAGGGAAATCCTGATCGTGCCCGGCGTCGTGCCGATCGTTGCGGAAAGCTACGAGGCGGCCCTTCGCCGCCACGAGCTGGTCAGCGGCACGGGCTCCGAGGACGGCCTGCTCACGCGCTTCATCAAGGAGAACGGCATCGATCCGGCCGGCTTCGATCCCGACGCGATCCTCGATCCCGAGCGTTTCCTTCCGGACCAGAACCGCATTCTGGCGGTGGGCATGGGCATGGGCCTCTACGATCTGCTCAGCCACGAGAAACTGACCGCGAGGCAGGCGGTCCGCCGAACCGAAGGTTTCCACCGGCTCGTCCTCGGCACACCACAGCAGGTCGCCGAAGCCCTCATCGACTACTGGCAGGATGGTGCTGTCGATGGCTACACCGTGCAGCCCCCTCTGGTCCCCGAAGACCTCACGACGTTCGTCGATGAGGTGATCCCGGTGCTGCAGGATCGCGGCGTTTATCCGCGAGGCTATGACGGGCGGACGATCCGCGAGCGTTACGGTCTCGGGCTCCCCCAACCGCTTGCCCCGCAACTGGCTCTCGCCGCAACGGCCTAGCCTTCGGGCCGTTGAGCATCGAACCGGACATTAAAAAATGACCAAACTCACTCTCATCAGCTTTGCCACCTGCCCCTACGTGCAGCGCGCCGTCATCGCCCTCAAGGAGAAGGCCGTCGCGCATGAGGTCATCTATGTCGACCTTTCGAACAAGCCCGACTGGTTCCTCGCCATCTCCCCTCTCGGCAAAGTACCCGTGCTGAGAGTGGAGCACGAGGGTCAGCCGCCCGTGCACATCTTCGAGAGTGCCGTCATCCTCGAATATCTGGAGGAGACGACTCCGCACAATCTGCACCCCGCCGATCCTCTCGAGCGCGCGCACCACCGCGCCTATATCGAGTTCGCTTCGCAAACTCTGGCCGACCTATGGAAGTTCACCAGCGCGAAGTCGCAGACCGACCTCGACGCTGCACGCACTGCGCTCGTCGCCAAGCTTGAACGTCTGGAGCGCACCGTTGCTGGCCCATTTTTCGCCGGCACTGAGTTCAGCTACGTCGACTCGGCGTTTGCTCCAGCCTTCCGGCAGATCGACATTCTGGAGTCGGTCTCGGACGCGGGACTGCTGAAGGGCCTCGCCAAGGTCGACACTTGGCGGCACGCGCTCGGGGACCGACCGAGCGTCCAGGACGCTGTGCCCTCGAATTACACCGAGCTCTATCTCGACCGTATCCGCGGCAACGACGCCCAGATCCTGCGTCGCGCTGCCTGACCGTTTCGTCGAAGGCACCCCGCATGACCGATCCCATCCGCTTCTTCTGGTTCATCCCGACCCATGGAGACGGGAGCTATCTCGGCTCGTCCGTCGGCGAGCGCCAGCCGGACTTCCGCTATTTCGCGCAGATCGCACAGGCTGCAGACCGGCTTGGCTACGAGGGAGTTCTCCTCCCCACCGGCCAGAACTGCGAGGAAAGCTGGATCACGGCGACCGGACTCGCGACACTCACCGAGCGGCTGAAGTTCCTCGTCGCTTTGCGCCCCGGGGTGACGTTGCCAAGTTTTGCCGCGCGGCAAACCGCTGCCCTCGATCGTTTGAGCAGCGGCCGACTCCTGCTCAACGTGGTCGTCGGCGGCAACCCTGTCGAGCTCGCAGGCGACGGCGTGTTCCTTGAGCACGACGAGCGGTATGCACAGGCTGCGGAATTCCTGACCATCTGGCGCGGCTTATTGCGCGGCGAGACCGTCGATTTTGTCGGCAAGCACTATCGCATCGAGGCCGGCCGCCTCGACCAGCGTCCACTGCAGCGTCCCTATCCGCCGCTCTTCTTGGGCGGCTCTTCGGACGCCGGCCAGGAGCTCGCTGCTGAACAATGCGACACATACCTCACCTGGGGCGAGCCGCCCGCCGACGTCGCCTCTAAGATCGCGGACGCCCGCAAGCGCGCCGAGACTCGGGGCCGAAGGCTTAGCTTTGGAATACGCCTGCACTTCATCGTTCGCGAAACCGAAGACGCAGCATGGGCCGAAGCTGAGCGGCTGATCTCGAAGGTTTCCGACGCCCAGATCGCCGCGGCACAGGCGCGCTTCCTCAAGCAAATGGATTCTGTGGGCCAACGGCGCATGTCAGAGCTGCACCATGGCAACCGCGACGGACTGGTCGTCGGCCCCAACCTCTGGGCCGGCGTAGGCCTCGTGCGCAACGGCGCCGGAACGGCTCTGGTCGGCACGCCCGCCCAGGTCGCGGAACGTCTGCGTGAATATCAGGATGCGGGCATCGAGCTAGTGATCGGCTCGGGTTACCCGCATCTCGAGGAGGCCTATCGCGTCGCTGAGTTGTTGTTCCCAGCTCTCGGCCTCGACCAACCCCGCCGAACCCTTACCGATAAAATCGCCAACGAGTTCACTGTCGGGCATCACGGTCGCGCGCAGGTAACAGCCTAACGAGGACTGCCAACGCACTTGCGCTTCGGGTTTCACCGCGCTTCACGCGAAGAGAACTCCTTGCTCTCCGATCTCGCAACAAAAGACTATTACTCTACTAGAATAGTAGACATCTACGATGGCCTATGCCCTGATGAGACATGCCGACCAGTACCGATCTCCCACGGATACCCTACAACCGTGCCAGCTCGATCGAGTGGCCGACCATCCTGCTCGCGGCGGTGATTTATGGCGGCTGGCTTGGTCTGACCTTCTGTTGGGCAGCTTTTCCGTGGTGGCTTCTCGTGCCGCTCGCGGCGTGGACGGTCGCTTGGCAGGGGTCATTGCAACACGAGGTGATCCATGGCCATCCAACGCGCAGCCGCGCGATCAATGACGCAATCGGCTGGCCGCCCATTTCGCTCTGGCTGCCCTATCCGCTCTATAAGCTCACCCACCTCCACCACCATCGCGACGAGCACCTGACCGATCCGCTCGATGACCCCGAGTCGTTCTATTTCACCCACGACAACTGGCACACCCTGCCCCGATGGCTGCAGCTGACGCTGCGCTTCAACCAGACGCTCGTCGGCCGCCTGCTGGTGGGCCCCGCCTTCATGATCGGCTTCTTCCTGTTCGGCGAAGCCAGACTGGTGATCGCGGGAACCGACCGTCGGCGCGCGATCTGGCTCGCCCAGGCCGCAGGCGTCGCCGTCGTGCTGACCTGGGTGATCGGTGTCTGCGGAATGCCGCTCTGGCTCTATCTGCTCGCCTTCGTCTATGCCGGCGGCGCGCTGACCCGCATCCGGTCTTTCGCCGAGCATCGCTTCGCCGAAGCCAAGGAAGAGCGTACCGCGATCGTCGAGCGAGGCGGCCCACTCGGCCTGCTATTCCTCAACAACAATCTCCACGTGCTGCACCACCTCCGGCCGACTGTCGCCTGGTACGACCTCCCCGAGCTGTACCGTGGCCACCGCCAATCTTTGGTCGAGCACAATGGTGGTCTCGTCTATCGAAGCTATGCCGACGTCTTCCGCCGCTTTCTGCTTCGGCCGCACGACAAGCTGCTTCATCCGCACCACCGCACAACGGGCCCAAACGAATGAGTCGTATCGTTTCGTTGGCCATGTACGACCCTGGCGGTGACGCGCTGGAGCGTCTCTGGGGCGATCTGCGGTCGCGGCTGTCAGATGCGGGCCTGGACGAGCTTCCTGACCGGTTGGCTTCGCCCGCTAGGCTTGAAAGCGCTTGGGTCGCCGACGACCTCTTGCTCGCCCAGACCTGCGGATACCCCCTACGACACGCGTTGGCGGGCCGCGTCCGCTATGTCGGCACTCCGATCTATGACGTCGAGGGTACCGAAGGCGCGGAGTATCGCAGCGCGATCGTCGTCCGCGCGCATGACCCGGCCTATGCGCTTGCCGATTTGCAAGGACGCCGGGCTGCCTTCAACTATCGGACCTCGCAGTCCGGCTACAACGCCTTCCGCGCCGCCGTCGCGCCGCTTGCGGTCGGTGGCCGCTTCTTCGGCTCGGTCGTCGAGACCGGAAGCCACGGCGCATCGCTCCGTGCGGTCATCGACAACGTCGCGGACGCTGCTGCCATCGATCCGGTGTCGCTGGCCCTGGCCCCCGAGACAACCCGTCGCTCGGTGCGCATCCTCGGCTGGACCGATGCCGCGCCGGGGCTGCCGTTCATCACGTCGCGGTTGACCACCGACAGCGAACTCGACGCGCTGCGCCGTGCGCTCGACGGCTTCCTCAATCACAGCCGAACGCCAGCTACCGAAGAATTCCAACTCGCCGGCTTCGAAGTGCTCGAAGAGGCAGCCTATGACGGCGTCCTCGCCATGGAGCAGGCAGCCGGCGCGCGATCCTATTCCGTCCTCAACTAGACCCTTCCACCCACGCCCCCGGCGTCGCCGGACATCAGATCAAGGAGATCAAAGTGCGTATCCTCAAAACCCTCGCGGCGGCAGCGTTCGCTGTGGCCCTCACGGCCGGCGCGGCCAGCGCTCAGGTCGTCGTTTCGTCCAAGATCGACACTGAAGGCGGCCTGCTCGGCAACATCATCTCGCAGGTGCTGCAGGCGAACGGCATTCCGGTCACCGAGAAAATCCAACTCGGCGCCTCCAAGATCGTTCGCACCGCCTTGGTCGCGGGCCAGATCGACATCTACCCTGAATACACCGGCAACGGAGCTTTCCTGTTCAACAAGGCCGACGATCCGGTCTGGAATGACGCCGCCCAAGCCTACGACGAGGTCAAGAAGCTCGACTACGACGCCAATAAGATCGTGTGGCTCGCCCCAGCCCCGGCCAACAACACCTGGGCTGTCGCGCTTCGCAAGGAAGTGACCGACGCCAACAAGATCGTGACCTTCTCCGACTTCGGCAAGTACGTCGCCGGTGGCGGCCAGGTAAAGCTTGCGGTTTCGGCCGAGTTCGTAAGCTCGCCCGCGGCACTGCCGAAATTCGAGTCAACCTACGGCTTCACCCTCAAGCCGGATCAGCTGGTGACGTTGTCCGGGGGCGACACGGCGGCGACCATCGCTGCGGCGGCCAATCAGACCAGCGGCGTCAATGGCGCTATGGTCTATGGTACCGATGGCGCTATCGCGCCCTCGGGTCTCGTCGTACTCGTGGACGACAAGAACGTGCAACCCGTCTACCAGCCCGCCCCGATCATCCGCGAAGCCGTGCTCAACAAGTATCCGCAGATCAAGGACCTGCTGGCGCCGGTCTTCGCCAAGCTCGATCTCGTGACCCTGCAGAAGCTCAACGGCCGCATCCAGGTCGGTGGTGAAGCCGCCAAGGCCGTCGCAATTGACTGGCTGAAGACAAACGGCTTTCTGAAGTAGGGCGAAACAAACAGGGGCGGGAGCGCTCCCGCCCTGTGCGTCTTTCAAGAATGCGCACGCGCTGCCTTCCTGTAGTGCAGTCTGCGCAACCTACTCATCCGGGGCGGCTTTCGGAACCGCGCGCCAGTTGGCAGATTCAGTCGCATAAACTTGCGCTGGATACGTCAATGTCCCTGCTCGCCGATCTCTCCAACGAGACCGCTCATCTGGCGGAGAGCATTGCTCCTCGCATTTGCCGCCGTTGTCGGCGCAAGCGGGCGACAGTCTAGCGGTTTGTCTGGCGCACAGGTCTGGTCGTTGCGGCTGAGGAAGTCCTCGAAGGCGAAGATGAGGTAACGCTGCAGCTTGGGGATGGTCAGGCCAACGGCACTGTCGCGGGGCGCGACCCCGAGACGCTTTCACTCCACGCCGGCTGGAGGTCTGACCCGGCCACCGGCGCTGTGGCCGTCCCGATCTATCAGACCACCTCATATGAGTTCGACAGCAGCGAGCACGCCGCCAACCTGTTTGGCCTGAAAGAGCTGGGCAACATTTACACGCGCCTCGGCAATCCGACGACTGCTGTGCTCGAGCAACGCATCGCCGAACTTGAAGGCGGTGTGGCAGCGCTGGCCGTCGCCTCGGGACAATCGGCCTCGGCTTATGCAGTGCAAAATCTGGCGGTGGCCGGCGACAACATCGTCGCTTCGACCGACCTCTACGGCGGTACCTACAACCTATTCAAGAATACGTTCCGCGAGGCTGGGATCACCGTTCGTTTCGTGGATCCTGCCGACCCGGAGAATTTCCGACGCGCTACCGACGATAGGACTCGTGCCTACTACGCTGAAACCTTGCCGAACCCGAAATTGGCCGTTCTTCAGATCGCGGAGATTGCTGCGATCGGCAAAGCTTTCGGCATTCCCCTGATCGTCGACAATACGGCGGCACCGCTTACCGCGCGTCCTTTGGACCACGGAGCGGCCGTGGTGGTCTATTCGACCACGAAGTATCTCGGCGGCCACGGAAACTCGATTGGCGGCATCATCGTCGACGGCGGCAATTTCGACTGGTCAGCGCACCCGGAACGCCAGCCGCTCCTCAATACTCCCGACCAGGCCTATCACGGAGCGGTTTGGGTGGAAGCAGCCAAGCCGCTTGGACCGATTGCCTACATCCTGAAAGCCCGCACGACGCTGCTTCGCACGCACGGCGCCGCGCTGTCGCCATTTAATGCCTTTCTCACGATACAGGGCATCGAGACACTCGCTCTGAGGGTGGACCGCCATTTCGAGAACGCGGAGAAGGTCGCGGCGTGGCTCGCGAAGCGCCCGGAGATCATCTCGGTCAACCACCCGTCTCTGCAGACCGGCAAGCTCAAGGCGATCGCCGACAAGTATCTCCAACGTGGGAAGGGAGCGCTGATCGGCTTCGAGCTTTCGGGCGGCCGCGACGCTGGTGCCAGGTTCATCGACTCGCTGAAGCTCTTCTACCACGCTGCCAATATCGGGGACGCGCGCTCGTTGGCCACCGTCGTATACAGCCGCTGCTTTCAGCTTGGCGACGCGGCCGGCGATCGACTAGTTGCGGGGGATGTGTTCAAGGACCCCATCGCGCTGCAGGAGCATGAATTCATCCTCGTCTTGCGGAGCAAGCACTTCGCGCATGACGTGAACGACTACCGTCAAGCTAAGGTGGCGGTGGTGTTCGCGCCGAACGGCGAGGTACTCGGGTTTCCGGCCTTCGAGACGTTCGCGGACCGCTCAGAGATCGTCGAGCACAACGGTCCGCTGCTCATCGCGGCCGCCCGACAATACCTGTCGGGCGAACTCGAACGCCTCTTCGCTGTCCTGCGCGCCGAGGTGGAAGAGATGAGCGCGGCGGAGCAACGCGCGATCCCGACGATGGTGTATCATCCCGCTGACCACCGCGCCCCCGCACGGAGCCGGTCTGGGCGTAGGCGCTCGGCCGAGCCTCCCCGGCCTCGGCCTACGGCTGGATGATTCCGGGGTGGCGCCTGACGGCATTTTCCCGGATAAGAATGAGTATCTGTTTCGGCACAAAAGCTTCGCCGAGAAACTCGTGTTTGGCACCATTCCGGTCGACGAGCTGCACGGTCCGGAGCGGCACCACCTTCTGCTGGCCGTAAGGCAGCAGCGACTTGAGCGGATGGCCATGTGTGATCGTCGCCGCGAGCACGTTCGGATCGAAGCGGTCTTCGAATGATCTCGATGCGATGATGCGGCGGACCCTGCGGGCGCTGGCGGGGGCGCCGATCAAGACATCGGTGTCCACTGCAATGAGGCAGCACGCGTGCCCATTGATCTTGGCGAAACGCCGGAAGGTTGAATAGTTCGAAGCCCCGAACTGCTTAGCGAGGGCCTTTGCTGCCTTGACGCCAAAGTCCATGTCGTTGGCGGCTTCTGTGAAGACGTCGCCCTGGAAGAGCACTTCGCTTGCGAAGAAGTTCGCCTCCTTCTCGAAGAGATCACGAATCTCGTCATCGAGCGTTTGATCGCAATCGTGCATCAGCGCGTACATTTGGGTCTGATGCGGCAGCTGGCCGTGCCCGGCCTCATGAAGGCTCACGAAAGGTACACGCGGGGTCGGAAGATCCTTGTCCAGAAAAACCAAGCGGTCCCGCGCATCGAAGAGGCCGAGGACTTTGCTGAAAGCAGATTTGATCGTCGCAAGTCCGGAGGAAACCGTGGAGCGTACCCGCTCGGCGATGCGACGAAGCATCGGCTCATCCAGTATCTCGTCATCGACGATCGTCACCTTTGCTGCCGACATCAGATCATTGATCGGTGTGGGAAACCGGCCGTAGGCGCTCGCATCCCGCAGCAGACGGTCTGCGTGATGCTTAACGATAGCGGCCTCTTCAGCAGTAAGGCTCGAATCGTCGGGGCGCGTCACTTCTTCTTCTGCTTTCGGTAGAACTCGAGGTAGGCGATCAACGCCTGCTCCTCCTCGCCGGTGAGATGACCGATCGCGAAGGTCGCCGGCCTCGGGGCGCCAGCCTTCAGATAGCCGGCGCGTTGCATGAGCATCTCGTAGGAAGCGTTGTAGGCTTTGGCCAGCGCGCCGAGTACGCCGGGCGATGGCTTACTGATTTTGTCGTTTTCGAGCTGGCTCAGATACGCGTTTGAGACCTGCTTTTCGGTGATTTCCTCGACATCGCGCAGGGACAGCTGCGCCGCTTTTCTGAGTCCCGCCAGCAGGTTACCGAGCGTCTGAGCGTCGTCCGTGGCAGCTATTCGGTCTGGCATCCGCAACCTCCAATTCGTTGAGTCTATTGAGTTTTTTGCGCCGTTTTGCGCGCTCTGTCAAGCGTCGCTAAATCACTGCTTGACAAATCAAGCATCGATCGATAAGGTGCGCATCACTTCAAACCCCGAAAGGAAAAAGCGTCATGGAAACCACCGTGGCTGCCCACACCGTCCGTATCCATATCGATCGTCAGGAATACCAGTCGCCCGACCCGACCACGGGCAAGGCGCTCTACGACCTTTCCGGTCTCGGCAAGAAGCGTGAGCTGTTCCGCGAGGTGCAAGGCGATGAGGAGGACCAGTTCATCCCTGAGGATGACACCGTCATCGACGTGAAGAAGGACGACCACTTCTACAGCGAGAAGGAAATCTCGATCTACGTGAACACCATCGCCAAGCAGACCGTGAAAACGCGTCTGACCTTCAACGAGCTGGTCGCGCTCGCCTTCAACCCGATCCCGACCGGCCCGAATATCATGTTCACGATCGAGTACAGCGAAGGCCCCAAAAAGAACCCGAGCGGCTCGCTGCTCGAGGGCGAGAGCGTGCGGATCAAGCAGGGAATGATCTTCGATGTCACGACGACCGATCGCTCGTAGCCCCGAGCTCAAACGCCTTCAAGACGAAGGCTACGACCTCGATGTCATTAATGGGTACCTGGTGGTGAGCCAGGTACCCTGGTTTGGCGTCCGCGATTGCGGATCGCTAGCGGCATTCGAACTGAGCGGAGGGCTAGGCCCCCTGGATCAGCTTTTCCGCTTGTTGCTGCCGTGCCGATCGACCGAGTATCGATCGTTAGGTCAAGCTGGCCATCACCGATCTCGACGCGCAGCAACAGGGCCGTAGTCTCGCCGGTCGGTCGTGCCTCAATCCGCTTTGCGAGCGCTGCCGCCGCTCCCACCACCCGACCGAGTGGAGCCGGGTCAAGATCGCCCAATATGTTGGTCAGCTTGAGAGGATCGCGAAGAAGATCGACGAGAGCATGCGCGACGACCCGGTCGAGCTCTCCGGCTGGGAAGCGAAGGACCGGTCGACTCTGGGGGCGTCCAGCGTTGGCGTCGGAAGTGTCCCGAGGCCTGCCCTGTTCCACATAGTAGTCGTAGCGCCGCTGCCCCTTGCGGGCATGCGACAGGATCAAGCGATTGCCTGCCGCGGAGAACAGTCTACCGAGCAGGAGATGGGTAGCTGCCCGCGACTGGACGTGCCATCCGCTTTGGCCCTGCGTGTTCGCTGCGAGCTGCGCCTGCACTCGTTCCCAAACGCTGTGATCGACGATCGCCTCGTGCTGACCGCGATGGTCCGCGCCCTTGTGGCGGATGATGCCAACATAGATCGGGTTGGACAGCAGCTTGTAGAGGTGTCCCCGCGTGAAGTTGAGGTCACCCGAGGGCTTGCCCTTTGCCGACTGCCTCACGGCGGTTCGGATCCCTTCCCTGTGCAACCGACCGAGCAGCCGCGGCAAGGTCCTCTCTTCGAGGTAGAGCTCGAAGATATTGCGGATTGTCGCTGCCTCGGACTCGTTGACGATCAGCTGCCGATCCCTGACGCCGTAGCCCATGGGCACATTGCCGCCCATCCACATGCCCTTCTTCTTGGAGGCTGCGATCTTGTCCCGGATCCGCTCGCCGGTGATCTCGCGCTCGAACTGCGCGAAGGACAGTAGCACGTTGAGCATCAGCCGGCCCATGGAGGTCGTGGTGTTGAACTGCTGCGTGACTGAGACGAAGGAGACCCCGTGTTTGTCAAAGGTCTCAGCGAGGCGGGCAAAGTCGGTGAGGGACCGGGTGAGCCTGTCGATCTTATAGATGACGATCACGTCCACCTTGCCGTCCCGGACCGCCTCCATCAACCGGGCGAGACCCGGACGGTCCAGATTGCCCCCTGAGAAGCCACCGTCGTCGAAGGCATCCGGCAGCAGTTTCCAGCGCTCGTGGGCCTGCGAGCGAATATAGGCCTCACAGGCCTCGCGCTGCGCCTCAAGCGAGTTGAAGTCCTGGTCGAGTCCCTCCTCGGACGATTTGCGGGTGTAGATGGCGCAGCGGAGCGAGGTGGTGGTCATGCCTCCTCCTCTGCGGTCTTGTGTTCATGCCTGGGGACGAGTCCGAAGAACTTTGGGCCCGACCACTTTGTGCCAGTGATGGCGACCGCGACGCCGCTCAGCGTCCTGTAGGTGGTGCCGCGCCAGGCAAAACCGTCGGCAACGACGTCGACCGTCTCCGTCCTGCCGTTCCACTCGCGAAGCAGCTTCGTTCCGGCAGAGAGACGAGGGGTGCGCCGAACCATTGGGGACTCACCACCCTTTAGCGATCCCGTGCGCCGAGCGCGCATCTGCTGCGCGACCTTGCGCAGATACCGGCGCGTCTCGGGCTTCATTCCACCGAACACCAGCTCCTGCAGCCGATAAGCAATCGCGTACTTCAGGAAGCCCGAGCGGATCTTGATCGGAGGCTCGACGCCGAAGAGCTCGCGCCAGCGGTTCTGGAGTGCGGTGATGTCGAGGGAGTCGAGGCCGGCGATCTCGCGCTCGACCGCGTCTTCGGTCGGCTGCTTCATCGGAGGGCTCTGCGATGTCGGACGATCTCAACCCCGATCCGATCGAGGACAGTGGCAGCGACCGCTAGCCGCCCGCGCAGTTTGTCGCCTAGGTTCGACCTGCGCGGCAAAGACAGTCGAGGGTTTTGACCTTCGACTGCGAGTTCGCAGGCGTCTTCGAGCTCGACGGCCAGCCGCGCGAACAGCCGGCCGATTGGATCGCGGTTCGATCGCATCGGACTTACTCGGTGATGCGGTAGACGCGACCGCGGCCGTCGACGACCGACGAGTCGACCACGAGACCGAACTTCTTCTTCAGTGCGCCGCTGATTGCGCCGCGGACCGAGTGGGGTTGCCATCCAGTGGTTTTGGTCAGCTCGGCAAGGGTGGCGCCCTTTTTCGTCTTGAGCGCCGAGATCAGCACACCGAGCTTACTCTCCGGCTTCGGCGCCTGGGGAGAGCTTTTTGCCGGTCCACGGCCCTTAGCACGTGATGGCGATCGACCACGCCTTGAACTCTGGTCCGCTTTGACCTTGGGCTCGCGGTTCGGTTGTTCTGCCTCCTGATCTGGCGGCACGATACCGACTGCCTTGAGGCCTGCTGCCGTTGCGACCAGCGTCAGCTTTCCGCTGGTTTCGTCGGTGCGCCAAATCGGGTCGCCGTCCTCGGCCACCCCCTCCGCGACCAGGCCGGACTTGACCAGACCTGCAATCAGCGGCCTGGCCTTGGCCTCGGTGAGCTTCAGCGTCTTGGGGAGCGGGAGGAGCAGAGCGCGGTCGCGCCCGCCGGCGGCGGTTAGGATGATGCGGTGGGTGTCGGTGAGTTTCATCGAGGTCTCCTGTCAGTTGGGGGCGCGATCTGGCCCTTGCACTGACGCGAGCCCGGAACCGGGCGGGCTATCTGGAGACGTCCTTCCGCTTTCAGCGGACACCTGCAGCAATGCTCTGGTGGGGGAAGAAGTCCACCACTTTCTAGGCCAAACCTGGAGGTCCTGACCCCGATCGGCACCCCCTGCGCCTGTTTCCAAGATACTGACTACTGCGGCATCATTTGGGACTGGCCGATCGTCCATCAATCCCCGCCTTGGCGGCCTGACGCCACTACTGTTGGCACCCTTCAGGCCACCCGACACGAAAAGTCCACCCCGCTGGCGCGAGGTGGACGATCGTTCTCTTAGGTTCGTTGGGGAGGAGGATGGGCCAGCTACTTGGCGGCAGGCTTGTAGATCTGGTCAAAGATGCCGCCGTCGCCGAAGTGGTAGGGCTGCGCCTTGGCCCAGCCGCCGAAGATCGGATCATCAATACTGACCAGAGCGATCTTTGGGAAGGCGTTGAGCAAGGTCTTGTCCGTCACCAGATCCGGATTGATCGGGCGGTAGTGATTCTGCGCGGCGATGGTCTGGCCGTCCGCCGAATAGAGATAGTTGAGATACTCCGTAGCCACTGCGCGGGTACCGTGTGCATCGACGTTCTTGTCGACGAGCGCGACGGGCGGCTCCGCGAGCACCGAGATCGATGGATAGACGATGTCCAGCTGGTCGGCACCGATCTGCTGCTGCGCGAGGATGGCATCGTTCTCCCAGGCAAGCTCGACGTCGCCGATCTGCTTTTGTGTGAAGGTCACGGTCGAGCCGCGCGCACCGCTGTCGAGCACCGGAACGTGCTGGTAGAGAGCCTTGATATAATCGGTGGTCTTGGCCTGGTCGCCGCCATCGGCTTTCCAGGCATAAGCCCACGCGGCGAGATAGGCCCAGCGGGCGCCGCCGGAGGTTTTGGGATTGGGCGCGATGACCTGCACGCCGTCCTTGATCAGGTCCGGCCAGTCCTTGATGCCCTTGGGATTGCCGTGACGGACGAGGAACACGATGGTCGAGGTGTAGGGCAGAGACTTCTGCGGGAATTTGTCCTGCCAGCCGGGATCGAGCAGTCCCTTCTTGCCAATCGCGTCGATGTCGCTCTTGACCGCGAGGGTGACGACGTCGGCGCCGAGCCCGTTGATGACGGCGGTCGCCTGCGCGCCGGAGCCGCCATTGGAGACATCGATCTGGACCGTGTCGCCGGGGTGAACCTGCGCCCAGTGCTTGGCGAACGCGTCGTCATACGCCTGATAGAGCTCGCGGGTCGGGTCGTAGCTGACGTTGAGCAGGTGATAGTCGGTGGCGCGGGCGGTTACTATTCCCGCGAGGCCAAGGGAGGCGATCAGCGCCCCAAAGGCCAAAAGTCTGGCAGTCGTCTTCATCAGAACCTCCGTGGTGAGAAACTGACGTAAGTCTACGGGTTAAGTCGTCTATGCCAAGGCCGAGATTGGCGATCCTGAGTCACGCGGAGGAAAACAGTTCCACTATTCGGGGGCTCGATAGAATGCCCCCGTCCGATGGTGGCGTGGAGAGTACGTTCCGAGAGTATTTCGACTGTTGGTAGCGTCCGCGAGTGTTGTGTTCCGCAGAATTGGATCAATCGCCGCCGTCACCTCCGCGTAAGCCTTCCGTATGGGGCAGGGGTCAATGGCCAAGCAGTCTGCACAATGCGGATTGGCCCCAAGCCGTAGACACGGCAGCGGCGCGGCCTCACCGTCAACGGCGGTAAGAATTTCAGTAAAGCTAACCGACGCGGCGGATCGAGCAAGTAGGTATCCGCCCGTGCGCCCTCGCAAGCTTGAAACGATCCCAGCGCGCTTTAGCTCACCGAAGATCTTTTCGAGAAACCTTTGAGGTATCGCCTGGGCTTCCGCCACTTGACCGACGCGCAGCGGGACTTGCGTCTCGGCTAGCATCAGCAGTGCGCGCAAGGCGTATCGAGCCTTTTGCGAAACGATGAGGGAGCGAGTGCCATCAGCCATCATCATCCGGCCCCTTCTCGTACGATGTGAGATCTGAGCACGGCACGGAGCAGTAGTCTATAATTTCAGTATTCTATGTCGAAGTGAAGCCTAACACCGGCGAGTGCCAGAACTTAGCCCCATGCACCTCGGCGAGCTTCGGATGGCCCATAACAGCGCGAACCGACACGTGCGGAGTGCCGATATGGAAATCACCCGAAGGGCCAGGCCGACCCGACAGCCCTCCCCTGTACGAGGAGCCAGTCGCACCATCTTCATCGGTCCGAGCGCAGCGCCCGGTCGACCTGGCCGGTCCTACTCCGCGGCGATCGAAGCCACGCCGGCGGCTTCAAGAGCCTGATCAAGGTCCGCCAGAATATCGTCGATGTGTTCGATGCCGATCGACAAGCGGACATAGCCCGGAGTGACCCCAGCGCTGAGCTGCTCAGTTGCGGTTAGCTGGGAATGCGTCGTCGTCGCGGGATGGATGAACGCCGCACACATGGCACGCAGCAACGCGCGAAAATCGGCTCGCGCGTCTGCGCCTTGCGTCAGCATACGCAGTGACCGGATGGACCCAAGCACCTGTTCGGCTTCATCCAGGTCGTGCTGGATGAGCCGATACGCGGCCACGCGACGGGCCGTTGCGGTTGTAAGTTCTCCGACCCGGGCATCGGCAGGAAAACCTTCGAAGCGAACTGGAATAGGCTGCGTCCCGATTGGCCCGAGGACGCCTTTGAACCCTTGATCGTGAAACGCCGCGTCAAGGGAATTTGTAGTCCTACGATTTTCGGCCATCGGTGCCTCGCATTCCGGCTCGCGCACTGGCCCATGTCCGGACAATTTCCCGTAAGTGCGCTACGCGGGGTGTCCTCTCAATCCTCGGGCAGCGGCACTGCCAAGTAAACCCGCACGCTCTCGCGTCTGCCCGAAGCAGACGCTCCCTCGACAATGGAGTCATTCTCCGGCGGATAGTCGGCTAAGTCTTGCTGGAATTGGCCGTTGGAGACTGGCCAGTCGCTCCGCATGGAATTGCGCCCGTCCGGCGGGCTCCCCGAGACTTACTCGGTCGAGCGGCGCAGATTGCGTCGCCAATTCCGCGGCTTGCGCTGGCGACTAGGCACTTGGGTGGAGACTGAGCTTTTCAACGGACTAGGTGGCGGTGGAAGTAGTCCGATGAAACCGGTCTCCCCGTGCAAATACAGGGAATTTCTCGGTTCGGGCCGCCGCCCTCGATCGGATTCAGCGGTAAAGCCCCGCGAGCCCTGGTGATTCCAGTGACGCGGCCGGTGATTCAAGCAGGGATTTTTCACGGGCGGATCAGGGAAATAGTACGCGGCGAACAGGGAACGACGACGCCCAAAGCGTGACCGCCTCTCTTCAAACTCGTTCAACGAGCCTCGGCCAGGGAATCCCGTGCCGCCGCCTGGCATTGGGCCGCGCGGCTGGCGGTAGCCCGGAAATCTGGTTGGTTACGGTATGATCCCAAATAGTGAGGGGACGCGGTTACTTTCTGTGCCCAAATGACGCGGCTGCGGTCGCCGTTTGAGAAGGTGGATCGCTGCTCTAGTTGTCGCGACGGTGAAACGCAGCCTCGAGAGTGCGTCGCAGTGGACCGCGCCGACGCTAAGTGTTGAGTTCACGAGGACCAAGCCGATGCCAGAAGAAAACGCAGTCGATCCCCCAATGCCGACCGATAGCTCGTCTGCCGCGGCCGACAAGCCCGTCCGCAAACTTCTTCGTGAGTCACTTCTTGCCCATGGCTTTGGGGTACTTCCGACGACCGGGGGTGGCCTTGTCATCGGTGGTGTGCGAGTTCCCAAGGACAAGGCCTGAGATCGCTCTGTCCCGGCAAACTGGCCCGGGCCAATGGTCTGGATCGAAAAGGATTCGCTACTCGCCCCGAATATGTCTCGCCGCCAGCGTTCCAGACCCTCCCAGTTGCGGCGCTGCACACAAGTGGTATTCCGACTAGTTGTGATCAGGTCGACTCGACCTCCCGATTCCTCAACTGGTGGTGGACCCGAGGACGCCAACAAGAGTTCTTTCCCGGTGCCTTACTCCTTGTCACCCCGCGCTTCGATCCGTTTCGGACGATGTGCAATCGGATTAGCGAGGACAGATTATTGGGATCTTGCGGGAGCAGGACACCAATTCTGGTGCGGGATCGACCGAACCAGCGCTGAAGTCTGGACTTCGGCAGCGGTGCGTTCACCGATGGCCGCCGTTTCCGGATGCCGACGGTGGTCGACGTTACATAAGGGCATCCTGACGCTGATCGCCGATACGCCGCGCTCGCCTTGTTGAGGGTCACCCACGACCCCGACGACGCGCTTAGGAGCGGGGAGCGCTGATGTTGACCAGCCAGCTCACGCCGAACTTGTCGACGAGCATGCCGAAGCTGTCGCCCCACGGAGCTTTGGCGAGCGGCATGGTGATGGAGGCGCCATCGCTGAGCTTC
>Ga0265313_10000522_pt1 | contig 40272 bp, 37 predicted proteins | sample 4123metaG_FD_203122 | JGI IMG/M metagenome (GOLD analysis project Ga0265313, IMG submission 203122) | Rhizosphere microbial communities from Carex aquatilis grown in University of Washington, Seatle, WA, United States - 4-1-23 metaG | ecosystem: Host-associated > Plants > Roots > Rhizosphere >... | reverse complement strand
CCGGGCCCACGCACCCTTGCCCTCGGGATAGCCACGAGGGGAGCCGGAGATAGCGCCGGCCGGCGGATGACGGTGCCTCCCGACGACGCGGAGTACGTTGCTCCACGCCGGCGGGCGCCACATCCTTGCTCCGCTAACAGGTCGCCACCGGTTGGCGCCCCTTTGTTTTGAGCAAGGACATCAATCAATTTAAGGGAGGTCGCCAAAACGGGGATAAGTGTTGTGGTTATCCCCGTCCGGAAAGCGGGTGAACGCGACCCAACCTCCCCCTTGAATGGACGAACCCCTTGTTCCCGCAACCTTCTCCTTTTCCGTCACCCCGGCCCCGGTCGCTGGCCGGCCCGAGGGTAAATTCCAACCGGGGTCCATCGTGGGCGATTGTCGAGGCGCCGAGCTTTCCGCAGATGGTCGCGGGGCCTGCGGACGACGAAGCGTTTGCCCACGGTTCGCGATGGATCCCGGCGTTCGCCGGGATGACGATGCTCATGCCGCGTGGCCGGGGTGGCATCGCCGGGCGGGGCTGCCTATGTTCGCAGGTGAGATAATCCTCACGCCGAGTTTTCCCATGACCTCCGAGAATCCGCTGCTGCAACCCTGGCCGAATGCGCTTGGCCTGCCGCCGTTTCCCGAGATCAGGCCGGAGCATTTTCGCACGGCGCTCGATGCCGAGATTGCGCATCAGAAGGCAGCGGTCGCGGAGCTCGTCGCGAACACGAAGCCGGCGACGTTCGCCAACACCGTCGTGCCGCTGGAGATGTCCGGCCTCGGGCTCGACCGGGTGGCGGCGGTGTTCTTCCACCTCTCCGGCGCCGACACCAACGACGCGCTGCAGGCGATCGAGCGTGACATGGCGCCGGTCTTCGCGCGCCACGGCAACGAGATCTTCATGGACCGGGCGCTCTTCGACCGGATCGCGGCCGTATGGGCGGGGCGCGAGGCTCTGGATCCTGAACAACGGCAGGTGACCGAGCGCTACCATACGATCTTCGAGCGGGCGGGCGCGGCGCTGGACGAGGGCGCGAAGAAGCGGCTGGCGGCAATCGGCGAGCGGCTGGCCACCATCGGCACGCAGTTTGCGCAGAACGTACTCGCCGACGAATCGAGCTTCATGCTCGTTCTCGACGGGCCGGACGATCTCGCCGGGCTGCCGGAATCGGTCGTGGCTACGGCGGCCGAAACGGCGACCGAGCGCGGGCTTCCCGGCAAGCACGTCATCACGCTGTCGCGCTCCTCGATCGAACCGTTCCTGACGTTCTCGACGCGGCGCGATCTGCGCGAGAAGGCATTCAGTGCCTGGATGAAGCGCGGCGAGTTCGGCGGCAAGACCGACAACCGCGCGCTGATCTCCGAGATGATTTCGCTGCGCGCGGAGCGGGCGCGGCTGATGGGCTACAAGACCTACGCCGAGTTCCGCCTCGCCGACACCATGGCGAAAACGCCGGCGGCGGTGCGCGAGCTGCTCGAATCGGTGTGGTGGCCGGCGCGGGCGCGCGCGGCGGACGAGGCGGCGGCGCTGGAGAAGGAGATCGCGGCGGAGGGCGGCAACTTCAAGCTCGCGCCCTGGGATTGGCGCTTCTATGCCGAGCGGGTGCGCAAGCGCGCCTACGATCTCGACGAGGCGGAACTCAAGCCGTACTTCCAGCTCGACCGCATGATCGCGGCGGCGTTCCACGTGGCGAACCGGCTGTTTGGCCTGTCGTTTGCGGAGGTGAAGGACGCGCCGCTCTACAATCCGGATGTGCGCGTGTGGCGGGTCACTCGGGCCGGCAGGCCGGTGGGCACCTTCCTCGGCGATTATTTCGCGCGCGCCTCGAAGCGGAGCGGGGCGTGGATGTCGGCGCTGCGCGACCAGCAGCGGCTTTCCGGCGATGTGACGCCGGTGATTGTCAACGTGATGAGCTTCGCCAAGGCGCCGAAGGGCAAGCCGACGCTGCTTTCCTTTGATGACGTGCGCACGCTGTTCCACGAGTTCGGCCACGCGCTGCACGGGCTGCTTTCGGACGTGACCTATCCTTTGATCGCCGGCACCAACGTGGCGCGCGACTTCGTCGAGCTGCCGTCGCAGCTCTACGAACACTGGGCCGAGCAGCCGGAGATCCTGCGCGAATTCGCGGTGCATGCCGAGACCGGCAAGCCGATGCCGGAGGAATTGCTCAGCCGGCTCATCAAGGCGCGGCGCTTCAACCAGGGTTTCGCGACGATAGAATACACCTCCTCGGCGCTGGTCGATCTCGACCTGCACCTTTTGCCCTCGGCGGAGAACATCGACGTGGTGGCGTTCGAGAAGGCGGCACTCGACAAGCTCGGCATGCCGGAGGCGATCGTGATGCGCCACCGCACGCCGCACTTCGCCCACATCTTCTCCGGCGACGGCTATGCCTCCGGCTACTACAGCTATCTGTGGTCGGAGGTGCTCGACGCCGACGCCTTCGAGGCGTTCGCGGAGACCGGCGACATCTTCGATGCCGATACGGCGCGGCGGCTGCACGACGCGATTTATTCAGCCGGATCCCGGCGTGACCCGGCGGAAGCCTACACCGCTTTCCGGGGCCGCCTGCCGACGTCCGAGGCGCTGCTCAGGAAGCGGGGGCTGGAGGCGGGGAGCTGAGGCGAGGGGGTGTCGTGCCGCGGCGCTCCAATTTCGGAGGTCGGCATCGGTGAAGTTGCCAACAGGCTTCCTGATCAACGGTTGCTTAATCAAGCGGGCCGACAGTAAGACTCGGTGAATGGTCCGCGGCGGCGGAAGGACAGGGGCAAATCATGAAATTCAACCCCGCGATGGCGTGCGCGCTCGCATTGGCGTGCGCGCCGCAGGCTGCCTTTGCGGCAGATTTGATGACCAGGATGCCGGCTGCCGTCGCGCCGCCGGCGATGGCGACGACCTATGACTGGTCCGGAGCTTATGTTGGCGGGCAGATCGGATATGGCTGGGGCAGCAGCGAAACCGGCTCGCCTTCGTTCTACCAATTTCCGTCCGGGGACTATTATGCGACGGGCATTGCGGGCTTCGGGCTCAATACGGCCGGCGCCATCGGTGGTGTGGAAGCCGGCTACGGATGGCAGTCGCACGGTCTCTACGTCGGCATCGAGGCGGACGCTTCCGCGTCGGGGATCAAGGGCAGTTACACGGACGACGTGAATAAGTTCTCCGTCGATTCCACCCTTCAGTGGCTGTCGACCGCGCGGGTGCGCGTGGGCTTGCCGATCGACCGGATACTCCTGTTCGCTTCGGGCGGCGTCGCGGTCGGTGGCGTGCGCGGCGACCTGCATGATTTCTACAACGCGGGCACGATCAATTCGTCGAGTTCCAGCACGAACGTGGGATGGACCATCGGCGCCGGCGCCGCGGTGGCACTCTCGCAGCGCTGGACGGTCAAGGCCGAATACCTCTATGCCGATCTCGGATCGCAAAAGTACGATTTCGTCGAGCCCACCGGTCCCGACTGGTCGCACATCGCGACCAGCGCGCATACGACGGCCAGCGTTGCCCGGGTTGCGCTCGACTACCGGTTCTAGCGGGCGGTTCTGGCGGGCGGTTCCAGCGGAGAGCACAAGCGCCGGCGGCCGGGTTAGCCCGGCACAGATGCATCTCGCGCCAGACTTGCTGCAAGGTCGGCGGGATCGATCGCGTACCGCCGCGTCGCGCCGTGTCCGGAGATCAGAATGGTGGTGGCGATGCGCCGCCAGCCGTGGGTCGTCATGCCGCCGATGAGTTCCTCGTCGGTGGTGATCTCATAATCGCCCGGCCGTTGTTCATCCTCGATGCCTGCCAGACGAAACGGGCGCGCGAATCTCACCAGCGTGCGCGTCGTTCGCGTGGTCATGCAGAGGCGACGTGTGCGAAGTCGGCAGTTCTGAGATCGTAGAAGCTGCGATGCCGATGGAGCGCGTAAATTTTCAACGCGACCGCGCAAATGCGTTCGCGTACCTCATCGAAGGCCGCAAGAATGGCGGCCTCGTTATTCTTGGTCTGGGGGCGGAGGATGAAAATGATCCCTTCCTCCAGAAAGAACGGTACCTCAATGGTGCTGTCGTAGCCCCAAAAGCGGATGCGACGGCCTTCGGGATCGTAACTGCGACTGACATTGGGAAAGCTGAGTGTCACGTTGCGCCTCCTCATAAAGGCGCGCCCGGGAATGGGTGCCCCCGAGCGTCCGATACGGCTACGCCCGAGCCGGCGTGTCTGCGGCCCTCCGCGCGGGCTTCTCAGCCGAAGCGACGGCCGGACCGGCCGCGACGGGCCTGACTTCCGGCGCAGAATTCTGCAGATTTGGCGCATTTCCCATGGAGATACTCGTATTCAGAGTCCCAATGGAAAATGATCTCCATCCCTCGTTTAAATAATGTCTGGAATATGAATCACAAGGCGCCGAAATTTATTTCGGTCGCGCGAAGTTGTATTATTGCTCGCCGCTGAAGATTTTGCCGCTTTCGCGATGATGATTGTCGCAATACACGCCATGGCTCAGGGCGGGCCGGTGCGCGCGGGCGAGCAAAATGGCCACCGCCGGCGAGCGTAGCGGCGAAGCAGAAGCGCGTAACATTTCCGGATCGCCGACGAGGATGACGCCGCCATAGCCGAGAGCGGCCGCGCGGATTTGCAGCACGCGGCCCGCCGCCCGTGCGTATAGGGTGCCAACCGTGCACCAGCAGACATATCGGGGAGGGGTATGGCGAGCATTCTTTTCATTGGCGGCACGGGGCAAATTTCGCTGCCGTGCGTCAGCGAGGCGGTGGCCTCAGGCCACAAGGTAACGGTCTTGAACCGCGGCAAGACCGATGTGCCGCTGCCGAAGGGTGTCGAGACAATCGTCGGCGACATGCACGACGCGGCCTACGCCAATCTCGGCGACAGGCGCTTCGACGTGGTGGCGCAGTTCCGCCTCTATACGGCTCCGGAAATGGAGCGCGACATCCGGACCTTTGCCGGCAAGACCGGGCAGTACATTTTCATCTCGTCGGCATCGGCCTATCAGAAGCCGGCGAAGCGCTACATCATCACCGAGAACACGCCGCTCGAGAATCCCTACTGGCAGTACAGCCGCGACAAGATCGCCTGCGAGGCGCTGCTGCGCGGCCAATCGAAACTGCCATACACGATCGTGCGGCCGAGCCACACGGTGCGCACGGGGGTGCCGGTGCAGATCGGCGACGCCGGCGTGACGCTGCGGCGCATGATCGCCGGCAAGCCTGTCATCGTCGCGGGTGACGGCACCTCACTGTGGACGCTGACACGCTGCGTCGATTTCGCCGTGCCGTTCGTGAAGCTCTTCGGCAATCCGGGTGCGTTCAACGACGATTTCCAGATCACCTCCGACCGCGCCTACACCTGGGACCAGATTCACAATGCAATCGGGCGCGCCTTCGGCGTCAAGGCGATCCACTGCCACGTGCCGACCGATACGCTGGTCCGCTACAACAGGGCGTGGGAAGGTCCGCTGATGGGCGACAAGGCGTGGTCTGCGCTGTTCGACAACAGCAAGGTGAAGGGCGTTGCCGGCCCCTTCACTGCTTCGACCGACATCGACGAGATTCTGGAAGAGCCGGTGATCCACGAGCGCGAGCGTCTCAAGCAGCCGGCGCCGCCGATGGGCGACGAGGAGAAGCTGATGGAGCGCATCATTGCCGCGCAGTCGTCGCTGGGGTTGGCCTAACGCGGACGGACTGCACCACGTTGGCAATGCGTCACCTGCCGATAGATTCACCCGCTCATTCCCGACGCCGGCGACGCCGGCGTCGGGAATCCAGCTGAGGATCGTTCAGTCCGCTGATCTCGAATCGTGCGCGGCGCGATCCACCCAGATGTCGGCCGGACTCCTGCGTTCGCAGGCGTGAGCGGGTGAGGGAAACGCGTGGCGGGTGGCTAAGCCGCCAGCCGCTCCGCTGCCGAGACGGGCCGGCCGGTGGGCAGGATGAGGCCGTGGGCGCTGGCGAGCGAATTGGCGCCGAGTTCCAGCGCGAGGAAACGGCGGCGCTCGACCGGGGCGGGCATGACGAGGCCGCCGGTCAGCGCGGCGGTGAAGCCGAAGCGCGCGTAGTATTCCGGATCGCCGACGAGGATGACGCCGCCGTGGCCGAGATCGGCGGCGCGGGCGAGCGCGAGCTGCATCAGGCCGGAGCCGATGCCGGAACCCTGGGCGGTGGGGTCGACGGCGAGCGGCCCGAGCAGCAGCGCAGGCTTGCCGCCGGCTTCGACGTTCCACAGGCGGACGGTGCCGACGAGCCTGCCATACTCGCGGGCAGCGAGCGCAAGACCCGCGGCGGGGAGGCGGCCGCGGCGCAGGCGCTCGGACGGCTTGAGATGGCGGGCCTTGCCCATGGCGCGGTCGAGCAGAGCCTCGCGGGCAGGAATGTCGGCGGTGTGTTCGTCAGCGAAGTGGATCATGGCAGTGTTCCAGAACTCGAAAGTGGGGAGTGTGTTCCAAATTGTTGCCCCACCCACCATCGGGTTCGCGATGGTTCCCCCTCCCCGCTTCGGGGGAGGGATGGGAGCCTCATCCTGAACCGTGCAAGACGAGGCACCGATCCCTCCCTCGCAGGGGGAGGGGGAACCGCGCCGCAGGCGCGGTGGGTGGGGATGAGGGGCTTCTGGTTCCCTAGATCACGTACGACTTCAGCGGGGGAAACCCGTTGAAGGCGACGGCCGAGTAGGTCGTCGTGTACGCGCCGGTGCCTTCGATCAGCACCTCGTCGCCGATCGACAGCGACACGGGCAGATCGTACGGGACCTTCTCGTAGAGCACGTCGACCGAATCGCAGGTCGGCCCGGCGACGATGCACGGCGCCTTGGCGTCGCGGTCGTGAGCGGTGCGGATCGGGTAGCGGATCGCCTCGTCCATCGTTTCGGCGAGGCCGCCGAACTTGCCGATGTCGAGGTAGACCCAGCGCGGCTCGCCCTCGGCTTCCGACTTCTTCGAGATGAGCACGACCTCGGCCTTGATGATGCCGGCGTCGCCGACCATGCCGCGGCCGGGCTCGATGATGGTCTCGGGAATGCGGTTGCCGAAGTGCTTGCGCAGCGCATTGGAAATGGCGCGGCCGTACTGCTTCACGAGCGGCACCTTCTTCAGGTACTTCGCCGGGAAACCACCGCCGAGATTGACCATGCGCAGCTGGATGCCGCGATCGGAGAGCGTGCGGAAAACCTCCGCCGTCGCACGAAGTGCATTATCCCAGGCGGCGGTGTTCGGCTGCTGCGAGCCGACGTGGAAGGAGATGCCATAGGCATCGAGGCCCTGACGGTGGGCGTGCTCGAGCACGTCAATGGCGAGCTCGGGCTCGCAGCCGAACTTGCGCGACAGGGGCCACTCGGCGCCGTCACCGGCGCAGAGGATGCGGCAGAACACGCGGCTGCCGGGGGCGGCGCGGGCGATCTTGTCGGCCTCGTCGGTGCAATCGACCGCGAACAGGCGCACGCCGCGCGCGAAGGCGGCGGCGACGTCGCGCTCTTTCTTGATCGTGTTGCCGTAGGAGATGCGGTCAGGCGTGGCGCCGGCGGCAAGCGCCATGTCGATCTCGGCGACGGAGGCGCAGTCGAACGACGAGCCGAGGCCGGCGAGGAGGGAGAGAACTTCCGGCGCCGGGTTGGCCTTGACCGCATAGTAGACGCGGCTGTCCGGCATCGCCTTGGCGAAGGCGAGGTAGTTGTCGCGCACGACTTCGGTGTCGACGACGAGGCAGGGGCCTTCGGGACGTCGGTCGCGCAGGAATTCGCGGATACGGTCGGTCATTGCCGGGGTGCTCCCAGAGCCAAACGGGTTGAAAACCGCGGTGCACGGTTGCTTTCGGCCGATCGCGATGGAGACGATCAGACCGTCAGCGCGGTGCGCCGTTCGCCGGCTCATCGCCGACTGGGTTTCCGGTTGGCAGTCGTCAGGTGGACGGGGCCGTCCAGTCTGTCGCTGCCTTCGTTTGGAAGCGGGAATCTCCCGTTCCGCACGGCCGGCAAGAAGTAGTGCCTCTTCAGTGACCCCGGCATTTGGACAGCCGGTTGAGACCAAAAAAGCCCTCTACGTCGTTGCTTTAAGCCGCTGTCCTTCGAAGCGTCCGGGATCTTTCCCGGCGGTTCGCCCTCGGACTTCGTTTGCGACCACAGGCACGTGCGAATTTGGGCAACGCGTACGTATGCCCGATAAGTTACGTAATCAAGAATTTTCTTGGGGCGCGGGTCAAAAAATTCGGAGGGCGAATTGGCGGAGGATTTTTCGACGCGGGCGCTTGGCGAGCGGGTCGATGCGATGGCGCCGGACGGCTCGGAGGTGAGGCTGCTGGCGGCGAGCGCCCGTGGGAGCATGGCGCACTTCCGGCTGCCGGCCGGGGCAGTGTCGAAGGCGGTGAGGCACCGCGGCGTCGAGGAGCTCTGGTTCTTCACCGCCGGGGACGGGGAGATGTGGCGACGGTCGGCGACGGACGAATCGGTTGTCGTGGTGAAGGCCGGCCTGTCGGTCTCGATCCCCGCCGGCACCGCCTTCCAGTTCCGTGCAATGGGTGGCGCGCCGTTGGAGGCGGTGGCGGTCACCATGCCGCCCTGGCCGGGGATGGACGAGGCCATCCCGGCCGAGGGGATATGGGCGGCGACGGTGTAGGGAGTGCGTGCCCCCTCCGTCGCCGCTTCGCGGCGCCACTTCCTCCGCTTCGCATGGGAGGATCAGCGATGGCGCTTACTTCCCCGGGAAGGTCAGGACTTCGCCGGTTTCGAGGAACGTCTTGAGGTTGGACAGGATGCGCGGCCAGCCGCCGGAAATGGCGACGATGGTCTTGGAGTTGTCGATGTCGGCCTCGTGGATGACTTCGAGTTTGGTGAGATCGCCCTGCGGCGTGAGCTCGAACGTGCAGCGGGTGTAGCCTTCCGGTTTCAGCTCGGGAAACTCGTTCCGCCATTTCAGCACCAGGCGCTGCTGCGGCTTTGCTTCCAGCACCTCGCCGGCGTCGGTTACCTTTCCGTCGGCCTGGACCATGCGCCACGGTGACCCGACCTTCCAGTCGGTGTCCATCGTGACGCCGAAGAAATAGCGCTTGGTGAATTCCGGTTTGGTCAGCGCCTCCCAGAGTTTCTCCGGGGTGGTGCGGATGTAGGTCACGTAGACGAACTTCGAGCTCATGGCGGTGGGTCTCCGGTTCCGTTTTCCTAGCTGGGCAGGCGGAGGCCGAGCGGGCTGCCGGTCTCGAGCAGTGTCTTCAGGCCGGACAGGATCATCGGCCAGCCGCCGGCGACGGCGGCGATCGTCTTCGAGTTGTTGCGCGGGGATTCGTGCGTGATGGTGAGCCGGGTCGCACTTCGCTCCTTCGCGATCTCAAAGGTGCAGCGCGTGAACCCCTCGGCCTTGAGCTCGGGGGAAAGTTCGTGCCGCCATTTGATGACGAGACATTCGCGTGGCTTGATCTCGACGATCTCGCCGGCGTCGGTGACGGTGCCGTCTTCGAACACCATCTGCCACGGCGCGCCCTTTTTCCACGTCGTGTCGAGCGTGACGCCGAACCAGTACTGCCTGGTGAACTCCGGTCTGGTGAGCGCCTGCCAGAGCTTCTGCGGCGTGGTGCGGATGTAAGTCACGTAGACGAACCTGCTTGCCATGGGGCTTCACCCTTTTTTGCGGGCGGCGGCTTCAGCCTCCGCTGTCGTCGTCTTCCAGAGCGCGCTTCAGATCGGCCAGCGCCGCGATGCGCGTCTTTTCGTACTTGCCGATCCAGCGGTCGTAGATCTCCCCGATCGGCGTGGGGTTCAGGTAGTGCAGCTTCTCCCGCCCCTGGCGCCTCGTGGTGACCAGGTTGGCGGCTTCCAGAATGGCGAGGTGCTTGGTCACGGCCTGCCGGGTCATCGACAGGTGCCAGCCGAGCTCGGTCAAAGTCTGACCGTTGTCGGCGCGAAGCCTGTCGAGCAGTTCGCGCCGGGTCGGGTCAGCCAGAGCCTTGAAGACCTCATCCACTTGCCGACGATATGCAACCAAATGGTTGCCTGTCAAGTGGCGCGGGTGGCCTGTCTCATTTTCAGCGCCAGCGGCCCCTGAAGCTTCCAACAGAATCATCCGGCAATGTAGTTGACGTGGAAACTATATCGAGATAGTTTTCCTCATCAACCAAGGAGCCGAGGATGTCACTATCCCGACCGCCTTCGGACCTCACCGCGCATCTCGGCTTCTGGCTGCGCGCCGTGTCGAATCACGTCTCGCATGCCTTCGCCGGCAAGCTGGCGGACAAGGGCGTGACGGTCGCCGAATGGGTGATGATGCGCGCGCTCTACACGAAGCCGCGCTCGCCAAGCGACATCGCCGACGAAATGAGCATGACGCGCGGCGCCATCACGAAGCTGGCCGACAAGCTGATCGGTCGCTCGCTGATTGTCCGCAGGGCGAGCCGCGAGGACGGGCGGGCCCAGACGTTGGCGCTGACGCCGCAGGGAAGGTCCCTCGTGCCTGAACTGGCGGCGCTCGCGGACAAGAATGACGCCGAGTTCTTCGGCGGTCTTACGGCAACCGAGCGCAAGACGCTGGAGCGGCTGCTGAAGCAACTGGTCGCGCATGGGCGGATGACCGCCATGCCGACGGAATGACCTCAACCCCCGTACACTCAAACGGAAAAGATCATGGACGAGCACAAGGCAGCTGTCGCCAGGGCCTGCATCGATGGCGCAGAACGCAACGCGATGACATTTCCGCAGATCGTCGGAACCCTGATGCAGGCGGGGTTCGAAGGCTACGCAATCGATTTCCGGCGCGCGCTTGCGACCTACTACACGCCGGATGGCGACTTCGTGGAACTGCCGACGCACAAGCTCGACGCCCTTGTCGGTCCGGCGTTCGATGCGGTGCGTGTCCAGGCGGCGATCAGGGAAGCGCAACAGCAGGTAACCGGCTATACCTATCGCGGTTTCTGCGAAAAGGTCGCTTCGGCCGGGTGCGCAGGCTACGTCGTTTCGTTTTCGGGCCGCCAGGCGCTTTACATCGGTCGCACTGCCGAGACTCACGTGGAACGGTTTCCAGACTAGCGGCCGGCCAAACGCCCGGTGCCGCCCCAGGACAGTGACGGTACATGACCGAGACGGTGACGGGCGAGAAGGGGATGGTGACGGCGCCGCACCGCGCGGCGGCCGAAGCCGGGGCGGCGGTGCTGGCCGAGGGCGGCAACGCGATCGAGGCGATGATCGCGATGGCGGCGACCATTGCGGTCGTCTACCCGCACATGAACGGCATCGGCGGCGACGCGTTCGCCGTGATCGCGGCGCCACGGCGGGAGCCGCTGGCGATCGCCGGATGCGGGGCGGCGGGAGCGCTGGCCACGCGGGACTACTACGAGGGCAAGGGGTACCACGCGCTGCCGACGCGCGGTGTCGATGCGGCGCTCACGGTGCCCGGCGCGGTGTCGGCGTGGCAGGCGATGGCGGAGGCGGCGACCGGCCTCGGCGGGCGCATGCCATGCCGCGAGCTTCTCGGCGACGCCATCCGCCGCGCGCGCGAAGGCAGCACGGTGACGCGCTCGCATGCGCGGATGCTGGCCGAGCATCGCGAGGCGCTTGAGGCCGTGCCGGGATTTGCCGCCGCATTCCTGCCCGACGGCAAGGCGCCGGAGGCGGGCGCGCTCTTCCGGCATGCGAGGCTCGCCGACACGCTCGACCGGCTCGCGCACGCGGGCCTCGACGATTTCTACCGCGGCGACGTGGCGGCCGAACTTGCAGTGGATCTCGAGGCGGCGCGGGCGCTGGTGACGCGCCAAGATCTCCGCCACCACGAGGCGCGCCTGCGCGAGCCGCTGAAGCTGGCGACGGTCGATGGCACGCTCTACAACACGCCGCTGCCGACGCAGGGACTGGCTTCGCTGATCCTCCTTGGTCTGTTCGACCGGCTGAAGGTCGCGCGCGGCGAAAGTTTCGAGCATCTCCACGGGCTGATCGAGGCAGCCAAGCGCGCCAGCGCGGTGCGCGACCGGTATGTGACCGACCCGGCCTACGGCGAGGATGTCAGCCGCTTTCTCACTCCGGCGTGGCTCAGTGACGAGGCCAAGACGATCGACCCGAAACGCGCCGGAAGGATGACCCCGGCGGCGCCTGATGGCGACACGGTGTGGATGGGGGCGATCGACCGGAACGGCGTCGCGGTATCGTTCATCCAGTCGCTCTACTGGGAGTTCGGATCGGGGTTCGTGAGCGCGCGGACCGGCGTGCTGTTCCAGAACCGGGGGGCGAGCTTTTCGCTCGATCCCGAGGCGACGAACCCGCTGATGCCTGGCCGCAAGCCGTTCCATACGCTTACGCCGGGACTGGCGCGGTTCAACGACGGACGCACCATGGTCTATGGATCGATGGGCGGCGACGCCCAACCGCAGTTTCAGGCGGCGGTGTTCACGCGGATCGCGCGCTTCGGCATGGAGGCGGGCGACGCGGTTGGCGCGCCGCGCTGGCGGGTCGGGCGCACGTGGGGATCAGAGGCGCCCGGGGTGACCGTCGAAGACGGGCTCGACCCCGACATTGTCGTCGCGCTGGAGCGCGCCGGCCACGAGGTGACGGTGCTGGCGGAGGGCTATTCCGACTCGATGGGCCATGCCGGCGCGGTCGTGCGGACGGCCAAGGGACGGATTTCCGGAGCGGCCGATCCGCGCTCGGACGGGGCGGCGGTTGGCGGATGAGGCAGGGCTGGCCGAGATGTCGCGGGGCGGGCCCATTTTCCGCCGCAGTCGTCAGGTGTCTGATCGGCCCTTGGGGGATTTGGCTTTTGACCCGTCTGTTTCGCCATCTTGTCGCGATTGTCGCTTTTGCGCTCGCCGCCGCGGTTGCAGGACCGGCGCTGGCGCATCCGCACGTCTGGGTAACGGCGCGGGCCGAATTGGTGTTCAACGGCCAGGGCGCGATCACCGCCATTCGTCACATCTGGCAGTTCGATCCGGACTTCACCGCCTACGCGACGCTCAACCTCGACACCAACCACGACGGCAAGCTCGAGATGAGCGAGCTGAAGCCGCTGGCCGACACCAACATTGATGCGCTGAAGGCGTACGACTATTTCACGTTCATCTATGTCGGCACCAGGCGCATCCCGGTGGTGAAGCCGACGGAATACTGGCTCGACTTCCATGGCGGGCGGCTGACGCTGTTCTACACGCTGCCGCTGAAGGCGCCGCTGAAGCCGACAGCCGACACCATGATCGAGGTTGGCGACCCTGAATATTTCGTCGCGATCAGCTTCCTGAAGGGGCACGAAGTCAGTGTTGACGGCGACGCACACGGATGTGTCGCGGGCTTCCAGCCGCCGCACGCACTGGACCAGCAGACGATGACGATGCTGAGCGCCATTCCAGCGTCGCAGCACGACCTGCCACCGGATCTGGTGAAGGCGGCGTCGCTGCTCTCCAACGTGATCAACATCCGCTGCCCGGGCGCGAACGGAGCGCCGGTCGACGCCAGCGCGCCCGCCGATGCAAGCGATGCGATCGATCAGATGGCTGGCCAGGGACAAGCCGGCACGCTGTCGGCGACCGACCGGGCGGTTTCCGCGCCGGTTGCGGCAGCGCCCCCTTCGGCACCCGCGCCGGCCCCGGCACCCGCCGTGCCGGCAGCGCCCAAGGTCGTCATCCTCGACCAGAACGGTCAACCGTTGCCGCAATCTCCCGACGTCCAGGCGCAGGCGGCGCCGGCTTCGGCGCCGACGCCACCGCCGGCGACGGGATCGGGGGGCAGCGGAATCCTGGGCTGGCTCGGCGGCCTTTTCTCGAGCGGGCACTGACGATGCGGCGGGGGAAGAGCGCGGTCCTGGTTCTGGTGGCGGCGGCGGTCGCGGCATTGATCGCGGCGCCCGCGCTTGCCGGCAACGGAGGACCCTTTGGCATCACGACGCCGGACGGCAGCGTGAATTTTGCCGGCCCGCTCGGTCCGTTCTTCCTCTGGGTCTCCAGCTGGCAGACGACCTTCTACCGCGCGCTCACCGAGGCGCTGACCTCGCTCAAGGAAAACCCGCTCGGTGCGTGGCTGCTGATCGCGCTGTCATTTGGCTACGGCGTCTTCCACGCGGTCGGACCGGGACACGGCAAGGCGGTGATCTCGTCGTACCTGATCTCGTCGGGCGAAAGCGCGCGGCGGGGCGTCGTGATTTCGTTTGCGGCGGCGATGGTGCAGGCCGCGGTGGCGATCCTGATCGTGGCGGGCGGAGCGCTGGTGCTGCGCGTCACGGCGATGCAGATCACCGACGCCACCGACTGGCTGGAGGCGGGGAGCTATGCGCTGATCGCGGTGGTCGGGGCGTGGCTCTTGTGGTCGAAGTCGTTCGGTGGCGGGCACCACCACCACCATCACCATTTCCTGCCCGGCGCCGCTCTCGCGCATGACGATGACAATGACAATCACGACCATGGGCACGACCGTGGGCACGATCATGGGCACGATCATGACCATGGGCATGAGCACGCCCACGATGACGACCACGGGCACGACCATCACCACCAGGCGCACGAGCACGACGGCCACGGCGTTGAGCACCACGAGGCGCACGACCATGCTCACGCGGCGACGGAGGCCAGACAGCGCTCGCCGCTGCTGAGTGCGTGGTCGGCGATCCTGGCAGTGGGCGTGCGGCCGTGCTCAGGCGCAATCATCGTGCTCGTCTTCGCGCTGTCGCAGGGCCTGTTCGCCGCCGGCATTGCCTCGGCGATCGTCATGGGGCTCGGCACCGGTCTGACGGTGGCGACCCTGGCGACGATTGCGGTCGGCGCGCGCGGCGTGGCGGTGCGCCTTGCGCGGACGAACTCGGCGGTCGGCGTCAGCGCCGTGCGCGGGCTCGAGATCATTGCGGCCGCGGGCGTGATGCTGTTCGGGCTGACCATGCTCGGCGGCGCCATCGCCGGCGGCCTGCCGACCTGAAGGTTATTCGCTCGAGCTGATCTGTATCAAGGACGGGAGGTGTGTTTCCTGCTAGGTTGCTTGCCTGGCGTGGGCGATAGCCAGGCAAACCAGAGATCGGAAAACCTGCCATGTCACGCACCACAAGCGAGCGCGCCCTCATCCTGTTTTTCCGTCTGATCATGGCGTGGACGTTTCTCTACGCCGCCTCGCATCAGGTGTTCGTCACCTGGAGCGTCGCCGACTTCCTGAACAGCACCAAGACGTTCCATCCGCTCTATGTGCACTTCACCGGTCCGGCGATCGCGCCGATCCTGACGTTTCTCGTCGGCTACGGGCATCTCCTCATCGGGCTGTCGCTGCTCGTCGGGCTGGGAGTCAGGCTGAGCGCCATCTTCGGGATCGGACTGATGCTGCTCTACTGGACCGCGCACATGAATTTCCCCTACATCAGCGACACCAACAACTTCCTGATCGACGAGCACATCGTCAACGCGGGCGTGCTGGTGCTGCTGATCGTCGAGCGCGCCGGGCACGTCTGGGGGCTGGACACCTGGGCGGCAGAGCTGCCGTTCGTGCGACGGCAGCCATTCCTGAAGTGGATCGTCGGATAGCGCCGGCGGCCTACTCGGCGGCGGCGGGCAGGCGGCCTTCGGAATAATCGCGGATCGCCTTGCCGAAGGCGGCGAAGAGCGCGCGCGACGGCTGGTCGTTGGCCACCCAGTATTCGGGATGCCACTGGACGCCGAGCGCAAAGTTCTTCGCGCCGATGACGCTCATCGCCTCGACGGTGCCGTCCGGCGCGTGGGCCTCGGCCTTGAGGCCGGCGCCGAGTTTGTCGACGGCCTGGCGATGGAGCGAATTCACGCGCACGGTGCCGGCACCCAGGATGCCGGCCAGAACGCCGCCCGGCTCGACGATGACGTCCTGGCGGATGGCGAAGCGCATGTCGTTGTCGTCGCTTTGCGGGGCGCGATGGTCCATGCGGCCCGGAACCTCTTGCACCTCGGCGACGAGCGTACCGCCAAACGCGACGTTTAGCTCCTGCATGCCGCGGCAGATGGCGAACAGCGGGACGCCGCGTTCCAATGTGGCCTTGATCAGCGGCAGCGTCACGGCGTCGCGGCGGGGGTCGTGCGGCAGCGTCCGGTCGCTCTCCGGCGCGCCGTAGCGCAGCGGATGGACGTTGGAGCGGCTGCCGGGAAGGAGCACACCGTCAACGCGGTCGAGCAGGGTGTCGAAATCGGCGCTCTCGTCGAGCGCGGGCAGGATGAGGGGCAGGGCGCCGGCGCCGTTCACCACGGCGCGGAGGTAGGTCTCGGAGACCGCGTGCCAGCGGTAGATGTCGATGTCCTTGACGTCCGCGGCGACGGCGACAATCGGGGTAGAGCGGTGGGGGCGCATGGTTGGCATATTAGGGCAAATCCCGGTGTGATTGAATCGCGAAATTGCCGGCGGTTCCTTTGCTTTCCGCGCTCCAGGCCGTCACCCCGGCGCACGCCGGGCAGACCCTTCTTGACATCCGCCGGCCGCCCGGCTTCCGCTGTGGCGACAAACCAAGTCGCGCATCAGGGGAGGAATTCCGCATCATGGATCGTCGTTCGTTCATCAAGGGAGCCGGTGTTGTGGCCGGCGCCAGCGCGCTCGCCGCGCCGGCCGTGGCGCAATCGTCGCCGGACATCAAGTGGCGCCTCTCCTCGGCCTTCCCCAAGGCGCTCGATACGCTCTATGGCGCGGCCGAGAAATTCGCGCAGTCGGTGAGCGACGCCACCGACGGGCACTTCCAGATCCAGGTGTTCGCCAACGGCGAGGTGCTGCCGCTCGCCGGTATCGTCGAGGGCGTTCAGAACGCGACCGTCGAGATGGGGCAGACGGCGAGCTACTACTATTTCGGCAAGGATCCGACGTTTGCGTTCGGCACTGCCGTGCCGTTCGGCCTCAACGCCCGCCAGGAAAACGCCTGGATGTATTACGGCGGCGGCCTCGACCTGATGAACACCTTCTACGGCAAGTTCAACATCTATGCTCTGCCGGCCGGCAACACCGGCACGCAGATGGGCGGCTGGTTCCGCAACGAGGTGAAGACGGTCGGCGACCTCAAGGGCCTGAAGTTCCGGGTGAGCGGGCTGGCCGGCGCGGTGTTCGCCAAGCTCGGCGTGGTGCCGCAGCAGATCGCGGCCGGCGACATCTATCCGGCGCTGGAGAAGGGCACGATCGACGCGGTCGAGTTCGTGGGGCCCTACGACGACGAGAAGCTCGGCTTCTACAAGGTCGCCAAGTACTACTACTACCCGGGCTGGTGGGAGGGCGGGGCCATGCTCCACTTCTTCATCAACAAGGACAAGTGGGCGAGCCTGCCGAAGGCGTACCAGGCGGCGGTCACCGCAGCGGCGGGCATGGTGAACGCCGACATGCTGGCGCACTACGACGCGGCGAACCCGGCGGCGCTCCGGCGCCTGGTCGCGGGCGGCGCGGTGCTCAGGCCCTTCTCGCCGGAGATCATGGACGCCTGCTTCAAGGCGGCCAACGAGACGTTCGACGAGCTCAGCGCCAAGAGCGCCGACTTCAAGACGATCTACGCATCGATGAAGGCGTTCCGCAACGAGGAGAACCTCTGGTTCCAGGTCGCCGACGGCTCTTACGACAACTTCATGCAGGCGAAGCAGCGCGCGGGGGCGCTCTAGCTGCTTTTGGCTCCGCTCATTCCGGGGGCCGGCGAAGCCGCTAACCCGGAATGAGCGGACTTCATCAATGGGGCGTCTACTGCGCCGGCGCGCCAAAATTCGGCCCGGCCGGCGTGCCGAAATCGGGTGCGCCGGTTTCCGGCGGGGGCGGGGCGATGTCGATCTTGACGGCGGAGGGGTTCACCACGCTCGCCGATTGGTAGTGCGTGACCATGATCGGAAAGACGATCGTGAGCGCCATCATCAGCGCCTGAATGCCGACAAACGGGACCGCCCCCCAGTAGATCTGGCCGCTGGTGATCGGCGCCATCGTCGCGCCGGTGACGCGGTCGGCGTACGCCTCGCGCGGGGCGACGGAGCGCAGGTAGAACAGCGAGAAGCCGAACGGCGGATGCATGAACGCCGTCTGCATGTTGATGCCGAGCAACACGCCGAACCACACCAGATCGATGCCGAGATGCGCGGCGGCGGGGCCGACCAGCGGTACGATGATGAAGGCGAGCTCGAAGAAATCGAGGAAGAAGGCGAGCACGAAGACGATCAGATTGACGACGATGAGGAAGCCGACCTGCCCGCCGGGCAGCGCGGTCAGCAGATTTTCCACCCAGACGTGGCCGCTGACGCCGAAGAAGGTGAGGCTGAAGACGCGCGAGCCGATCAGGATGAAGAGCACGAACGACGACAGCTTTGTCGTCGATTCGAGCGCCTGACGCACGGTGTCGAGGGTGAGACGCCCCTTGACCGCGGCGAGAGCCATGGCGCCGACAGCGCCCATGGCGCCGCCTTCAGTGGGGGTGGCGAGACCGATGAAGATGGTGCCGAGCACAAGGAAGATCAGCACCAGCGGCGGCACGAGAGCGACCAGCACCTCGGCGAGCAGCTGGACGCCGTGGCGGGTGCGCGCCTCGGGCGGCAGCGCCGGGGCCATTTCCGGCTTCACGATCGACACGACGAGCACGTAGCCGGCGTAGAGTCCGGAGAGCACAAGCCCCGGGATCAGGGCACCGCGATACATGTCGCCGACGGAGGTGTTGAGCTGGTCGGCGAGCACGATCAGCACAAGGCTGGGCGGAATGATCTGCGCCAGCGTGCCGGAGGCGGCAATGACGCCGCTCGCCAGCCGGCGGTCGTAGCCGTAGCGCAGCATGATCGGCAGCGAGATCAGGCCCATGGCGATGACCGAAGCGGCGACGACGCCGGTGGTGGCGGCAAGGAGTGCGCCGACGAAAATGACGGCGTAGGCGAGGCCGCCGCGCACCGGGCCGAAGAGCTGGCCGATGGTGTCGAGCAGGTCCTCGGCCATGCCGGAGCGCTCGAGGATGATGCCCATGAAGGTGAAGAATGGGATGGCGAGCAGCGTATCGTTCGAGACCACGCCGAAGACGCGCTCGGGCAGCGCCTGAAAGAACGTCGGGCTGAACTCACCGAGCGCGATGCCGACGGCGCCGAAGAACAGCCCGGTGAAGGCGAGCGAGAAGGCGACCGGGTAGCCAAGCAGGAGCACGATGACCAGCGTTCCGAACATGACCGGCGCCATGTTGGCGATGAGGAAGGCGGTCATCGGTGCGACGGCGCCCTGGCGCCCTCGGCGTGCGGGTCCGCGATCCGGCCGCGCATGACGGCGATGCGCTTGATGATCTCCGACAGGCCCTGAACGAACAGCATGACGAAAGCGGCGAGGATGAGCGCCTTGGCCGGCCAGACGATGAGGCCGCCGTAGCTCGTCGATACTTCCTGCAGGCGATAGGAATCGGCAACGAAGGGCGTCGTCTCGACGATCATCAGCAACGTGAACGGCAGGAGCATCAGGACGTGGCCGGCGAGATCGATCCAGTTGCGCACCCGCGCGGGCAGGGCGGCCGAGACGATGTCGATGCGGATGTGTTCGCCGCGCTGCAGCGTCCAGGCGGCAGCGAGCAGGAAGGCGGCGCCGAACAGGTACCACTGCAGCTCGAGCCAGGCATTGGAGGCGAGGTCGAAGAGCTTGCGCGAGGTCGCGTTGGCGGCGCTGATCAGGATCGAGGCGAGGATCAGCCAGGCCGCGGCGCGGCCGACGGCCACCGTCACGCGGTCGATGCCGCGACTGACGCGGAGCAGGAAGTCCATCGCGGCGAAGCGTCCCCTCGAGCCGCTCTGAGGCGGCTTTCTAAAAGCGGCGCGCACATTGCGACGGCACTTCCAGCTTGGCAAGCGCGGCCGCCGGGCGGAAAATGGCAACAGGCGCCGCACGGGCGCGAACTTTCCAGGAATCGGACCATGTGTCGCAACATCAAGCCGCTGTTCAACTTCGAGCCGCCGGCGACGGAGGACGAAATCCGCGCCTCGGCCATCCAGTTCGTGCGCAAGATTTCCGGCTTCGCCCATCCATCGCAGGCGAATACGCCGGCGTTCGACCGGGCCATCGAGGAGGTGACTGCGGTCGCCAGCCGGCTCATCGCCGCGCTCGAAACCAACGCGCCGCCGAAGAACCGCGAGGAAGAGGCGGCGAAGGCGAAGGCACGCGCGGCGCTGCGCTACGGGTCGGCGTAGCGGCGCGGTGGACCGCTTGCTCCGCTTCGATGGATTCCGGGTTACCGGCTTCGCCGGTCCCCGGAATGAGCGGGGAAGGGGGAAGCCCCGGGAATGAGCGGAAGAACGGCGAACGCCGGGCGGTGGACTTCATCTGCGGCGGTCGTATTGTGGCGCCCGCATGAACGCGATCCCGTCACCTGTTCCGCCGGTGTTGCCGCCCGGCCACCCGCCGATCCAGCCGCCGTGCGTCGGCGTGCTTTTGATGAACCTCGGCTCGCCGTCGGGGACCGATACCGGCTCGGTCAGACGCTACCTGAAGGAATTCCTCTCCGACCGGCGCGTGATCGAGACGTGGCGGCCGTTGTGGTGGCTGATCCTCAATCTCGTCATCCTCAACATCCGGCCGAAGAAGTCCGCCCACGCCTACAGCCAGGTGTGGAACAAGGAGCTTAACCAGAGCCCGCTTATCGTGATCACGCGGCGGCAGTCCGAGGCGCTTGCCGCGCGGCTTGCCGGCGAGGGCATCATTGTCGACTGGGCGATGCGCTACGGCGAGCCGGCAATCGGGCCGCGGCTGGAAGCGATGAAGGCGGCGGGATGCGAGCGCATTCTGCTGGTGCCGCTCTATCCGCAATACTCCGCCGCGACGACGGCCACCGCGAACGACGCCGCCTTCGCCGCGCTCGCCAAAATGCGCTGGCAGCCGGCAGTGCGGACGCTGCCGCCGTACTACGACGATGGCGCCTATATCGATGCGCTCGCCGTCTCGCTGAAAGATGCGCTGGCCAAGCTGCCGTTCGAGCCGGAGACGGTGCTGACGTCGTTTCACGGGCTGCCGCGCGAATATCTCGACAAGGGCGACCCGTACCATTGCCAGTGCCAGAAGACGGCGCGGCTCCTGCGCGAGAAGCTCGGCTGGCCGGCGGAGAAGCTGCGTATCGTTTTCCAGTCGCGCTTCGGTGCGGCGGAGTGGCTGACGCCCTATGCGGACATCACGCTTTCGGAACTGGCGAAGAGCGGCGTGAAGAAGATCGCGGTGATGATGCCGGGCTTCTCGGCGGACTGCCTGGAGACGCTGGAAGAGATCGCGATCCGCGGCGCGGAGACCTTTCGCGAGGCCGGCGGCGAGCAGTTCGCCGCGATCCCCTGTCTCAACGACAGCGATCCCGGCATGGACCTGATCGAGGCGCTGGTCAGACGCGAACTTTCGGGGTGGCGTTAGGCAGTCGGGGAATGCGTCGGGGCAGTTTTGGCTGAGTCCGCCTCGCCCGGCCGATATGTTTGTCTACGGGCCCGAGTAGACGACGTATGCCTTGGTCCAGACGATCTCCCCAGCGTCATCCAGCTTCCACATGACATCGGCGAGCATGGGATACGGCCCCCAGGGAGCACCACCTGTCTGGTGGAAATTCGCCCAGTGCACCCTGACATCATCCTCACAGGGCGGCATGAGTTTGAAGCCCTGTTCCTGAAGTCGCTGAACCAGTCTTTGTTCAGGCGTTCCAGGAGGGAACTCTCGGGTAAGTCGCTCCTCTACGTTTGGAGATGCTGCTTCGTGAAACTTCGAACGTTTCCTGAGATTTGCGCCACACCCGCTCCAGCCTCCAACACTCTGGGCTTCCTTCAGCAAAGGCGGTGTCGGCGGATGAACGGAATGGTCTGAAAGTCCTATTGCCGCTACCAACGCCAATGCAGCAGCGGTGGCCGCTACCCAACGCCACGTCGACGTCGAAATCTTCGGTCTCGCCATCCGGCCTTCTCACGTTCGCGATCTACCCGGCTGGCCGGCCACTTCTGCTTTCGCGAGAAAGTGGGCGAAGATCAGGCGACGCCCAGCCGCAGCAGGTCGTGCATGTGGACAATGCCGACCGGTCTCTCTTCGTCGACAATGAAGAGCACCGTGATCTTGGTCTGATTGAGCAGGTCGAGGGCGGCACCGACCAGCATGTCGGGCGGGGCGGTCTTCGGCGTCGTGGTCATCACGTCATCGACCTTCATCGCCAACAGGTCCTTTTCGGCGAGGCGCCGGCGCAGGTCGCCGTCGGTGATGACGCCGACGAGGCGGCCGTCCGGAGCGACGATGCCGACGCAGCCGAGACGTTTCTCGCTGATCAGCATGATGGCGTCGGACATGGTGGCGCCCTGCGGGGCGAGCGGCAGCGCCTCGCCGCTGTGCATGACGTCGCGCACGTAATGCAGGCTGGCGCCCAGCTTGCCGCCGGGATGGAGGACGTGGAAGTCTTCCGAGGTGAAACCGCGCGCCTCGAGGAGCGCAATGGCGAGGGCATCGCCCAGCGCTAGCTGCATCAACGTCGAGGTCGTGGGCGCGAGGCCGTGCGGGCAAGCTTCCTCGGCGGGCGGCAGGATGAGCGCGATATCGGCGGCGCGGGCAAGCGTGCTTTCCGGCGCCGAGGTGCAGGCGATGAGGCAGATGCGGAAGCGGCGCGAGTGCTCGACCATGCTGCGCAGCTCGGCCGATTCACCCGACCACGACAGCGCGACGATGACATCGTCGGCGGCGACCATGCCGAGATCGCCGTGACTGGCCTCGGCGGGATGGACGAAATAGGCGGGCGTGCCGGTCGAGGCCAGCGTCGAGGCGACCTTGCGGGCGATGTGGCCGCTCTTGCCGACGCCAGTGACGATCACGCGGCCGGTGGTCGCGACGATGGCCGCAACCGCGGCGGCGAAGGGCTCGGCGAGGCCATCGTCGAGGGCGGCGAGGAGGGCGCCGAGGCCGGCGCGCTCGGTGGCGATCGTGTGCCGGGCAGAAGCGGACGCGCCGTCGGCGGAGGCGGTGCGCGGTCTGCCGGTGGTGAGTGAAACTGCCATTTTCGATCGGGGCCCGGCCTCGCGGTTTCAGCCCGTTGTCTAGCAGCTTTCCCGCCCCCGAAACAGCGCCGCTCTCTCCCCCGAAACCCGGCGTTAACCAGCCTTCTTTACGATTGGGCAACCATAAATTCTCGGCGGGTCGGGTCCAGTGCGGTCGATGCGGTCTACGATATCCCTGTTCGCGCTGGCGCTTGCAGCGACGGCAACCCGCGCGGCGGCCGACACGCCGCAGCTGCGGCCGTCGATCTACGACAACGTCTACGATCTCAACCAGATCGATCCGGCAACAGCGGGTCCGACGACGGTGGCGGTGCCGCCGCCGCGGCGGAAGCCGGACGAGGACCCCTATGCACCGCTCGGCATCACGGCCGGCGCGTTCACCCTGTTTCCCTCGCTGACGCTCGGCGTCGGCACGACCAGCAACGCCACCTACAGCGCCGGCGGCAAGCGGGGGTCGTTCTGGACGGTGGCGCCGGCACTCGACATCCGCTCCAACTGGGACACCAACAGTGCCAGCCTCCTGCTCAGCGGCGCCTACGAGAACTTCTTCGACGACGCGGCGCCGGACGAGCCGACCGGCGCGGTGGCGGGAACGCTTCATCTCGACATGGCCAACCGCTTCAGCGCGGATTTCAGCGGCGGGGTGAGCTACGCCGAGCAGAGCCTGTCCGATCCCAACTATCCGGCGGGCGCGGACAAACCGCCCGGCGTGATCGGGATGAACGGCACGGCGGCGCTCAACGGCGGCTTCGGACGCTTCGAATTCACACTGGCCGGCGGCGCGGTGCGCACCGTCTACGAAGACGCGACGTCGGGCGGATCGACGGTCGACCAGGGCGACCGGACCAACACGCTCTATTCGGGGCGGCTCAGGCTTGGCTACGACTTCACGCAGACGCTCACGCCGTTCGTCGAGACCGAGGTCGGGCGGCGGCTCTATGACCGCGGCCTCGACAACGAGGGCTTCGACCGCGCGGCAACGTCCTACGCGCTACGCGCCGGCATCGAGATCAACCGCGATCCGGTGCTGAAGGGCGAGGTGGCGATCGGCGCCATCCATGAGGCGTTCGACGACGCCCGGCTCGCCGACATCGATGCGATCGACTTCGAGGGCACGCTCACCTGGTCGCCGCGCCGGCTGCTCACGATCACGCTGTCGGGCAACACGACGCTCGATCCCACCACGAACGTCGCTTCATCGGGCTCGGCGCTCTATGCCGGTTCGCTCGACGTCGCCTATGCTTGGCGGCGGAACGTCACGTTCGACTGGATCTCGAGCATCTCGAACGAGGACTACCAGGGCACCGGCGAGGTCGATACCACGGTCGAAACCGGCCTTTCGGCGACCTGGAAGCTCAATCGCGAACTGCAGCTCATCGCGAGCTACGCGCACCAGTGGCTGGTCAGCAACGATCCGTCGCTGCCCTACCAGTCGGACACGGTGCGGGCCGAACTGAAGTTCCAGCGCTAAGCCCGATTCCTTTGCCTTGCGCAATTCCGAACGGAAAAGTGGAATCAGCTTTTCCCGGAATGGCTCTAGTGCCTCTCCGCGAGGAGGGCGCGCGCGGCTTCGGCAAGCTCGTCGCCGAGATCGGCACGGGCGAGACCGAGCGCAAGGTTCGCCTTAAGGAAGCCAAGCTTCGAGCCGCAATCGAACGAGCGGCCCTTGAAGCGCACGCCATAATACGGCTCGGACTTCGCGGCGGCGATCATGGCATCCGTCAACTGGATTTCGTTGCCGGCGCCGCGCTCCTGGCGATCGAGGTGGCGGAAGACGCCGGGCTGGAGGATGTAGCGGCCGTTGATAAAGAGATTGGAGGGCGCGGCCTTCGGCTCCGGCTTTTCGACCATCGCGGTAATGCGGAAGGCGTTCGCGCCGGCGCTCTCGCCGACGCCGACGATGCCGTACTGCCTGGTCAGGGCGGGGTCGCACTCCTCGACGGCAATCACACTGCCGCCGGTTTCGCCATAGACCGCCATCATCTGCGCGAGGCAGTTGGGCTCGCCCTCCATCAGCATGTCGGGAAGGATCACGGCAAACGGCTCGTCGCCGATGATGTCGCGCGCGCACCACACCGCGTGGCCGAGCCCATGCGGCACCTGCTGGCGGGTGAAGCTGGTCTTGCCCGGTGGCGGCAGGTCGTTTGCCAGTTCGGCCAGGGCCTCCTTGCGGCCGCGCTCACGCAGCGTGGCCTCGAGCTCGACGGCCTGGTCGAAATGATCCTCGATGATGGCCTTGCCGCGGCCGGTGACGAAGACGCAGTGTTCGATGCCGGCGGCCCGCGCCTCGTCGACGGCATACTGGATCAGCGGACGGTCGACGACGGTCAGCATCTCCTTGGGCATCGCCTTGGTGGCGGGCAGGAAGCGGGTGCCGAGGCCGGCGACGGGAAATACGGCTTTGCGGACGGGGGTATGCATCGGGCGGGATTTTCCGGCTTCGGTAAGGCTGGGACGATAACCACCTACCAATAATCCAAGCATACGTTTATGTCGTCGGCCAAAGGGGCAGGGGCGTGATGGCCCTTGGATGCCCGGCGTTATCGGCGGGGGGACTGGCATGAGTGTTCTGGTAACGGGCGGTGCCGGCTACATTGGCAGCCACATGGTCTGGCAGCTGCTGGACGCCGGCGAGCGGGTCGTGGTCCTCGACAACCTGGTGACCGGGTTCGACTGGGCGGTGGCACCGGAGGCCCAAATGCGGCGCGGCGATATCGCCGACGAGGTCATGGTCAGGTCGCTGATCGACGAACACGGCGTCGACGCCATCATCCACTTTGCTGGGTCGGTGGTCGTGCCGGATTCGGTCGCCGATCCGCTCGCCTACTATCTCAACAATACGGTGAGGTCGCGGGCGCTGATCGCGGCGGCGGTGGCCAGCGGCGTGCGCCACTTCATCTTTTCTTCGACGGCCGCGGTTTACGGCACGCCGACACAGGCCCCGGTGACGGAAAACGTGCAGCTGAAGCCGGAATCGCCCTACGGCCGGTCGAAGCTGATGACCGAAATGATGCTGGCGGACACGGCCGCGGCGCACGACTTCCGGTATGTGGCGCTGCGCTATTTCAATGTGGCCGGCGCCGATCCCAAGGGGCGGACCGGCCAGTCCACCCGCGGCGCCACGCACCTGATCAAGGTCGCGTGCGAGACCGCGCTCGGCAAGCGGCCGTCGATGAGCATCTACGGCACGGATTACGCGACCCCCGACGGCACCTGCGTCCGCGACTACATCCACGTCAGCGACCTGGTCGCGGCGCATTCCAGCGCAGTGGCGCATCTGCGCGTCGGCGGGAAGAGCATGGTCGCGAACTGCGGCTATGGCCGCGGCTATTCGGTGTTCGAGGTCGTGGAGGCGGTGAAGGCAGTTTCCGGCCGTGATTTCCCGGTCGTGATCGCCGGGCGGCGCCCCGGCGACCCGGCGGCGGTCGTTGCCGATCCTGCCTTGATCATGTCTGAATTCGGCTGGAAACCCCGTCACGACGATCTGCGCGGTATAGTGGAGAGCGCGCTGGCGTGGGAAAACGCGCTGACCCGGCGCAACCGGCGCGACTAGAAACAATGGCGGAAGTCTGAACACGACGGCGGTATCAGAACTGTCATACGCCTGGCACAGGCGCGGTGGCCTCTTGCGGGCGGGCCTGGTCGCGCTGGCGGTCGGCGCGGGCGCTGTGCTGGCGGCCGGAACGGCGCTGGCGCAGACGCCGGCGGAGTGGGTGACCGCATTCTGGCCGACAGCGCGCGCCGCCGGCATTTCGCCGAAGGTCTACCAGCAGGCGCTCGGCGACTTCTCGCCCGATCAAGACGTCCTGAAACGCGCAGCAGCGCAGGCGGAATTCACGATGCCGATCTGGTCGTACCTCGACCAGATGGTATCCGAGGACCGGCTGGCGAAAGGCAAAGCGGCGCTTGCCACCTACGGCAGCCTGCTGGCGAAGATCGAGCAGCGCTACGGCGTCGACCGCTACGTGGTGCTGGCGATCTGGGGGATCGAAAGCCACTACGGCGCGGCGCTGACCAATGCGCGGCTCTACAAGCAGACCATTCCCGCCTTGGCGACACTGGCGTATTCGGGCGGGCGGCTTGCCAAATATGGCCGCACCCAGCTCGTCGGCGCACTGAAGATTCTCCAGCACGGCGACGTGACCCTCGCGGGGATGATCGGCTCGTGGGCGGGCGCGATGGGGCAGACCCAGTTCATCCCGACGACGTTTGAGGCCTACGCGGTCGATTTCGACGGCGACGGCCGGCGCAACATCTGGACGTCGAACGCCGACGCGCTCGCCTCAACGGCAAATTACCTGCGCATTTCGGGCTGGAAGCCCGGCGAGACCTGGGGCTACGAGGTGAAGATGCCGGCGGGTTTCGATCCTGCCAAGGGCGGAACGCATTCGCTCGCCTGGTGGGCGAAGCATGGCATTTCGCGGCCGGATGGCTCGGCCTTTCCGCGTCCCGGCGACATGGCGACGCTGTTCGCGCCGGCGGCACCGCAGGCGGGCCCGGCGTTCCTGCTTTTGCCGAATTTCCGGGCGATCAAGCACTACAACAATGCCAACAGCTACGCGCTGGCGGTCGGGCATCTCGCCGACCGGCTGCGCGGCGGCGGCGATTTTGCACAGGCGTGGCCGGCCCATCCGGGGCCGCTCTCGCCGGACCTCGCCCGGCGGCTGCAGCTGGCGCTGACGATGGCGGGCTATTACGATGGGCCGCTCGATGGCGATCTCGGCAGCGGAACCCGCGATGCTATCCGCAACCTGCAGCACGATCTTGGCGTTACCCAGGACGGGATACCGACCCTTTCGCTGCTCGAGCAGCTTGAAACACCGCAACAGGACTGAGAATGGCCGGCCACCCGGTGCGCAAGACACGGAACCTCGTCCTGCTGCTGATTGCGGCGGCGGCGATGGTGGCGTTGCCGCTGTTCGCCGATCTCGCGGTCGCGCAGGACCTCGTGCCACCCGCGGACGTCGGGGGCGGGGGCGACTACCGCCTGCTCAAGCCGCGCCGCACGGGCTTTTTCGAGATGCTGTTCGGTCCGAGTTTTCTCGCACCGTTACGCTCCGAGCCGCCGGCTGCGCCAAGCGCGCCCGCGCAACCCAGCGAACCGCCGCTGCCGACCGTCCAGATCCTGCCCAAGGACAAGGATGCCAAGAAGATACTGGTCATCGGCGATTTCGTGGCGGACGGAATTGCGTGGGGTCTGGACCAGACCTTTGCGCAGGAGCCGAAGCTCGCCATTGTCGATGATGCCAACACCAATTCCGGACTGGCGCGCAACGACTACTACGACTGGAACGTCGAACTGCCCAAAGCGCTCAATCAGGAGAAGCCGGATATCGTCGTCATCGTGCTGGGCGCCAACGACCGGCAGGAGATGCGCAACGGCAGCGAGCGCATTGCCCCACACTCCGACGCGTGGGAGCAGGCCTACGTGCAGCGCATCAAGGGACTGACTGGCACGCTCAAGGTCTACGGGCGGCCATTCTTCTGGGTGAGCGCGCCGCCGATGCGCGCGTCGGCTTCCTCGCACGACATGGCCTACCTCAACGAATTCTACAAGCCGCCGGTGGCGGAAGCGGGCGGCTATTTCATCGACATCTGGGACGGCTTCACCAGCGACGAAGGCAACTACATCTCGTCGGGGCCGGACGTGAACGGGCAACTCAGGGCGCTGCGCATGGGCGATGGCATCAGCTTTACGCGCGCCGGGCGGCTGAAGCTCGCGTTCTACGTCGAGCGCGAGATCCGGCGGCAGACCGGGCTTGGCCAGGGCACGGTCGATCTGCTCACCTCGACCAACCAGAACAACCAGGTCGAGATCGGACCGGACGGGCAAAAACATCTCGTCGGGCCGGTGATCTCGCTGACCGACCCGCCCCCCGGCGCCGGCGACGTGCTGGCCGGCGGGCCGAACCCGCCTGCCCAACCGGCGAAGAAGACCGCCGATCCGCCGGGCTACCGCATGATCGTGAAGGGCGAGGCGCTGCCGACCGTCAACGGCCGCGCCGACGATTTTATCTGGCCGCCGCCGGCACCGGCGACTGCGACGGGCGCGGCGGCCACGCCGTAGGGCGCTTCTTCACGAATGCCGTGCGTGCTCTTGATTCCTTTGCCTTGCGCAATTCCGGACGGAAAAGTGGAATCCACTTTTCCTGGAATTGCTCTAGCTTTGGCCTGGGGGCGGACAGATCAACCATGGGAGTGCCAGCCATGATCCTTGCCGCGCCGGTTTTTGCGATCGCTTGTGCCGTCACGCTGGCGGTGATTCCCGCCGTCGCAGCGGCCGAGCCCAGCAACGACGTCATTGCGACGGCGGACGGGCCGGTGGCGCTGCATGCCATCCATCATGCGGCGTTCACCCTGACCTGGAAGGGCGCGACCATTCTGGTCGATCCGGCGCCGCCCTTCGGCGGGACGCCACCGGCCGACGTAACGGCGGAGTACCGGGCGCTGCCGAAGCCGGAGCTCATCCTGCTCACGCACGACCACCCGGATCACTTCAACGTGCCGATCCTCGAGGCAGTGTCGGGCGAGGCCATGATCGTCGCGCCGCAGGAGGTGTTCGACAAGATGCCCGCGGACCTTCAGGCCAAGACCAAGGTGCTGGCGAACGGCGAGACGGCGACGGTCGCCGGCGTGCCGATCCAGACGGTCGCCATGTACAACACGACCGAGGACCGGCTGAAGTATCACCCCAAGGGTGGCGGCAACGGCTACCTGCTGACGATCGGGGCAAAGCGCATCTACATCGCCGGCGACACCGAAGAGACGCCCGAGATGGACGCGCTGAAGGACGTCGACGTCGCCTTCCTGCCGATGAACCTGCCGTACACGATGGACGTCAGCCAAGCCGCCAAGGCGGTGAAGGATTTCCGGCCGAAGGTTGTCTACCCGTATCACTATCGCGGCAGCGACGTGGCGAAGTTCAAGGCGCTGGTCGGCGACGCGGCCGACGTCAGGCTGCTGAAGTGGTATTGAGCGGATGAGTTGCAATAATTCATTATAGCTGTATGCTATAATGATGAAGGCGATTTTCTATCTGCCTCGGGCGCGCAAGGCCCTTCTGCGCCATAGGGGCCAGGCGGACAGAATCATCTCCAAGATTGCAGCATATGCGAAGAATCCGGCGGCACAGGCAAACAACGTCAAGCGTTTGAAGGGCAACATCCCGGTTCTGCGGCTCAGGGTCGGCTCGTACCGCGTGCTTTTCACCGAGGACGACAAACGAGTGACGGTCATCGACATCGGCCCTCGCGCATCGATTTACGAGTGAGGACATCATGACCAAACCGGTCCGCACGAAGACCCCTGCGGGTGAGGACATCGTCCTCGTGCCGCTGGCGGAGTACGAGCGCCTGCGCGAACTCGCAGAGGATGCGTATGATAGCCTTGTCGCCGAACGCGCTTTTGCCGAGCTGGAAGGCGGCGGCGTTGAGCTGATCAGCCACGCTGACGTCGCCGCGCTGCTGGCCGCGCCAAGCCCGCTCTCCTTCTGGCGAAAGCGGCGGGGACTGACCCAGGCTGCACTCGCCAAGACCACCAACACCAGTCAGGCCTATCTCGCGCAAATCGAGCGGGGAACCCGGAGGGGCGACGTCGCGCTCTATCAGCGGTTGGCGGAAGCGCTTCGAGTGGACATCGAAGATTTGCTTCCGCCCGCAGAAGCAAAGACGAAAGAACGCGGCCGTCGGAAGAAATAGCTATCGCGGCAGCGACGTGGCGAAGTGCAAGGCAAATCCCGATGCACGGGCATGGGCGGGAGCTGGGTACCAGACTGGTAAACAAGATCAAGAAGGACCTCGGCCTCAAGTAGGACGCGACACACGTGGTACAAGCTGACTCTCGCCCCGGATGATAACGATACGTTGCTGGTGACGGCTCCCTCTTTTCCGGAGGTAACGACCTTTGCGGAGGACGAGGGAGCCGCTGCGCGCTGCGGACGCGACGCTATCGAAGAGGCGATCGCGGCCCGCATTGCAGATGGCCGGGGTATTCCTTTTCCGCTCCGCAATCGCCCCGCCAAAGGAAGCAGCGTCGAGGTGCCCGGAATCGTTTTCCTGAAATCCGCCCTCTATATGCAAACGAGGGCCAAGGGCTGGACGCGGGCCGATCTCACTCGTGCCCTTGGGGTCAAGCGCGAACACGTGGACAGACTGTTCCGGCTCGAGCACAATTCGCGGCTTAATTCGCTCGAGGATGCGTTCAAGGCGCTCGGCAGTTCTCTGCGCTTCGACGTTCCATTTGCGGACGCAGCGTAGGCGGACGCGGACCTCTGCGCGGGACCTACCGCGGCAGTGTGGTCTCGCCCATGAGGAACTCGTCGACGCCGCGGGCGCACTGACGGCCTTCGCGGATCGCCCACACCACCAGCGACTGGCCGCGGCGCATGTCGCCGCAGGCGAAGACCTTGTCGCGGCTCGACTTGTACGACTTCACGTCGGCAAGGACGTTGCCGCGCTTGTCGAACGCGACGCCGAGATCCTTCAGCATGCCATCCTGCACCGGGCCGACGAAGCCCATGGCGAGCAGCACGAGATCGGCCTTGAGCTCGAACTCGGTGCCGGGGATGGCCTGGAACTTGGCATCGGCGCGGGCGCACTTCAGCGCCTTCACCTTGCCGTTCTCGCCCTCGAAGCGGATGGTCGCGACCGCGAAATCGCGCTCGGCGCCTTCTTCATGGGACGAAGAGGTGCGCAGCTTCAGCGGCCAGTTCGGCCAGGTGAGGAGCTTGTCTTCCTTCTCCGGCGGCTCAGGCATGATCTCTATCTGGGTGACCGAGGCGGCGCCGTGGCGGTTCGAGGTGCCGATGCAGTCCGAACCGGTATCGCCGCCGCCGATGACGACGACATGCTTGCCGGTGGCAAGGATCGGCATGACGTTGCCGAGCGGCTCGTCGGAAACGCGGCGGTTCTGCTGCGGCAGGAATTCCATGGCGAAGTGGACACCATCGAGCTCGCGGCCGGGGATAGGCAGGTCGCGCGGCTTCTCGGCGCCGCCGGAGAGGACGACCGCGTCGTGCTTCTCGACCAGCTCGGCGATGTCGAGTTCGATGCCGACATGGACGTTGCAATGGAAGGTGACGCCCTCGGCTTCCATCTGCGTCACGCGCTTGGCGACGTGGCTCTTCTCCATCTTGAAGTCGGGGATGCCGTAGCGGAGCAGGCCGCCGGGCGTCGCGTTCTTCTCGTAGACGTGGACATCATGGCCGGCGCGGGCGAGCTGCTGCGCGGCGGCAAGACCGGCCGGGCCGGAGCCGACGACGGCCACCGACTTGCCGGTCTTCCTCACGGGAAGCTCGGGCACGATCCAGCCTTCCGCCCAGCCGCGGTCGACGATGGCACATTCGATCGTCTTGATGGTGACCGGCTGCTCGGTGAGGTTCAGCGTGCACGACGCCTCGCACGGCGCCGGGCAGACGCGGCCGGTGAACTCCGGGAAGTTGTTGGTCGAGTGCAGGTTGACCAGCGCCCGCTGCCAGTCGCCCTGATAGACGAGGTCGTTGAAGTCCGGGATCTGGTTGTTTACCGGGCAGCCGGTGTGACAGTACGGGATGCCGCAATCCATGCAGCGCGAGGCCTGGCCGCGCGTCGCCTCTTCCGACAGCGGAATGACGAACTCGCGGTAGTGGCGGATGCGGTCGGCCGCCGGCGCGTACTTGCGGTCGCGCCGGTCAAGCTCGAGGAAGCCGGTGATCTTGCCCATGTCGGTCTCTACTCGCCTGCCAGCCGCATCGGGACGGCTTCTTCCTTTGCCTTCAGCTCCGCCAGGGCGCGCCGGTATTCGACCGGCATGACCTTGCGGAACTTCGGCAGATAGCTCGCCCAGTTGTCGAGGATCGTACGCGCACGTGCCGAGCCGGTGAAGCGCGCGTGCTTGGCGATCAGCATCTGCAGGCGCGCGGCGTCGTTGCCGCTCATGTCGGAGAGAACATCGACCAGCCCCATGAACTCGAGATCGCCGCCGCGGTGCTGCAGCTTCTCGAGCAATTCGTCTTCCCCGGGCACCGGCTCGAGTTCGACCATCGACATGTTGCAGCGCGAGGCGAACGTGTCGTCCTCGTCGAGCACGTAGGCGAGGCCGCCCGACATGCCGGCCGCGAAGTTGCGGCCCGTCCTGCCGAGCACGACGACAACGCCGCCGGTCATGTATTCGCAGCCGTGGTCGCCGGTGCCCTCGACAACGGTGACGGCACCGGAGTTGCGCACGGCAAAGCGCTCGCCGGCGACGCCGCGGAAGTAGGCCTCGCCCTTGACGGCGCCATAGAGCACGGTGTTGCCGACAATGATCGATTCTTCCGGCACGATGCCGGTGTCTGCCGGCGGACGGATCGAGATGCGGCCGCCCGACAGGCCCTTCCCGACATAGTCGTTGGCCTCGCCGACGAGATCGAGCGAGACGCCCGAGGCCAGCCACGCGCCGAAGCTCTGGCCGCCGGTGCCGGTGAGGCTGACGGCGATGGAGTCATCGGGCAGGCCGGCGTTGCCGTAGCGGCGGGCGACCTCGCCCGAGAGCATGGCGCCAGCGCTGCGGTCGATGTTGCGGATGGTCGCGGTGATCTTCACCGGCTTGCGGCTTTCCAGCGCCGGCTTCGCCTCGGCGATCAGCCTGCGGTCGAGGATGTCGACGATCGGGTGGTTCTGCTTCTCGGTGTGCGCGATCGCGACGCCTTCGCCGGCGGTGGGCTTTCTGAAGAGGCGCGAGAAATCCAGCCCCTTCGCCTTCCAGTGCCGCACCACATCGGTGCGGTCGAGCATCTGCATCTGGCCGACCATCTCGTTGAACGTGCGGTAGCCGAGCGCGGCCATCATCTCGCGCACTTCCTCGGCGACGAAGAAGAGATAGTTGATGACGTGCTCGGGCTTGCCGGTGAAGCGCTTGCGCAGAACCGGATCCTGCGTGGCGACGCCGACGGGACACGTGTTGAGGTGGCACTTGCGCATCATGATGCAGCCGGCGGCGATCAGCGGCGCGGTCGCCATGCCGAACTCGTCGGCGCCGAGCAGGGCGCCGACGACGACGTCGCGGCCGGTACGCACGCCACCGTCGACCTGCACGGCGATGCGGCCGCGGAGCTTGTTCCTGACCAGCGTCTGGTGGGTCTCGGCGAGGCCGATTTCCCATGGGGAACCGGCGTGCTTGATCGAGGTGAGGGGGGCGGCACCGGTGCCGCCTTCGTAGCCGGCGATGGTGACGTGGTCGGCGCGCGCCTTGGCGACGCCGGCGGCGACCGTGCCGACGCCGACCTCGGAGACGAGCTTCACCGACACCTGGCCCATCGGGTTGACGTTCTTCAGGTCGAAGATGAGCTGCGCCAGATCCTCGATCGAATAGATGTCGTGGTGCGGCGGCGGCGAGATCAGGCCGACGCCCGGCGTCGAGTGACGCACGCGGGCGATGGTCGCGTCGACCTTGTGGCCGGGCAACTGACCGCCTTCGCCGGGCTTGGCGCCCTGCGCCATCTTTATCTGCATCATGTCCGAGTTGACGAGATACTCGGTGGTGACGCCGAAGCGGCCCGACGCGACCTGCTTGATCGCCGAGCGCATCGAATCGCCGTTGGGGAGCGGCTTGTAGCGGTCGCTTTCCTCGCCGCCTTCGCCGGTGTTGGACTTGCCGCCGATGCGGTTCATGGCGATGGCAAGCGTGGTGTGCGCCTCGCGGCTGATCGAGCCGTAGGACATGGCGCCGGTCGAGAAGCGCTTGACGATGTCCTTCGCCGGCTCGACTTCGGCGAGCGGGACCGGCGTGCGGCCGTCTTCCTGCGCTGTCTTGATGCGGAAGAGCGAGCGGATGGTGATCGATTTGTCTTCGGTCTCGTTCACCAGCCGCGCGAACTCGCGGTACTTGTCCTCAGCATTGCCGCGGGCGGCATGCTGAAGCGCGGCGACGGTTTCGGAGCGCCAGACGTGGGCCTCGCCGCGGAAGCGGAACTGGTAGTCGCCGCCGACCTCGAGGGACTGTTCGAGCAGCGGGGCGTGGCCGAAGGCGTCGCGGTGACGGCGGACCGTCTCCTCGGCGATCTCGGCCAGGCCGACGCCCTCGATGGTGGTGGCGGTGCCGGTGAAGTAGCGCTTGACGAAGGCGCTGGTGAGACCGATCGCGTCGAAGATCTGGGCGCCGCAGTACGACTGGTAGGTCGAGATGCCCATCTTGGACATGACCTTCAGGATGCCCTTGCCGATCGACTTGATGTAGCGGTGCACGATCTCGTGGGCGTCGAGCTTGTTGTCCAGCTCGGGCTGCATCGCGACCAGCGTCTCGAAGGCGAGCCACGGGTTGATCGCCTCGGCGCCGTAGCCGGCAAGCACGGCGAAGTGATGGATCTCGCGGGCGTCGCCGGTCTCGACGACGAGGCCGACCGAGGTGCGCTGGCCGGAACGGATCAGGTGATGATGCGCGCCGGCGGTGGCGAGCAGCGAGGGAATCGGTATCCGGTCCGGGCCGGCCTGGCGGTCGGACAGGATGATGATGTTGAAGCCGTCCTTGACCGCCTGCTCGGCGGCGGCGCAAAGCGCGGCAAGCGCCTTCTCCATGCCGGCCGCACTTTCGACAGCCGGGTAAGTGATGTCGAGGGTCTTGGACTGGAACGGATTGTCGTCCATGTCGCCGATGGCGCGGATCTTCTCCAGGTCCTCGTTGGTGAGGATGGGCTGGTGCACCTCAAGGCGCTTCTTCTTGCCGGCGCCGGTCAGGTCGAGCAGGTTCGGACGCGGGCCGATGAACGAGACGAGGCTCATCACCAGCTCCTCGCGGATCGGGTCGATCGGCGGGTTGGTGACCTGCGCGAAGTTCTGCTTGAAGTAGGTGTAGAGCAGCTTCGACTTGTCGGAGAGCGCGGAGATGGGCGCGTCGTTGCCCATAGAGCCGACGGCCTCCTGGCCGGTGGTCGCCATCGGCGCCATCAGCGCCTTCAGGTCTTCCTCGGTGTAGCCGAACGCCTGCTGGCGATCGAGCAGCGAGACGTCGCTGCGGGCCGGATGCGGCTCGACCTCGGGCAATTCCTCGAGCTGAATCTGGGTGCGGCCCAGCCACTGCTTGTACGGATGCGCCTTGGCGAGGCTGGCCTTGATCTCCTCGTCGTCGACGATGCGGCCCTGCGCAAGGTCGATGAGCAGCATCTTGCCCGGCTGCAGGCGCCACTTCCTGACGATGCGCGATTCCTCGACCGGCAGCACACCGGACTCCGAGGCCATGATCACTTCATCATCGGCGGTGACGAGATAGCGGGCGGGGCGCAGGCCGTTGCGATCGAGCGTGGCGCCGATCTGCTTGCCGTCGCAGAAGGCGATCGCCGCCGGGCCATCCCACGGTTCCATCAGGGCGGCGTGGTACTCGTAGAACGCCCGCCGCTCCTCATCCATGAGCGGGTTGCCCGCCCAGGCCTCGGGGATCAGCATCATCGCGGCGTGCGGCAGCGAGTAACCGCCGCGCACAAGGAACTCGAGCGCGTTGTCGAAGCAGGCGGTGTCGGACTGGCCTTCGTACGAGATCGGCCAGAGCTTGGAGATTTCGTCGCCGAACAGCGGCGAGGCGACGGACGCCTGGCGGGCCGCCATCCAGTTGACGTTGCCGCGCACGGTGTTGATTTCGCCGTTGTGGCAGACGAAGCGGTAGGGGTGGGCGAGACGCCACGACGGGAAGGTGTTGGTCGAGAAGCGCTGATGGACGAGCGCCAGCGCCGACTCGAAGTCCGCCTCGTGCAGGTCGCGGTAGTAGGCGCCGACCTGGTAGGACAGGAACATCCCCTTGTAGACGACGGTGCGGCACGACATCGACACGATGTAGAAATCGGCGGCGATGCCGTGGAAGCGCTCGTACATGCGCGCGGAAATGACCTTGCGCACAAGATAGAGCCGGCGCTCGAACGCTTCTTCATCGGGGACGGCCGGGCCGCGCCCGATGAACACCTGACGGTGGAACGGCTCAGTCGCCGCGATCTCCGGCGCCTTCGACAGGCAGGAATTGTCGACCGGCACGTCGCGCCAGCCAAGCAGCACCTGACCTTCCTCGGTGACCGTCGCGGCGACGACGCGCTCAATCTCGCCGCGCAGGCCAGGGTCCTGCGGCATGAAGATGTGGCCGACGGCATATTCGCCGAGGGCGGGCAGGGCGAAGCCCAGGCGCTTGGCTTCGCGGGCGAAGAAGGCGTGCGGAATCTGCAGCATGATGCCGGCGCCGTCGCCCATCAACGGGTCGGCGCCCGTGGCACCGCGGTGCTCGAGGTTCTCAAGGATGCGCAGGCCGCTCTCGACGATGCGGTGCGACTTCTTGTTCTTCAGGTTGACGATGAAGCCGACGCCGCAGGAATCCTTCTCCAGCGCAGGGTCGAAGAGTCCCTCGGCGTGAGGCAGCGCCGCGTCGGCGGCGCTGGTGAAAACGGTGCGGTCTTTTGCGGCGGCGGCTTCCGCTTCGACGGCCGGCAACTTGGTGCTGATCCCTGTCGTTTCCATCGCCTCGTCCTCGTCTCTCACGCGCGGGCGCTATCGCGCCACACAAGCGTCCACCATCCTCGCAGTCATGCAACGACCGTTCCGTAATTGCGGTCAGCCGTTCGGGCGTATCGTAATCTCGGTTCCCTCCCGGCGGCCGCCTTCACGTCTTCCGGCGCCGCAAGCCGCATTTCGCCTTCCGGCGTCCCCTGCGACCGATTGGACAGTGGTCCTGTCCTATTTGCCTTACGTATGACAGATTTTATACACGCCAGCAAGCGCTTGCTTGCGATTCGCGGTGCGCCGATTGTTCGTGGCGCACAACGCCGGCTGCGCCGATCGTTCGATTTTGTCAGGTTCTTGCGGAAAGCGTCTCATGATTTTTGCCAGCGATAACTGGTCCGGCGCCTCGGAGCGCGTGGTGGCTGCGCTCGCGGAAGCGGCGCGCAAGGGCGGTCCGGCCTACGGGGCCGACGATTTCACCAAGGCCGTCGAAAAGCGCTTCGCCGAGCTGTTCGAACACGAAGTGACGGTGTTTCTCGTGGCTTCCGGCACATTCGCGAACCTGCTCTCGCTCTCGGCGTATGCGCGGCCGGGAGGCATCGTGCTGGCCCACCGCGAAGCGCATATCAATGTCGATGAGACCGGCGGCACCGAGTTCATGACCGGCGGCAGCAAGATCCAGGCGCTCGACGCCGAGCAGGGCAAAATCCTGCCCGAGGCGCTGGCGGCGGCGCTGGCGCGCACCAGCCACGGCTACCACTCGGGGCAGTTGACGACGCTCAGCCTGACGCAACTCACCGAACTCGGCGCCGCCTATACAATCGACGAGGTGGCGGCGCTCGCCGGCATGGCAAAGCGGGCCGGGCTTGCCGTGCACATGGACGGTTCGCGTTTCGCCAATGCGGTGGCAGCGCTCGACGTATCGCCGGCCGCGATGACCTGGCGTGCGGGCGTGGACGTTCTTTCCTTCGGCGGCACCAAGAACGGGTGCCTCGCCGCCGAGGCCGTGGTGTTCTTCGATCCCAGGCAGGCGCGCGATGCCGGTTATGTGCGCCAGCGGGCCGGGCAGGGCTTTTCCAAGAACTGGTTCATTGCAGCACAGCTCGAGGCGTATCTGAAGGACGGCCACTGGCTCAGTCTGGCACGCCACGCCAATGCGATGGGGTCGCGGCTTGCCACCGCCCTGCGCGGCTCGAAGCGGGCGCGGCTTGCCTTCGAGCCGGCGGCCAACGAGATTTTCGCGATCATGGAAAGCGGGCTTGAAGAAAAGCTAAGCAAGGCCGGCGCCGCCTTTTACCCGTGGGATCCGGGATGCCTGCCGGTGGCCGAACATCCGGGTGCCGGCGAGATCATGGTGCGGCTGCTCACCTCCTGGCAGACGACGGCGGCCGAGGTCGAGCGGTTTGCCGAACTCGTCGGCTGAGGCCGGGAATCAGCGCGCGGAAGCTCGCTTCCTGGCACCGTCCTGCTTGATGAAATCGACGAAGGCGCGCAGCGGCGCCGGCATGTGGGTGCGGCTCGGGTAGTAGAGCTGCGGGCCGGAGAATTCCAGGCACCAGTCGCGGAGCACCGGAACGAGCTCGCCGCTGTCGAGCGCCGGCGTCAGGAGCGCCTCGAAGGTGTGGATGAGACCGAGGCCAGCGACGGCGGCGGCGATTTCCAGCGCACTGGATGTCGCGACAAGCGGGCCACCGGGATTGACTCGGACGATCTTGCCGCCCCGCGCGAATTCCCAGGCGGCCAGCCGGCCGCTGGGGAAAAGGTGGCGGATGCAGGCGTGTTTCACCAGCTCGCGCGGATGCTTCGGCGTTCCATGCCGGGCGAGGTAGTCGGGCGATGCGGCGAGTGTGAACTGCTGGCTGCGGGGGCCGATGGGAACGGCGATCATGTCGCGCTCGACGCTCTCCTCGTAGCGGATACCGGCGTCGAAGCCGGCCGCGACCATGTCGATGAACGTATCCTCTGCGGTCACTTCCATGGTGATGCCGGGGTGAGCGGCAAGGAAGCGGTTGACGATCGGCGGCAGGATGGTGGCCGCAACCCCCGTGGGTACGTTCAGGCGCAGGGTACCAACCGGGCTGTCGCGGAGATCGTTGATGGCGTCGAGCGCACCGGCGATCTCGGTCAGCGTTGGGCCGAGACGCTCAAGCAGCCGCGTACCGGCCTCGGTCGGGGTGACGCTCCGCGTCGTGCGGTTGAACAGACGCACGCTGAGGCGCCTCTCAAGACGGCGGATGGCCTCGCTCAGTGCGGAAGCCGAGACACCCCGCACGCGCGCGGCACCGCGGAAACTGCGCAGGCGGGCGACGGTAACAAAGGCATCGAGGTCGGACAGGTCGGGATCGGGCATTGTGCTGATTTTCGCACGACTTGTATTGACTGAAGCGGATTATTGCACAAAGCGGCACGCCTTATAATCTCTATCGAAACACTGATCGAGGAGACAACGACATGGACACCCGCAAACTCGGCAACACCGGCCCGACGGTTTCGGCAATCGGCCTCGGTGCCATGGGCATGTCCGGCATGTACGGGCCGGCAGACCGTGCCGAGAGCATCGCCACGATCCACGCCGCGCTCGATGCCGGCGTCAATCTCATCGACACCGGCGATTTCTACGGCATGGGCCACAACGAGATGCTGATCGCCGAGGCGCTGAGAGGCGTGGGGCGCGACCGCTATCTCGTCAGCGTGAAATTCGGGGCGTTGCGGGTTCCCGGCGGCGGATTCGGCGACCCGCGCCGTTCCGTCGATGCGCGCCCGGAGGCGGTGAAGAATTTCCTCGCCTATTCGCTGGAGCGGCTCGGCGTCGATCACATCGACATCTATCGTCCGTCGCGGCTCGACCCGAACGTGCCGATCGAGGAGACGGTGGGCGCGATCGCCGACATGGTGAAGGCGGGCTACGTGCGCCACATCGGGCTCTCCGAGGTCGGCTCGGCGACCATCCGCAAAGCAGCGGCGGTGCATCCGATCGCCGACCTGCAGATCGAGT
>Ga0265313_10000519_pt1 | contig 40305 bp, 29 predicted proteins | sample 4123metaG_FD_203122 | JGI IMG/M metagenome (GOLD analysis project Ga0265313, IMG submission 203122) | Rhizosphere microbial communities from Carex aquatilis grown in University of Washington, Seatle, WA, United States - 4-1-23 metaG | ecosystem: Host-associated > Plants > Roots > Rhizosphere >... | reverse complement strand
CCAGCACGGCGCGGGCACGGGAGACTACATTCACCCGGCGAGGCTCGCCCTGTCGGGCACCGCGGTGGGGCCCAGCTTCTATGGCTTGTTGCGGGTGCTCGGCCGCGAACGGGTTGCGAAGCGGATCGGGCGATTTCTCGCTACGGCTTGACCTCTTGTTTGGCGGGCGGTTTGCTTGGCCCTCAGAGCGAGATTCTGCGAATGTAGCACAATGGATAGTGTAGCGGCCTCCGAAGCCGTCGATCCGGGTTCGACTCCCGGCATTCGCACCAATTAATTTTTAGGCTGGATCAGCGCCATTTTTCCAAGCTTTGCAGACCCAAGAATCGGCCCGAAGAATCGAGATTGCGTCTGGACGTGGAGGGGCCCGTGGTTGGAAGCAGACTCGATGCTGCCTCAGCCTTCCGCTCGTCAGACACCCGGGGGTTTGCAGATCAACGCAGCAGACGGTGGCACGGGTCACTGAGCGGATGCCAAGAAATGCATTGCTGCCCATTTTCCGCCGGATCAGAATTGTAGTCACACCCCGTCTCGCAGTCTATGTAACCGTAAGGTCGAATTCTCCATGCAGCCCGATCGCGCGCTAGATCACGAAAGTAGGCGCATGGAGGCGTTGCGACGCTACGAGATTCTGGACACGCCTGCCGAGGCCGAGTTTGACGATTTCACGCGGCTCGCTGCGCAGATTTGCGGCACGCCCATCGCCCTCATTTCGTTGGTGGACGCTGACCGTCAATGGTTCAAGAGCAAGGTCGGGTTGGAGGTGTCAGAGACGCCCCGCAGCGTGGCCTTTTGCTCCAAGGCAATTGAAAAGAAAGGGTTGATGGAAGTGCCAAACGCGCTCGACGACGAACGCTTCCGCACGAATCCGCTGGTTGCCGGTGCGCCGAATATTCGCTTCTACGCGGGTTCGCCGTTGGTCAGTCCCGAAGGAATGGCCGTCGGCACTCTTTGCGTGATTGATTACACTCCCCGCCACCTCACCGCTCAACAGCGCGATGCTCTTGAAGCCTTGGGCCGGCGGGTGGTCAGCCAGTTGGAGCTCCGGATGGCCGCTCGCAGGGAAGCACATTTGAACATCGACCTTTCTCGCAAAGCCAGCTTCCAACAGGCGCTGCTAGACAGCGCCGATGCCGCCGTTATCTCCACCACGGTAGAAGGAGTCATCACTAGCTTCAACCGTGGTGCGGAGGAGATGCTTGGCTACACGGCGGAAGAGGTCGTGGGCAAGGCGGCTCCCGGCCTGTTTCACGACAGCGCCGAGGTTGCCACACGCGCGCAGGAGCTAACCCGTGAATTGGGCCGGAAGATCGAGCCGGCTTTCGAGGTCTTTGTCGCCAACAGGCGACAGGGAAAATCCGAGAACCGGGGGTGGACCTACGTGCGCAAGGACGGTTCCCGGGTCCCGGTTTTGCTATCGGTCGCCGCCATCCATGACGAAAAGGGCGGACTCGCCGGCTACCTGGGGGTCGCGCGAGACGTGTCGAAGATCAATCAGGCCACCGCGGCGCTTGCCGAAAGCAAATCCAAGTTGCGGGAGATGAATGCGCATCTTGACGAGCTTGTGGTCGACCGAACGGAAAAGCTGCGCGACACAGAAGAGCGCTTCCGCCTTATGGTGGAGGGCGTAAAAGACTATGCGATTATCATGCTGGATGCGGATGGGCGAGTAGTCAGCTGGAATGCCGGCGCGCAACGATTCAAGGGCTACTCGGATGAGGAGATCATCGGGAAGCACCTCTCGACATTCTACGTGCCCGAGGACGTCAAACTAGGCAAACCGCAGAAGGCGCTTGAGACCGCCGCAACTATAGGCCGCTTTGAGGATGAGGGCTGGCGAATTCGAAAGGACGGCTCGCGATTCTGGGAAAGCGTCATAATCACAGCCCTGCACGACAAAACTGGCAAGCTGCGCGGCTTTGCAAAGGTTGCACGCGATATCACGGAGCACCGGGAGGCAGAGTCACTTAAGCTGCGAACCCAAAGGCTGGAAAGCATAGGCACATTGGCGGGAGGCATTGCTCACGACCTGAACAACGCGCTGGCTCCGATCCTCATGGGAGTTGAGCTGCTTCGGCTGAGTTACCCGGACGCAGCGGGAACCGTGGACATCATGGAGGCGAGCGCCCGGCATGGAGCGGGCATGGTTAGGCAATTGCTAACATTCGCAAAAGGCATCGAGGGGGAGCAAATCCTTATCAATCCTCGGCACCTGTTCGACCAGATCGGGGCCATTGTCGAGGGCACCTTCCCCAAGAGTATCGTGCTGCGAAAGCGATGCCCAAGTAACCTCCATGCGATACTGGGCGACGCCACCCAGCTCTATCAAGTTTTGCTCAACCTTTGCGTCAATGCCCGCGATGCCATGCCAAATGGCGGCACATTGACCTTGGACGCTGAGAATGCCGAGATTGACGAGACTTATGCGAGCTCCTATCCGGACGCAAAGCTGGGAAGCTATGTCGTGTGGCGCGTCCGGGACACTGGTACCGGCATTCCGCCCGAAGTGCTCGAGCGTATCTTCGAGCCATTCTTCAGCACCAAGGGCCCTGACAAGGGAACCGGCCTGGGGCTCTCGACGGTACTGGGAATCGTCAAGAGCCACGGCGGATTCATCCGAGTCTACTCGGTGAGCGGCCAGGGTTCAACCTTTTCAATCCATCTGCCAGCGGACCCGTCAGCCGCTGCAATCCGGGGGGAGTCGACGACCACGAGTAATCCGTTCGTTGCCCATGGCGAAATGGTCCTCGTTGTGGACGATGAAGCCACCGTGCGGAAGATTTCCCGCTCGGTTCTGACAGCCATGAAGTTCCAGGTGGTCACAGCGTCGGACGGCACCGAAGCATTGATGCAGGTGGCGGAGAAGCGGGCCGACATTCGGGTTGTCATCACCGATCTGCACATGCCTAACATGGATGGGCTGACCTTTGTGCGTGTTCTCAGACACATGATGCCCAGCGTTGGCATCATCGTATCCAGCGGGCGCGTGGACGAGCGAGATCGGCTAGCATTCAAGGAACTCGGTGTCACCACGCTGCTGGAGAAGCCATTCAGCCGGGAGAAGCTCATTGCCGCTTTGCAATTGGTTCTCCAAAGCCCCGTGTCGTTTTCGATCTGATGCGTTGTGTCGGACGTGGTTTCTCGCTTTGAATAATCGCTTTTATGGCAAAAATACTTCTGGTCGACGATAACCCAGGACTTCTTGTGATGCAGAAAGGATTCCTAGAACATGGAGGGCACGTGGTGACCACTGCGACCAATGGGAAGGAGGCTGTGGAGCGAGCTCAGCGAGAATCGTTCGAGCTTCTCATCACGGACTTGGTCATGCCCGAGAAAGAGGGCATCGAAACCATTATTGAGCTGCATCGAAAATTTCCAGCGATGAAGATCATCGCAATGTCGGGCGGCGGCAGGATCGATTCAAAAGATTATCTGGATCTTGCCGGGAAACTTGGGGCATCGAAAACCCTTTCCAAGCCCTTTTCAGGGAAGGAACTGCTGGCCGCCGTGACCAGTTTGACCTCGGTCCAAGCAGGGGGTGGGGAGCCCGCGCGATCGTAATGGAGCTCTTTGCAGCCGGCACGATGTTTCAAGGCGAGGAGGAACGGAAAAGCTCGCGACTGTTTGTCTGCCCAAGCCGTTTGTTGCCACAGCATGCTGAATATATATAGCGCGGCGTACCCTCGACAGGTCCATGGCGCCCGGATCCAATCTCATAGACCCCCCGATTTCCCTTATGGCATCCATCCTTCTGATTGACGACGACAAGAATCTACGCGTCATGACCACCGCGTTGCTGCGAGCGGGCGGCCACGCCGTGGACACTGCGAATGACGGCAAGGCGGGACTAGAGCTCTATAAATCTGGGCAGTACGATCTGGTCATCACAGATATTGTGATGCCCGAGATGAATGGGTTGCAGCTGATCGAACAGCTTTCAAGCACGTCGCCGAGGCCTCGCGTGATCGCATTTTCTGGTGGCTCCCCGCTTAGCCAGTCGAGCTTATTGCCGTTCGCGAAAGAGCTCGGTGTCGAGCGAATCCTCGCCAAGCCGGTGCTGCCCGGCGTGTTGCTGCGGACCGTGGCCGATGTTCTCACTAAACCTGCTCAGGCCACGAAAACGCAGGCTAAGCCGTGAGAAAGGCGGATTGGAATACTCCTCCAGCCAGTGGGATCCACTGCCAACCGCGTTAGCGCACCGAATCGAGAATTGGATCACTCTGACTCGATACCGATGCGACAAATGAAGCGGAACGGGATTTCGGTGGCATGGGAAATGCGCTTGGCGGAAAAGATTCTGGGTTTCGCAGGAGAAAACTGACTCCGCTGCCGAGTCGCCGTTTTGTAATCACGCTCTGAAAACTGAGAACACGCACGATTGCAACAGGTTGCCGACTCGCATTGTTCCGATTTCGACTCCCGAGAGTCGCCCCCTCTAAATTTCCCCTGAAAGGAGGGGAATTTGCGTCCGGACCCAGTTTGCGCCCCAAAACTAAGGTGGAATGGTAAAGGCATGAACTGGCCGCGCCTGACGCACCTCAAATCCGGTCGTTGGCAGGTGGAAACGGGCCATACGAAACGGCAACCGCACCGGTGTCACTCGGAATACGGCAGGATATAGACTTCGATCAGGGCCGATGCACCAGTTGCTGGCGCTGAAGGGTCAACAGCCTGGGCGGTATAGGCCCCCGGACTGAGGGTGCCGAAGAACACGACGTCACCAGACCCCGATTGCAGCGGGAAGGCGCCGACGAGATTGAAGATCCAGTTCATCGCCTGGGTGTCGTATCCCGTAACCGAGCCCCAAGGCTGTGCGGAGGCGGTCACGTTGGCTCCGGAATACAGGCTCATCTCGGGACTTGCCGAAGCCGGATTTACCCCGAACTGCACGAGTCCGGGCCCCACGGCGCGAACCAACACAAGCCTGCTTGCGCTGCCGCCAATCACAAATCCCGTGATTGCGGTTTCAGAAGGCCGGATGGTCACGCGGTTGCTGACATTGATCAGATACGAGTTGGGAGATGCCACCAGGATCGAAAACGATTCGGCGCCGATCGTGTTAGTGCCCACATTGACGCTTCCCTTGGTATCGCCTGAAAACTCCAGCTTGCCGCCGTAATATTGGCGTGCGCTCGGAAAGCTGATGTTGAGCGTCGCCTCATTCGGATTGCCCACCGTCGGAACATAGGTGTACGTGCCTGTTAGCGTTGGGCTATAGGAGACAAAGCCAAGCGCCTCGGTTCTGGCGTAGAGCTGTTTGCAGGTCCCGTCGGGAGCCAGATAGAAAAGCTCCGTATCATGGGCCTCATCCGTAAGGAAGCCCGGATATGTCTGGTAGTCCAGAGTGACAAAGGAATCCCCGAGCTGAGCCGGAGGAAGCGCCCGCGCCACGGGGAAGATCATGCATCCTAAGAACATAACCATGGGTGCGTTTGAGAATTTCATGAAGTGTTGCCCTCTTTTGGTTGGTTGCATTGCCTGACGAATCGCCGTCCCCGAGAGGGAACGGGCATAGACCCAGCTGTTATCGACAACCGGCGCGCCGGTTTCCGCTATTGTGACCAGTCAGAATGCCCGTTTAGTCAATCCGCCGCCGGAGTCTGGAAGCGGCGCTAATCCCATGCAGATCCAAAACTCCTCCCATCGGGGGCGAACCGGACGCCTCCGGAATGCGCACGATCACGACTTGCCTGACAGCGTGACGGTCTAGATCCTGACAATCTGCTCTTCAGTCGGGGGACGGTTGATCTCAGTCGGCGCGCAAACCCGGCCAAAGCGGCTTCCGCCGCTTAGGCCGGGAGGATGTCAATCACGTCAGTTCAAAGTTAGGACATGCTTGGGGCACCATTTTTGGGCGGATTGGCGAGTAGCGGAGCTTTGAGGGCTGTCTACGCAAAGGTTTTTGGGGTTGACGGTGACCTTCAGGTTCTAAGTCCTCGAACGATGTTGCGCCCAAGGGGAACGCTAATGCGGTTGCGAGAATGGCTGGCCGTGATGTTTGCCAGCCCGGAGGTTACGGGAAGGACGCGGCGCCGCGATCTGCTGATAACTATGGCGTTCGCCGCCGCCGTCGGTGGCTGGCTTTTCGCGTACAAGCTCAAGAGCTATTACGGTCTGGCAACCACGTCGGACCTCTTTGAAACCGAGCAACTCGCCACTTCCTGGCTGCACGGCCGGTTCCTGGTGGACAATTGCTTCGGCCACATCCTCGCCATCCACACCTACCTCTTCACGCCGGTCCTGGCCGTGCTCGCGTTGCCGTTTGGAGCGCCAGGGCTTCTGGCCGCGGCAGGCCTGGCGATGGCGGCCGGTCTGGTCGCGACGGTCAAGATCCTGCGGCTCTTCAGCGTCCCGTTTGGGGTGGCATTGGTTTACGCTTTGACGGTCACGACGATGCCACTCGTCGTGCATTTCTACCAGGACGCCGTCTACGGCTTCCACGTTGAGCTGCTGCTCCCCGCAATGGGACTTTGGCTGGCCTATTTTGTCCTTGGACGCAACTGGACGGGCAGCGTTCTGATGTCGCTTGCCGTCCTGAGCGTGAAGGAGGACGCGCCGCTGGTCGCGATGGCCGTGGGCGCCATGGCATTCTGCGAGCACGCGATCCGGTCCGCAAACCCTGGTTCTGGGCGGGAGCGCCAAAGCTGGCGCCGCAGGGTGAACCTGCCCGCCCTCGCGGTCGTGATTATCGGGGCGGCGGCGCTGCCCATTCTGCTCCATGTCATCAGGGCGAATACATCCGTGGCAGGCTACGGGGGCGGCTTCGAGCGCTTGCGCGTCGTAGGCGGCTTCAAGGTCACCAGCGGGAGCACGCTCGTCGCGTTTTTCTTGGGCCATTGGGCTGACTGGCTCAGGTCGCCCGCGGTTTCCACGTGGCTGGGCTTGGCGGTCTCGGCAACACTGGGTCTCGTTGCCTTGAGACCGCACGCACTTGTCGTCGGTCTGCCGCTGTCGGTGATAAGCTGGCTGATGGTGGATGATCTGCTGTGGCCGCCGCGATTTGCGATCTCGCTGACATTCTTTCTCATGGTCGGAATTCTGGCATTCGCGTCTGTATGGCAGATCTTCCGCAGGGCGGCGTTGTCCGGATTCAAGGGAAGGATTGCCGCGGCTGCGGTTGTGGTGCTGGCCGCATTCGGTGTCGTCAGGGGCTTTCAAGCGCAGCTGACCGCGGCGCCGGATGCGAGGGAGGTCTACGCCCTGAACCCGAAGCTGCCGTACAGTCCCGAGGACATGGCCCGTGCCGAAGCCCTTTTCAGCATCTATCGACGCGAGGGCAAGCCGAACGAGCCGGTGGTGGCCGTATCCTACCTGTTTCGCTATGCTGAGGGTCGAGACCTGTATTGGTGGAATCGAATGGAGAACCGGCCCGCTCCGGTTTGGATCCTGTGGGACGACGTCTCCAATCCCGTCGGGGACCGCACCTCGCATTATGACCTATTGGGGCGAAGCGGGAGGTTCTCGCTCCACAAGAAGAGATAGCCCGGTATCTCGCGCCGGCGGACGGCGAGCGCCACGTCGTGGAGCTGCCCATTCTTTCACCGACGGACAGTCAGGTCTTCTGCGGAGTCTTTTCCGAGACGACCTTGATGACCTGGTAGGAACACGGACCCTCGCCGATATTCCTCATGGTCCGCTCGTCATTGGGGGCAACGTAGAACAGTGATCCCACCCCCGCCCGGTGGGCGATTCCGTTCAATGTGGCCTCGACCATACCCGACTTGACCACGAAGAGCTCGTCTCCGGGGTCGCGGTTGCGGGGCGTCGTGCTCTCGCCGGGATTAAGGCTGGTGATGTGGCTCTCCAGCCTGAGAAACGTGACGGTGGGCGAGTCGAGCACCTCGGTGTGGTGGCCGATTCTCGTGAGCGCAGCGGGAAGGTGGTCGCAGTCGACGACTCGGGAGGAGAGCATCTGCGGGGGGGCCCATTCTGCGGCGGGCTGATCGCGGACGGTGTGGACCGAGCCGGTGTAGAAATTCACGACGTAGTAGGTGGCGGGAGTGGAGCCGGTGTTCGTCAGGTTGTGCGCGTCGTTTGACGCAAGGAAGACAAGGGCGCCAGGGCCCGCGCCCTGTTTCCTGCCATTGATCGACACCTCGACCTGTCCGGACTTTATAAGGAGCATCTCCTCCCACGGATGGTGATGAGGGGAGTGAGACGCCATTCCCGGCCTCAGGGTCGTGACGTGGACCTCGAATTTCTCGAGGGTCGGGGTGGGCTCGTCGAAGATCGCGCAGTAGAGCCCGACCGGCGATGGCCGGAATGAGAGCGCGTTCCAATCGACAAACGTCGAGCCGAGCGGGATCGACCTGGCCGGCGGAGAATAGCTGACGGCAACGGATTGGGCTGACACGGGTGGGGAGGACGCTGCTAGCAACATGGAGAAGGCGAGCAGCGGGAGTCGGGGAAAACTTTTCATGGCGGAGCAAAGATCTTCCTGTCTTGGGGCCGGCCGGCCGGCCGGCTTTGCTTAACATCCCCGGATTTGCGGCCGATGGCGAGCCGGTCTTCGCTTCTCGGGGCGGCCGTCAAGCTGTCCCTTTGGCCCCAAGAACGCGATATGCGGAGGTCGGAAGCCCTTCCAGGTGAGCATTGTCCCTAGAAATTTGTCCAAAAAGTGGACTCTTAATCGTTTGTAGAGCGTCGGCACCTTGGTCTTTAGACATCACCGTGCTGATCTCGCGTCAAAGGATCACGGTCGATAGTCACTCGCAGGCTTTGCCGGCTCTCCGCGGATTGCTGCCCCGCAGGTTGGCCCAGTCCGTCTCTGGCCTGGCTTGGAACGGGCAACGGGGATCGGAGAGCCGTGCAAGGACGCGGGCAGACCTTGTGATCCCATCCCGACAGCGGAAGGCGGACGCGTGCAATTGACCCAAATAATCAAGGGCACGTTTTCGGAGCGGTACTGCGCCATGCACGGACTGCCGAAGTGGGAATTCATTGATTCGGTGCTCATGCGTTCACTCTATCCCCATGCGCGGCTGCTTCGGCCTGTGCTCCGACTAAAGCCCGGTTACTTCAAGGCCGACCTCGAATTCATCTCGTGCGTGGGCCGGATCAAACGGATGCGCGACTTCGACATGGAGGCCTTCGCCTACGCCAATGATCCGGACAACCATGGCTTCCTGCGCCGGACGCTCAAACTGCGAGTGTCCGCGGGCCGGCTCAACGGAATCGTGTGGAGCACCCTGCGCGACGGCTCCTGCCAGCCTTTCGTGGCCGAAAAGTGAATCCGGCCGTTGTGTTGCGTGTTTCTGGCCTGGAATGCCTTAGGTACGCAAAGCCGAGCCGGAAGCGGGAGCCTATCAGGGGCGAAAAGGGCCGGATTGGCGCGCTACGTAGATACCGCATTCCGGGGGCATTGCTTGGGCAAAGGGCTAAGTGATTATACTCATCACCATGGGCGATTTGTGGACTCCAATTACCTTTGAAGTACCCGAAAGCGCGTAGATTTTTTTTCAACTAGGTGCAAAAAAAACGTAAAATAGTCATCATCGACGACCACCCGGTATTCCTGACGCTGCTCGGCGACCTCCTAAGGCACAAACTGGACTTTTCGGTAGTGGGATTTGCGCACAGCGGCCAGGAGGGACTGAAGGTCTGCGCGAAGACGAAGCCCGACTTGGTAATGGTCGACATGATGATGCCGGGAATGAGCGGGCTCGAGTTGATCAAGTCGCTGCGGAGGGAGAATCCGAAGGTCCTCCTGCTAGCGATCAGCGGCATCGTGACAAAGGAGCTCATCCACATGGCGTTCATGGCGGGTGCAAACCGCTATTTCTCGAAGGCGCGGTCGATCGAAGAACTCCTCCACACGCTGAAGGCGATGAGCGAGGGACGGACGGAGATGACGCCCGAGGAGGCGGACGCCCTCAGGTGGGCCGTGCGCGAGCGAAGGCTCCGGAGCGAGATTTCGAGCAAGGACCTGGAGCTCCTGCGGCTCTTTTCGGATGAGCTGCCGGTGAAGGAGATTGCCGTGAAGACGGGCCGCACGGCTTCGGGTGTGTACAAGGCGTTCAGGCGAATCAGGCAACGATTGGACACGAAGACCGACCGGGACCTCAGGCTGGCCGCGCAGAGGTTCGGCCTGGAAGGTGCCACGGAGACGCCAAAGTGACGAATGACTGCGAGGCACGGGGCTCGATTGCATCCGGACCACCCCCGCTGGTGTATCTTGCCCGGAGGCTTGCCGACCGGACGGTCACCGCAACGCGCCTGGCGGGTTTGGAAGGGGACGGCCAGCCGTTTCAGGCGATCAACCGGCAGGTCCAGCTCACAGGGCACACCTTGATTCGACACTGGGCATTCGGCGGCAGCGACGATCACGACCAGGACGGTCCCGTCTTCGTGCCCGACCTTCGGACAACCGGCTCGGTCCAGGCGTTCCGTGTGAGCGTCCAGCACCACGAAAGCGAGGCTGCATCGGCGATCATCGTCATCCAGGGCGAGAGCCAGGCGCCGCCGCGCACCGGAGCTCCGGTGGCGGCGTGCACCATGTGCCAGGTCCAGGACGCCATGAAGGGCCTCTGGTCGCTGGCTGGGTGCTGCCGCTACCTCTACGAGGTGAACGCCAAGGATGAGCTGCGGGTCCACCTCATGGAGGGTCCATTCCAGAAGATCTTCGGCGTGGGGCGAGATGAGATGAGGGCCCCCACATTCGCCCTTTTCCTGCGCAACATCCTTCCCGAGGACCGGCCGTTTCCCGAGGCGGTGGGCGAGATTCTTGCCGCGAACGGATCGTGGTCCGGCGCCTATCGCGTGCGCGGCGAGGACGGCTATGTGCGGCACATGCGTCACTTCGCGGTGCGTCACGAGTACCAAGGAAGCGTCTTTGTCTCCGGTCTCATCCTCGACGAATCGGCCTCGGCTGCCGCACGGGAGGAATCATCCGTGTTCCGGCTGTCCGTCGAGAATTCCCGGGAGGGCTTTGCGATTACCGATTCAAAGGGCCGCTACACCTACTTGAACCAGGAGCACGCGCGGCTGTTCGGCTACCCGGACGCAGGGGAGCTTCTGGGGCACGAGTGGAAGATGCTCTACCGACCGCCGGAAGTTGAAATCATCCAGCAGAAAATATCCCAGGAGGTCGAGAAGGCCGGGTTCTGGCACGGCCAGGTGCTGGCCCTGAGGAAGGACGGGACGACGTTCAAGCAGGACCTGACCCTATCGCTCATGGCGAGCCGGGGTCTCGTGTGCGTCTGCAGGGACCGGACCGAGGAGCTCCAGATTAACGCCCGCCTCGAGGAGAGCGAGACCATGCTCCGGACGCTCTTCGACGCGCTTCCCATGGGGATCCTGATACGCGACGAGCACGGCGTGCGGCAGTTCGCCAACGGGTTCATCCTGCGAGGGGACGGCTCCGGAGCGGCCGAACTGCCCAGCTCGGATTGGGCGCTTGGCGGCAAGGAATGGGAGCGCCGCCAGGTCGAGACCGACCGCCAGGTGCTCTCGACCGGGAAGTCCTGCGAGTATGTCATCGAGTCCGAGGTCGCCAAGCAGAAGCGGTGGTTCCACTGCATCGTCTTCCTTGTTCCCGCGTCGTCGGGTGGAGGAAGGCGGATCGGCAGCCTGGTTATGGACATCACCCGCCAGAAACGCCTGGAGCAGGAGGCCACCAACCTCTCCGAGCGGCGCCGCGAATTCCTGGAGATGCAACGGGAGTTCATCTCCATGGTCTCGCATGAGTTTCGCACGCCATTGACGACGATCCAGGGCGCCCAGTACCTCCTCGAGAAGCTCTTCAAGCAGTCGTCGGGACTGAGCAGGACGGTCACCGAGAACGCCGAGAAATGGCTTGGCCTCCAGGCCTCGGCGCTCGCGACCCTGAGGAAACTGGTGGACCAGGTCCTTATGCTCAACCGGATCGCGCACATGACTGGCGAGGCGTCGCTCGAGAGGCTTTCGCCCGCCGACGTGCTTGCTGAAACGGTTGCGCGCTTCAATGATTCCATGGACACCGCGCGCGTCGTGCTACGGACGGACCTGCCTACTGGGTTCAAGGCGTCCATGGACCCGGGCCTCGTGAAGGCGGCCGCCGAGAACCTGATCTCGAACGGCCTCAAATACTCGGCTCTGGGATCGGCGGTGCAGGTGCGCGTGTACGCCGAGCCGAACGGATGGGCGGTCGATGTGGTCGACGAAGGCCGGGGGATTCCCCAGGCGGACCAGGCGAAGCTCTTTCGGCCGTTCTTCCGCGCCGGAAACGTCGGGACGGTTCCCGGCACCGGACTCGGGCTTGCGATCGTCCGGCGGGCGGTGGACTTCCACGGGGGGCGCATCCGTTTCGAGAGCGAGGAGGACGAGGGCACGAAATTCGAACTCCACTTCCCGAACGTCGCCCGCCCGCCCGCGGACGAGACGGTGCTCGGGCGCGTGCCCCCCATAGGAGAGGAGCAAAGTCATGAGTGACCCGGCCATTCGTGTGCTGCTTGTCGAGGACGAGCCCGACGTGCGCTCGGTGGCGGACGGCATCCTGACCTCATTTGGCCACGTCGTGACCGCCGTGGCCAACGGCGCAGAGGCCCTGGCCGCCCTGGATTCCGCACAGCCGGACGTCATCGTAAGCGACATCCGCATGCCGGTGATCGACGGGTTCCAGCTGCTGCAGAGGATCCGGTCCGATCCGATGTGGCACGAGATCCCGTTCATCATCGTTTCCGCGAAGGCCGAGAGCGCGGACCTTCGCATGGGCATGTCGCTCGGCGCCGACGACTATGTCACCAAGCCCTACCGTCCCCAGGACATCCGAAAGGCCATCGAGATACGGGTGCTGCGGGCCAAGCAGGTTTCGGAGACGATAGCCCGTAACCAGCGGCTCCTGACGCACATCCTGCCGCACGAGCTGCGCACGCCGCTCATGGGCGTGATCGGCTACGCGGACCTGATGGTGGACACGGCTTCGGAGGGCAAGACCCTCTCGGTGGCCGAGCTCTCCGAATACGGCCGCATGCTGCAGGTCTCCGGGGCGCGGATCTTCCGGATCGTCGAGAATCTTCTCTTCTGGGCGAGATTGGAGGCTCCCCGCGAGACCCCCGGGACCCCCGAGAAGCCGACGCGCGTTCAGGAGGAGGTGACACCGGAGGGCCTTATGCAACTCGCGGAATCGATAGCGAGGCAGTATGGGCGGCCCAACGACGCGGTCGTGGACTGCCCGACGGTAGCGAAGATCCAGGTCGTGACGACGGGTTTTGCCTTTGTCATGAGGCACATCGTGGAGAACGCCTTCAAGTGCTCTCTGCCGGGCACCCAAGTGCGCATCGCCGCCCGCACGAACTTCAAGATGCTCATGCTGAGCGTTGCGGATTCCGGGCGGGGCATGAGCACGGAGCAGATCGCGCGCGTTCTGAGGTTCCGTCACCTTGACGGGCATGGAATCGGAGGGCAGGGGATGGGAATGGGCCTCATGCTCGCGGCCACGTTCGCGCGAACATCCGGCGGGCTCCTGAGCCTGGAGCCCGGACCGGACGGAAAGGGTCTTGTGGTCGACATGAGCCTTCCGCTCGTGGCCGATCTGGTGCCGGCCTAGGGCACGCGGGTCTCCTCCCGCGGGGGCAAGGCAGGTGCCGCAATCCGGTGCAGCAGGTTCGCAATACCGGACACACGACATGCTAAGGCATCTAACCGCGCTCCTGGACCGCCTGAACTCCACCTACCGGGACCGCTCGCTCTTTGATCGGCTCAAGGCGCGGCTCCTGGCGACCATCGCCCTTGTGGTGCTGGTGTACATGCCGCTCAATATCGCAAAGAACGCATGGCTTCAGCCGACCGTCCCGGTGGCCAGGACCGTTCTCAATCTCATCGTCTGGACCGCCGGCCTCGCCTGCCTTCGGGCCGTGATGAAGGGCCGACTGGAGCGGGCGGGCAACGGGCTCGCCCTTGCCATGGCGATTGCCGTTCACGGGATGGTGCTGCTCGTCGGCGCAACCGCCACGCCCGTTCAGCCCCTGAGCATCGGCATCCAGACCTTCGCCTTCGACCTGGTGATCCTCCTGGTCGCCATCGTGTTTGCGTCGCGACTTGTGGCGACCGTCGTCCTTGCGATCATGGTTGCGGGCCAGGTCGGCTTTTACTTCTTCCTGCTTCACTCCCCGAACCTGGACGCCGCGGGAAGGATCTCGGCGGACACACTTCTCAGGGAAGGAATGCTCGCGAAGGGTCTCATCTTCGTTCTGGGGATCACGCTGGTGCGGATGATCGACGCGGCGCACAGGCATGGCGAGGAGACGCTGCGCCGGTCGATCACCGTCAATGAGAACCTGGAGCGACTCGAGCGCGAGACCCGGATCCTGTCGGAGCGGCGCCGCGAGTTCCTGGAGGCGCAGCGCGAGTTCATCTCAATGGTGTCGCACGAGTTCCGGACGCCGCTCACGACGGTCCAGGGCGCCCAGTACCTCCTCGACGGGCTGCTGGTGAAGTCCGGGATCCTGAGCGGGTCGGTCGCAGAGAAGACCGGGCGATGGCTCGGCCTGCAGAGCTCGGGGCTGGCGACCCTCAGCAAGCTCGTGGACCAGGTGCTCATGCTCAACCGAACCGAGCACATTACGGGCAAGGCGTCGTTTGAGCTCCAGTCGCCGGGCTCCGTGATCGCGGAGACGGTCGGGCGCTTCAATGACTCCATGGAAACCGCCCGGGTGGTATTGAGGGACGATCTACCGTCCGGATTCACCTCGTCCATGGACCCGGGCCTCGTGAAGGCGGCGACCGAGAACCTGATCGCTAACGGGCTCAAGTACTCCCAACCGGAGAAGCTCGTTCGCGTCCGGGTCTTCGGGGAGCCGCAGGGTTGGGCGCTCGAGGTGGTCGACCAGGGCAGAGGCATTCCGGCAAAGGATCAGGCAAGCGTCTTTGAGCCGTTCTTTCGCGCGGGAAACGTCGGCAACGTATCCGGGACGGGACTGGGACTTTCGATCGTGAGGCGCGTCGTCGATTTTCACAGGGGGAGGATCGAGTTTGAGAGCAGGGAGAACACGGGCACGAGGTTCGTGATCCATTTCCCAAACGCGTCATTGCCGCTTCCCGAGGCAGCCGCGCAGGGAAAGGGGGCACTTGTCCGGTCGGGTTGACCCGGAGGTCGCGTCCCCTCCGACATGCCTAGCCCGGCAGGCGACCATGCCGGCTCCGTCACTTGCGGGGCTCGGGGAAGCGCTCGACGCTGAGGATCCTGCCGAGGAACACGGATCCGCATGTGGACCCGCCGATCAGGTTCCTGCCGATCGTGATCTGGTCGGCCGTGCTCGGGTGGCACGCAAAATTCCCCTCGAGCGCCGTTCGCCCGTCGATGACGACCTTGACCGCGTTGGTCGCGTGGCTCGCCGAGTCCGCAGGGTACAGTGCCTGGAAGCTGATTGCGATCCGATGGGTGCGCGCGAAGTCTGTCTCGACCTGCGGCCCCTTGAGCCCGCCGACGCCCCAGTGGTCAAATCCGAACGAGACGTGGGTCGCATCGATGTAGCGCACGTAGACAAAGTCGCCTGCGCCGGACCGCCCCGTGACCACAAGCGGCTCCTGCGTGCCCGGCACCCAGGAAGGGAATACGACGCTCATCTCGACGGCGCCGAAGCCGCTGCGGACGAGCCTCGGGATGACGTCGGAGCCCACCTGGCGGACCCCTGTGACGATGCCCGTGAACTGTCGGCTTGCCGCGGTGGAGCCGTAGGCGTTCAGGCCCACCACCGCGGAGCCGGGCGCGCCAGGGAAGAAGTCCTGGTCGACGTTGAGCACGGTGCGCCCGTCAAAGATCACGACGAGACGGTTCGGGCCCGCGGCCGCCCTGTCGGGTCCGGGCGACGCGCTGGCCAGCGAGCCCATCCATGCAATCACGACGTGAGGAACGTAGGGGTCGAAGGCGATGGACTCGCTCTGGGGGCCGCCTGCCCCGTAGTGGTCAAGCGCGAACCTGACCCTGTTGGCCCCGTCGTAGACGCAATACAGGAGATCGCTCTTCATGCCGCGGCCCGTGACGAGCAGCGGGTCGGCCCCGGTGGGCATGGAGGCCGGCAGGTAGAGGGACAGCTCAATGGGAAGGGGCTTGTCGAGGCGGCCAACGACGCTGTCGGGCCTTGGGAGCGGCAGGCGGCTCACGGCCTCGATCTGGCCGGAGAATGCAGCGGCCATCCCGCCGGCAAACCATCTCTGGCGGCCAATCGACATGTTCGCCGGTGAGGAGTCGTAGCACTCGAGGGCCGTGCGCAGGACATCGGCTCCGTTGACCGTGACCCGCACGTCCATCCGTGCCGCGTCATACTCCTCGCGGGTCCAGTCCGAGAACGCCGGGTGCCCGAACGGCGGCAGGAGCGATCCGCAGCGGGCCTCCACCACCAGCCTTCGGTCGGGCGGGATCTCAAACTCCCGGCCGGCAAAGATGCCGGTCCCGGCATGGTAGAGGCTCAGGCGCGCGCGGCCGGCGGGCAGGTATTCTATCAACAGCCAGTCGCGCTGGTCGGGCTGGCGGCCTGTCTCGAAGAGCGGTTCCGGCACCCGCGGCGGATGCTCGGGGGCCCTTAGCTCCATGCGGAGCCCGCCGAACTGGGCGCCCCCGGCCCTCTGCACGGCATAGGCGGGCCAGTTGGCAACGCGCGCGACTCCCAGGAGGGCGTCCTTCCTGGGGAGCCACTTTGCATACGCCGCCAGGTTGAAGAACACGGAGACCGCCGCCGCCAGGACGATGGCAGCCGCCGCGAGCCGCCCCTTCCCGGCCAGGGCGCGCCGATGCGCGAGGAGAAGGGCCCCGACGGCCGCAAGGGCAAGCCAGGCCTGGGCGAAGTCGCACGAGTAGCGGAACGCGGAGGCGAAAAAGCTCGCGAGAACGGCGAGATTCGCGACCGAGGCGCCGGCCACCGCGAGGGAGAATGCAGTGAGGCGCGACCGCTCCTCGCCCGGCCCGGACCTGGGCTGAAGAAACGCGGCGGCCGCGAGCCAGCACCACGGAAGATAGCGCAGGATTCCGTAGGGCTGGATTCCCTGCTGTGAGAAGAACGGGAAGTAGGACTGCCACAGCCCGAAGTTGAACAGGTAGAGGGACAGGTTCTGCAGCAGGTGCCCCGCGGAGATGAAACGGGTGGCGTTCAGCCGCTCACCGGCGAGCGCATAGTGCATGCCGAATTCCGCGGGGGAGCCGAAGCGGGCCCAGTTGAAGGCGAGGAGCCCCAGGCCGCAGGCCGCCGCGGGCAGGAACGCGGCTAGCGAGCCCTTCAGGAGCGCCCGCAGCCTGCCGTCGCGGGGCGCGCCCCTGCCAAAGGCGTAGGCGCCCATCGGGACAAGGAGCGCAACGGAGCTCAGCAGGTAATTGGGGCGGGCGCCCAACGAGAGACCGAACAGGAGCCCGGCGGCGCCCATCCAGGCGAGCGCTTTGGAGGGCGAGTGGATGGAGCGATAGATTGCCGCAAGCATGAGCGCCTGCAGGAAGAGGGCGCAGGAGATGGGGACCTGGTAGAATTGCGGTCCCTCGACGAGGAGTATGGCGGGCGTCGCGAGCGCCAGACAGGCCCAGGACGCGATGAGGACGGCGGTTGGAGCCTGCGGGAAATACCTTCGGCGCGCCGCGAGAACGAGCGCCATGAAGGTCCAGATTGCGCCCAGGCAGAACAGGGCGACGGCCAGCGCCTCCGAGACGTACCATCCGGTCAAGGCCGCCGCGGGCCAGAAGAGGATGACCACAGGGGTGACCCCGAAGTAGAGGTAGTAGTGGCCCTTGAAGAGCGACATGTCGTGCACCCTGTGGGATGCGTTCGCCACGGGGTCGTAGGGGTCGGCCAGCGCCAGAAGGGCCGGCTTTGGGGTTATGGCCGCATAAAGGTGCCCCGATCGGAACCCGGCTGTCTCAAGGTTGTAGTAGCCCTCGGGCTCCCTGGTGGCCAGGATCCACCGGTCCGCAGGCTGGAGCGCTGACCAGACATAGAGCCACCCGACAAGGATCCCCAAAAGGACCCCTGCAGCCGTCTCCATCCGCCTGACACGGGACTTGAGCGCTGGGCATCCGTCCTCAGGGAGGGCACTCGCTGGCATCGATGCGGAGTTTCGCTGGCGAGCGCGCCCTTACAAGCCCGCGTTTGGGTGCGAGCGCGTCGGCTCCGCGCGGCTGCGGGCTTTCACATTTGGCTCGTTCGCCCCCGGCATTGTCTCCAGATACTTGCCCACCATGCTCCCCTTGAGATTCCTGGGCGCCTGCCTGATGGTCCTGCCTTGCGTCGTTGCGGCGCGGGCCCAGGGCGCCCTTGGCGCGGATGAGGAGGCGAAGATAGCCGAGCTCGTGAAGGCGAGCGGGATCCCAAGCGCCTCCATTGCCGTCGTGGAGCACGGCGAACTCGTGTATGCGAGGGCGTTTGGAAAGGCCGCCCTGGCACCGGACCGGGCGGCGGACGCCTCGACGCGCTACTTCGTCGGGTCGATAAGCAAACAGTTCACGGCGGCCGCCGTGTTGCTCGCGGCCGAGGACGGGAAGCTTTCCCTGGACGACCGCGTCTCAAGGTTCTATCCCGAACTCACCCGGGCGGGCGACATCACGCTCAGGGAACTCCTGGGCCACACGTCGGGGTACGAGGACTTCGCTCCGCAGGACTACCTCATCCCCGAATGGACCCGGCCGACGACGCCGGACGCGGTCATCAGTGCCTGGGCGGGCAAGCCCCTCGATTTCGAGCCGGGCACCCGTTGGGAGTACAGCAACACGAACTACGTCCTTGCGGCGCGGATATTCGAGAAGGCGACGGGCGAGGGCCTCTTCGCTTTCCTGAAGCGCAGGATCTTCGGGCCGCTCGGAATGACGAGCGCGACCGACGGCTATCTCGAGAGGCGGCCAGAGGACGCGGCGCCCTACACGCGCTTCGCGCTCGGGCCCCCGCGCCCGACCGCCCCTGAGGCGCCCAACTGGTACTACGGCGCGGCGCAACTGGCGATGACCCCCTCGGATCTCGCCCGCTGGGACATCGCGATGCTTCATCACAAGATCCTGAGCGAGAAATCCTACCGGGACTTCACCGAGGAGGTGCGCCTCAAGAACGGCGACCTCACCCACTATGCGCTCGGACTCGGCGTGGGCGACATGGACGGGATACCGCGGGTCTCGCACACCGGGGAGGTCACGGGATTCCTGACGTCCAATGCAATCTACCCGACGCGGAACGCGGCCGTCGTGGTCTGCACGAACCAGGACAGCGTCTTCGTCTTTGAAACGATCGCCCACCAGGTCGCCAAGTGGCTCCTCGAGCCGGAGAGCCGCGTCGCCGACAAGCCGCCGCCGGCCGAGCTGAGCCAGGTCGAGTCGATTGTGGAAGGCCTCCAGCGTGGCAGGATCGACCGCTCCCTCTTCACGCCCAACGCCAACGCGTACTTCAGCGCAACCGCCATCGAGGACATCCGGGCGTCGCTCAAACCCATGGGGGCGGTGAAGCAGGTCGAGCGCACGCGGACCTCCGAGCGCGGGGGGATGAAATTCCGCGAGTACTCGGTGCAGCTTAAGAAGGGGACCTTGAAGGTGACGGTGTATGTGACGCCCCAGGGCCTCCTCGAACAGTTCTTGATCGCGCAGGATATTTAGGGCAGTAACGGCGTCCGGTTCCTAGGGAGTCTTCTGGGGCAATTTCACAAAAAAGGGGCATTCATGTGTGCGCATGTAGAAATTAACATGGCTGAGCGATCAAAGGGGAGGGGCAGTCTATGAGCGGGGTCCGCGTGCTCGTCGGCACGCGAAAGGGCGCGTTCATCCTCACGTCGGACGGCGCGCGCAAGATATGGAAGGTCGACGGCCCCCATTTCGGGGGCTGGGAGATCTATCACCTGAAGGGTTCGCCGGCGGATCCGAACCGCCTCTATGCGTCGCAGTGCAGCGGCTGGTTTGGGCAGCTGATCCAGCGCTCAAGCGACGGAGGCAGGACCTGGGAGCCGGCGGGCAACGACTTCAAGTACGACGGGATACCGGGCACCCACCAGTGGTATGACGGCACGGCGCATCCCTGGGAATTCAAGCGGGTCTGGCACCTCGAGCCCTCGCACACCGATCCGGACACGCTCTACGCCGGCGCCGAGGACGCGGCCCTGTTCCGCTCGACGGACGCCGGCCGCACCTGGCAGGAGCTTTCTGGACTGCGCGGCCACGGCTCTGGACCGCGCTGGCAGCCCGGCGCCGGGGGCATGTGCCTTCACACGATCCTCTTGGACCCGGTAAATCCCCAGCGGATCTTCATCGCGATCTCGGCCGCGGGGGCGTTTAGGACCGACGACGGGGGCGCGACCTGGAAGGCGATCAACCGAGGGCTCAGGTCGGAGCACATTCCGGACCCCGCGGCCGAGGTCGGCCACTGCGTCCACCGGATAGCGATGCACAAGTCGAGGCCGAGCGTGCTCTTCATGCAGAAGCACTGGGATATCATGCGCAGCGACGACGCGGGCGAATCCTGGCGGGAGGTGAGCGGGAACCTGCCGAGCGATTTTGGGTTTCCGATCGAGGTCCACGCCCACGAGCCCGAGACGATCTATGTCGTCCCGATAAAGAGCGACTCCGAGCACTATCCCCCTGACGGCAGGCTGCGCGTCTACCGAAGCCGGCAGGGCGGTAACGAATGGGAGGCGCTAATGAAGGGCCTTCCCCAGCGGGACTGCTTCGTCAACGTGCTGCGGGACGCGATGGCCGTCGACTCGCTGGACTCATGCGGGGTCTATTTCGGGACGACGGGCGGGCAGGTCTACGCGTCGGCCGATTCAGGGGACAGCTGGGCGCCCATCGTGCGAGACCTGCCGGCCGTCCTGTCGGTCGAAGTGCAGACACTCCCGTGATCCGCGTCATGCTTCCTCAGCACCTGCGCAACCTTGCCGGATTGAGCGGCGCGGTGCAGGTCGAGATCAAGGGCCCGGCGACGCAGCGCGCGGTCATTGACGCAATCGAGGCCTCGTACCCGGTGCTCACGGGAACGATCCGCGACCGCGCGACCCAGAAGAGGCGGGCTCTCGTCAGGTTTTTCGCCTGCGGGGAGGACGTGTCCAATGAATCGCCGGACGCCCCGCTTCCGGAAGCCATCAGGGCTGGGAAGGAGCCCTTCCTCATCATCGGGGCCATCGCGGGCGGCTGATGGGAAGCCGGGGCGGTATCGAGGAACTTTTCGATTGCGGAGTCTGCTACCTTACCGGATGCACCAACGGTAGGGGTTTATTTCCGAACCTACGGTAGATCGAAAAGTGTGCCGAATCGGTGGTGATCACCTTGGCCTGAGGATAGATCTCGGACAGTCGAACGACAGCAGCATCGCAAAAGTCCATCTGCGGGTACTTAGCCAAAAACGCGCGCAGATGGGGCATGTGTTCGGGCAATAGATCCACCACTCTTAGGGCCCCGACATCCACGAGACCACAAAGCCTGTCGACAGCTGCGCGCGAGCGACTCAGTTGCCACGCTGCCTCCGCAATCACGGCCTCGCAGGTTATCAGAGGTGGGGTGAGAGGCTCAAGGACGCTTGCGCTCCATTCATGCCACTGGTCTCGCGAGTTAATCCAGGCGACCAGCGGGCCGGTGTCCGAAATATGCTCAGTCAACGAAACCTTCCCTCTCCGAAAGGTTGCGGGGACCCGCGTAGACGCCCTTGGCACTTGCAGCGAGCTCGCCAAAGGTGCGGGTCGGCTTTGCCGTCAAGAGGAACCGCTCACCCGATTTTCCGTCAACGATCTCTACAGCGTGGCCCTTGCGGGCGGCCGCCTTAGCCTTTGGAAATTCGCGCATCAACGAACGGGTGGAAAACTTCATGTTTGACACCCTGTCAGACACCTCAGCTACGTCAATGCTACGGGGGTGATCCGTTGATTCAACCTATGTGAATAGGCGCAAGCTCGCTGACGTCACGCGTGCTTCTCCGGGATTCGCTTCGCCACGATCTCCTCGGTGGCGAAATCCCCCACCTTGCGCGTGAACTTGATCTCGTTGTCGCCGGTCATCTTGCCGGTGTACTCGATCACGAGGTCATTGCCCTGGAAATCCAGCTTCTCGACGAAGAAGATTCCGTCCTTGGTGACCTTCCCCTGTTCGATCGCAACCGAACTCTTGTCGCCGCCGCTTCGCTCGCCCTCCGCCGTGCCGGTCAGCTTCTCGCCGTCGACCTTGAAGGTGAAGACGTACTTCTGGACGCCGATCTGGGAGTCGAACTCGGACTGCCATTTTCCGGTGATGTCGGCTGCGCGGGCGAGCCCGGCGAGACAGAATGCGGTGCAGATTGCCAGGAGTAAGCGGATCGGGGTTTTCATGGGGGTTTGAGGCATTCTGAAGCGCGGGGTTCAGGGGTCAACGCCGCGTTCCAGGCGGAAAGAGGGAATTGGATGCGGGGCTGGCGCATCGCGGAGCGACGCGCGGGACTATTTGGCTTGAGGTTCGGGCGGCCGAGGGGATGTATCGGGCTATGCCCCGTCCCCAAGTTTCCCGCCGCGCTGCGGCATCCCGTTTACCCCTCGCCGCCGGGTCCCTCCTCGTGGCGCTCGTGTGCTCGGTCCCGGCATTCGCGTCCGGCGATTTCACCCGGGGCGTGGGCGTCTATCCGGGCGATCCCGCGGCGTTCCAGGGTCCTGCGTCGGCTACGGACAACGCCACGTACCGCAACCTGGCGCTTCATCGCCCGGCAACCGCGTCGAGCAACTATGACTACAACCTGACCGCGCAGCTTGTAACCGACGGCATCATAGACCAGCGCACGCCCCGCTGGCTGATCGCGTCCTCGAGCGCCGAGGGCATTCTGCCAAGGTCAGAAAGGGAGCATCTGGTCGATGACTATCTGGGAACGGGGATCAACCTTCCGGCCGCGGGCGGCTGGGTGCAGGTTGAGCAGGCGGGGCGCGAGCAGGTGCCCGACGTCGACCGCATCGAGGTGATCGCGATTCCCCGCACCGAGGACAAGAATCCGCAGCGCTGGAGCTGCGTGGTCACAGCCTCCGACGACGGCACGACATGGCGGGAGCTTGGGAAGGCTAGCGCGGAGGAGAGCCTGGCCTCCAAGACCTTCTGGAACCCGACGATCCTCAAGCCGGCGTTTGACGTTCCCATGAACGGGAAGGCCCGCTTCTACCGCGTGCAGGTGGATGCGCCGTCGGTGACCGGCTGGCGGATTGAGAGCATCAACACCTTCGCCAAGAGGAAGCGCGTGGAGCTCGGCGGCCCTTACGACTTCACGAGCGCGTGGAAGAGCGCGGGAAACGGGGCTGAGTGGATCCAGGTGGATTTGGGAGCTGAATGCACCTTCGACCGCGTCGTCCTGCACTGGATCCAGCGGGCCGCCGAGGGTGCGATCACGGTCTCCGACGACGGCGAGAGCTGGCGGACGCTCCTGCAAATTTCCGCGACCGCGGACGACTACCCGCTGCCAAAGCCCGCGAACGCCCGCTACGTGCGGCTCCAGATGGACCGTCCCGCTGCGCCCGACGGCTACCTCCTGAGCGAGCTTCAGGTCTTCGGCAGGGGAGGGCCCGTGCCGCAGGCGCGGACGGCGCCGACACCGCTCTTGGGCGCGCGACAGGACCTCGTGCGCGGCTTGTGGCGCCTCCAGCGCGACTCGCTCGTGGCCCTTGGAGGCGAGGCGCTCTCGCAGCCCGGTGCGGACTGCAGCGGCTGGCTGCCGGCCACCGTTCCGGGTTCCGTTCTCGTGAGCTACCTGAACGCGGGGGCGCTTCCGGACCCGAACTACGGCGACAACCAGCTGCAGATATCGGACTCTTTCTTCTACGCGGATTTCTGGTACCGCGACGAGTTCACCATCGCCGCCCCGGATTCCGGCGGGAAGGTCTGGCTCAATTTCGACGGGATCAACTGGAAGGCCGACGTCTACCTGAACGGCGGGCACGTGGGCCGCATCGAGGGCGCCTTCACAAGGGCGCGCTTTGATGTGACGGACCTTGCGCGAATCGGGGCGGTCAATGCGCTGGCGGTCCTCATCCACAAGCCGGACACGCCCGGAAGCGCCCGCGAGAAGACGGCCGAGGAGACCGGGGCCAACGGCGGCGCGCTCGGCCTCGACAACCCGACCTTCCACGCCACCGCGGGCTGGGACTGGATCCCCAGCATCCGCGGAAGGGACATCGGGATCTGGTCCGACGTGTACGTCACCTCGTCGGGGCCGGTGGTGCTCGAGCACCCGATGGTCTCCGCAAAACTTCCGCTTCCGGACACGAGCAGCGCCGACCTCACGGTCGAAGTGGCCCTTCGGAACACCGATTCGAAGCCGGTGGCAGGCGTGTTGCGAGGCCAGTTCGGAGACGTGCCCTTTGAGAAGCAGGTAGATGTGCCCGCGGGAGCGTCCACCGTGGTGAGGTTCGATACGTCTTCGGTCCCGGCGCTTCACCTGCAGAATCCCAGGATCTGGTGGCCCGTCGGCTATGGAGAGCCGAGCCTCTACGACGTCCGGTTGGAATTTGAGACCGCCTCCGGGGTACGCTCCGACTCGACGTCGTTCAAGACGGGCGTTAGGGAATTCACCTACGCAGAGGACAACGGAGCCCTGAAGCTCTTCATCAACGGCCGGCGGTTCATCGGCCGCGGCGGCAACTGGGGCTTCTCGGAGTCGAACCTCCTTTACCGCGCCCGCGAATACGAGGCCGCCGTGCGCTATCACCGCGAAATGGGCTTCACGATGATCCGCAACTGGGTCGGCCAGGTCGGCGACGACGCCTTCTACGAGGCGTGCGACCGAAACGGCGTCGTCGTCTGGCAGGACTTCTGGCTTGCGAACCCGCTCGACGGCCCGGAGCCCGAGGACAACGCCATGTTCCTGCAGAACGCCGAGGACTACATCGAGCGGATCCGCAACCACCCGTCGGTGGGCCTCTACTGCGGCCGAAACGAGGGCGACCCTCCGCCCGTCCTGAACGAGGGCCTCAAGAGGCTCGTTGCCACGCTCCACCCCGGGATCCGCTACGTCGCGAACTCCGCTTTCGGCGTCGTGAGCGGGGGCGGCCCCTACCATCTGATGCCGATCGACTACTATTTCGGCCAGCGCGCCACGACCAAGCTCCACAGCGAGCTCGGCATGGCGAACATCGTCAGCATGGACAGCCTGCGGCAGATGATGCCCGCCGTGGACCAGTGGCCGCAGGGCCAGGACTGGGGCCTGCACGACTTCACGACCCGCGGCGCCCAGCAGGGCGGGGAGCTTCGCAACACGATTGAAAAATCCTATGGCGGCGCCGCCAACGCGGAAGAGTGGGTGGAGCTGGCACAGTTCACCAACTACGACGGCCACCGGGCGATGATGGAGGCCCAGAGCAAGCACCGCATGGGCGTCCTCATGTGGATGAGCCACCCGTGCTGGCCCTCGTTTGTATGGCAGACGTACGACTACTATTTCGAGCCCACGGCCGGCTACTTCGGGGCGAAGAAGGGCTGCGAGCCCCTTCACGTCCAGTGGAACTCGCTTGAGGGAACGGTCGAGGTCGTGAACTACAGCGCCGGCCACCGGGCGGGCCTCCAGGTCAGCGCGGCTATCTTGAATCTCGACGGATCCGTCCAGTGGGAGAGGACCGCGACGGTCGACAGCGCGGAGGACAGCGTCCAGTCGCCCGTTACGCTCGCCTTCCCCGCGACAGGCCTGTCGCCGATCCACTTTGTGCGGCTGAAGCTCTCAGAGACGGGCAAGATTGTCTCGGAGAACACGTACATGCGCAGCCTGGCGACCTACACCGTCCCGGGATTCTCGCGCGGCCCGTTCCACATCCCCGACTACCCGGCGTTTGATTTTCGCGCGATCCGCTCGCTGCCGAAGGCGACCGTGCTCAGCGTCACCCAAGCCGAGCGCCAGGGCAGCCGTTGGATCCTGCGGACCGAGCTTACGAACATGTCGACGGCCCCGGCTCTGCTGGTGCACCTGAAGGCCGTGCGCGAGAAGAGCGGCGACCGCATCCTGCCGGCCCTGTACGACGACAACTACCTCACGCTGATGCCCAGCGAGAAGCGCAGCATTCGCACCGAGCTTGAGGAGGTGGACACACGGGGGGAGCGTCCCGCAATCGCGGTCGATGGCTTCAATATGGACCGCACGCAGACCCAGCACCGATGAATGAGGCGCCCCCGACCCGGGCGAGACCCGGTTTCAGCAGGGCTGGTGCCCCCAGTCGTTCTCCTTCAGCTCCTTCTCGAACAGGGCCATCTGCTCCTCTGGCGTAAGCTCCTTGGCAGGCGCCGGATTCTCCTTCGAGCCGGCATTCGTCCCCGCAGCCGGCTGTGGTTTGCCGGCGGACTTCTCGCGAACCGCGTTGGGCGGGCTCGGCTTGGATGGCTCTATATCCTTTGTGATTGAAACACCTTAACACCGATGCCGCCGTCTGTCACGCAGGTCCGGATCACCTGCCGGTGGAACCTAGATTTTTTGGAAACAGGGCCCGCTTGGAGCTTGTGCCGTCGATCGCACGGCGCACGCTGGACGCCCTCCGTACATAGAATCCCCTATCATTCCTGTGGCCTCCATCCTGCTCATTGACGACGATGCCGCGCTTCGTACCGTGACGACTGAAATCCTGCGCGAGGCCGGTTACACGGTTGACGAGGCGCCTGACGGCAAGAGCGCCCTCGAGCTCTACGAGGCAGGGCGTCATGACCTGGTGATCACCGACATCGCGATGCCCGACATGGACGGCCTGGAGCTCATCATGACCCTGTCGCACTCCGTTCCTCAGCCGCGCCTGATCGCCATCTCGGGCGACTCGCAGTTCAGCGAGTCTCTATACCTTCCAACGGCGCGCCAACTCGGCGTGCAGGGCACGCTTACGAAGCCGATACGGTCGGAGGCGCTGCTACAGACCGTGGCCAAGGTGCTCTCCTCCCCTGCGCCGCATTGAGGTCGCCGGGCGAGGGCCCATAACCCGGGCTACCCAGGCATATTCTGACGGTGAATGACTGCCGTTAATCAAAGGGTTTTGTCGCCCCGCGGTGTCTTGCCCTCAGCGTCCGTAGTGTTAACCTTGTGCCGCCCGAGGGACGGAATCCCATGCCGAACCTATCCCCGGTTCCAAAGCCCGCAGCGGCGGTGCATGCCGCCGCGCTGTTGGCTGTTGCGGGCGCCCTGATTGCGGCGTCGCCCGCCACGGCCCAGAGTTCGTAGCCGACGCCCTATACGTTCACCACCCTGGCGGGTCGTGCTGCGGGCGCCGTGAGCGTGGACGGCCTGGGGGTCTTGTCACCCTCGGGCGTGGCGGTCGACGGGGAGGGCAACCTTTATGTTTCGTGCACGGGCTACAGCATGATTCGCAAGGTGGCGCCTTCCGGCCTGGTCAGCCCGTTTGCGGGAACCTACAACGTGCTTGGCAACACGGATGGGCCGGGGTCCACGGCCACGTTCAATCAGCCGCTTGGCATCGGAATCGACCGAAGCGGCAACCTCTACGTTGCCGATGCGGGCAACAACACCGTCCGCAAGATCACACCGGCGGGCGTCGTGAGCACGTTTGCCGGCACAGCCGGGGTCGCCGGCGACGCCAACGGCACGGGGACCGCCGCGCAGTTCGACTATCCGGACGGCATCGCGGTGGATTCGGCCGGTAACGTGTACGTGTCGGAGTGGGTGAACTGCATGATCAGGAAGATCACGCCCGCCGGCGTCGTGAGCACCCTGGCGGGCGCCACTGGCGCAAAGGGGAGCGTCGACGGAACGGGGGCCGGCGCCAGGTTTGATCACCCTTCCGGTCTCGCTGTGGACGGAAGCGGCAATGTCTACGTCGCGGATTACATTAACGACACGATCCGTAAGGTGACACCCGAGGGAGTGGTGACCACGTTTGCGGGCTATCCCGGGCGCGCCGCCAGCGCTGATGGGACCGGAAGCGCCGCACGATTCTATACTCCGGCCGGAGTGGCCCTTGACGCGAGCGGCAATCTCTATGTCGCCGATTCGGGCAACAACACAATCCGGATGGTCACGCCAACCGGCGTCGTGACAACGCTGGCAGGAACCCCTGGATACTGGGGCATGCCGGGCGGAACGAACGGGACCGGCGCCGCGGCGGCATTCGCCGCGCCTCTTGGCATTGCCGCCGATGGGAGCGCGACCGTGTACGTCGCGGATACCGGCAATGCCGCGGTCCGTAAGGGCGTTCCCGACCTGGCCCCGCAGATCCAGGCGCAGCCGGCCAGCCAGTTTGCCGCCGCCGGCGGGAGCGCGACATTCTCGGTGACGGCCTCGGGCTCCGGAATGCTCTCCTACCAATGGAGCTTCAAGGGATCGCCGATCGCCGGGGCGACCGGCCCGTCCTACACGGTCGCGAACGCCCAGGCTTCCAGCTCGGGCGCGTACTCGGTTGCGGTCGCCGACGGAAACGGCTCGGTGACGAGCAGCGTAGCGAAACTGTACGTAAGCGCGGGTGCGCCGGGTGCGCGGCTCATCAACATCTCGACCCGGGCCCTTGTCGGGACCGGGGGAAACATCCTCATCCCCGGCTTTGTGGTCGGGGGCAGCGGCACGGAGACGCTCCTCATCCGCGCGGACGGGCCGAGCCTGACCGCGTTTGGCGTGTCAGGCGCCCTGGCGGCTCCGAGTCTCACTCTGGCCGCCCAGTCCTCGGGCGCCACGATCGCCGCAAACACGGGCTGGGGCACCAACGCGAACCCAGCCGAGATTGCCAGCACCGCAACCCAGGTGGGTGCGTTCGCGCTGGCCAGCGGCAGCGCGGACTGCGCCGTGATCGTTACCCTGCAGCCCGGTGCGTACACGGTGCAGGTTTCCGGTGTGGGAAATACGAGCGGTGTCGCGCTGGCCGAGGTTTACGAGGTGTCGTACACGGGGACCGCCCAGCTTGTGAACATCGCAACCCGGGCCCAAGTGGGCACTGGCGGCAACATCGTGATCGCGGGTTTTGTGATTGGCGGCGCGGGCGCTGAGGAGCTCCTCGTGCGGGCCGACGGCCCGAGTCTTTCGGCGTTCGGGGTCTCCGGGGCGCTGGCGCAGCCGAGTCTCACCGTAACCAACACTACGGGGACAACCGTAGGCTCCAACACGGGGTGGGGTGCGGGCTCCGATCCCGTCGAGATTGCAAGCGCCGCGAACTTTGTCGGGGCCTTCACGCTCGCTTCGGGAAGCGCGGACAGCGCCCAGGTTGTCAGCCTGACGCCGGGCGCCTACACAATGCAGGTCTCGGGCGTGGGCGGCTTGACTGGAATAGCCCTTGCCGAGGTCTACGAGATCCCTTGACGCGCGGGGGTGCGGCGCGGAATCGCCGCCGCACTTTTCGGCATTTTATGACTGCGGTCCGGCACGTTTCGGCGCATAATCCGCCTAAAAGCACCCGTCATGAAGAAATCCCTCGGGGCGAAGGCCCTGCTTTACCCAACGCCGGTGTTTGTCGTCGGCACGTACGACAAGGCTGGCAAGCCCAACGCGATGACCGCGGCCTGGGGTGGCATCTGCTGCTCCCAGCCCCCCAGCGTCGCCGTGTCCCTGCGCAAGGCGACCTACACCCACGGATGCATCGTAGCGCGCAAGGCGTTCACGATAAGCATACCCTCGGAGGAGCACGTCAAGGAGGCGGACTATCTTGGGCTGGCAACCGGCAGGACCGCCGACAAATTCAAGGTGGCAAAGCTCACGCCGGTGAGGAGCGAGCTCGTCGACGCGCCCTATGTTAAGGAATTCCCGCTGGTTCTGGAGTGCCGGCTCACGCACACGATAGAGCTCGGACTGCATACGCAATTCGTCGGGGAGATCCTGGATGTGAAGGCCGATGAGGATGTTCTGGCTGGCAAGGGCCTCGTCGACATCAAGAAGATGGGGCCGCTTGTCTTCGCCCCGGACACGCAATCCTACTACGCCATCGGGCGTTTGGTGGGACAGGCGTTTTCTGCGGGCAACGAGCTTCTCTGAAGTTTGCGGGAACCGGGGCCGCGCGCGACCACCCCAGATTGAGTCACGTGTTTCCATCGGAACCATTTGCTCCAATAGGCTTTAGGGCTATTGTTGCATAACATGTTACGGTAGAGTCGAGTCTCTGAGCCTGCTGACGGCTTGAGGGTTTGACTTGACGCGGAATAATGACTGACTGGTCAGTCAGTATTAATCCATGAGCCCGGACAAGAAACAGAGAATCATGAAAGCCGCGGAGCAGCTCTTCCACACACGCCGCTTCCATGAGACGACCCTGGACGAGATTGCCAAGGCGGCCGATGTGGGGAAGGGGACGATCTACCTTTATTTCACCGACAAGGAGGACCTGATCTTCCAGGCCGCGGTCGAGGGATTCGACAAGATGTGCCTGCAGCTCCAGGAAAACGCCGCGCAGGGCGAGGCGTTTCGCGAGAGGCTGCTGCGTACCTGCGAGAACATCAGCATCTTCTTCAGGGCTCGGCGCCCGCTCTTCCGGATCATCCTTTCGGAGGGCGACCGCGACATGGAAAACGGCTCGGGCGGCCTGCAGCGGCGCTGGCGCGAGCGCCGGAAAAACATGAGCGATGCGGTCGCCGCGATCCTCTCGCGGGGAATGGCGGCGGGCGAGATCCGCACGGACGTGCCGACGGGAATCCTCGCCGAATACCTGCTCGGCATGCTGCGGACGCGCTCTTGGGAGCTCGAGGACTGGCCGGAGGCTCAGCGCAGCGTGGCCGGGGTTGTGGACCTTTTCCTGAACGGCGCGGGCAGTCGGGCTCCGGAGAGGAAACCAGCAAAGGAAACATGAGCAACGATGACAGATCCTCATCCCAGGTTCCCGCCCAGGCGGGATCGCAGCCCCGCGAGAACGGCGGCGCGGCGCCCGCCGGCAACGGCGAGCGCCGCCGCAGGAGCATCCTGATCGGGATCGCCGCCGTGGCTGCCATAGGGGCCGGCGTCCTCGCGTACTGGCTCATCTTCATGTGGGGAATCGTCTATACGGACGACGCCCGCTTTGCCGGCCATCTCGTGGACGTCGCCCCGGAGATCAGCGGCCGGCTGATCGACGTCGCCGTGCACGAGGGAGTCTTCGTCCGCAAGGGTTCGGTCATCTTCCGGCTGGATCCGGCGATTCCCCAGGCGGCTCTCGACAGGGCCGAGGCGCTGCTGACCTCCGCGCAGGCCGGCCTGGCGTCGAGCAGCGCGATGAACGAGAAGGCGGTCAACGGCAGCAGGCCCGAGGAGATCAGGGCGGCCGAGGCCACGGCGAGGCGGCTTCAGAGCGACGAGGGGCAGGCGCGCCTGGATCTTGAGAGGGCCAAGGCGCTCTTCAAGGACAACGCCGTCACCCAGGCCGAGTTCGACCGGGCCAGCTCCGCCTACGAATCCGCTCGCCAGGCCTCCGAGAACGCCTCGCAGAACCTGGCCCTTCTTCAGCACGGCACCCGCCGGGAGGACATCTCGGCCTCCAAGGCGGCCGTGGAGCTGGCGAGGAGCCGGGTGAAGGAGGCCGAGGCGGCCGTGGATAACGCCCGCAGCGACCTGGCCCGGTGCACGGTCAAGGCGCCGTTTGATGCCTGGGTCGTGCGCCGCTGGCTTGATCCGGGCGCGATGCCGCTCACGGCCCAACCGGTCGTGAGCCTGTTCGACCCGGCCACGCTGCGCGTGGACGCCAACATCGAGGAGAAGTACCTCCATGAGGTTGCGATCGGCGACCAGGCGGACATCTCGGTGGACGCCTTTCCGTCGCTTCGCTTGCACGGGCGCGTGACCGAGATCCTGCGCGCCGCCAACTCGGAGTTCAGCCTGATTCCCGCCGAGGGCGTCTCCGGAACCTTCATCAAGGTCACGCAGCGCGTGCCCCTGCGGATCGCGGTCATTGCGCCGGCAGACCTCGCGATCGGGCCGGGCCTTTCGGTCGAGGTGCGGATCCATTCCGGCACGGCGACGCGTGGCGAGCCCGCGCATGACTAGCGGCGAGAGCCTGCGGGCCAACCGGTGGGGCGTGCTGGGCATCATCATGCTCGGCACGTTCATGGCCGTGCTCGACTCGAGCATCGTGAACGTGGCACTGCCGCACATGATGAGCACGTTTGGCGTCGACCGGGAGCAGATCGAATGGGTGGCGACGGGCTTCATGCTGACCTCGGCCGTCGTCATGCCCTTCGTCGGCTGGCTGACAAACCGGATAAACTACAAGGCCCTCTACCTGGGGAGCCTTACCCTCTTCACGGTGGCCAGCGCCCTCTGCGCCATGTCGTGGAGCTACGAGTCCCTGATCGCGGCCCGCATCCTGCAGGCCATGGGCGGCGGCGCCATCCAGCCGATCGGCATGTCCATCGTGGCCGAGCTCTTTGAGCCGCGGGAGAGGGGCAGGGCGCTCGGCATCTGGGGCATGGGCATCATGGCGGGGCCCGCAATCGGGCCGACCCTCGGCGGCTACCTGACCGATGCGTACAGCTGGCGGACCATCTTCTCGGTCAACCTGCCGGTCGGTGTCCTGACGCTGCTGGCCGGCATGATCGTCATGCGACCGATACGGGCCCAGGGCGCACGCCAGTCGTTCGACCTGTACGGCTACATCTTCCTATCGATGGCGCTGATCGCCGGGCTCACGGCCCTCTCCAACGGGCAGACCAAGGGCTGGGACTCCGATTACATTCACATCTGCGAGGCGATCACGGTCGTGGGTGCGGTGATGTTCATCGCGGTGGAGCTGGCGGTCGAGCAGCCGATCCTCGACCTGCGCCTTTTCCTCATCCGGAATTACCTGCTGAGTAACCTGCTGGCCATCTTCCGCGCGATAGGCCTCTTCGGCAGCGTCTTCCTGTTCCCGATCTTCCTGCAGAACCTCATGGGCTACACCCCCGTGGAGGCCGGCCTCTGGATGCTTCCGGGCGCAGTCGCGGTCGGCCTGACAATGCCGGTTGCGGGATGGCTCGCGGACCGGTACCCGCCGGCGGCGCTCACATCCGTGGGCTGCGTCCTCGTCGGCAGCTCGCTTCTCCTCTTCGGCCTCCTCGATCCGCTGTCCCAGTGGCCGATGCTGGTGCTGCCGCAGATCACCCGCGGCGCGGGGCTTGCGCTCATGATGGCGCCCCTGATGGCCGCGTCGCTCAACGCCGTCCCGCGTCGCGAGATGCCCATGGCGAGCAGCTTCCTCAACGTGTTCCAGAACGTCGGGGGCTCGCTGGGGATCGCCCTCCTGAACACCTTTGTGACCAACGCCATCCACGTGCATGCCGTGCGCATCGGCGAGACAATCCCCAGGGAGTCCCAGGCGTTCGTGGTCCGCCTCGGCTTCCGGGTCATGCCGATGGTCGCCCGCCACGAGCCGGGCCTCGTTGCGCACTCGGGCTCCAAGGTCATCTTCGCCGCGGCCGACGGGATTTCCCGTCGCGCCCAGGTGCTCGGCTTCGACAACGGGTTCGTCCTGGCAGGGATGATCCTGCTGTCCGCGATTCCGCTTTGCTTCCTCCTTAAGCCCGCGGCACATCACATGCAGGAGGATGAAAAAGACGCCGGCACCGTTGCGGCCGAGTTCCTCGCGGATTAAGTCCATACCCATGAAAATCGAATCAAACACGGTCCTGATCACCGGAGGCGCTACGGGCATCGGTCTGGCGCTGGCCGAGCGCTTCCTGCGCGCGGGCAGCGAGGTCATCGTCTGCGGCCGGCGCGAGGACAAGCTTCGCGAGGCAAAGGCGAGCCATCCGCGTCTCCACACGAGGATATGCGACGTGTCGAACGAGGCCGACCGCCGCTCGCTGCTCGCATGGGCGACGGCCGAGTTCCCCAGGCTCAACGTGCTGGTGAACAATGCGGGTGTCTGGAACCCGCTGCAGATCGCCCAGGCCGGGCCCTTTGAGAGGATCCACCAGGACATTGCCATCAACCTCGAGGCGCCGATCCACCTCTCGCAGCTCTTCATCCAGCACCTGCACGCGCAGGAAGCCCCGGCAATCGTGCTCGTGACCTCGGGGCTCGCCTTTGTTCCGATGGCGAGCGTCCCGATCTACTGCGCCACCAAGGCCGCGCTCCACTCCTTTGTGCTCTCGATGCGCCACCAGCTCGCGACGGGCCCGATCACCGTTGTCGAAATCGCCCCTCCCCACGTTAACACGGACCTTGGCACGCCGGGCTCGAACGCCTCCGGGATGCCGCTGGACGAGTTCGCGGACGCCGCGATGACCGGCCTGGCCCGCGGGGACCTCGAAATAACGTGCGGATTCTCAACGAAGGCGAGCCGGGCCTCCCGGACGGAAATCGACGTCCTCTTCAGGGAGCTTAATTCGCCGAGGCATTAGCGGTTCTGATGGGTGAGCAAGCGTTGCGTCAAGGCCGCCGCCCACGGGCCGACACGGAGGTTACGCATGTCGTATTCCGGGCTTTTTGAGCCCGCACCATTAGAAATCGTAACGCTGGAACGGACGCATATCGCGTGCCGCTTATGCCGGATCGAACTCGTTGACAATGGGGGAGCGGGAAGCACTTTTGGTTCTCCCAAAAATGGTATTGCCCGTATCCACCCCAACCCCTGGGGCAGGCCCCGAATTATCCAAAGACCGACTCGCCGTTAACGACGTTGTCATCCGCCTTGCGGGCAATTCGCAGGACGGCATCCAGACGATCGGGGGCTTCCTCGCACGCCTCGCCGGGCGCTCGGACCAGGAGGTCATGACGTACATGACCATCCCGTCGACGATCTCGGGCGGCCCGTCCATCTTCCAGGTGCGGATGGGCAACGGTGACATCCTCTCCTCCGGTGACCAGGCCGACGTCCTGGTGGCCTTCTACCAGCACAGCTACGAGAGCCACATCAACTCGCTGCGGCCTGGCGGTGTCCTGATCTACGACAGTGACCACGTTGCGCCGGACCAGGAGGACCGCCGTTTCAAGGCCATCGGGATCCCGATCACCGGGGCGACGGTCGAGGCCGTGGGCGGTTCTTCCAAGGACAAGGGCAAGAACCTCTTCGTGCTGGGGCTCCTCGCCCGGATCTTCAGTCTGGACGTCGCCAAGATCTCGGGGCTCATCTCGGAGCGTTTTGGCGGAAAGTCCGAGGACATCGTGCGCAACGCGATGCTCGCCTTCGACGCGGGCTACGCGACGCCTGCGGACAACCTTCGCGACTGCCTCTACCGCTTTGAGGCGCCGGCGCGCCCCAACGGGCGGCCCCAGATCACGACGGACGGCAACCTGGCCCTCACCTACGGGCTCATTGCCGCGGGCGTGCGCCACGGCGCGGGCTACCCGATCACGCCCTGGACGACCGTGATGGAGACGCTCCGCTCAGAATTGTCCAAGTACGGCGGGATCTTCGTCCAGGCTGAGGACGAGCTGGGCGCGATCGGCTATGCGCTCGGGTTCGCGTATTCGGGGCACCTCGCCGTGACCGGAAGCTCCGGGCCGGGGCTCTCGCTCAAGATGGAGGCCCTTGGATGGGCGGTGATGGCGGAGATGCCGCTCATCGTGGTCAATGTGCAGCGGGGCGGCCCGAGCACGGGCCTTCCGACGAATGTCGAGCAGAGCGACCTCATGCAGGCGATCTATGGGAGCCACGGCGACGCACCCCGCGTCGTGCTGGCGCCGAAGGATGTCGAGGAATGCTTCTATGTCGCCCTCGAGGCCGGCAGGATCGCGCGCGAGTACAGCACGCCCGTCATCATCCTCACCGACCAGGCGCTTGCCACCCGGATCGAGGCCTTCGACGAGCCCGACCTTGCGAAGCTCATGGTCGACCCGAAGCCGGACCTGTCTCCCCGCGGGGAGGACTTCGAGCCCTATCCGCTCGACAAGATCACCCGCCACGCGCCGCCCGGCGCCTCGATCGCTACCGGAAAATACCCTTCCGTGAGCGGCCTTGAGCACGACGAACTCGGACATCCCACCGGCAATCCCGCCCTTCACATGAAGATGACGGCCAAGCGCCGCGAGAAGCTCAAGACGCTCGGCGCGTCGCTTCCGGTGCCCGAGGTGTTCGGGGACCCCGACGGGGACGTCCTCGTCGTGGGATGGGGATCGACCTGGGGGCCGATCCGCGAGGCGGTCGGCAAGCTGAGGGAGGGCGGGATGAGGGTGGGTCAGATCCATATTCGCAACCTGCATCCCTTGCCGCCGTCGCTCGAGGGGATCTTCGCCCGCTACAAGAGGGTTCTCGTCATCGAGATGAATGACGAGGGCCTCTACGGGTTCGGTCAGCTGGCGACGCTGCTCAGGGCGCGCTACGCCCTGCCTTCCATCGGCAGCATCACCAAGACGGACGGACTCACGTTCAGGATCTCGGAGATCGTGAACGGTGTGAACCGAAGCCTCGGCCGCAGCGGCTCCAACGGCGACCGCGCCCAAACCCCCAGAATTTGACCACCATGTCATCCACCTCCGCAGCCGTTGCCACGATCCAGCCCCTTCCAAGGGTTCCGCTCACCAAGAAGGTCCTGACGGCCGACCACCCGACCTGGTGCCCGGGGTGCGGCGACTTTGCCGTCCTGGCCTCGTTTTACCGCGTCCTGGAGAAGCTCCAGTACCCCCACCAGAACATCGTCACGATGGCGGGCATCGGCTGCTCGTCGCGCTTCCCGTACTTCGTCAACACGCACGGGGTGCACTACATCCACGGCCGCTCGCTCCCGTTTGCCGCGGGCGTCAGCCTCGGGCGCGACGACCTGCATGTGTTCGTCTTCGGCGGCGACGGCGACGGCTTCTCTATCGGCGGCAACCACCTTGTCCACACGGGCCGCAAGAACGTGAACCTGACCTACGTGATCATGGACAACTTCGTGTACGGGCTCACGAAGAAGCAGACCTCTCCCACGTCCCCCATCGGCTTCAAGTCGAAGACCGACCCGACCGGGTCCATCGACCAGCCGATCAACCCGATGCGAACCCTTGTGAACTGCGGGGCGAGCTTTGTCGCCCGCAGCCACGCAGGCCAGGTGAACCACATGACCGAGATGATGGAGCGCGCCGCGCGCCACGAGGGGTTCTCCGTGGTGGAGATCCTCTCCGAGTGCGTGGAGTTCTACGAGGGCGCGTTTGACGCCGCGGTGCCCCGCAAGGGCGGGCAGTTCAGGACGATCGAGCTCAAGAAGAACGACGGCACGCCCGAGGACGCCCTGCGGCACGATCCGTCCGACGAGGTGGCCGCCTTCAGGCTGGCCTCGGAGCCGTGGCCCGGGGTTTTCGGGGTTTTCTACGAGTCGAACCGTCCGACCAAGAACCGCCTCGAGGCGGGACTGATCAGCAAGGCCCGCGAGAAGACCAAGTCCGCCTCGGACCTCGAGGTGCTCCAGGCGACGTTCCGGCGCATGCGCTAGGCTCCGGCCGCCCGCCACACCTGCGGCTGATGGCCGCTTTAACCCGACTAATTTCGGGATTTCCTCGACGCCTTTTATCGACAACCGGTCCAACCCCCGCCAGCATCACCCCATCATGAAAACCCTGCTTTCCATCGTCTCCGTGCTCGCATTTACAGCCAGTGCCGCAATGGCCGCCGACGCCTCAGCAAACTGGGGGACGCTCTGCGCCTCGTGCCACGGCAAGGACGGCGCGGGCCACACGAAGGCGGGCAAGAAGCTCGAGGTGAAGGACCTGACCTCCGCCGACTACCAGAAGACCTTCACGGATGCCGACGCCTTCAATTCCCTCAAGAACGGCTTCAAGGCGACCGACGGCACCGAGAAGATGAAGTCGTTCGCCGAGAAGCTTTCGGATGACGATATCAAGGCACTCGTGGCGTACGTCCGCGCGATGGCCAAGTGACTGAGCCCGCGCCAGCCCCCGATTCGTCCGATCGCGGTCGGCAGTCCAGCTGGCGCAACTGGTGCAGCGTCGCCGGGGCGATCGTAGCCACCGGCAGCCTCTTTGCGTTCTTCTTCCTGTTCACCCTGGACATTACGGGGAGCGGCAGGACCAATCCGTACCTCGGCATCCTCTCTTACGTCGTCGCCCCCTTCTTCCTGGCGACCGGCCTGGCACTGGTCTTCATCGGCTGGTGGAGGCAGAGGAGGGAGCTGGCGAGGCTCCGCGGCATGGGGCAGCCTTTGCCGCTTGCGATCGATCTCTCCAGGGCGCGCGACCGGCGAATCCTGGGCATCTTTGTCACGGGGAGCTTTGTCTACCTCCTGCTGACCGCGATCGGAAGCTACCAGACCTACATCTACACGGAGTCCGACAGCTTCTGCGGGATGGTCTGCCATTCGGCCATGGGGCCGGAGCTCACCGAATACCGCCGAAACGCCCACGCCAGGGTCGCCTGCGTCGACTGCCACGTGGGCCAGGGGGCCGCGAACTACATCGACGCGAAGATCAACGGGGTCCACCAGCTCTACGCCATCACGTTCAACGCGTTCCCCCGGCCGATCCCGACGCCGATCCACAACCTGCGCCCCGCCCGCGAGACCTGCGAGAAATGCCACTGGCCGGAGCGGCACTCCGGGAACCTTGAGCGCACGCTCCCGCGCTTCCTCTCGGACGAGGCCACCACGCCCTACACGGTTCGGCTGCTCCTGATGGTGGGGGGCAGCGACACGGAGCATGGAAAGCCGAGCGGCATCCACTGGCACACGGGCAGGGATACGAAGGTCGAGTACTTCGCCTCCGATCCCCAGCGCCAGACGATCCCGTGGGTGCGCGTGACCGACAGCGCCGGCGTCGTCACGATCTACCGCAAGCCCGATTTCAAGGGAGAGCCCGATCCCGCCGGCATCCGCCAGATGGACTGCATCGACTGCCACAACCGGCCGGCCCACCGCTACAGCTCGCCCAATGACGCCGTCGACCAGGCGCTCGACCTCAAGCGGATCGACCGGACGCTCCCGTCCATCAAGCGCAACGCGGTCGACCTCCTCACCCAGGCGTACACCACGAAGGCCGAGGGCGAGTCGAAGATCGCGAGCGGCCTGCGCGCGAAGTACCCCGGCAGGCCGATCGACGACTCCGTGGAGGCCGTCGTTGCCGTGTATCGCTCCAATTTCTTCCCCGAGATGAAGGCGGACTGGAGCAAATACCCCGAGAACATAGGCCACATGGACAATCCCGGCTGCTTCCGCTGCCACGACGGCAAGCACGTCTCGAACAACGGCCGACCGATGCCGGCGACGGAGTGCAACAGCTGCCACGTCATCCTGGCGCAGGGCGCCGGCGCCGAGCTGGCGCGGCTGGCGCCGAACGGAGTCGCCTTCAAGCACCCGTCGACTGAAATCGACGGGCTAGGGCTCATCTGCAGCGACTGCCACAACGGCAAGAACCAGGACAACTAGGGAGTGCGCTGGAGAGGGGGCGGATTCGCCGGCGGGGAGACATCCCGCGGCCGGGTGCGCTCAAAAGAGCCCCAGGAGCTGTCCCGGGAAGAGCCCGAACCAGACAATGAGCCCCGCGGCCGCAAACAGGGAGAGCGCCATCGCGGGCGGCACCTTGATCGACGAGGCGTCCGCCGCCGGTTTTGCGACCAGCGCCTGCTTGAGAACGATGAGGTAGTAGTAGAGTGCCACGGCGCTGAGCGCTATCGCCAGCACCGCCAGGGAGCCCGCGGGGGCGGCCACGCCGCCAAGCCGGATCGCGGCCGCGAAGACCGTGAACTTTCCGAAGAACCCGGCGAGCGGGGGAATCCCCGCGAGCGAGAGGATGTAGACCGCGAGGCACGCAGCCAGGAACGGCGAGCGCTTGTGGAGCCCGGCCAGGTCGCTTATGGATTCGCAGCGACCCGCGCGCTCAACGGCGCAGATGACCCCGAACGCCCCTACGGTCGCGAGGCCGTAGGTCGAAGCATAGTAGAAGAGGGGTGCCGGGCCCGCGCGGCCCGCGGCCATCACCCCGAGCAGCATGGCCCCCGAGTGGGCGATCGCCGAGTATGCGAGCAGCCGGCGGATGTTGGTCTGCGCGAGGGCGACAAGGTTTCCGAGAAGGAGGGACGCGGCGACGATGGCGGCGACGGCCGGGAGCCAGCCGGGCCCCGCGTTGAACGACGCGGGGTTGCCTGCAGCCGCGCCGAGGCCCGGCCAAAGGAGCCGTGTGAAGAGGGTGAAGCCGGCGAGTTTGGAGGCGGACGCGACGAGCGCCGCGGACGGGGCCGGGGCGCCCTGGTAGACATCGGGGGCCCACAGGTGGAACGGGGCGGCCGCGGTCTTGAAGCCGAACGCCACCAGGACCATCACGAGGGCCACCATGAGGAGGGGATTGGCTCCCTGCACCGAGATCTGCTTCGCGATCTCGGGAAGTTCGATCGAGCCCGTCACCCCGTAGATGAGGCTGAAGCCAAAGAGGAGGAATGCCGCGGCGATCCCGCCGAAGAGGTAATACTTGAGCGCCGCCTCGGCCGAATCAGGCCTCGTGCGGTCAAATCCCGCGATCACATAGAGCGAGAGGCTCGCGAGTTCGAGCGCGAGGAATACGATGAGGAGCTGCTGCGCGGCCGCCATCAGGGTGAGCCCGGCGGCCGCCAGGAGGATGACGGCGACGTATTCCGCGGGCTGGCGCCGCGCCGTCGCACCGCGCGCGA
>Ga0265313_10000518_pt1 | contig 40354 bp, 39 predicted proteins | sample 4123metaG_FD_203122 | JGI IMG/M metagenome (GOLD analysis project Ga0265313, IMG submission 203122) | Rhizosphere microbial communities from Carex aquatilis grown in University of Washington, Seatle, WA, United States - 4-1-23 metaG | ecosystem: Host-associated > Plants > Roots > Rhizosphere >... | reverse complement strand
AGAATTGCTGGGCCAGGAATGCTTCCAGGAGTGGCTAAGGAGCACTCGCCATGGCCAGGACCTGCAAGCACGGACGACGTCACCTCGAGGTCCAGCCCGGCTCCCTCGGGACGCCCGCATCATGAGCGGATTTACGCCCCTCACAGCGACGCTCGGCGGTCTGCTCATGGGCGCCGCGTCCTCCATTCTCTTTGTCGCCGACGGCCGCATCCTCGGCATCAGCGGAATCATCGGCGAGATCCCCGTGACAACCGGGACCAACCGCTCCTGGCGACTCGTCTTTCTCTCTGGGCTTCTCACCGGCGGGCTCGTCATCCTCGTGCTCGATCGAGCGGCGCTGGCCTTCGCGGCGGAGCAGACGGTGCCGGTCGCCGTTGTCGCCGGGGCGCTCGTCGGTTTCGGCACTCGCCTCGGCAACGGGTGCACGAGCGGTCACGGCCTCTGCGGGCTTGCGCGTCTCTCGCCGCGGTCGATTGTCGCCACGTTGGTGTTCCTGGCGACGGGCGCGCTCACGGTCTTCATCGTGCGGCACGTGCTCCATCTCGGGCGAAGGCCGTTGTGAAGCCTCTGGCGGTCGCCTACGCGTGCGGCGTGCTCTTCGCTGTGGGCCTCGGTGTCTCGGGAATGACGCACCCTTCAAAGGTGCTGGCCTTCCTCGACTTCACGGGGGAGTGGGACCCGAGCCTTGCGCTCGTGATGGGGAGCGGTGTTCTTGTGAACTTCGTCTTCTTCAGGATGGCGCTCCACCAGCGAGCGCCGCTGCTCGCGCCGTCGTTCTCGCTGCCCACGAAGACGGCGATCGACGCATCCCTCGTCGGCGGCGCGGCCATCTTCGGCGTCGGCTGGGGTCTTGGAGGCTTCTGCCCGGGCCCCGCCGTCGTGTCGGTCGCGACGGGGGCGACGCCAGTCGTCGCCTTTGTGATGGCAATGCTGGTCGGGATGGGCGCCTACGACTGGGTGGAGTGGCGTCGGCGCCGGTGAATCGCTCGATGCAGACAGCCTTGCCGCTCCAGGCGAGAGCTCCTCTTCACGCGGTCCGCCGCGACAAGAGGCTCACGAGAAACGTGCCGGCGACGGTCGAGAACACCGAGACGGTCACCGCGATGGCGAGCATGCCGTTCAGGGCTTAGGGCTAGCCGCTTGGCAGCGGCCGCGGGGATGATCGCGAGCGAGCCGATGAGAAGCACCCCGAGGTAGCGGAGACGCGCTCCAATCGGCTTCTGCAGGAGAACCGTGGGAAAGCCGACGGACTCGGTTACGCGGACCACGTCCGGTGGCTGAGACGGTCTTGCCAGCCCCGTTCGCACCGATGCCCGCGAGCGACGAGCTCCGTGCGAGGATGAACGAAACGCGGTTGAGCACGAGAGCATCTCCGAAGCGAACCGAGAGCTCTTCGTCGAGGGCATGGCCGGTCGGCCGCGACGCAAGTCCTCCTCTTGTGAGAGGTCACAGCGCGGCCACCCTGCACAACCTCAATGATCCGGCAGCCCGTCTACCAGTACAGCGACACCTCCGAGGGAACATACTCGTAGGGGTAGAAGTAACTGTCATAGAACCAGGGGTTGTCATCGCGCACGTCGCTCTTGGCGCGCCGATGGACGGTTCCTCCCAGCTCCCGCATTCGCCTGTCGACCGGAGACACCCAGTCTTCGGTCACGTCCGCGATGACTGCGGATTGACCATTCTCAAGAACGAAGGCCGTGTCGGCGAAGGCGTTGCTGCGCGTGTCTGCGCGCGCCAGGTCCACGACCCCGCCCACGACGGCGCCTGCCGCGGCGCCGACCCCTGCTCCTGCGGCAACGCCGACCGCGATACCGACGGGGCCGGCAAAGAGACCCAGCAGGGCCCCCACGCCAACTCCAACGGCCGTGGCCAAGGCAGGATACGTCTCCTTGGTGTCGACCTGGAATTGACCAAATGCATCACGGTGAACGACGGCCGTTCCGTGTACCGTGATTTCTTCGGCACGATCGAGCGACCACAAACCGCGGAGGCCTTCGTAAGCTTTCGATTTTTCGTTGAATACGACGGCTATGTAATTGCGCATTGGATCTCTCCTTACGAGTGTGCGTGCATGGATTCAGCCGTCCGCTTTGCAGCGAGAGCTTCGCTGACTTTCTGGACGGCAGCGCGTGCCTCAACAACGGCTTGCCGAACCGAGCCCTCGACCGCATGGCCTGTCGTCTTTAGGCTTTCCCCAACGTGCTTCTGCAGGGCCTCGACGTGCAGGACGGCCTCCGCAAGATGCTTCTTGATCCCGTCACTCTGCACGCCAAGGGACTCCTTGAGTGAAGCCGTGAGGGCCTTGGCTTTCGGCAGGAGGGACTGCAGGTCCTGCTTCATCGCCTCACCACGCTTTGCAGTGGCATCCGTGATCGCACCGTGCAGCTCTTGGGCGGCCGCACGAACTCGATCAAGCGAGTCGTTGCTCTTGCTCTTGTGCGTTTCGTGAGTCTTCTGAACTTGGGTCATCGTCGCCTCCGTTCGTGGGGACGGCAGCTAGGGCCGAGCACGATCTGAGCCACCCGCTGAGCGCCCGTGCGCAGATCCCGCAGTTAGTCGAGCCGCTGCGCAAACCCCATGGGCACGTCGAGCACGATCACGCGGGACGGCTTGACGCCTTGCATCCGTACCGGCGATTCGAGCCTCGCTCTGGCGTCGCCGCCCTCATCCAAGAAGCCACGGCCGAACTCGATGTATCCGTCTTCGACGATCGCAACCACACCACGGTTCGTCGCCCTGGGGGAATACGTGCGCGTCCCCCGGTTCTAGCCTGGCGATCCCGACGCGCGCGCAGGCGTCCAGGGGGATTGCACCTTCGCGCTCGTCGTCCCGGTCGTCGCTACCGAACCAAGTGAGCCCTGGCGCTTTTATCGGCCACCGAAGCGGCGATATGCGAACGAGGATTCGCACTTTGCGCAAAAAGGCGGCTACGACGAACCGTACCGGAACGCTCGTGGACCGATTGCGAACGTCGTAGCGGACCCCGCGACCAAGCCACGCGCACGCGGCGCCGTCGCGCCCAAGGTCGGTCGGTGGTCCCCGGTCGTCCTCGACCCCGCGAACACGTAAACGAGGAGCTCGAAGCCGTCGTGGGCTCCGAAGGCAGCCTGCGCGCGGGCTTCGAGCACCGTGTCGTCGAGGACTCGGAGGGCGCCGAACGCGCGCTCCCGCGAGGACAGGGTGTCACCCAGACCGGCAAGGACCCCGAAGTGTCGTCGGGTCCGGCACCCTGGCTGTGCAAGACGACCGGGACGTCAGCCGCGCCGACTTGGGTCATGCGAGGCGGGTCACCATCGACAAGGACACGACAACGATCGTCGACGGGCGAGGGGCGAAGGAGACGATCAAGACGCGGGTGGAGGAGCTTCGCGCGAAGATCCAGAATTTCACCAGTGACTACGACAAGGAGAAGCTCCAGGCGCGTCTCGCGAAGCTCACGGGCGGCACCGCCATCGCAAAGGTCGGCGCGCCAACCGAGACGGAGATGAACGAAAGGAAGGCGCGCGTGGAGGACGCAATGCACGCAACACGCGCGGCCGTCCTCGAGGGCGTCGTCGCGGGCGGTGGCGTGGCACTGATTCGCGCTCGGAACGGGCACGACCAGTGAGATTCGCTGACGAGCTGCAAGCGGGCGTGCAAATCGTCCGCCGCGCGATCGAGGAACCGATGCGTCAGATCATTAGGAACGCAGGCCTCGAAGGCGCCGTGATCGTGGGCAAGGTCAGAGAAGGCAAGGACGACTCGGCTACAACGCGGCGACCGATACGTACGGGCATCTTTTCTCGATGGCGGTCATCGATCCCGTGAAGGTCGTTCGCGTGGCGCTCCCAGAACGCGGCGAGCGTCGGGCCTGATGCTCACCACGGAGTGTCTAATCGCCGCGCGTTCCGACGAGGACGACGCGACCGGCGGATCCAGCGATCAGTGTGCTCACTGACGGGCTAACTTAATTTAGTTCCCATCCGGAAAGTGCGAGCCGCTTGTGGCGGCTCGAAGGGTGAATCAGGCTGTTGAGCCTGCCGGCCCCGTCTTGGCCACGCGGTCGAGCCAGGCGTCGAGCAGGGGATAGTTGCGGCAGAGGAAGTGGCGCTCGGTGTGGTAGAGCGCGAAGGCCTCGGGGAAGAGCTCCGTCCCGGGGGCGCTCGCGGCGTACCACGTGGGGGGTGCTTGCGGGTGGTCAAGAACCCACGCATCGAAGGCCGCGCGGACGCCTCCCTCGCCATCTCCGATTGCGTGCCCGAGCTCGTGCAAGACGCTCATGACCGCGTCGGGTAGCGCGTTGGCCGCGGCGTCGCCTCGAAACAAAGAGGTGTCGTTCGCGTAGAGGGACTGGAAGTAGAGCACCGTCGTCTGGCGGTCCGCGCCAGTCCACTCCGTCAACGTGGTGCCGAGGAGCGCGGCGTCTCCGGTCTGGTAGCTCTGCGCGTCCCGGCGCAGGCTCGACCTCTTGCGGCCAACCATGACGCCGCGTAGCTGCGCTACCTCGGGGTCTGACAGCGTTTCCAGCGAGAGCTCGAGGACGCAGAGATCTCTGGCGTCCAGGTCGCATGTGTCGCCGGTGAGGTCCCGCGGAACGCCGTGGGTGCTCTCGAGTCGAGAGGCCGTCGCCGCGGCATCGAGCACTTCGACACCATAGTTTCGAATGAACCACCCGCGATCGGCGCTACCGGCGAAGACCTCTCGGTTCATCGCGCCAATCAAGCCGGCCGCCGTGAGCCCGACGGCCGGTTCATGGAGCAGCCCCGCGGCCCCAGGGTAGCGGCGCTTCCACCACGTCCAAAGCGCGGCCGGGGCCGCCGTCGATCCCGGAAAACCGTGAACGCGGCGGACGTCGACGCGCCGGGTGTCGATCTGGCCCTCGCCCGTGCCCGCTTCGCCGACCCGAGTCACCATGACAGCGTTATTGGCGCCAAACGAGACTACGTACATCGCTGTCTCGCGGGAGCCGACCGGCACAAGCGCGTGGACCTCGGTGTCGCGGGCGCCCGCCCCGAAGTACTGGCGGATCGCCTCCTTCACAGAGAGTCGCTCGACCGCAGAAATGCGTGGTGACAGCGTGACAGGCCCCAGACGATCGGCGGCCGGCGAGCGGGCCTGCAAGCGCTCGAGCTCCAGGTCTCCGAGGTCGCAGCGGCGGTACTCGGCCGGCGCCGACTGGAGCGGCTCGATTGCTCCTTGGCTGACGAGATCGATGTGGAGGTCTTCGAGGCCCACTCCGCCGCGCGTCCCTGCAACGTGGAACACGGACCGATGCAAGACGTCGCCAAGCTCTCCGGGCGTCCGGGTGGTCACGACCTGGTCGAACGATTTCGGCGCCGCGGTCTCCAGCCATCGAAAGAGGGCACGGTGCTCGTCGGGGTACGCGACGAAGTAGGCGTCCGCCAAGTCCAGTCCCTGAGCGGGCGGAAATCCACGAAACGTCATTCCCGGCCTACTTGGCGCGTAGTCCGCGGGGGCCGCGGGTACCGCCAGCGGTGTGCTCGCCGCGCCCGCAGCCACGCGCTCGATCTGCAACCGCCGGCGATCGCCCGGGGAGGCCGGGGGATCGAAGGCGAAGCGAACCATAAGCGCCGACCCGGCCTCGGGGCGCGCCGCGATGGGAACCACCAGCACGCGAGAGTCCGTTTCGTACGCCGCTGCACCGAGCCCCCAGAGCACGGACAGAACGGCATCGCGCTCCTCGCCCTGGTCAAGCAGATGGCCCTCAACGGAGGTGTCGAAGACCTGGAACGTACGCTGTTCCCAGTAGCTCTGCCCCACCATGCTCGCTATCTCCGCGCGGTCTAGCAGGATCCCACGCGTCTCGTACGAGTGCCGCTCCGTGCAGCCTACGTCTGTCTGGACCTTCATTGGGTGTGCTCCTGCGAAGAGGACCATGACCCGTCGAAGGCACCGGCGCGAGGAGCTTCGGCTTCGCTTCCTGCCCAACTCTCATTCGGACCAGCTTGCGAAGCTCGTAGGGCAGCGTCAGCACGTACTGCCTCACCGGGACGTCCGGGACGACGCGATCGACCAGGAACGCAGCGGTGTTCGCCATGTGCCTGCGCGTGCAGCTCGGGCACATGCTGCGGCTGCCGCAGGAGAAGGCGACAGATCGTGCTGCCGTTCATCGAGCGCGCAAACGAATCTGTCCTCGCTCGATGGCGCGCTGGGACCCGGGCGACCTACTCGGAAGCTTCGGCAAGAACTCGGGAAGTCGCGCAAACGAGCGTGTGAATCGCGGGGACGAAGGCGGCGCCGCAGGCGCAGCCGGACGGGGTCCTCATCCCTCACGAATCCCCCTCGGACGGCGAGGGCGAGTTGTTGCGTTAAAAACGAACGGTCCCGTCGATTCTAGGGCGGGGTTCCTTCCGGTCAGGCCAACCCGGCGAAATCCCGTTTATTCCGTGCGGCCATGGCCCCCGGGGTCGTCTCAAAAACCTCTCGACGAACGAAACCAGGCAACAACCACGCTTCTCGCGCCGAGGCGCAGTCCAGGGGCGACGGCCCCCAATTTCGGCGACCGTGTTTGCGTTTTGCGGCGGCTGCCGCGAGCCTTCCGCGTCCGAGCTCGAACCCTCATCGGCCCCAAACGGGCGCTCTCTCCTCAAGTATTCGCGGATCTCCGGAGGGTTCTCTCACGCGATCGCGATGCCGGATGTCGATTTTGCGAAGCACTTCGGATGGACCGTTCGATGAACGGAGGTGCCGTCGCAACCGAAGTCCGAGATGTCCGCGAGTCGAGCGAGGCGCGCGAGCGCGCTCGGTCCGCTCACTGATTTGCGCGACGACCCGCGCGTCGGCGAAGTGATCTTCCTCGCCGACGGCGTCGTCTGGGTGGAGGGGGTCGGCAAAGAGGTCGTCCGTAGGCGCGTCGGCGACACCGGTGCGCTTTCTCCGATGTGCGATCCGCTGACGATGCCCCCGATAGTGCCGTCTCGGTCGAGACCCTCTGCAACCGCATGTTGTGCGTGCCGGTCGTCCTTGTTTGCGCCGTTCGCTCGGCGCGGCAACGCCGCGTGCAACGTCGCCATGAAGGCAAATCCTGGAGGCAGCCAATGAGCCGCGCGAGACAACTGCAGGCGAACGTCATCGGGCGTGGGCCTACGGCGGAGGATGCCTTCGACGCCTTTGTCACCCTGATGGCATTCTGCGCAGCCGACCGTACGGCAGCGACGGTTTACGACCAGCGCTCCAGTCACCTGCCTCTCGACGCCAAGAGTCCAGACGCCTACAAGCGCTGGCATCGGGCTGCCAGAAGCGCTGGCATCCCAGGGGTCTGGACGCGAGGGAAGTTGCTGCTCGCGACGGCGGACGCGTGGGCTACCCCGGTGCGCCGCCAGCGGCTCACCGCCCTCCCGGCGCCGGCCACAAGCAGCGAGGAGAGCGCCCTCGACGCCGCCCTTGGTATTCGCGCCGTCAGAAGGTCGAAGTGATGCTGCAGCGAGAACGGATCTTAATTCCGCAGCCGGATGGGCAATGCGGCTGCGAATTCGCGGCTTCCGCTGAGCCCGCGGAAACGCCGACAGGAGCGACCGCGGCTGCAACTCCGACCGCCACTCCCTCTCGTCCGACGAGCCGCAGGCGCCGGGGTTCTTCCTTGCTCTGCAGTCCTGCAGCGAGCGATCTTGAGCCCGCGCGCGGCAGCCGCGACCCCGTCGGAGGGGCGACGCAGCTGCGCGACCAGTTCTTCATTCGTGTCACGAGCGGGCCGCGAAAGCGGATCGCTGAGCGTGCGGGCTGGGCCACGTCGCTGGCCGAGGCGGAAGCTCGCGCCAAGGTTGTGCAGAATTGGGTGAATCGTCTGCGTCACGCGGGCCTGGCAAGCCTCGCGCCGAAGTTTGTCGAGGCGGGCGCGAAGGCGAACGACGCGACGCTCGCGATGATCGCCGCTCGTGTCGAAAGCCTCGTGAGCAAGGACGGCGCGTACAGCGTTCGCAAAGTCGAGAAGCCGACGCAGAAGGGCGAGCCGGGTACGTTCCGGGCGTTCGCGGAGCGCTGGACGAGCGGCGACCTTACGCGCGCCTACCCCGACCATGTGCCGGTCAAAGCGTCGGTCGCCGACGACATCGAACGCTTAGAGAAGCACATCTATCCCCGGGTCCAAGACGTGCCGCTCGCGGCGTTCACGCGGGAGCACGCCGACCACGTCATGACGCAGCTCCCGGTCACGCTCCGGCGTGGCACACGGCGTCAGGTCGCACAGCTCATCAACCGCGTCCTGAACCTCGCGGTCTTCACGGGGGCCATCGCGAGCAACCCACTCCCTCGGGGATGGCTTCCGAAGGCGCCGAAGCCCGAAAGCGTCGGCAAAGAGTCGCTGCTCCCAAGCGAGGAGGCGATCTTGCTCGCCGGCCGCAGCGCAGCCGGCGATACCGTCGTTCCGCTCGCCTGTCGCGTCCTCTACGCGTTCTTTCACCGCGAGGGGATGCGCAAGGGCGAAGCGAGAGCACTCGAGTGGCCCGAGCTCGACCTGAAGAAGGGGCTGGTGTCGCTCGACGAGAACAAGACCGATCGACCGCGGTCGTGGGTCCTCGACCCGGGCGTCCTCCGGGCCCTCGTCGTCTGGCACGACACCCTCGGCAAGCCGAACGCGGAGCGCGTGTTCGCCTCGATCCCCGACCCTTCATGGGAGAAGCTCGCTGCCCTCTACCGCGGCCACTGCGAAGCCGTGGGCATCGCCCGCGCGCGGCTCTTTCAGAAGAAGGAGAACAAGCTCCGCCTCCGGGCCCACGACATGCGGGCGTTCTTCGTGACGGCCGCCATGTACGCGGGCAAGGACGCGCTCTGGATCACGGACCGGACGGGGCACACGTCCCTTGGGATGCTGCGGACCTACGAGCGCGACGTGCGCCGGTGGCGCGAGCTCGGCGAGGCCCCCGTCGACGTGGCGCAGGCCATCCCCGAGGTTGCTTGCCGCTTGTGACAGTACTCGCGGGAGCCAGATTGGCTGTGCGAGGCCGTGAAGGCGTGCTCGTCACGCGCGAGCCGTCGCTACCGCTCCCCTCTTTGAGTCCCCGGCGTCAGACGAACCAAGAACCGCGAAGCCCCGCGCGACGTCGTCCTTGTCTAGCCCGACCGGTGCGGCAAAAGTCATCCAGTGCCCCTGCCCTCTTTCGGTTGTTTCGGTTGTTGCACTTGTTTCGTATGTAAGCTAGCCTTTTCCCATGCAAGCCGCCCCTGTGAGACTGCCCTCGCCAAAGGCTTCCGAGGAGGCGAAGGCCGCGCTGCGCGCGCTCGAGACCCTACCTCGGAAGAAGACGGCTTCACGTACCGTGCAGGTCCGTCCCGATGGCGAGGGACGCGCCGTGTCGGTGACCGTGCCGCGAGAGGCGTTCGATCTCTTCCTTGAGGTGCTCGGGCAGATGGCCAACGGCAACGCCGTGACGATCGTCCCGGTCCACGCGGAGCTGACGACCCAGGAAGCCGCCGACCTGCTGAATGTCTCGCGTCCGCACCTCGTGAGCTTGCTCGACTCCAAGCAGATCCCGTTCCGGATGGTGGGGACCCACCGTCGCATCCTCGCGGCCGATCTCATGGCCTACAAGGAGAAGGACGACGCGCATCGCAAATCGATCCTCGATGAGCTGACCGAGGAGGCGGAGAAGCATGGCCTTGGATACTGATTCGAGGGGGGGACGATGGCCTTCATCGTGCTGTACGACGCGTGTGTCCTCTACCCCGCACCCCTGAGGGACCTGCTCGTACGGATTGCGAAGACCGGGATCGTCCGGGCTCGCTGGACCGACGCCATCCTCGACGAGTGCTTCCACAGCATCCTCGAGCAGCGTCCTGACCTGAAGCCCGCGGCTCTCGAGCGGACGCGCGAGCTGATGAAGCAAGCCGTGCCAGACTGCCTCGTGACCGGCTTCGAAACCCTCGTCGAGGGCCTCAGCCTCCCCGACCGCGACGACCGACACGTCCTTGCGGCGGCGATCCGAGTCGGCGCGCAGGCGATCGTCACGTTCAACCTGGCCGACTTCCCGGACGAGAAGCTCGTTCCCTACGACATCGAGGCGAAGCACCCCGACGACTTCGTCCTCGACACGATCGATTTGGCGCCCGCCGCCATCGCCAAGGTGGTGAGCGACCAGGCCGAGGCGCTCAAGAACCCGCCCCGTACCCCGGGCGAGCTGCTCGACACGCTCCGGGGTCTCGGCCTCGTGCGATCGGTCGCGAAGCTCCGCGAGCTCGTTTGAGCCCTAGCCGATGACCAGTCGCTTCACCTCCGGGACCGAGACCTCGCTGAGCGAGCGCACACGCGAGCTATGGTCCTTCGGAGAACGACTGGGCCACCTGATGAGCGTCCAGGCGGAGCTGGAGCTCGTCACGCGCAGCAAGGCGTTCGTCATCCGTCACGAAGCGATGTGGCAAATGCTTGTCGCATCTTATGACATGATAATCGTCGACTTGGCCTCCCGGGCGCTCGGTTTCTACGAGAAGGGCGGCGGAGGGTTCCTGCGATCCCTTCGAGGGGATGACCTGGCGGCACTCGAGCGGGCCTGGCGCACGGGTCCGCGATAGGAACGGAACGTGACTGCTCGCGACGCCGCGTTCCCATGCAGCGCACGCCCTCCTTGCCCGCATCGGACGCGCGGCTGTTCAACGATCCCCTTGCAACTTGACAGGGCCTATCAGGGCATCCGGATGCGCGGGGCCCCTCGGGCCATGCCAGGCTAAAATAAGGCTCCCGAGGCCCGAGCGAGCAGGACGTCGCGAGCGCCGACCGCACTCGAAATGCCATGAGGTTCTCGCCTTCTCGCCTTCTTGGCCAGGACAGGAGATGCTGCCACGGAAACGGAACTCGGATCCGCCGCCCGATCGCCAATTCGGCTCTGGGGCGGCGGTGCCCGCACGTCGAACGCGGCAGCATCGCGGAACCCGAAGCGCGAAGCGTCGACACCGCCATGGCCTGCGCGTTTGCCCTCGCGTGGCGTCTGGCAAGCGCTATGGATCCAAGCGGGGCTCCCTCCATGCTCGACAGTGCCGCAGCGAATGACATCGTACACGTACCGGCCGGCCGCGATCCCATCGGAGGAGCCACGCAGCTTCGCGATCGATTCTTCATCCGCGTCACGGTCGGACCCCGCAAGCGCCTCGCCGTGCGCGCGCCGTGGGCTACATCTCTCGCCGAGGCGGATGCTCGTGGCAAGCTCGTGCAGTCCTGGGTGAATCGGCTGCATCGCGCGGGACTGGCCGACCTTGTGCCGAAAGTTGTGAAGGCGGGCGCGAAGGCGAACGAGGCGACCCTCGCGAAGATCACCGCGCGTGTCGACAGCCTCGTGAAGAACGACGGCGAGTACCGCGCCGGCAGAGTCGAGAAGTCGACCGGGGGCGTGACCGTCACGTTCCGCACGTTCGCGGAGCGCTGGACGAGCGGCGAGCTTGCGCGCGTCTATCCCGACCACGTCCCGGTCAAGGCATCGGTCGCCGACGACGTCGAACGCTTGGAAAAGCACGTCTATCCCCGGGTCGAGGATGCACCGCTCACGACGTTCACGCGGGAGCACGCGGATCATGTCATGACGCAGCTCCCGGCGACCCTCAGGCGGGCCACACGGCGTCACGTCGCGCAGCTCATCAACCGCGTCCTGAACCTGGCGGTCTTCACCGGGGCACTCGCGAGCAACCCGCTCCCCCGGGGGTGGCTTCCGAAAGCGCCCAAGGCCGAAAGCGTTGGCAAAGAGTCGCTGCTCCCAAGCGAGGAGGCCAAGCTTCTGGCCGGCCGCAACGGCGCGAGCGAGACGGTCGTTCCCCTCGCTTTGCGGTTCCTCTACGCGTTCTTCCACCGCGAGGGGATGCGCAAGGGCGAAGCGAGAGCGCTCGAGTGGCCTGAACTCGACCTGAAGAAGGGGCTCGTTTCCCTCGATGAGAACAAGACCGATCGGCCGCGCTCGTGGGTCCTCGACCCTGGCGTGCACCGGGCCCTCGTCGTATGGCACGAGACGCTGGGCAAGCCCGACGTGGGGCGAGTGTTCGCCGCGATTCCTGATCCGGCCTGGGAGAAGCTTGCCTCCCTCTACCGGAGCCACTGCGAAGCCGTTGGCATCGATCGCGCGCGGCTCTTTCAGAAGAAGGAGAACAAGCTCCGCCTCCGGGCCCACGACATGCGGGCGTTCTTCGTGACGGCCGCCATGTACGCGGGCAAGGACGCGCTCTGGATCACGGACCGCACCGGGCACACATCCCTTGGGATGCTGCGGACCTACGAGCGCGATGTGCGCCGGTGGCGCGAGCTCGGCGAGGCGCCGATCGAGGTGGCCGCGGCCATCCCGGAGGTTGCTGCCACGCTCGCGGCAGCACTCGCGGCAGCAAATTCGAAAACGGAGCCCAAACCAGTTCCGCCGATTGCGGCAACTATCGAGAAGTGCACGGGAAGGGAGTTGAACCCTTACGCCTTGCGGCGGCGGAACCTAAATCCGCTGCGTCTGCCAGTTTCGCCACCCGTGCGCTGAATTTAAGGGGCAATCCGGGCCTAATCCTAGCCGTCGGTTCACCTTCCGCCAGTTCCGGGATCAGGTCGTAAAGGTGACGACCCCGTCGGCTGCGCCTGCGGCGGCGCCGTCGTCCCTGAAATTCACGCGCTCGTTTGCGCGGCTTCTGCGGATCGCTACCCAGGGTTCCGGGACGACGCGAATGCCGTCACTGGCATGGGTCGCGCAGCGGCTTCGCAACGCGACCCACGCTCGGCGTGGCACCGGAAGATCTTTATTCGCGAACGACATGCGCGGCCCGCGAGATGCTTATTCGATTCCGTTCGAAGAATCTACTTGCACAGTGGTTCGAATTTGTTAGAAGCTTATCGTGCCTTCGAAGCTCGAACGTCACGCCGAGCAGCTTTCCGCCCTCGGTCATCCTGTTCGCCTGCAAATCCTTCGCTTCGTCGTACAGGGCGGCGCGGAGGGGACGGCCGCGGGTGACATTCAGACTCACGTCGACATGCCTGCTTCGACCTTGAGCCACCATCTCAAGCGCCTGGTGGAAGCGGGCCTTCTGAAGAGCCGCTCGGAGGGCACGTACCACTACTACGCGCCCGAGCTTCCAGCCCTCCGGGCCCTCACCGACTACGTCTGGGAAGACTGTTGCAAGCGCGGGAAGGTCAAGTGCTGCTGACCGGTCCCACTCGATCGACCTACGTCATCCGCCACGAAAAGGAGCCTTGCCCATGCCCGTCATCCGCGTTTTCGATCCTCCGATGTGTTGCTCCACGGGTGTCTGCGGGCCGGCCGTGGATCCCGAGTTGGCTCGATTTTCGGTTGATCTCGATTGGCTGAAGAAGCAAGGCGTGAAGGTCGAGCGATACAACCTGTCGCAAGAGCCTGGAGCCTTCGCGTCGGCTGCCGTCGTGAAGGATGCTCTGTCGGCGCGCGGTAACGGTTGCCTTCCGCTGGTCGTCATCGACGATCGAATCGCGGTCGAGGGGTCCTACCCGTCGCGCGAGACGCTCGCAGCACTGTCGGGAGTGGTCGTGCGCAAGCTCGAGGTGTCGGGGAACGGCGCCGGCTGCTGCGGTCCAAGCACCAAGACCACCAAGAGCGGCTCGAGCTGCTGCTGAAGGTCCCGTGAGCCTCGTCGACCACGCTCCGAGACACCTCTTTTTCACCGGCAAGGGCGGGGTCGGAAAGACATCCGTCGCCTGCGCTACCGCGCTGGCCCTCGCGGCGCGCGGTCGCCGCGTCCTGCTCGTGAGCACGGATCCGGCTTCGAATCTCGATGAGGTGCTGGCCACGCCACTTTGCGACACGCCCATGCCGATCGCCGGTACCAAGCGTCTTTTCGCGCTGAACATCGACCCGCGGGCTGCCGCGCACGCGTACCGTGAGCGGCTGGTGGGGCCGTACCGCGGCGTCTTGCCCGACGCGACCGTGCGCAGCATCGAGGAACAGCTCTCGGGTGCGTGCACCGTCGAAATCGCCGCGTTCGATGAGTTCTCAAAGCTGCTCGGTGACGCGGCCACGACAGGCCCCTTCGAGCACATCGTCTTCGATACGGCGCCGACTGGGCACACGCTCCGGCTCCTGGAGCTGCCGGCGGCGTGGGGGGACTTCCTCGCAGGCAGCGCCGGCGGCTCTTGTCTGGGGCCCCTCGCGGGACTCAAAGCGCAGCAAGCGCTCTACGACGCGACCCGCAAGGCACTCTCTGACGCCGATCGCACGGTGCTCGTTCTGGTCAGCCGCCCCGAGCGGTCTGCGATCGCGGAGGCGGCGCGCACAGTCCGCGAGCTTCGGGGCATTGGAATCCGTCGGTACGAGCTCGTCCTGAACGGAGTCTTTGGGGCGAGCGCTCCGGATGATCCGGTCGCGCAAGCCCTCTGCGCGCGTGCCCGCGCCGCCCTTTCGGACATGCCTCCCGAGCTTGCCTCCCTGCCTCGGACCGAGCTTCCTCTGATGCCGTACGCGCTGATCGGAATCGATGCGCTGAGCACGCTTCTCGACGACGAACGACTCCCGAGGCAACCCGCGGCCGCAGACCGCGCGCCTCAGAATGTGCCCGCCTTCGAGACGCTGTTCGGCGATCTGGGAGATGGTGGGCGCGGGCTCATTATGACCATGGGCAAGGGCGGGGTTGGCAAGACAACGGTTGCCGTCGCAGTGGCCACGGCGCTCGCCGCGCGCGGGCTTTCCGTGCACCTGACAACGACCGACCCCGCCGGGGTCGTCGTCGCGAACCGAAGGCTGCCAAACCTTCGCGTGTCGCGGATCGACCCCGCCGCCGAGACGAAGGCGTACGTCGCCGAAGCGCTGCGAACCGCGGGCGCGGCACTCGATGACGCGGGGCGCGCGCTGCTCGAGGAAGATCTCCGCTCGCCCTGCACAGAGGAAGTCGCAGTGTTTCGCGCCTTCGCGCGCGTCGTCGGCGAGGCGTCGTCCAGCGTAGTCGTGGTCGACACGGCGCCTACGGGACACACGCTGTTGCTTCTCGATGCGGCCGAGGCGTACCACCGCGAGGTTCTGCGCACCGCAGGCCGCGCACCCGAAGAGGTACTCCAGCTCCTTCCCCGTTTGCGCGACCCCAACTTCACGCGGATTCTGGTCGTCACCCTGGCCGAGGCGACCCCGGTCCATGAGGCTGCCGCCCTTCAGAACGACCTCGCGCGGGCCGGCATTCGTCCGTTCGCGTGGGTGATCAATCAGAGCCTCACGCCGCTCCTCATCACCGATCCGCTGCTTCGACACCGGCAGGCGCTCGAAGGACGCTACGTTCGGGAGGTCATGGGGCTGGCGGAGCGCTCGGTGATCCTGCCGTGGCTACCGAATGTAAGCGAGCGCCAGCCACACGACGCGCCGGCGCGACCCGAACCCGTTCTGAAGATATCGCCATGAGCCCGCCTTCACTGGGCCGGCGCGCCGCTTCCGAGTTCGTCGGAACCGCGCTACTGCTCGCGACGGTCGTCGGATCGGGGATCATGGGCGAGCGATTGGCGGGCGGAAACGTCGCCGTCGCCCTGCTTGCCAACACGATCGCGACCGGAGCGGGCCTCGTGGCCTTCATCCTGACGTTCGGCCCGGTGAGCGGCGCGCATTTCAACCCTGCCGTGACGTTGGCCGACGCGAGCCAGGGCGGCCTGCCGTGGCGGGATGTGCCCGTCTATCTCATCGCGCAGTTGACGGGGGCGTTCGCGGGCGTGGCCATCGCGCATGTCATGTTCAAAGAGCCCGCCCTCTTCTTTGCATCGCAGCACGAGCGGTCGGGGCTTGCACAGCTGGTGAGCGAGTTCGTCGCGACGTTCGGCTTGCTCGCCGTGATCTGGGGCGTCGTTCGGCGTCGGCCCGACGCGGTGCCCTTTGCCGTCGGCGCCTACATCACCGCAGCCTACTGGTTTACATCGTCGACGTCGTTCGCCAACCCTGCGGTCACGCTCGCGCGGGCGGCCAGCGATACATTCGCCGGGATTCGACCCGTCGACGCGCCGGGCTTCATCGTGGCGCAGCTCTTCGGGGCGGCCGCCTCCACGGCGCTCTTTCGGTGGCTCGTTCCGACCCTACCCCGGGTCGCTAAGCGCGTGATCGGTCGCGAGTCCGACGTCGAGCCAGGCGAGGAGCTCACGTGACGCGGTTGCTCGTCATCGGCGGCAGCGACGCCGGGATCAGCGCTGCGCTGCGCGCACGCGAGGTCGACCCGAGCTGGCACGTCACCCTCGTCGTCGCCGACTCGTTTCCCAACTACAGCATTTGCGGGCTCCCGTTCTTTCTGAGCGGCGAGACGCCGCGGTGGGAGAGCCTGGCTCACCGCACACGCACCGAGATCGAGAGCCGCGGCATCGAGCTCTTGCTCGACACGGTCGCCGAGCGCGTCGACGCATCGGAGCATAAGCTTCTCGTTCGGCTGACGAATGGGGCCGAACGTACGCTGCCTTACGATCGCTTGGTCATCGGCACCGGCGCGGTCCCCATGGCGCCCCCGATCCGCGGCCTCGACACCGCGGGCGTATACCTCCTGCACACGATGGCGGAGAGCTTCGCCGTTCATAACCACCTGACGGCTCGGAGCCCGAAGTCAGCGGTCATCATCGGCGGCGGATACATCGGCCTCGAGATGGCCGACGCACTCCGCGTCCGCGGTCTCTCCGTCACGGTCTTCGAGGCGACGCCGACGGTGCTTCAAACGGTCGACGCCGAGCTCGGGCGGCTCGTGCAAGGCGAACTCCAGCGCCACGACGTCGACGTCCGCACGTCGTCGGTCGTCGAGTCGATCGAGCGCGCCCCCTCGAGCGTGATCGTTCGCGGGACACACGAGCAGCGCGTGGAAGCCGATTTCGTCCTGGTCGTCACGGGTGTCCGCCCGCAGACGGAGCTGGGGCGGGCTTGCGGTGTCAGCCTCGGAGCTCGCGGGGCGCTGCGGGTGAGCCGACGCATGGAGACCAACGTCGCGGACGTGTTCGCGGCAGGCGATTGCGTGGAGACCTACCACCGGCTCCTCGACGAGCCGACGTACATCCCACTGGGAACGACGGCGCACAAGCAGGGCCGGATCGCGGGTGAGAACGCCGTCGGCGGCGACGCCGAGTTTCGCGGCATCCTCGGCACCCAGGTCGTCAAGATTTTCGAGGTTGTCGCTGGCAGGACCGGCTTGCGGGACGACGAGGCGAAGCGCGGCGGCTTCTCACCTTGGACTCACGAGACCGTGACGTGGGACCACAAGGCCTACTATCCCGGCGCGTCCCAGCTGCGAATCCGGGTGACGGGTGATCGCCGGTCCCGGCGTCTTCTTGGGGCGCAGCTCCTCGGCCATTACGGGGCAGAGGTCTCCAAGCGCCTCGACGTGTTCGCGACCGCGCTCTTTCACGCGATGACCGCGGATGACGTCGCCCACTTGGATCTCAGTTACACGCCGCCGCTCGGGAGTCCCTGGGATCCCGTTCAAACGGCGTGCATGGAATGGGCGCTCGCCGCGCCCGCAGCCGACGAGAGGGAAAACGCATGAAGACGGTTCTCTTTGCCTGCATCCACAACGCTGGGCGTTCGCAAATGGCTGCGGCGTGGTTCAACGCGCTGGCCGACCACGACAAAGCGCGAGCGATCTCCGCTGGGACCGAGCCGGGGACGCGGGTCCACCCGGAGGTCCTCGGCGCGATGCGCGAGGTCGGGGTCGACCTTGAGGGCATCGCGCCGCAGAAGCTCACCGACACGCTCGCGCAGAAGGCGGCGATTCTTATCACCATGGGGTGCGGTGAGGCTTGCCCCGTCGTTCCGGGCCTGCGGCGACTCGACTGGCCCCTCGAAGATCCCAAGGGCAAGCCGATCGAGCGCGTGCGAGAGATCCGCGACGAGGTGCGCGGACGAGTGGCCGAACTCCTGCGCGAGCAGGGTTGGGCGAAAGGCTAGCCTCGGAAAGGGGGCTTGCTTCGTGTTCGTGCTCCGCGCGCTTGGCTCCGAAATGTGATCCTCGAGGAGGTCACCGCGTACGATTTGCTGCGTCCTTTTCCAAGTGCTCCGTCTTTAGGTCAGGAGGCCAAGATGGAAGACAGAACGACCAAGGATGTGCATGCGGAAGTGCGTGGTCATTATGGCAAGGTCGCGCGTGGCGAATCCTGCGAAACCGGGTGCTGCGGGGGCGCTCCCCGCAAAACGAACGCCACCCAGCTCGGCTACTCAGAGACCGAACGGTCCGCTGCCCCACAGGGGTCTGACATGGGCCTCGGGTGCGGAAACCCCCAGACGATCGCGTCGCTGCGGGTCGGCGAGACCGTGCTCGACCTAGGAAGCGGCGGCGGCTTCGACGCCTTCCTTGCTGCGCGCCAGGTCGGGCCGGCCGGGAAGGTTATCGGCGTCGACATTACGGCGGACATGATTTCCAAGGCGAGAGCGAACGCGGCGACTTTGGGTGCTAGCAACGTCGAGTTTCGCCTCGGGGAGATCGAGAATCTGCCGGTCGCCGATCGTAGCGTCGACGTCATCATCTCGAACTGCGTCGTCAACCTGGCACCTGATAAACGCGCGGTCTATCGGGAAGTGCTGCGCGTACTCAAGCCGGGCGGCCGCATCGCCATCATGGACGTGATCGCTACCGCTCTGCTACCCGAGCGTCTGCGTACGAGCGCCAAGGCACTGTCGGGGTGCCTCGCCGGAGCCACGCCGATGGAAGAAATCGAGCCCATGCTCGAGTCGCTCGGCTTCGAAGAGGTGCACGTCGAGATCAAGCGGGGTAGCGAGGAGTTCATCAAGGACTGGCTGCCCGATTCCGGTGCCGAGCAGTACGTCGCCTCGGCCGCCATCCGAGCGGTGCGTCCGAACGGTGGAGGCTGTTGCGGCACAAGTCCGAAGGCGCCCTGCTGCTAGGCTGAGAAGGGCGATGCTAGAAAAGGAAGCCTGCGAATCGGTCGTCACGCTCAGGGAGCAGCTCAGGCCGTTCGTCGAGCGTCGCGTCCGTGTGGCGGCCGATGTGGACGACGTGCTGCAGGACATCTTCTTGCGAGTGCATCGCGGCCTGCCAAACCTCCGCGACGCAGAGCGCTTCGGGCCCTGGATCTACCGGGTGGCTCGCAACGCGATCACCGACCGTTACCGCGTCCAACGACCCCAGGCCACGCCAACAGGCGAGGAGACGGCGCCCGACGACGACGACGGACCCGAAGCGGCCGAAGGGCTCGCCGCCTGCATCGCCCCATTCGTCGCTCGCCTACCCTCGCCATACCGCGAGGCAGTCGCGCTCCTGGACATCGAGGGCGTCTCGCACAAGGCCGCGGCACGCATGCTCGGCCTCTCCGTGCCAGGTGCGAAGTCTCGCGTTCAGCGCGGGCGCGCGAAGCTCCGCGACATGTTCGCGGAATGCTGCCGGCTCGAGTTCGATGCACGCCGGCGCGTCGTCGAGTACCAATGTCGTCCCGGCAAGGACTCTGGCTGCGGCGATGCCTGTTGAGATGTCTTCGGGCCGCAATAGCGTCGCTGCCGTCGTTGAACTGAATCGAGGAGCCCGTCGAGCCGCACGGGTTGAGCTCCTGGAGCGGGCAGGCAGTCCCGAAGAGGACGAATACGCCCCGCTCGTCGGACCAGAGCCCGAGTTCGCGATCCGATCCGTAGTACGGCTCGCAAATGGGTGTCGTGCTCTGCTTCCAGCCGGACGCCCCGAGGGCAAAGGGAGGACTCCACGGGGCCGGCGGCGACGGTCGGGTGTCCACCGGTGGTGACGCGTCGGGGGTGGCGACGTACGCGCCGCCGTCAACCGGCCCGACGATCGTCACCGACCCCCCGGCGTCGTCGTTCACCGGCGGGCTCCTGCCGGCGTCGCTCCCGCTGGCTTGCCCCATCGTCGAGCCGCACGCGGCGCTCGCCGCGGCGGACGACGCGGCGAGCGCCAAGCACGCTGCTCGTACCCGAAGCAGCGAGGTCATTCGCGTCATCCTCATACTCCAAACGCTCGCGGGCAGAGCCAGGCTAACCTCACGCCGCCCGCGATCCAATCCCGCGGCTCGGCGCGGCGAGTGTCCTGGTCGCTGGCGCCTTCGGCGTCACGAACGCCGCGCTGCAGGTCGGAGCGGCGCGAGCGCACGCGCTCGGCGCTCCCGACCCACGCGTCTGGCGCTTCCTCGTCGTATGGGCCGTCCACACTGGCACGTATGTCGGACCGTTGCTGGGAGTCGCGGGAGCGACTACCTGACATCCGCGGGCTCCACGTCCACTTCCTGACGAAAGGGAAAAACCGTCGTACAGAATCGCGGCCGCACGCCCGCCACCCTGGTCGGCCCGGCTACCACACGCCGGGCGCATCATACGACTTTACAGTTTGGGGCCCTCGAACGTCTTGGCAGGAGGAGGCACCATGAGAACCACCGCCGACCGTTCCCTTGCTTTGTTTGCGGGCACCGCGGCCGCCGTCGCACTTTGCGCCGCATGCGGCTCGCTCAATGGAAGCACCGGCACCCCCCCGACGCTCGCCACCCTTCACGGGGCAATGACCAACTCGACGAACGTGGGACTGACGGCTGCCGTTCGCGTCGCCGTCGTCTGGCTTAACGCCGGGACCGGCTACAACGTCGCCGAGGACTTGCCAGTGCAGCCCGTATTTCCTTCGAATTTCGTCATTCAGCTCGACGAGCCGGCCCCGCAAAGTGCCCTTGTCTCGCCCGCGCCCTGGCCGAGCGACCGGGGTCCGCTCACCTTTCAGATTGCGGAGGGCTTCGTCGTTGCTTACGAGGACTTGAACGGCAACGGCAAGCTCGATCTCGTTCAGGACGATGCGGGGACCTTCGTGGACAAGATCGTCGGGGCCAACACGCAGGAGATGATCCTGGTCTACCTTCAGGGCGCCCTCCCCCCGGACAGCGTCGGGCTCGTCGACTCGTCCGGCAAGTCGCCGTCGCTCGGGTACAATCTGTATTCGGTGTTGCCTTGCGCTGGCGACGGCGGCGACGCCGGTGGTACAGCCCAGTGCCGCGAGGCTCACTGGTTCGACGTGAACTCCCCGTACGACCTCGAGGTCTCGAACGATCCCGAGGTCAATCAGCTGATGTGCGCCAACTTCGGCGCGCACGGGAGCTCGGCCTCGACCAGCTGGTCCGTCGATATGCAGGGTACTTCGCCCGGCGGTTACCCGGCCCCCGGCGCGAACGGACTCACGTGCCAGGCCGCGGCATCCTACACGTATTCACAATGCCAGGTCGTACATGACGGACTGTGCGAGGAGACCAACTGCACGGAGCTGATGGTAAATCTCGGCAACACGCCGGCGCCGGCCGGCTGGCCCTGTTCGTGCGGCGCCTCTGGTTCGCACGGCGGGACCGGCTGGTCGGTCGACACCCGGGGTACGCCGCCGGGTGGCTACCCGGCCCCCGGCGCGAGCGGACTCACGTGCCACGGAACCAGTTCTTATTTGTATTCGCAGTGCGATGCACAGTGCAACTGCACGGACTTGTCCGTAGATCTCGGCACCGCGCTGGCGCCGGCCGGCTGGCCCTGTCCGTAGGAACACGCCAGCAGCCGTGCCCGAAGCGCCGATGCCGCTCACGCCGGAAGAAGCCGCGCTCCTCTACGAGAAGTACGGCTTCTTCCTCCTCCGCCGTTGCCGCACCCTCTTGCGGGACACGGCGTCGGCCGACGACGCGCTCCAGCAGGCGTTCGAGCGCATCCTGCGGAGCGGCGGCGCGGTGAAGCAGGCCAGCGCGCCGCTGCGATGGCTTTACCGTGTCGTCGACCGCTGCTGCTACGACGTCCTGCGCAGCCGGCGACGTTCTGTCGAGTCGGTCCAGAGCGATGAGCTGGGCGAGACGGCGCATCCATCCGTCGACATCGAGGCGCGCGACGCCGCACTCAAGCTCCTCGGCATGATGACCGAGCAGGAGATGCAGATCGCCGTGCTGCTCTTCGTCGAAGGCATGTCGCAGGGCGAGATCGCCGACGAAGTCGGCGTCTCGCGCGTCACTGCGAACAAGAAGGTCCAGGCGCTGCGCGCACGCGCGGAGCAATATTTGGGACGGGCGTCGTAGAAAGGAGGAAAGCCATGGAGGAGAGCGAGATCGACCCGCCGAAGCATCCACCGGCGCACCGCCTCGACGCAATCGCGGCGGGCGATTCCGACGCTGGCGCGAGCGCGCACGTCGAATCGTGCGAGGCGTGCGCGCTTTACGTGGGAAGGCTCCGCGAACAGTCCGTGCGCTTCAGGGCGGAGAACGACGCCCGGGCATTCGTGGCGCGTGCGGCCGCAAGGAGAGGGAGGGAGCCCGCGCGATCACGCGTCCTGCGCGTCGCGTGGGCGATGGGCCCGGTCCTAGCGGTGGCGCTGCTCCTGCTGGTGCGCGCGCGCCCCCACGAGGGCGCGCTCGCGCCGGCTGCGACCTCCGAACGGACAGGGAGGGCGAGCGGTCCCGGCGAGGGACGGTTCAAGGGCGGTCTCGTCGTGGTGGTCGTCCGCGAGCGCGAGGGCGCTCAGCAGCGGTTCGCCGGCCCGCTGCAGGTGCGGGCTGGCGATCGGCTTCGCGTCGAGGTGAGCACCGACCGCGACGGCCCGGTCGCCGCGGGTCTGCTGACCGACGAAGGCGAGTGGGTCCAGCTCTTCGCCCCGAGCGCGCTCGAGGCCGGCACCCACTACTCGGATCGGGCTGCGCGCTTCGACGATTCCCCCACACGTGCGACGCTCCTCGTCGGAGACCCGGCGGCGGTCGACCGCGCTCGTCGGACGCGCGACTTCGGCGGTGTCGTCGCGTGGCGCGTCACAAGTGAGTTCAGACCGTGAAAGCGCGGATCGGCGCTGCGTGCCTGATGGCCGCACTCCTTGTATGTGGAGGGGCGCGCGCCGATCCGATCCGCATTCTCGTCGCCGTGAGCCACGACCGCGGCAGCGAAAACGAGCCACCGCTGCGTCACGCGAGCGAGGACGCGGACAGCGTCCGCGACGTCCTTTCGTCCATCGGCGGGGTGCCGCCCAGCGCGGCCATCCGGCTGGTCGACCCCAAGGTCGCCCAGCTTCGGTCGGGCATCGAGCGCGCCCGATCCATCGCGGCCACCCATTCGCCCGCCGAGGTGACCTTCGTGCTCTACTTCAGCGGCCACGGGGACCGCGAACGTATTCACCTCGGCAGCGAGGCGGTCTCCCTCGCCGAGCTCGTCGAGCTCGCGCGAGCCGTACCAGCTGCGCTGCGCGTCGTCGTCACCGACGCGTGTCGCAACGATTCGACGCGCCCGAAGGGCATCGTGACAGAACCCGCGCGCCACGCTCGAGAGACGCTGGAGGCTGGGGCGCCCCCTGTTCGTGGTCGGCGCCGGCGCGGCGGCGGACTTCGTCGAGCAGCGCGTGGAGCGCGCCGATGCGGCGGCCGTTGCCGCTGCGGGATATCCGACCACACATACGTTCCGGGCGGTCGCGCCCGGCCCGATCGCGTTCGTTCGCCTTCGCCTTCCAATGGGGACGACGACATGGACCGAGCTGACCGCGCGCGGGGAGCTGCTGCTTCCCGAGCTCGATCACGTGATCGCTCCGCTGTGGGCGGGCCTCGCAAACGTCGGCGCGGGTTTCTCGTTTTAGTCGGCGAACCCCATCGAGCCGCTGATGAACATGAGCCGCTTCACGCCAGTGGCGTCCATTTCGTCCGCAATGTGCTCGACACGGCGAATGCGCTCCGGCCGGTCTTCGAGTCGCCGTCCTTGAATCCGAACTTCATCGCGATCGACAGCACATTGACGCTCATTGCGTCTGTATCGGGGGAAGCGTCGGGACCGCCAGTCGCTCGGGCGTGAACAGAAAGTAAGGGCTCTGCGTCACGAGAAGCCCGACCCGCCCAATTTCCTCCTCCGGAGCATTTCCAACAGCAAAGCGCCCGACAATCTCGTAGTGTCCCTCTTCGGTAGGAGCGCATTCGACCGGGACGCGCGTCACGCGGACGCCACCGGGCGCCAGAGTCTCCGGCTCGGCGAGCCGCTCCTGTCGTCCTGCGCAGGGCAGCGGCGCCCCCTTCTTGAAGACCAGCAGCGACGCGTGGGAAGGCCCGACGGCGACTGCTCGATTGCTGGCGTTGATGAGCGCAACCACGACCTCATAGCCACCTTTGGCCCAGGCGTCTGCCGGCATGGGCGGCGCCGTCGACGCGCCGGTCATCAGGGCGTAGAGCCCGGCTCGCGAAGACACCGGACGCGGTATGTTCCCGTTCGGCGTCACGTCGACCTGGAATGATCCTGCGAACAGGCCGATGCCAGCCCGATCGCGTTCACTCTCGTCACGGTCGGCGGCGTGAATCCAAACACGCACGTCGTAGCGCCCCGGCAGCGGCATGGTGCAATCGAGAAGTCGCTCGAAGGTGACCGACTGCCCTGGCTCGAGCCGGGCAGGCTCGATGGCCCCCGCGCCGGCGCGGACGTGTGTATTACAAGCAAAGGCGACCCCCTCGCGCGTGGCGGAGAAGGCCGCGTGTAGGTGGTCGATGGGGACAACGCGCCCCGTGACGTTCTCGAGGCGTATCGACACGAACTGTCCAGCGACGCCGAGTGATTGTGCGTCATACGCGAAGCGAGGGGGCGCGCGCAGAGAGGCTCGCACGTCCGAGAGATCGTCGCGTAAGACGGGCCGAGGCTCTGATTCCGTAACGGCTGCCGGCGAACTGACCGTCGGCGCATATGCGTGCGGCGTGCTGCAAGCGGGAATCGCCACCGCACCCAGCAGAGCGGCCCGGCAGCTCATCATCGTACGCTAGACGCCGACCTCCCGAATCGCCAGCCCATCGTTTGTCACCGCTAAGTGGCGCGATGGCCATTCCGCGGTCGGTAAACCCTAGCTCGCGAAGTAAGTCGTCGCTCTCTTCTGGCCCTTGCTCTTGAGTGCCTTTCTTTCGAGGCCCTCTTTCAGAATGCGAGGCATTTCCTTCGCTTGAAGACCGAGCTCACTGCGGATCTGCTCTGCCCGCAGACCTTCCTTGTGCTTCTTGACCAAAGAGACGACGTGGCCGAGCGCTGCTGCGATGTCTTCGGGAGACCGACGCTGCAAGCGCCCCGCCGAGGCCGACGATTTCCTTACCGCTGGAACTGAAGTGGGGGGGGCGGCGGCGCGCGGAGAACGATCGCTATTTTTCGGTTTGCCGTTGGTCGAAATCAATTCGTCGAGGGAAGCTCCTCGAATGGCCGCGAGAATGCTGGCGGCGAAAGATTCAGCGAGATCGTTCAGAGTTGATTGGAGGGAGGTAGGCATTAAGATCGCAGCGTATAGGCACGCGGCGCATCCATGTCAAGAAGACATCGGAACTGGAGAGAAACCGCCAGGCGCGAAGACAACATCGTAGGGCGACAGTCTCATCCTTCTGTCGGTGTCGGTCCTTGACTCTTTTTCTCGCACCCTGTCAAAACGTGCCTTGAATTCCTCCGATGCCGAGACTCGCCCACGCCCCCGCCGAGGCGGGTTTGCCGGTCGTCGTGCTCGGCATCGAGGGGCTGCCCAAGAGAAGGCCGGCGATCCCTGCCGCCACACCGGCGCCGGCGGCGACGAGAGAGATGGTCGCCACATATCCGAGCGTGCGAGCCGATTCGAGTTCGTCGTTGACGGCGGGAATACACGCGACCGACTGACAAGACGCTTGCAGTCCGGATACCTTTTGAACTGCAAGGGCGCCCGCGATTCCTCCGACGATGAACCCGACGGCCCCCACGCCGAAGCCCGCGTAGACAAGCGGTGTCGTGCCGCCGACTCCTGCAGCCGGGTTTGCCGGAACGGACTGCGCCACAGCGGCCGGGCGGCCGCCACGCGCAGGTGGGTCGTTCTTCGCGAAGCTCGCGTTCCCGTTCGTGGGCACGGTGAGTTCGACCTCGCGAGACTCCCCTTGAAGCAGGTTGACGTCAGTCTCCGCTCGACCGCCGGTCGCACCCGTTACGCTCAAACGATGACTCCCGGGATTCAGCGCCAGGGTATCCGCGAGCACCGCGGCAGATACCGGCGCCCCGTCGAGCGTCACGACGACGTTCGGAGCGAGCCCGCGTATCTTGACGGTCAGGCGCGGGACCCGCGACCGCATTTCGGCGGAGAGCTCTGCGGCGTCATGGCGGGCCTGCACGGCTCGAGCCGTCTCGACGGCGCGCGGATCGCGCGTGCGCGCGACGGAGTCGAACATCACGCTCGCTTCGACGAGCCGATTCAACAAGACGTACGTTCGACCCAGCTCGACCGCGGTGATCGGGTTTTCCGCGAGCTCGTGAGCCGCCTGGAACTTCGGGAGTGCGCCTTTCGCGTCGCCTGCGTCCCGCTGTTCGGTCGCGGCCGAAAATAGCTCGCGAGCCCGTGCGAGATTTTCTTCGGAACCCGGCTGGGCGATTGCCGTTCGAGGGCCCGCCGTACCAATCCCGCAGATTACCGCAGCGGCGAAGAACCAATGGCCCACGCGGGTTTGCATCATCAGCGCAACCGTCCTGCGAATTGTCTCACCCGAGAACCGCTTCGGCAGAGGGAACTCGCCCGGAATCGGCCGAGTGCTCTCAAGCAAGACCAAGAGCAAAGCTGCTTCCGAGCAAGGATAGCCGGCGCAACGAGCTGACGCACTCCCTCCAGTCAGAATCGTATGGAAGCCCGTCAATCCCGTCGTGACGAAATCGAGCGCCTTGGGACACGTGCCCTCGTCGAAGCCAAAGAACACCAGCGAGTCGCGCACGCCGGTTGGTCTGTAGAGAGCTCGTGCGGACCTTGATCGAGGCGGCGCCGGTCAGCGAAGGACGATCAGCGGAATATCGTTCATCCTGTCCACAAGTCTCGGAGCGATTGTCCCTGGGGGCCCGCTGAAGGCCCCGAAAAATGTCTCGTGGCCGGGTCGATGGCGAATTTCACTCCTGGAGACATAGATGTATCCCTTTCGCCACAGCCGCGGCGGCAGCACGAAGGAAGCTCCCACCGATTTGGTCTTGTCGTCAGGCGGTACGAGAGACCAGGACCCCTGTTCGTCAATCACCGAGAGGATCTCGAATTGGTAGTCCGCGGCGGCGGAACCGGCCGACAGGAAGTACAGTGTGAGCGTCGGAGCTACCCCTCCCTCGTAGCGCTCGCCGAGGAGTCTGGTGCCATTGCTGTACGCTCGCGCCACTCGGGTGTTCAAAAGCGCCGTGAGCTCGAGCTCGTAGCGCTCTGCGAGCGCCGGCTCGTTCGCAGCGACCGCCACATTGTGCGCGACCCGCAGCTGGTCCAGCGAAGCCGGGGCCATGTCAGGGGGCGGGTTGGGCATCTGATCGTAGTGGTCGCGCAGTTCCCAAGTAAAGAAAGGGTCTGGGCGCACGGTCCGTATAGGGTCGGTGCCCGATAGAAAATACCACTCGACGGCGTTCGGCTCGCGCTCGTCGAATACGAGCCCCTGCGCGAGCTCCGGTGGCACGATGGCCCGGTCCACAAACACGTATTGCCCGACCGCGACAATCGAGAAATCGTGCGCGAGACGCATTTGGTCGGCCGACGTCATGAACGCGAGATCACCGATGAAGTAGCGGTCTATTTTGTCGCTATGGGAAAATGGCACCGCGGTCACCTGTCGAATCGGTCGGTGCAGCGCCCACGCTTGGGCCCAGCTCGGCCGCATCCCGTCGTGCAGGTCCACGGTCGCGACCCCTTCCATGCGCCGCGTCATCCACTCGAGTGCTTGCGACTTGTCTTCTTCGCGAAAGGCGAGCCTCCCCTTCTCGTTGAAGCGCCCGCCGGTCATGCGCGCATAGTGGAGTGCGTCGATACCGTCGGGCAGGATGGCCAAGGGGATCAATCCGAACAAGGTCATGCTGGCCGGAACGGCGGCCTTGCTCCAGGTGGCGCGATCGCACCAGGTGAGCGCCCAGCGCGCGAGCTCGGAGGCGCTCTGCGCGATGACTCCGACCGAAAGCGCGTAGTACGGTGCGAACGGGAGCGGCCAATAAATGTGCACGTCCGCGCCGTTCTTGAACTTCACGTAGTGCACGGTCGCCATGACCAGCATTGCGACCGGAAATATTTCGAGCATTCGCCCCCCGAGGACGATGCGAGCCAAGAACACCGGCAGCGCGACCTTGCCGACCAGAATGGCGAGAGGGGTGAAGGTGACGTCGATCCAGTATTTGCGCGCCTGGAGAACCTGAGAAAGCGGATCGTCGCTTCCGCGCGTTCGCGCCGAATACTGTGCGGCCAGGTCTCCGATGGCACCGATGTGTTGGAAGTAGTACCCGTAAGCGCCGAGCACCCCGATTCCAATGATGGTCGTAAGCCACGACCATCGCGCAATGGCCAGAGTGTTCAGAGTCCCCGCGCGTCGGCGGCCAAAGAAGGCAACTGCGCTCGTGGCAGCCACCGCGACTCCTAGAAAGATCTGGGCCTCCCAGTCCGTGTTCGCGCACAGCAGAGCCCCGATGGAGCTGACCCACATCCAGCGATATGCGCGCGTGCGCGCAAAGCGAACGTAACCCCAGGTCGTCAGGAGGCAGGAGGTCACGAGTGGAACTTCGAAGCCGGGAAAGTTACCGAACGCGAGCGTGATCGGCAGGGTGACGTAGGCGAGTGCGGAGAGTGCGCCGGCGACGGGGCCCCAAAGGGCGCTGCCGACTCCGTACAGCAGCGGCGGGGTGGCCGCGCTGGCCAGCACCGCGAAGAGGCGTGGAACATACGCGTGTCGCCCGAGAAAAGCGGACAACGCGGCAATACCCCAGAACGTGCCCCAGGGATGGTGGGCGTAGTAGAGGGCCGGCGCCGGGCGTTCCAGCGTGTACTCGCGGACGGGCCCGGCGATGTTCCAGGCGAGCATGTTCTCCGCGATGATCCCGCGTGCGGCCACGACGGCGTCATGACCGGCTGCGATGCGGCCGAAGAGCCCCCAAGAGACGGCAAGCACGAACCAAGTCGTGGCGATGATGGCCACCGCACGGGCGGTTCGATCCACGCGTCTTTGGCTCGACGGAGTAGGAATCGAAGTCTCCCTTTTTCCCATCGACTACCGGTTCGCCGGCGCTCCGCCGTGCAAGGGCTCGCCGAGCAAGACCGTCCACGGAGGGGGCGTGCGCCGCTCGACGATGCGCAGACTCCGGCGCGCGAGCTGCTCGAGGGCGCGCCGGCTGAAGTGCTGCACGTGGCCCGGAGTGTTGCCGAAGTCGCGGAGATAGCGCGCGCGGGCCACGTTGAGGAGGCGCCAGAGCGGCTCGCGCGGGGTGCTGAGGAGAACCGCACGCCGGGACACGCGCGCAATCTCGGCCAGCCCACGCTCCGGATCGCGCAAGTGCTCGAGCACTTCGCAGCAGACCACGAGCTCGAAGCTCGCGTTCTCGAAGGGCAGATCGTAGGCCGACGCGCGCCGGAGCTCGATGAGGCTGTCCAAGCCGGGCGCTGCGGCGCAGAGCGCGACGTCACACGCGACGAAACGCTTCGGCCGCGAGGCAGCCCGGACCAAGTGCTGGGCCAGGTGGCCTTCCCCGCACCCCACCTCCAGCACCGTGCCGGGGCCGACGCGCCGGTAGAGTTGGGTGACGTTGCGGAGAAACCCGCGCATCAAAGCCCGGGCGAGGGGGTTATGCGTCCCGTACTTGTCGTAGACGTTCCCGACGATGGGACCTTTTTCCTCGAGAGGCGGACCGGTCACGGCGCCGATGCTTTCCGCCACGGAGTGGCGCCGGTACTTCGCACGCCTTCGAGCCGATCGCCGCGAGCCACGGCCGCTCTTGCGAGCTCTGCATCCAACCGGCGTACGCGCGCAAGAACGTCTTCCAAGAGTCGACGATTGGCGACGAGAAGCTCGCTTAGAACCGCGAGCAGGCCCACCAAGAAGGAAAGGATGGCGCAACCGAACCCGGCCACCAGAGACTGCGTGTGCCCGTTGTAATTCGGGTTTCGCACGTAGAGAAACAGGAACCGCCCGCAGAGGATCGCGCCGCACGCGAAGAGAATCGCGGCGGCGTACGCGAACGTCTGAACCGGGCGATACATGCCGTGCGCGCGGACGAGGAGGCCCGCGGACTCGTACACGTAGTGGGCGGTCGATCGTGCGAGCCGCGACGCGCGCCTCACCGGGTTCGTGTCGAGCTTGACGTCCTTGAATACCAAGCCCGAGCGACCGCCCTGGATGATCGTCTCCAGTGTGTAGGTGAAGCGGCCGTGCACGAACATTTGGTAGGCCGCCAAGCGGCCGAATGCGCGAAAGCCGCTGGTGGCGTCGTTTACGCTCGTACCCGAGATGCGGCGAACGAACGACGAACCCCAACGCTGGAGGCACCGCTTGAGCGGCGAGAAGTGGGGGATGCGGTCCGTCTGACGGTCACCGACGACGACGTCGGCCTCATGCCGAAGAATGGGCGCGACGATCCGCTCGACGTCGGCGCCGCGATACTGGTTGTCCGCGTCCATGTTGACGATGACGTCCGCACCCAAGCGCAGCGACGCGTCGATGCCGGCCATGAAGGCGACGGCCAGGCCACGGTGCTGCGGGAAGCGAACGATGTGGTGCACGCCGAACTCGACGGCCTGGTCGCTCGTTCCGTCCGTGCTTCCGTCGTCGACCACCACGATCTCGATCTCGTCGATGCCGTCGACATGCCTCGGCAGATCCGCGAGCGTATCCGGCAATTGCTCGCACTCGTTCAAGCAGGGGATCTGGATAACGAGCTTCACCCGCGCCTTGCGCGACGTCTGCAAGCGCCGCCAGGCTCCAATCTCCCGCTTTCTCGGGGCGGGCGAGTCGTGGAACGGACGAAGCGGCAGAGACCCGCGACGAGCCAGGCGAATTTGTCCACGGGCGACCCCTTGAGGTCGGAAGGGTCCTTGAAGCCTGGGCGCGCTACGACCGGAAGCATGGGGGTGCGAGTCGGGGCGACTCGGTCGCCGGTCGCGAACGTATCCGCCGGGATGTGGAGCGACTGCGACGGACTCTGGGGCGCAGTCCACGCCACGGCCCGTGGCTAGCGCGCCGGGGATGGGGGCCGTTGAGACAGCGTCCGCGGTACTGCTGATCACCTTCTTGCGGGCGCGGGCCGCCGGACTAAGGCTCGAGCAAGGGGGACGGGCCTGCGCCTGTGCATTTCTCTGACCCTGGCGTCCTTGCGATCCTGGGGGTTCTCTGCGGTTCTCTCCCCGTTGTCTGCGACCCACGCCGCGCTCACTCCGCCAGGCGCGGGAACGAGGCGCGGTAGCACCGGACCCGATGCTCCCCCGGTCGGCTATGCTGCGCCCCGTATGCCCGAATACGCCGAGCGACGATACGAAGGGGGCTGTCACTGCGGGAGCGTACGGTTCCGAGTGAGCGAGAAACTGTCGAACGTCGTCACGTGCAACTGCTCGATTTGCGAGAAAAAGGGGTTCTTGCACTGGATCGTCCCCCGCGATCGCTTCGAGCTTCTCTCGGGCGAGGCGAAGCTGACGACGTATCGCTTCAACACCGGAATCGCCGCGCACCACTTTTGTCGCGTCTGCGGCATCCACAGCTTTTACGTACCGCGGTCGGATCCCGACAAGATCGACGTCAACGTGCGCTGCCTGGATGACATCGATCTCCGCGCGGTTTCCGCCGAGCCGTTCGATGGGCGGCATTGGGAGGATGCGATGACGGCGCGGGCGACCCACCCGAAGTGACGACTCGGCCGGTCTTTCGGCGAAGGAAGAACCTTGGTGCCCGAGACGAGGAATGCATCAGGGATCGGAGCCGGCGAGCGGCACGTGCTCCCAATAGGTGGGCCCCCCTTCGTACCAAGTCACGAATTGGACCGCGCCATCCTGGGACACGACGACGGCGATCGCATCCCGCTCGAGCGAGCAGAGGCGGTACGCCGAGCGGTGACGCGTTCCCACGCTGTCGATGGGAACCAGGTCGGACGCGGACCCCTCGAGATCGAGGGCTCGGCGCACGGTACGGATGACGGGAAGCCGGCCCGCGATCTCGGCGCCGAACCCGAGGAGCTCGAACCGATCGGTCATGACGACCGCGCCATCGACGTCGCCGAGGGCTGCGATGAGGTGAGACACTTCCAGGATCGACTCGTCGAGCGCCGCGACCGACGGTCGCCTCGAACTCTCGAAGAGTGCCCAGCCAGCGCGTTCGGGGGGCGACGGCGCCTCCGCGGCCGCGAGCGCGACCTCTCGCATGACTGCCCGGAAGAGCGCCCGATGCCGGCGGCGGGGCGCGCCGTCCGCGAACGCGTACTTGAGCCGCAGCGTTCCTTCGTCGCCGAGCAGGCTCGCCACCCGTGCATCGGGCACGAAGAGCAGCGTTGCCCCGTGGTGGGTCTCGCGCAGAATGGCGATGACGCGCTTGAACATGTGCTGGGAGACCTGGCGAATCAAGTTGGGGTCCAGCGGAACCGCGCCGGGTCCCAACGCGGCGTCGTGTTCGGCAGCGAGCTCGGCGCGGAACGGGGCAAATCGCCTGGCCAGCCACTCCGCGTCGAAGGCGTCGAGCGGCACGCCTTGCAGTTGCCCGACCCGAAGCTCGCCGAGCGTGACGTCGCCCAGGCCGACGGCCACGAGCCCCGGGCCCGCGACGCGGACGACGAGCGCATCGCTCGGCAAGGGCGACGGAAGCGCCCGCCCGCCGCGCACGCTCAGCAGCCAGCGAGGGCCCGACTGCACGATCCCCCAGATCTCGAAGACGCCTGCGCCGCTCTGCCGCACCCCGATGAGCGCGCGGTGGTACTTCGCCGCTGGGGCCAAGCGGCGGAGCTCTTGTTCGTCGTAGGGGCGAGGCGTCGCGAAGACGAGCGGCTGCAGTCCTTCCGGGGGGCCTGCGTCGAGCGGCAATCGACCAGGGTCACCGACGAGAATTCGGAAGCGAACAGGCCGCGCTTCCTCCTCCAGCAAAGACGCCTGGTACGCGATGGAGATCAATTGCTCGAGCGCGGTGGAATCGGGAAGATCCCCGGCGCGGAGCTCGCAGGGACCGGGGTCCGATAGCCGCTCGAGACGCGCCCAGCGGGCGGCTACGGCCGCGGCGAGTTGGGCTGGATAGGCGTGCATGACGAATCAAAGGCTAGAACCTGGCGGCCGCTTCGGGTAGCCGGAGGCGCAGAATCAGGCCACGGATCGGGCTCGCAAGGCGAGTCGAAACGTCTTCGACAGCTCGCCGAGCGCGTGGCCGAACGGCGATCGCGGTCGCCACACGAGCGCGAGCGTACGGCCGGGGCTCGGTTTCGCGAACGGCCGGATCTCGAGCTGACCGCGCCGGTTTTCGACGCCTACGGCGATCGACGGAAGCAGAGTAATCCCGGCGCCGCTCGAGACCATCTGCGCGAGCGTTCCCAGGCTCGTGGCCCGAAAACTCGCCTCGCTGGCGTGCGCCTTCGAGCAGAGGGCGAGCGCCTGATTGCGAAAGCAGTGACCCTCGTCGAGGAGGAGAACCCGAGCGCCCTCGAGCTCCGAGATCGCGACGCGCTTCCTGCGCGCGAGCGCATGGCCTTTGGGCATGGCGACGACGAAGGGATCGGTGGCGATGTCCGCGTGCGCAAGCTCGCCGATGTCCGATTCTGTCGCGACGAGTCCCGCGTCCAGCGTGCCCTCGGCGATTTCGCGCACGATTTCCGCGGTTTTCTCTTCGCGAAAAACGAGCGCGAGCTTCGGATAGCGTTCGCTGATCGCGGGCATGACCTCGGGAAGCACGTACGGCGCAATCGTCGGGATGACGCCGATGCGCAAAGTCCCGGTGAACGGCTCGCGCGATCGACCGGCGACCGCGATGAGATCGTCGATTTCGACGAGGATGCTCCGGGCCCGCGCGACCACGTCCGCACCGACGGTCGTCACCACGACGCGCCGCCTGTCGCGCTCGAAGAGCGTCACGCCCAGGACCGACTCGATCTGCTGCAATTGGGCGCTGAGCGTCGGCTGCGAGACGTGACAGCGCGCCGCCGCCTTGTGAAACCCGAGCGTATCGGCCACGGCGACGACGTACTGGAGCTGCCGGATGGAGATGTCGGAGGAGGCAGGCATGATAGCCCATTCCTATCACCATGGTCGAAACAACGTATTCGACGAATCAGTCAGCCGCAGTACGTTCACTGCAGGACACACGTTGAACCCGGACGGAGAACCCGCGTACGGAAAGGGGGTGGCCGACGCGCTGCGCATCCCGCTGAGCGAAGTGCCCAAGGCTAGTTTGGCGACAATTTCGTCCGCTCGAGCTCGGGTTCAGTCGTCGCATGCGCCATTCTTCATGGCACAATGAGGGGCACGCCCCTCGCCGGCGTCGCGTTCGTTCGATCGAGCCCATGGGCGAGCGCCTCCATCCCGACCGTGCCGCTCATCGCCAACGCCACGCCCATTGCCAACCGTTGGAAGCGCGGCAGATGCGGCACGTACGCGCAGCGGATGGCCTGGAGAGCCCTTCTCGCCATTCCCGTGCTCTTTACCCTCAGCGGCGCCGCGGCTTGCCGAAGAGCGCCCCCCCCTGCCCCGCCGTCGGTCCAACGGGAAACGATTCCCGGCGTCGCCGCGGCGCCCGCTTCTCCCGTGCAGCCGTCGCTCGACGAAAGCAGCATCGACGCCGCCGTCGCCGACGCCATCGCCAACCGGAGCGTCCCCGGCGCGGTCGTCGTCGTGGGCCGCCACGATCGCGTCGTCTTGCGGCGCGCGTACGGATTTCGCGAGCTGGAGCCACAGCGGGTTCCGATGACGGTCGACACGCTGTTCGACCTCGCCTCGATCACCAAGCCAATCGCGACCGCGACCAGCATCATGGTGCTCTTCGAGAAGGGGACGCTCGGCCTCGATGACCCGCTGGCGAAGTACGTCCCCGATTGCGACAAGAACGGCAAGGCGGCGATCACGATTCGGCACCTGCTTCTTCACGTCGCCGGCTTTCCGCCGGACATTCCGAAAGGCGACTTCGGCCACGGCCGCGAGGAGGCCATCCGCCGCATTTGTCGTACGCCGCTGCGCGCCGCCCCCGGGGTCGCTTCGATCTACAGCGACCTCGGGTTCATTTTGCTCGAGGAGGTCGTGCGGCGCGTGACTTCACGCGAGCTGCCCGACTTCGCCGCGGAGACCATTTTCGCGCCGCTCGGCATGAAAGATACGGGCTTCCTCCCCTCGGACGAACGCAGACAGCGCGCCGCGTGGACGGAGTTCGTCGACGGCGGGTGGCGAGTCGGCGTCGTGCACGATCCACGGGCCTTTCTGCTCGGCGGCGTGGCCGGACACGCGGGTCTCTTTTCGACGGGCGACGACCTGGCGCTCTACGCGCGCGCGATCCTCGGAGGGGGTGAAGTTGACGGGAAGCGCGTGCTCTCGGCCCGATCGGTATCGACGATGCTCGCCCCGCACGACATCCCCGGAGGAGTGCGCGCGCTCGGCTGGAACGTCGACGGTCAATACCGGGGAGAGGGGCTCTCCCCGCGAGCGATCGGTCACTTCGGCTTCACGGGAACCGCGTTGTGGATCGACCCGGACAAGGATCTCTTCGTCGTCGTGCTCACCAACCGCGTGCACCCCGACGGCAAAGGCGACGCCAAGCCGCTCGTCGCTCGGATCAATACGCTGGCGGCGCAGGCGATCGGCCCGACGGCGGGCCGGGTCCGGGCTTGCGCAGACGGGCCTGCCGATGTCCTCACCGGGATCGACGTCCTTCGCGACGAGGGTTTCACGCGACTCCGCGGGCGGCGGGTCGGCCTCATCACCAACGCGAGCGGCCTCGCTCGGGACGGAACCTCGACGGTCGACCTCCTGAGGGCAGCCCCGGAGGTGCGCCTGCTCGCTCTCTTCACGCCCGAGCACGGACTCGACGCGAACCGCGAAGGGCGGATCGACAGCGGCGTGGACGGGCGAACGGGCTTGCCCATCTACAGTCTGTACGGCGATTCGTTCGCCCCGAGCGTGGAAAGCCTCGCGGAGATCGACACGCTTGTCTTCGACATGCAAGACGTGGGCACCCGCTTTTTCACGTATGCCTCGACGATGGAGCGGGCGATGAAGGCGGCGCGCGATCGGGATCTGCGCTTCGTCGTACTCGACCGGCCGAATCCCATCGACGGAATCGACGTGAGCGGGCCGGTACACATACCGTCGTCGCGGTCGTTCGTGAACTACCACGCGCTTCCGATCCGCCACGGGCTGACGCTCGGAGAGCTCGCCACGATGCTGAACGCGGACGAGCATCTCGGCCTGGAGCTTTCGGTGGTGCCGATGCGCGGCTGGCGCCGATCGGCCTACTGGGACGAGACGGGCCTGCGATGGGTCAATCCCTCACCGAATTTGCGGAGCGTCCAGCAGGCGCTCCTCTATCCCGCCGTGGGTTTGCTCGAAGCGACCAACCTCTCGGTGGGCCGGGGCACCGACGCGCCGTTCGAGCGGCTCGGCGCTCCGTGGATCGACGGACGGGAGCTCGCCGCGGCGCTCGCGGCCGAGTCTCTGACGGGTGTGGACTTTGCACCCGAGACGTTCACGCCTGCGGCCGATCGCTACGCGGGCCAGCGGTGTGGCGGAATCCACGTGGCCGTCCACGATCGGGCTCAGTTCGAGCCCGTGCGAACCGGCCTGGCAATAGCGAGAGCGCTGCATCGGCTGTATCCGCGCGCGTGGGATTTCGCGAAGCTCGATCGGCTGCTCGTGAATCCCGACGCGATGGAGGCGATCGACAAGGGCCTTCCACTCACGGACATCGTGGCGACATTTCGGGTGGAGCTCGCCACGTTCGCCGCAAAGCGGGAGAAATATCTCCTCTATCTCCCGGGCGACTGCGTCAAAGTCGCCCGCTGAGTCCAGCCCCCCCCGAAGCTGGGTACGAGTCCGCGGGGCGCTCTACGATGACCGCTCGGTCGGTGGACCATCGACAGCGCCGGCCCCGCCGGGTACGTCATCGAGCATGAAGCATTCGACCCAGGCTCTCGGCGCCCTCGCGTGTGTGCTCGCCATTTCCTGCACGACGTCCCCTCCCGCGGGCGGCGCCGCCACGGCCGCTCCGACCCTGACGGCAAACGCCGCCCCAGCGTCCTCTCCGGCAACCTCCGCCGCGATGCCGACCGCGCCCCCCACGCCGGGATCGGAGGATCTCGTCGGCAAGCCCGCGCCCGATTTCACGGCCACTGCGCAAGACGGCTCCACCGTGCACCTTCTCGCGCTCAAGGGAAAGAGCGTGGTGCTCTATTTCTATCCGAAAGACGAAACCCCCGGTTGCACCAAGGAGGCGTGCTCGTTCCGAGACGCGTGGGCGTCGATCGCAAAGACGGGCGCGGTGCTCATCGGCGTGTCCGCCGACACGACCGACTCGCACAAGAGCTTCGCCGCGCACTACAATCTTCCGTTCTTGCTCGTCACCGACGCCGACGGCAGCGTGGGACGTTCGTACGGAGTGCCTTTCCGGGGGCACCACGCGCGACAGACGTTCGTCATCGGACCCGACGGCAACGTGCGCAAGGCCTATCGTGAAGTGGACGTGACCGTGCACGCGCAGCAGGTCCTCGGAGATTTGACGCATCCGAGCTGACCTCGAGCCCCGCGTGGCCCCCTTCCGACGGACTCAGACGGAGCGTCGCCGCGCCTCGCGAGCGCGTACAATGCGCCCGTGCGTCTCGCAGTCCCTCCTCCCGTCCTTCCGATGCTCGCCAAACGCGTGAGCGCAATTCCCGAGGGCGACGGCTGGATCTTCGAACCCAAGTGGGACGGCTTCCGCGCGCTCGTCTTCCGCGACGGCGACGAAGTGCTCATTCAGAGCCGCGACGAGAAGGGGCTCGACCGCTATTTCCCGGAGCTCGCCGCGCCCATCCGGTCGCAGCTCCCGCCGCGGTGCGTGCTCGACGGCGAGATCGTCATCGCGACGACCCGTGGCCTCGATTTCGAGGCACTTCAGCTCCGGCTCCACCCGGCGGCTTCCCGGGTGCAGATGCTGTCCAAAAGCATCCCCGCGTCGCTGGTCTTTTGGGACATCCTCTGCGACGGAGATACGGACGTCCGGGCTACCCCATTTCGCGAGCGGCGCGAACGGCTCGAGTCCCTCTTGGCCGGCGCGGCGCCGCCCATTCATCTCACCCCCCGAACGACGGAGCGCGGCGTCGCGTCCGACTGGTTTCTGCGTTTCGAGGGGGCGGGGCTCGATGGAGTGATGGCCAAGTCTGCATCGGGCATGTACGAGCCGAACAAGCGCGTGATGTTCAAAGTCAAACACGAGCGCGATTGCGACTGCGTCGTAGCGGGCTTTCGGTGGCACAAGAACGCTCACGCGACGGCAGTGGGCTCGCTTTTGCTCGGCCTTTACGACGAATCCGGAGGACTTCAGCACGTGGGGGTCTGCGCGAGCTTCACGGACCAAACGCGGCGCGATCTCGTGAGCCTCTTGGCGCCGTATCGTGACAGCGCCCTCGCCGGACATCCCTGGGCGCACTGGGCTGCGACCAGCGAGGGCGACGAAGACGCCATGGGCCGGCGCATGCCCGGCGGAAAGAGCCGGTGGAGCCAAGGCAAAGACCTCTCGTGGGAACCGCTCCGCCCCGAGCTCGTCGTGGAAGTCGCCTACGATCACATGCAGGGGTCGCGCTTCCGCCACACCGCGCAGTTCCGGCGTTGGCGGAGCGACAAGCGTCCGAGCGACTGCTCGTACACGCAACTCGAAGTCGTGGCCCCGCACGAGCTCGCGGAGATCTTCGCGGTCGGCGCCGGGGCGTGAAGGACGCTAGCCCTTCTTCGCAGGCCGGGTCCGCGAGGTGCGCCACTGGCGGGTGGGGTCGTCGTCGGGGTCGGGCGTCACTTGCTCGGGGCGCAGCTCCTCCGGCACATTCCTGAGATTCACGCGGATGCGCGTCCAGGTCGACGAGCGGCCCCGCATCGAGTCGATCAGGATGTCGTCGACGGCGAGGCGCGCCGCGACGCCGGGATGCCTGCTCTTCCACCGCTCGAGACCCGCGAGCGCCGCTTGCTTGTCGGGAGAGTTCGCCACGACGACGAGAGGCATCTTGGTCCGCGGCTTCTTCGCGACTCGAGACGGCGCGACGCGCGGCCCTTCGCCGGCCATCTTTCGAAAATGGGGGGGCCAGGGGGCGTCCCCAAGGCCGGACGCCTCGTCGCGATCGGCCAGCGCGAGGAGAGGCTCGAGCGAGCAGGGCATTTCGTCGATGGCGGCGTGCGGATCGCCCATCGCGGCGAAGCGACCCGGCACCGTGAACACGGTGAAGTCGGCCGGCTCGCAGTCGGCGACCTCGTCCCAGCGAAGCGGCGTCGAGACGCGCGCGTCGGGCAGCGGCCGCACCGAATACGCCGAACACGTCGTTCGATCTTTGGCGTTCTGGTTGTAGTCGAGGAACACGCCGTGCCGCTCTTCCTTCCACCACTTCGACGTGGCGAGTGCGGGCTCCCGACGCTCGACTTCTCGAGAGAGCGCGAGCGCAGCGCGACGCACGTGCGTGAACGTCCACCGCGGCTCGATGCGGACGTTCACGTGCATGCCGCGCGAACCGCTCGTCTTCGGAAAGCTCGCCATTCCGAGCTCGTCCAAGAGCGCTTTGACTGCGAGGGCTACCCGGCGAACGTCGTCCCAGGCGACGCCCGGGCCCGGGTCGAGGTCGACCCTCAGTTCGTCCGGGTGCTCCAGATCCCCGGCGCGCACGGGATGAGGATGCAGCTCGATGCAGCCGAGGTTGACCACCCAGGCCAGGCCGGCGGCGTCGTCGACGACGACTTCTTCGGCAGTCCGCCCCGACGGAAAAGAAAGCGTCACCGCTCGCAGCCACTCCGGCCGATTGTCGGGGGCGCGCTTCTGGTAGAAGGCCGGCGCCTCGGCCCCGTCCACGAACCGCTTGAGCACGAGCGGCCGGTCACGAATCCCGGCGAGCGCCCCGCCGGCTACCGATAGGTAATAGCGCACGAGGTCCAGCTTCGTGAGCTTCGCTTCTTTCGTGAAGTAGGGCTTGCGCGGGTGGGTGATGCGAACCTCCCGCCCGCCGATCGACAACGTCTCTGCCTCTTTGTCGGCCACGAAGAACGAGGCTACATCAAGGCTCATGGCGGATACGAAGCAAGACATCGTGGACATGCTTCGAGAGCTCGCGGAGCTGACGATGCTCGACGAGGGCGACCCCCAGTCGTTTCGGGTGCGCGCTTACGAGAGCGCCGCCCAAGCTGTCGCAGGACAGGGCGTCGACCCCGGTACGCTGACGGCCGCACAGCTGCAGAAGATCGAGGGAATCGGCAAGAGCACGGCGGAGAAGATCCGAGAACTCGTCGACACCGGGACGGTGCAGAAGCTGCAAGCGCTCCGGCAGAAGCATCCTGCCGGCGTCGTCGCGCTCCTTCGAATTCAAGGACTCGGCCCCAAAGCGGTCCAGCGCCTCCGGGCCGAGCTCGGAGTCCAATCGATCGACGATCTTCGCCGAGCCCTGGCCGACCACAAGCTGCGCGAGCTCAAGGGCTTCGGCCAGAAGTCCGAAGAGAAGCTCTCTCACGCGCTCGCGCGCCTCGCGGCGCAAGGCGCGATCGACCGGACGCCCATCTCGGTCGCGCTGCCGCTCGCGACGCGCGTCGTGGCGCGGATGCTCGAAGTCCCCGGGGTAATCCACGCGTCGTACTG
>Ga0265313_10000517_pt1 | contig 40394 bp, 32 predicted proteins | sample 4123metaG_FD_203122 | JGI IMG/M metagenome (GOLD analysis project Ga0265313, IMG submission 203122) | Rhizosphere microbial communities from Carex aquatilis grown in University of Washington, Seatle, WA, United States - 4-1-23 metaG | ecosystem: Host-associated > Plants > Roots > Rhizosphere >... | reverse complement strand
ATGCGGTTCCCTTCCGCGCACCAGGTTTCCCTTGGCGGCGGCTTTTACGTGGGGGATATCCGGCTTGGGTCGGCCGTATCATCCTCGCAGGGGCTCTCCGCCCTCGATCGGGATCGCGCTGGCGAACAGCCGAACAACCGCTGAATCTGTGACTTTGCTCAGCGCTTTTGGCCTCAGCGCGCCTATGGCGGCGAAGCAACAGTGAACCCGCGTTATCACGGCCGCGGGGCCGCCGTCGCAACTATTCCGCGCAACGCCGTTCGCAATTCTCGCGAATCAGCCTGGTCAGCGAACGGAGTCTAACTCCGGTCGAGGGGGGCGCTTTGATCAGGTGCGGATGGTTCGCTGCGCTCGCTATTCTGGGGGCGGCGTCCTCTGCGCATGCGGGGGAGGCATCGCTCGCGAGCGCGACTGCCACCGCGCCGGCCTGGCAGGGTTTCTATGCCGGCGTCTACGCCAGCGACGACATCACCGTACTCCATCTCGATATGCAGGACGCTTTTTCGTTCGACGGTATCGGTGGCGAGTCCGGGTTTGGCGGCGCGCTTGTCGGGGACGACAATCATTTCGCCGAGCGCTGGGTGGACGGCGCCGAGATCGATGCGGCGCTGGCGACGGGCAGCTCACGCTTCGATATCTCCGACGGCCCGGACGATTTCAATTCCTCGGTCAGCGGGGAATGGGGCGCCTCGCTGAAGGGGCGCATCGGTTACCTGGTTTCTCCCGATACGCTGTTTTACGCGTTCGGCGGCGGCGGCGGCATCGAGACGTGGCTCAACCGCAACCTGTCGGTTCGCGCCCAGTACGAATACGCAATGTTCGGGAACCTGGCCGCCTCGGAAGGCATCACCGTCGATTCGCATGTCGGCACCGCGACGCTCGGCGCAGTGCTGCATTTCGGAAAATAGCCGCCTGAGGCGGGGGTGGTGCCGGGCGGCGGCGCGGCACTCCTTCCGCTGATGTCGCGCGCCGGGCAGATCAGCCGAGCTTGCTGCCGGTGACGGTGAGGATGATCGAATAAAGCGACGACGTGGCGCAGATGAAGAGGCGATTGCGCTTGCGTCCGCCGAAGGTGACGTTAGCGACGACCTCGGGAATGCGCACCTTGCCGATCAGCGCGCCGTCGGAATCGTAGCAGTGCACGCCGTCGCCGGCGCTCGTCCAGATGCGGCCCTCGGTATCGAACCGGAACCCGTCGAAAAGGCCGGCGGCGCATTCGGCGAAGAGCGCGCCTCCGGCGAGCGTCCCGTCGGCGCGGACATCGAAGCGCCGGATGTGCGCCGGCCCGTCGGGCCGGTGCGAGCGGCCGGTATCGACGATGTAGAGCTGCTTTTCGTCGGGTGAGAAGGCGATGCCGTTCGGCTTGTCGAAGTCGGAGGCGACACGGCGAATCTCGCCGCTCTTCGGGTCGATGCGGTAGACGTGACAGCCATCCTGCTCGAGCGGCGACTTGTGGCCCTCGTAATCGGTCAGAATGCCGTAGGGAGGATCGGTGAACCAGATCGAGTCGTCCGATTTCACGACGACGTCGTTGGGTGAGTTCAGCCGCTTGCCGTTGTAGCGGTCGGCGAGCACCGTGATCGAGCCGTCGTGCTCGGTGCGGGTGACGCGGCGCGCGCCGTGCTCGCAGGTAACGAGCCGCCCCTGGTTGTCGACGGTGTTGCCGTTGGAATTGTTCGACGGCTGGCGGAAGACGGATACCGATCCGTCGGTCTCGTCCCAGCGCATCATGCGGTCGTTGGGGATGTCGGACCAGACGAGATAGCGACCGGCGCCGAACCAGGCCGGCCCCTCGGCCCAGCGGCCGCCGGTCCACAGGCGTTCGACGCGCGCGGTCGGAGCAAAGCACGCGTCAAAGCGCGCGTCGAAGACCTCAAAGCCGGTGCCTTCCAGTTCGCCAAACACGATGGTCGTTCCTCCCCCGATTGCGGCCGTCTCAGCGCGGCCCAGTGCAATGGTAGCCAGCCGGACGCGGCGCGGACAGTGCCTCCTGTGGGGCTTCCTGCGAGCCGCGGCCAGCCTCGATGGAATAAATCTTCCATCGAGCGAAGGATTTTTGCAGTGCACGATTGACCGACCGAAAATCTTGGTATTTCATGGGGCTCATTGGAACGTTCCAAAGGGCTTTGTTCATGCCGCGTCTGCGTGTCGGACTAATCGGGGCGGGTCTCGTCGGCCAGGCGGAACATGCGTTCTATTTATGGGAACTGCGCGAGCTGTTCGCGTTCGTGGCGCTGGCGGACGCATCCGAGGCGGTCAGGAACGCCGTCGGCGAGCGCTACGGAATCGAGAAGCTGCGCAGCGACCTCAAGGGGCTCCTCAACTGCGATCTCGACGCGCTGGTGATCGCGGCGCCCGATCCCTTCCATCCCGAACTTGCGGTGGCGGCCCTCGAGGCCGGCCTGCACGTGATGTGCGAGAAGCCGCTGGCACTGACACTCGCCGGCTGCGACCAGATCGCCAAGGCGCGCGACCGCTCGGGGCGGGTGCTGCAGGTCGCCTACATGAAGCGCTTCGATCCGGCCTTCCGGCATGCGCTCGAGTTCCTGCCGAAGCGCATCGAGGACGTGCGCTTCATCTCGGTCGAGGTGAACGACCCCGACCAGGACCCGTTCGTCGCGCATCTGCCGCTGGTGAAGCCGGACGATCTGCCGGAAGCACTGCGCCAGGAGTTCCGCCAGAAGAATACGGCGCAGTTGCGCGAGTCGGCAGGGCGCGACATCGACGAGGCGGAGACGCGGGCGCTTTCCGGCGGCTTCCTGTCGGCGATCGTGCACGACGTCGCGGTGGTGCACGGCATGCTTCATCACATGAGCGTCGAGATGCCGGCGGCCGTCGACACGGCGGCGATCTTCGACGACGGCCGCGGCGTCGAGCTCGGCTTCAAGCTGCCCGGCGGCGGGCGCGTCTCGATGAGCCATCTCAACCTGCCGGGCGTGCCTGACTATACCGAGCGGGTGACGGTGTACTGCACCGACCGCATCATCGAGCTGACGTTTCCGTCGCCTTACCTGCGTCACCTGCCGACGAAGCTCACCGTGCGTACACGCGGCGAGACCGGCACGCACGAGCTCGAGACCAGCGAGCACCGGGTTTCCTACGAAGAGGCGTTCCGCGAGGAACTGCGCGCCTTCCACGCGGCGGCGATCGGGCAAGCGCCGGTCGTCACCACGGTCGAGCAGGCAAGGCGCGACGTCGAGCTTCTGATTTCGGCATTTCGCAAGGCGGTGAGCGCATGAGGATCGGCGTCTACTCGGATTCGCTGCCGAAGCTCGAGCGGCTGAAGCTGTTCGCCTGGTGCGCCGAACGCGGCGTCAGGGATATCGAGCTCGGCGTCGGCGCCTGGGGACCGTGGCCGCGGCCGCATCTCGATCTGGCCACCGTTGGCGGCAAGGCCGAGCGGGACAGGCTGAAGGCGGAGCTTCGCGATCATGGCATCCGGCTGGCGGCGGTGAATGCCGCGGGCAACCTGCTTCATCCCGACCCGGGCAAGCGCGCGGACGCGCAGGCGCGCTTTGAGGCGGCGGTCGATCTGGCCAGGGCGCTCGGCGTCAATCGCGTCATCACCATGAGCGGATGCCCGGCGGGCGCGGGCGGCGGCTCGCTCGGCGTCTTCCCGTGCTGGGCGACGTCGGCGGACGACGAGCGCATCTTCGACTGGCAGATGGAGAACGAGGTCGGCCCGTTCTGGAAGGCGGCGAGCGAGAAGCTCGCCAGGACGGCGCCCGAGATCATGGTGTGCCTGGAGCTGCACCCGGGCGTGACGGTGTTCACCGCAGCAAGCTTTGCCGCGCTCGTTCCCTATGTCGGCCGCAACGTCGGCATCAACATGGATCCCAGCCATTTCTGGTGGCAGGGCATCGATCCGGTCACGGTGATCGAGGAATTCGGCGACCGCATCGGCTACGCGCACGGCAAGGATACGCTGCTCTACCCCGAGCGCATCCGGCGGATGGGCGTGCTCCATCACGCGCCGCCGAGCGATCCGGCGACGGCACCCTGGCACTTCGCCGCGGTCGGCGAGGGACGCGACGACGGGACGTGGACGGCCCTCATCAAGGCGCTGCAGCGGGCCGGCTACGACGACGTCATCTCGATCGAGCATGAAGACCCGCGCTACGACGGCGAGGAGGGGACGGCCCGCTCGCTTGCCGGACTGCAGCGGGCCCTGAAGCCGCTGGGGATGGCGGCATGACCACGCTGGTCGACGTCGCCCGGCGTGCCGGTGTTTCGAAGTCGACCGTGTCGAACGTCATCCGCGGAAGCATTCCCGTCTCGCAAGACGTCCGCGACCGCGTCCAGCGCGCCATCGCCGACACGCGCTACCACCCGAACGCCATCGCCCGGTCGCTCAAAGAGCGTTCGAGCACGGCGATCGGGATCGTCGTCCCCGACCTCACCAACCCGTTCTACGCGGAACTTGCGGCCGGCGCCGAGCGCGCCGCCAATGCGCTGGGCTATGCGGCGCTCATCACCCACACCGACTGCGCCGCCCCCAACGAGAGCGAGGCGGCGCACGCCTTCATCGAGCGGCGGGTCGATGCGGTCATCGTCGGCGGCATTTCGCTGGGCTCGACGCTGCCCTCCATGCTGCTCGACCGCGACATCCCGGTCGTGGTGGCCTCGTTCGGCGAACCCGACGATCCGCGGCTTGGCGTCATCGACCCGGACGATCCCGGCGCCATGGAAGCCATCGTGGCGCACCTCTACGACCTCGGGCACCGCCGGCTCGGGTTCGTGTCACATCATCTGCGCGAGCAGTCGGGCGAGCGGCGGCGGCTCGGCTTCGAGGCGGCGCTGGAACGGCGCGGTCTGGCGCCGGTGAAGCTTGAGGAGGGCGCTACGGCGATCGCCTGCCACAACGACATGCTGGCGATCGCGATCATCGACCGCCTGGAGAGACAGGGGCTGCGGGTGCCGGAGGACGTGTCGGTGGTCGGCTACGACGACATTCCACTGGCCGCCCACCGGCGCATGAAACTGACCACGGTGCGCTCCGACGCGGTCGAGATGGGGCGCCGGGCGGTGGAACTGTCGGTCAACGCGGCGCGGGCGGGCCGCCACGTTGCGCATCGCGAAATCCAGCCAAGCCCGCTCGTCGTCCGTTCGACAACCGGGAGGCCGCCCACGTGAGCTCGGTGCGTTACGAGGCCGTGGAAAAGCGCTTCGGCGTATTCACCGCGCTGCGTTCGCTCGATCTCACGATTCCCGACCATGCCTTCCTGGCACTGCTCGGTCCCTCGGGGTGCGGCAAGACCACGGCGCTCCGCATTCTGGCAGGACTGGAGCTGCCGACGGCGGGCCGGGTGCTGATCGGCGACCGCGACGTGACGCGGCTACAACCGCGTGATCGCGATGTGGCGATGGTGTTCCAGAGTTACGCGCTCTACCCGCACATGACGGTCAGGGACAACATCGCCTATCCGCTCCGCATCCGCAAAAAGACCGCGGCGGACTGCGAGCGCATGGTCAAGGACGTCGCTGCGGCGCTCGAGGTCGGTCACCTGCTCGACCGGCATCCGCGCCAGCTGTCCGGCGGCCAGCGGCAGCGCATCGCGCTTGCCCGCGCCATCGTGCGCGAGCCGGAAGCCTTCCTGATGGACGAGCCGCTGTCCAACCTCGATGCGCGGCTCAGGCTTACCATGCGCGGCGAAATCAAGCGGCTCTGCCACCGGCTGGGGACGACGACGATCTACGTCACCCACGACCAGGCCGAGGCGCTGACCATGGCCGATTATATCGCGGTCATGCGCGAGGGCGAGCTGCAGCAGTTCGCGCCGCCGGCGGAAATCTACGACCGGCCGGCGAACCGCTTCGTGGCGACGTTCGTCGGCAGCCCGGCGATGAACGTGCTCAAGGCGACGATCGACGGGAGCGGGCTTCGCGCCGGCGGCGTGGCGCTCGATCTTGCCGGCGAGCGCCGGGCCGGCTGCCAGGCCGCCGGTGTCGATGCCATCGGCATCCGTCCGGAAGACATGAAGATCGTCGCGCCGGGCACACCGGGCGCGCTCACCGCAGAAGTCTATGTCGTCGAGCCCATGGGCAACGAGACGCTGGTCGATCTCAGGATCGGCGAGGAGCGCCTCACCGTGCGTGCCGCTCGCGGTTTCACCGCGCCGATCGGGTCGACCGTCGGCGCGATGTTCGACCCCGCCAACGCCTGCTTCTTCGATCCGGCGGGAACTACCGTGGTGCATCGGGCACCGAACAAGGGAGATGGTCATGAGTGAGAAGCATCCCCTCCAGCGGCCGATCAGCCGCCGGAGTCTGTTGCAGGGTACGGCCGGTCTGGCCATGGCTGCGGCCATGGGCGGTGCGGCCACGTCGCCGGCGCGCGCCGCCGGCGGCAAGGTCATCATCGGCGCGTTCGCCGACGGCGGCCTGACACCATTCAAGGAAAAGATCATTCCGCTGGCGAAGTCGCAGGGCTTCGACATTACCTTCCTCGAGGACGAATACGGGGTGTGCCTCGAGAAGTGGTTCGCCGACGCCCAGAACGGCGCCGGCCAGTACGATCTCTATCTGCTCGACGATCCGTGGGTGCCGCAGTTCGGCGCTGCCAACGTGCTGGAAGATCTCGGCGCCGGGGGCATCGACGGCAACAACAAGGACTGGGTCGGGCCGCTGATCGACATGGGCTACTGGCCGCCGCGCGTTGGTCCGCGCGTCAAGGGCTTCGAGAATACTTCGCCGACGCTGGTGACGGTGCCGTTCGTCGGGGATCTGCAGACGCTCACCTACCGCAACGACGTGTTCAAGGACGGGGCACCGCAGACCTGGGACGAACTGATCGCGAAGGGCAAGGAAGGCGTGGCCGCCGGCACCATCAAGTATCCGGTGGTGTTCCGCGGCGTTTCCGGCAACCCGATCGTGACCAGCTGGTACCCGGTGTTCCTGTCGTATGGCGGCGAGTTCTTCGACGACAAGTGGCACGTCACCTTCAACAACGCCAAGGGCAAGGCTTCGGCCGAGTTCTTCGTGGGCACGATGAAGCAGAACGCGCCTCCCGGCGTGGTCGAATTCGATTCCGACCAGGAAGGCGCTTCCATCCTCGGCGGCGAGGCGGGCGCGATCATCCAGTACTCGGGCAACGCACTGAAGGCCGACGACGCGACGCAGACGAAGGTTCCCGGCAAGCTCGACTTCGGCGTCGTGCCGAAGGTCGAGAAGGCGATCGCCCAGCTCGGCATCTTCATCGCCGGCGTGCCGAAGTCGGCGCCGAACAAGGCGAACTCGATCGAGTTCCTGAAGTGGTACACGAGCGCCGACACCCAGGCGAAGCTCGCCCAGGCCGGCTCGATCCCGGTGACCCGCAGCGGCTTTGCGGCGCCGAACCCCGGCAACCGGCTCATTCCGGTCGCGCTCAAGCAGCTCGACGCCGGCGCGCTGCCGCGGCCGCGCATGCCCGACTGGGCGAAGGTCGAGGAACTCCTCGGCATCCAGCTCAACAAGGCGCTGCAGGCCGGCTCCGGCGGCGGCGATGCGCTGGATGTCGCGGCCGGTCAGGTGACCGATTACCTGAAGCAGGCCGGTTACTACTAATGACAGCGACGGCGCCCACCGTTCGTCGTGCGCGCCTGCAAGGGGCAGGGCTCGATCTCGCCCTGCCCTATCTTCTGCTGGCGCCGAGCGTGCTCATCACGCTCGGCGTCCTCATCTATCCGCTGATCGACGGCATTCGCGCGAGCACCAAGTTCTATCGCTACGGCAAGCCGCTGCGCGACGTCGGTCTGGGCAACTACATCAACCTGTGGGGCGACGCGCAGTTTCGCAACGCGCTGTTCGTGACGGTTTCGTTCGTCACGGTCGCGGTTGCCATCGAGACGGTGCTCGGTCTGGCGCTGGCGCTGTTCTGCGCGCGCGAGTTCCGCGGCATCCGGCTGATCCGCACGGTGCTCATCATCCCGATGGTGATCACGCCGGTGGTGGTGGCGATCGTCTTCCGCCTGATCTACGCCAGCGACGCCGGCATGTTCACGGCCTTCTCCGAGGCGCTGGGCGGGCAGCCGGTGCAGATTCTCGGCCGGCCGCTGCCGGCCTTTCTCGGCCTGGTCGCGCTCGACGTCTGGGAATGGACGCCGCTGATATTCCTGATCCTCCTCGCCGGGCTGCAGTCGCTGCCGGTCGAGCCGTTCGAGGCGGCGCGGGTCGACGGCGCCGGCGCCTGGCGCGTGTTCGTCGATCACACGCTGCCCATGCTGAGGCCGGTTATCGCAGTAGCGATCGTGCTCAGAACCATCGATGCGTTCGGTACTTTCGATCAGGTGTTCGTGCTCACCCACGGCGGACCGGGCGAGGCGACGCGGCTCCTGTCGATCTTCGGCTACGACACGGCGTTTAAGTTCCAGCAGACCGGCTACGCCTCGGCGCTGTTCGTGACGATGGGGCTGATCGTGCTTGCCATGGCGCTGGCCGCGGTCCGGCTGCTGCGCCGGGTGGAGGCCGCATGATCCAGCGCATCGCCCGGATGGTGACGATGATCGTCATCCTCATCATCGTGCTCCTGCCGATCTACTGGATGGTGTCGACCTCGTTCAAGCCGAACAAGGAGATCACGCAGGACGGCACGCTCTATCCGCATGCGCCGACGATCGCGAACTATGTCCACCTGTTCTCGGAGAAGCAGTTCGGCAACTTCCTGCTCAATTCGGTCGTGGTGACGGCGGTTTCGGTGGTGGTGGCGCTCATCGCCGGGGCGCTTGGCGCCTACGCCATCGTGCGCTTCCGGCTGAAATTCCAGCTCGAACGCTGGGTGGGACTGTCGCTCCTGACGCTGCGCATCGTGCCGCCGGTGGTCATCCTCATTCCGGTCTATCTTCTGATGCTGAAGCTCGGCCTGCTCGACACCTGGCTCGGGCTCATCATCACCTACACCGCGCTTAACATCACGTTCTGCGTCTTCATGATGGAAAGCTTCTTCCGCGAGATACCGCCGGATCTCGAGGAAGCGGCAATGGTCGACGGGGATTCGCGGTTCACGGCGTTCCGCCGCATCGTGCTGCCGCTGGCGGCGCCCGGGATGGCGGCGACGGCGATTTTTGCGATCATCGTCACGTTCAACGAATTCCTGTTTGCGCTGGCGCTGACAGCGACACCGCGCGCGATGACCATGCCGCGCGGCACCGCCACCCTGATCGGGCGCATCGATACCGACTGGGCGTCGATGTCGGCGGCGGGGGTGGTCGGCGCGCTGCCCATCGTCATCTTCGCGTTGCTCGTCCAGCGCCATCTGGTGCGCGGGCTGACGCTCGGCGCGGTCAAGTAGTTTCGGAGGTGGCAGCATGTACACGGTCGGCCAGGAAGAAATCGACGCGCTCGCCAAGGTGATCAAGTCGGGCGCGCTGTTCCGCTACGGGCTCGGCAGCGAGTGCGACCGCTTCGAGGAGCGCTACGCGCGCTATCTCGGCGCCAAGCATTTTGCGCTGGCGGCGAGCGGCAGCAACGCGCTGGTCGCGGCGATGATCGGGCTGGGGCTCGGACCGGGCGACGAGGTGCTCATCCCGGCGCACACCTACATGGCGACGGCGACGTCGGTGCTCACCGTTGGCGCCATTCCCGTGATCGTCGACATCGACGAGACGCTGACCATCGACCCGGCGGCGGTCGAGGCCGCGATCCGGCCGCGGACGAAGGCGGTCGTGCCGGTTCATATGTGGGGCGCCGCCTGCAACATGGCGGCGATCATGGCGGTGGCGCAGCGGCACAATCTTCTGGTCATCGAGGATGCCTGCCAGGGGGTCGGCGGCAGCTACGAGGGCAGGAAGTTCGGCGCGATCGGGGATGCGGGAGCGTTCAGCTTCAACTACTTCAAGAACATGACCTGCGGCGAAGGCGGCGGCGTCGCCATCAACGACGATGCGGCCGCAGAGCGGGCGCGGTGCGCGATCGATCCCTGCCATTTCTACTGGCACGGGCGCAGCGATTCGCAGCAGCCGTTCGCCGGCAACGGGGCGCGGGCGTCCGAGCTCGAAGGCGCGATGCTCAACGTCCAGCTCGACCGCCTCGACGGAATGATTGCCGCCATGCGGGCAGAGAAGAAGAAGATCCTCGCCGGCACCGCCTCGCTGCACAATCTCGGACTGAAGGCCGCGCCGATGAACAGCCCCGACCATGATTGCGCGACGCAGGTCATGTTCACGCTGCCCTCGGCGGAGACGGCCAGCCGCTTCGTGCAGATTTTTCCGAGCGTGATCGCGGGCAAGACCGGCCGCCACACCTATACCGAATGGGACCAGGTGCTGATGGGTGCGGGCGCGGCCCACCCGGCGATGAACCCCTATCTCATGCCGGCCAATGCCGAGTGCCGGCGCACCTATGCCAAGGACATGTGCGCACGGTCGCTGGAGATTCTGAACCGCACCGTGATGGTGCCGACCAATCCGGCGCATACGGCGCAGGACATTGACGACATCGTCCACAACATCGGCGCCGCGGCCCGGCAGGTGTTCGCCGGTGCGCCGCCGGACGAGGCGCGGCTCCGCAACGTCAGGCCGGTCGACGCGCAGAAGTTCGACATGAAGGCCGACGCCTAGCGCCGGTCCTCGTTTTCAGTCCTCAAGAAACCGGAGAGCCAGATCATGGCCGTTCGCCTCGCCATCAATCCGATCACCTGGGTCAACGACGACATGCCGTCACTGGGCGCGGGGACGTCGCTGGACACCATCCTGGCGGAGACGCGGCTCGCCGGTTTCGCGGGTACCGAGATGAGCTTCCAGTTCCCGAAGACCGCAGCCGAGCTCGGCCCGCTCCTGAAGAAGCACGGTCTGGTCCTGACTTCGGGCTGGTACGACGGGCGCATTCTCGAGCGCGAGCTCGATGACGAATGGGCGGCAATCCTGCCGCACATGACGCTGCTGCGCGATCTCGGCTGCAGTCACGTCGTCTACGCCGACACCTCGCGGCGGGCGGAGGGCGATCTCTTCGCGCCGATCTCGCGGCGGCCGAAGCTCGCCGACGACGAGTGGGCGCCATACGGCAAGCGGCTGACGGGGCTGGCCGAGCGCATGGCCGATTTCGGCGTCGGCATGGCGTTCCACCATCACATGGGCACCATCGTCGAGACCGACGCGGAAGTCGACCGGCTGATGGCGGTGACGGGCGGCGCGGTCGGACTGCTCTATGACTGCGGTCACTGCGTGTTCTCCGGTGGCGACCCGGTGGCGCTGCTGTCGCGGCATGTGAAGCGGGTCGTGCACGTGCACTGCAAGGACGCGCGCAAGGATCTGCTCGCCAAGGCGCGGGCGACGGACGAGAGCTTCATGCAGGCGGTGCTCGACGGCGTGTTCACCGTGCCGGGCGACGGGTTCATCGACTTTCCCAGGCTGCTGTCGATCCTGCACGATGCCGGCTACGCCGGCTGGCTGGTGTGCGAGGCAGAGCAGGACCCCGCGAAGGCGCACCCGCTGACCTACGCGCGGCTCGGGTTCTCCAACCTGGTGCGGATGGCGCTGCAGGCCGGGTTCACGGTTTCGCCGTAAGTCACCCGGAGCGTTTCGCCGCATTTGCACGGGCGGGCCGGCGGGCGTACCCATGCGACGGGGGCGCGGTCCGCGGTTTTCTGGAGATGTCTGCGCCATGCAATCTGGCTTGAAAGCGGCCGTGGCGGCTGTGCTGATGACGGCGAGCGCATTCGCCTCCCTGCCGGCGGCTGCCGCTTCGTCCTCGCAGCCCCAGGGCCAGCCGTCGACAATGTCGGCCGATGCGCCGGTGGACGATGGTTTCTGCGACATCTACGGAACCGGCTATCATCGCGTTCCGGGAACCGATACCTGCATCAAGGTAGGCGGACACGTGCAGATGACCGTCGGCGCGCAGGGCGGCTCGAATTGATCGCGCGAATTGCCGCGCGCCGAGGCGGCGCGGGCCATCGGCGCGGAATTGCTTCGATAGACGATTGCGGTTGCCGGAGCGGCCCGCGATACTCCCGGCCATCTGTTACGGGTGGCGAGACGCATGTTCAATCGGGCGGGGCAAATCTACATTCTCCTGATCGTGGCGATCCTCGGCGGGGCCGTGGTCATTCGCTCGTTCGACCCGTTCTTCGTGCAGGCGCTCAGGCTGATCGCGTTCGATTCCTATCAGCTGCTCGGACCCGCCAAATTCGATCCCTCGCTGCCGGTGCGGATCGTCGACATCAACGAGGATTCGCTGGCCAAGGTCGGCCAGTGGCCGTGGCCGCGGACCACCATTGCCGACCTCGCGACGAAGCTGACGCAGCAGGGTGCGGCGGCCGTCGCTTTCGACATTCTGTTCTCCGAGCCTGACCGCACCTCGCCCGAGCAGGCGATGAAAAGCATGCCGGCCGACGAGGCGGCGCTGATGGCGCCGCTCATTCAGGGCAGGCCGACGCACGATCAGGCGCTGGCGGCGGCGATCACGCATGCGCCGGTGGTGCTGTCGGTGGCGCTGACCTCGCGAAAGACGCCGCTGCCTCCGGTCAAGGCGGGTTTTGCCGCCGCCGGCGACGATCCCAAACCCTTCGTCCCGGCATTTGCCGGCGCCACTTCCAACCTGCCCGAACTCGACGCGGCCGCGTCCGGGATCGGCTCGATCAACTGGATCCCCGATCGCGACCAGGTCGTGCGGCGGGTGCCGCTGCTCTACCGCGTCGGCGATCAGCTCATTCCGACGCTGCCGATGGAGGCGCTGAGGGTGGCGCAGGGGGCGAGCACCTACGTGGTGAAATCGTCGAACGCGAGCGGGGAAGAGGCCTTCGGCCAGGCGACGGGCATCAACCACATCCGGGTCGGGGCAGTGGAGATACCGACCGATTATGACGGCGGCCTCTGGCTGAAGTTCCGCAAGGCGCAACCTTCGTCCTATATTCCGGCCTGGAAGGTGCTCACCGGCGAAAACGATCCCAAGGATATCGCCGGCATGATCGTCCTTGTCGGCACCAGCGCTCCCGGCCTGATGGACCTTCGCGCCACGCCGCTCGACGCGGCGCTGCCCGGCTTCGAGGTGCATGCCCAGGTGCTCGAGCACATCCTGAGCGGGCGGACGCTGACACGGCCGGACTTCGCCATCGCCGTCGAGATGCTGGTCACCGTCCTGCTCGGCGCCATTCTCGCGGCGGTCGTGCAGCGGCTGCCGGCCTTCACCTCGGCCGGGCTCGGGCTCCTCACCATCGTCGTCCTGATTTATGGCGGCTGGCTCGCCTACAGCCAGCTCGGGCTGCTGTTCGATCCGTCCTATCCAGCGCTGGTGCTGTTCGTCCTGGTCACGACCGCGACGATCTACGTCTATCGCCGCACCGAGCAGCAGCGCCACGAAGTCAGGCGCGCGTTCGGCTATTACGTATCGCCGTCGGTGGTGAACGAGATCATCGCCGATCCCAACAAGCTCGAGCTCGGCGGCGAGGTGCGCGAGCTCACGCTCTTGTTCTGCGACGTGCGCAATTTCACGTCGATCTCCGAGCGCATGACGGCGCACGAGCTGACAACCTTCATCAACCGGCTGCTGACGCCGCTGTCGGAAGTGATCATGAACAATCGCGGCACCATCGACAAATACATGGGCGACGCGATCATGGCCTTCTGGAACGCGCCGCTCGACGATCCGGATCATGCCGGGCACGCGCTGCACTCGGCGCTCGACATGATGCAGCGCATGGATACCCTGAACGAGGAGTGGGCGAAGGAGGCCGAGGCTGCCGGCCGCGAGCATGCGCGGGTCAACATCGGCATCGGCATCAATTCGGGGCCGTGCTGCGTCGGCAACCTCGGGTCATCGCATCGCTTCGATTATTCGGCGATCGGCGACGACGTCAACGTCGCCTCGCGTTACGAGGGGCTGTCCAAGGTCTATGGCGTGCCGGTCGTGGTCGGCGAGGCGACGGTCAAGCAGATCGGCGGTCTCCAGACGATCGAGCTCGACCTCATGCGGGTCAAGGGCCGCGCCCACCCCACCCGCATCTATACGCCGGCCGAGGCGATCGGCGTGACGGCGGAGAAATTCGCCCCGATCGAGAAGGTGCACACGCTCTTCCTCCACCTTTACCGCCGGGCCGACTGGGACGCAGCCGAACAGGCCCTGGCCGAATGCGAGAACTTCGCGGTTGCGGGGCTCACCAAACTCTACCATTTATACCGCGAACGCATCGCGGAATGGCGGAAGGACCCACCACCCGCGGATTGGGACGGCACGTTCACCGCAACCTCAAAGTGAGGCCGGGGTACGGGGGTGACGCCGTCGGAAGTCACCTGTGACGATTTTCACTGGGGAGTCTGGTCGCAATCGATAGACTGGGCTTCGCGGGCTGATGGCTGGAGGGCTATGTGACGGACCCCACGTGGGCGGTGCTTGCCGTTCTGCTCTACCTGCAGACCAAGCACTTCATTTGCGACTATCCGCTGCAGACGACCTATCAGGTCGTCAACAAGGGCACTTACGGGCATCCGGGTGGCATCCTGCACTCCGGCGTCCATGCCGTCTTTACGATCCCGGCGTTCCTGATCATGACACCGACGCTGCCGGTTGGCGTCGCGATCATCGTCGGTGAATTCCTGGTGCACTACCACATCGACTGGGCCAAACAGCAGATCATGGCGCGCATGGGGTGGCAGTCGGTCGATTCGGAGTTCTGGTGGGGCATCGGCGCCGACCAGTTCCTGCATTATCTGACGTATCTGGCGATCGCCACGATTCTCTGGCGGACGACGTTCTGACCAGCGGCGCATCGGGGACGCGCTTGCCAAGCAACCTTTCCTAAACCAAAATATGAACTGTGGTGATTCGCTGCTTCGCCGTTTTTTTCGGCATGGCGTTCACTGCTGAAAACCTGCAGCGTGCTCGGCGTTGAATTAATAAGTCGCCATAGTCCATTCGGCGTTGACCTATCCTTTTCGAACGGCGCTTTCTTGCTTTACGTTTTTAGGCTCGGCATTTTGGTTCGGGCGGAGTTTCTAGGGTGCAGCCTATTCGGGTTTGAGTCTTAGAGTACTGTAAGCCGCCGGCTCTTAGCCGGCGGTTTTGTTTTGGGCACCCTGCTGCGCTTTCGCCAGTTGACGGACGCCGCGCGGACGGCGCAGATCGTCATCGGGAGCGATGTCGGCGCGAGACGTCCAGTGTTCGATGCGATCAAGCAGTTTCTGGCCGATGTGGCGGCGGAGCGGAATCCCGCTCCCACGGGCGATGACGAATTGCAGCTGGCCGCGGCGGCGCTGCTGTTTCACGTAATCGCCGTCGATGGCGTGATCGACCAGGACGAGTGCGAGATGCTGCGACGGGTGCTGGCGCGGCGCTTTGACCTCGATCCCGGCCAAGTCGCGGACCTGGTTCGCGCGGCGGAGGCGGCAGACGCCGAGGCGGTCGATCTCTACGCCTTCACCAGCGTGCTCAAACGACGGCTCGAGCCGGCGGACCGCGAACGCATCATCGCAATGATGTGGGAGCTGGTCTACGCTGACGGCACCGTTCACGAGCTCGAAGACAACGCGGTCTGGCGTGTCGCCGAGCTTCTCGGCGTGCCGACGCGCACGCGCGTGCTCCTCAGGAAGGAAGTGAGCGACGATGGCTGACCAGCCGGGCCAGCCGGTGCTCATCGTCCTGCACCAGGAACACTCGACGCCGGGGCGGGTGGGGTCGTGGCTGAGGGCGCACGGTTATCGTCTCGACATACGGCGGCCGCGCTTCGGCGAAGCCCTGCCGACGACGCTGGCCGAGCACGCCGGGGCGATCGTCTTCGGCGGCCCGATGAGCGTCAACGACGCGGATGATTACCTGCAGCGCGAGACAGACTGGATCGGCGTGGCGCTCAAGGAAGGTGCGCCATTCCTCGGGCTGTGTCTGGGGGCGCAGATGCTGGCGCGGCATCTGGGGGCAAGCGTGGGGCCGCATCGCGACGGGCACATCGAGGTCGGCTGGTTCGGGATAGCACCCACGGAAGCCGGACGGGCGCTCCTGCCGGCGTGGCCACGGCGTGTCCATCAGTTTCATCGCGAAGGGTTCGGCTTGCCGCAGGGGGCGGTGCTGCTGGCGGAAGGGGCGGTGGAGACCTTTCCCAATCAGGCCTTCGCTTACGGCGCGGCCGCATTTGCCATCCAGTTTCACATCGAACTGACGACGGCGATGGTGAGCCGGTGGACGCAGCGGGTCGGCGAGCGTGCCAAGCTGCCGGGCGGGCAGGCAGCGCCGCTGCACTTTGAAGGGCGGGCGCTTCACGACTGGCAGACCGTCGCGTTCCTCGAAGCGTTCCTGACGCTCTGGCTCGCGCGCGACCGGCGCCAGGCGGTTGAAAACGAGCCCGGGACCGTCCCTCTCAATCTGCAAGACATTCGCGATCTGCGTCGCAGGTCGGGTTAACGGACCGCTAACAACTTCGATCAATTGCGATCGAAATGCCTCGCCGCCCCTACATCTTGTGGCGCGGCGTCTGGCAGGGGTCTTGCGACAGTATCGGCAGCTGGCCCCGATGTTATTTGTCAGGCCGGTGAAAATACTGGCGGGGGAGGGTCTTTGCCGTCGACCCCCGGCTTGCTCTCCCCCGTCCGGTGCTGCGGCGACAAGGCCGCGTGCGGCGAAGAAGAAAAATCCTCCCGGAAATGAAAGCCGGGGGACGCTGCCGTCCCCCGGGTGCCAATTCGGCTGCCATATGCGCGGGCTAGTCTTGCTCGGGCTGGCCGAGCAGGGCGTTGTTGAGGTCGCGGTACTGTTCGCATCCGGTGCCGCAGAGATTCTTGAGCGTGCCCAGTTCGGCGCGAGCGAGGTCGACACGACCGGCGACGATGTAGCCTTCGCCGAGATATTCGTGGGTGTTGACGTTGTTGGGATCGATGGCGAGAGCCTGCTGATAGATGGCGATGCCCTCGGTGGTGTGCCCGAGCTTGCGGGTTGAATAGCCGATCATGGTCAGCACCATCGCGTCGTGTTTGTCGCGGATCGCGTTCAAGGTGTCGAGGGCGCTGGTGTAATACCCGGCCAATGCCAGTGCGCGGCCGTCAGTGTAGAGCTGCTTGTCGTCGAGCTCGGAAACCTTGACGCATTTTCCCTGGCTCGCGCTGTAGGCCCAGCCGGCGCCATACTTGTCGACGCAGTTCGGCGTGGTGGTCGTGCTGCCGCCACCACCGCCACCGCCACCGGAGGCGAAGCTCGGCGACGCAAGGGCAGCCGCAAGACCAAGCGCGACTAACCCGGCTTTCATCAGATTGCTCAATAGGACCGACATATGCGAGGGCTCCTCTTCAGACGGTAGCAACTCGGATAAAGTTGCGCATCGTGAACACATCATCGAACCGGTAATTCGTTGAGAGCATGGCTGCAGAAGATCACGATCCGGTGATGAAGGGTATCGCGGCAGAGCTTCCGCGGCTCTGGCGCTACGGGCTTTTACTTTCCGGTAACCGCGACACGGCCGAAGATCTGGTCCAGGCGACCTGCCTCAGGGCGCTGGAGCGATCGCACCAGTTTCAGATGGGCACGCGTCTCGACCGCTGGCTTATCGCCATCCTGCGCTCGGTCTGGCTCAATCAGATACGCGCCCAGAAAGTGCGGCAGGGGCAAGGCCTCGTCGATGCCGAGGCGGTTCTGGTGTTCGACGGACTGAGGCATACGGAAACGAATATTCTGGCGGGTCAGGTGTTAGGGCGTGTGCAAGGATTGCCTGAAGGCCAGCGCGAGGCCGTCTATCTCGTCTACGTCGAGGGTCTCTCGTACAAGGAAGCCGCGGACATGCTGGGTATTCCCACCGGAACGGTGATGTCCCGTCTCGCGGCGGCGCGGTCCAAGCTTGGAGGATTGGATACGTGAGCGAAGAGAACGGGAAAGTGCTGGGCACGACGACCGGCACGGCCGACCATGGCATGCCGGAGAACGAGCTGCTCACCGCCTACCTGGATGGCGAACTCGGCGCCGAGGCGCGCGCGGCACTCGACCAGAGGCTCGCGACCGAGCCGGCGCTGAAGGCGCGCCTCGACAGGCTGGCCAGCGCGACCGATGGACTGGCGGCCGCTTACCAGGTGCTCGCGGCGGCGGCACCGCGCGAGCGGCTGGAGACGTTCGTGGCGCGCGCGACCTTTCTTCGTCGGCCCCGGTGGCTCCCCGGCCGCGCCGCGTTGTCCATGGCGGCGGCCATCGTCGTGTTCATCCTCGGCGCGGTCGTGGCGCGGCTCATCCCGTTGGCGTCGGTCCACGACGATCTCAACTGGCGCCAGGCGGTGGCCGAGTATCAGGGTTTCACGAACACCGAAACGCTGGCCGCCATTCCCGACGTGCCCCAGGTGCTCGATACGGAACTGAAGACCATCTCGGGCCGGCTTGCGGTCTCGCTTTCGCCGGACAAGCTCACCCTCCCCGATGCCACGCTGAAGCGCGCCGATCTCTTCACCTTCGGCGGCAGACCGCTGGTCCAGCTGGCTTATCTGACGGCCGGGGAAGGGCCGGTGGCATTCTGCATCATCCCCAGCGACAAGCCCGATGCGACCGCGCAATTCGAGACCCGCGACGGATTCAATGTCGTCTTCTGGAACGATGACGGCCGGGCCTATATGCTGATTGGTGCGGCCCCGCGCGCCACGCTCGAACGCTACGCCGGGCTGCTGCGAGCCCGCGTCTAGCCGCGGCGCTCGGTCGCTGGCCGTGTAGCATGGTCGTCGCAATCCTCTGATTTTATTCGGGAAGCCGCTCGACGCGCCGGCTGGCGACATTCGCCATGGCGCGTGGCGCCGTGGCGTGCAAATTGCACCCGCACTACGTTGACATTGAGCGTTTGAAAGGTGTGCGAGGCACAGCATGAACGACACCAGCCCCGAATTGCTGATGCAGACGACGGACGCCGAGGCGCTCAGGCTCAGTGCGGAGCTTCTCGAGAAGCTCACCTATGCGGTCGGCAAGGACCCGATCGTCGCCAAGCCGCACGACTGGCTGGCGGCGACCATTCTGGTCGTGCGCGATCGCGCCATCGACCGGTGGATGGAGACGACGCGCGGCGCGTACAAGACCGGGGCAAAGCGGGTCTACTATCTGTCGCTCGAGTTCCTGATCGGCCGGCTGCTCCGCGATGCGATGAGCAATCTCGGCCTGGTCGAATCGATCCGCTCGGCGCTGAAGCGGCTCGGCGTCGATCTCAACCTGATCGAGGCGCTGGAACCCGACGCGGCTCTCGGCAACGGCGGCCTCGGGCGCCTGGCGGCATGCTTCATGGAAAGCATGGCGACCGTCGGCATCCCCGCCTACGGCTACGGCATTCGCTACGTCAACGGCCTCTTCCATCAGGAAATTCGCGACGGCAGTCAGGTGGAGTTGCCGGAAGACTGGCTCGAATACGGGAATCCCTGGGCGTTCGAGCGGCGCGAGGTCGCCTATCACGTCGGATTCGGCGGCTCGGTGCAGGCGGTCGACGGGGGCAGCCCCGATGCTCCTCCCAGGCAGGTGTGGAAGCCGGACGAGCAGGCATCCGCGATTGCTGTCGACACGCCGATTGTCGGGTGGCGCGGGACGCACGTGAATACGCTTCGCCTGTGGACGGCGCACGCGCTCGATCCGATCAGCCTCGAGGCGTTCAACCGCGGCGACTACACCGGCGCGCTTTCCGAACGCACCAAGGCGGAAACGCTGACACGCGTGCTCTACCCGGCGGATTCGACCCCGGCCGGCCAGGAACTCCGCCTGCGTCAGGAATATTTCTTCGTGTCGGCATCACTGCAGGATCTCGTGCGCCGTCATGTGCAGCAGTTCGGCTCGGCCAGTAATCTGCACGAGAAGGCCGCCATCCATCTCAACGACACGCACCCCTCGATCGCGGTGGCGGAGTTGATGCGGATTCTGGTCGACATCCACGGCGTGCCATGGGCCGAGGCGTGGAACATCACCACCGAGACGATCGCCTACACCAACCACACGCTGCTGCCGGAAGCGCTGGAGAGCTGGTCGGTGCCGCTGTTCGAGCGGCTGCTGCCGCGGCACATGCAGATCATCTACGAAATCAACGCCGCCTTGCTCGACAAGGCAAAGAAGGAACTGGCGGCCGATCCGACGCTGATGTCGGCGCTGTCCCTGATCGATGAACACAACGGCCGGCGCGTACGCATGGGCAGCCTCGCCTTCGTCGGATCGCACAGCATCAACGGGGTTTCTGCCCTGCACACCGAGTTGATGAAGAAAACGGTATTCCGCGACCTTCATCGCCTGTTCCCCGATCGCATCAACAACAAGACCAACGGCATTACGCCGCGACGCTGGCTGATGCAGGCCAACCCCGGGCTGACGCGGCTGATCCGCGACACCATCGGCGACGGCTTCCTCGACGATGTCACCAAGCTCGCCGACCTCAACGCCTATGCGGACGATGCCGCCTTCCAGGAGAAGTTTGCGGCGGTGAAGCGCGCCAACAAGGCGGCGCTGGCGCGGCTGATCCGCGAACGGGTCGGGGTCAGCGTCGATCCGTCGGCGCTGTTCGACATCCACACCAAGCGCATTCATGAGTACAAGCGCCAGCTGCTCAATATTCTCGAGACGATCGCGCTGTACAATTCCGTGCGCGCCCATCCGGAACAGGACTGGGTGCCGCGCGTGCGAATATTCGCGGGCAAGGCCGCGGCGAGCTACTGGCTGGCCAAGCTCGTCATCAAGCTGATCAACGACGTGGCCAAGGTCGTCAACAACGATCCGGCCGTGCGCGGGCTGATCAAGGTCGTCTTCATTCCCAACTACAACGTCAGCGGCGCCGAGATGATCGTTCCGGCGGCGGATGTGTCGGAGCAGATTTCGACGGCGGGCATGGAGGCCTCGGGCACCGGCAACATGAAGTTCGCGCTGAACGGGGCGCTCACCCTCGGTACGCTGGACGGCGCCAACGTCGAACTGCGCGAGCTGGTCGGCGAGGACAACATCGTCATCTTCGGGCTGACCGCCGAGGAGGTCGAAGAGCGCCGGCGGTCTGGATACAACCCCCGCGCGATCGTTTCCGGCAATCCGCAGCTGGCGCAGGTCATCGACGCGGTGGCGTCGGGCACGTTCTCGCCCGACGACCGCAACCGCTACAAGTCGCTGGTCGATAACCTGCTGACGGCCGACTGGTTCCTGGTGGCTGCCGATTATGCCGCCTATGAGGCGGCGCAACGCCAGGTGGACAGCCTGTGGCGCACCCCGTCCACGTGGTACGGGAAAACCATCCGCAACACGGCCAACGTCGGGTGGTTCTCGGCCGACCGGACGATCCGCGAATATGCCCGCGACATCTGGGGGGTTCCGGTGCGATGATCGTGGAATGGGAGAAACGAAGCCGGATAAGCACGTCGGGCTGAGCGAGGCGGAAATCGCCGCCCTCATCGAGGGGCGCCACCGTGATCCGTTTGCCCGGCTCGGCCTGCAGGAAGAGGGCAAGTTCTGGATCGCGCGCGCGGTCGTGCCGGGGGCGGAACGCGTCCATGTGCAGACGCTGGACGGCGCCGCAGTCGGCGAACTCGTCCGGCATGGGGAAACCCGCTTCTTCGAGGGCCCGGTCGGGATCGGCGGGCGAGCCCCGCTGCGCTATGTGGCGAACAACGCGCGCGCCGAATGGAGCTTCGTCGACCCCTACACGTTCGGCCCGGTGCTCGGCCCGATGGACGACTACTACGCCGCCGAAGGCACGCACCTGCGCCTCTTCGACAAGCTCGGCGCGCACCTCATCGAGCACGAGGGCACGCGCGGCGTTCACTTCGCGGTGTGGGCGCCGAATGCCAAACGCGTTTCCGTGGTCGGCGATTTCAACGGCTGGGACGGACGCCGCCATGTGATGCGGCTGCGCCTCAGCACCGGCGTCTGGGAGATCTTCATTCCCGAGCTGCAGCCGGGCACGATCTACAAGTTCGAGATCATCGCCGGCAACGGGAAGCTGCTCCCGCTCAAGGCCGATCCGTTCGCCTTTACCGCCGAGAGGCGGCCGAAGACCGCTTCGGTGGTCGCGCCGCCGGCGGCGTTCGCCTGGTCGGACGGTGGCTATCTCGCCGGCCGCGGCGGGCACGATCTGCGGCGCGTGCCGATGAGCATCTACGAGGTGCACCTTGGGTCGTGGCGGCGCGGCAGCGACGGCGGCTTCCTCACCTACGAGCAACTCGCCAGCGAACTCGTTCCCTACGTTGCCGATCTCGGGTTCACGCACATCGAGCTGTTGCCAATCACCGAGCATCCACTGGATGCCTCGTGGGGCTATCAGCCGACGGGCCTGTTCGCGCCGACCTCGCGCTTCGGGTCGCCGGAGGGCTTCGCGCATTTCGTCGACGCGGCGCACAGCGCCGGCATCGGGGTTATCCTCGACTGGGTGCCGGCGCATTTTCCAACCGACCCGCACGGGCTCGCCCACTTCGACGGCACGGCGCTTTACGAGCATGCCGATCCGCGCAAGGGCTTCCATCCCGACTGGAATACGGCGATCTACAACTATGGCCGGCGCGAGGTCGGGGCGTTTCTGACCAACAGCGCGCTGTACTGGCTGGAGCGTTTCCATATCGACGGCCTCCGGGTCGATGCAGTCGCCTCAATGCTTTACCTCGATTACTCGCGCCAGCCCGGCGCCTGGGTTCCCAACCAGTACGGCGGCAACGAAAACCTCGAGGCTGTCGCCTTCCTCAAGCGGATGAATTCGGCCGTCTACGGCACCCATCCGGGAATCGTCACCGTCGCGGAGGAATCGACGGCCTGGCCGGGGGTCTCCCGCCCGGTCAGCGACGGCGGGCTCGGATTCGGGTTCAAGTGGAATATGGGGTTCATGCACGATACGCTTAAGTACCTGGCGCGGGACCCGATTTACCGAAAATACTCCCACGACGAGGTAACGTTCGGACTTCTGTATGCGTTCACGGAGAATTTCGTGCTGCCCCTCTCGCATGACGAGGTCGTCCACGGCAAAGGCACGCTGCTCCGCAAGATGGCCGGCGATCCGTGGCAGAAGTTCGCGACGCTGAGGGCCTACTACGGGTTGATGTGGGGGTACCCGGGCAAGAAGCTTCTGTTCATGGGGCAGGAGTTCGCCACCTGGGACGAGTGGAACGAGGCGCACGGTCTCGACTGGCACCTCACCAACGATAGCAAGGGCCCGCATGCCGGCATGCAGAGGCTGATCCGCGACCTCAACCGCTTCTATCGCGAAACGCCGGCCATGCACGCCCGCGACTGCGAAGGCGAGGGCTTCGAGTGGCTGGTGGTCGACGACCGCGACAACTCGGTGTTCGCCTGGGCCCGGCATTCGGGGGGCGGCGACCCGCCCGTTGCCATCGTCACCAACTTTACCCCGGTGCCGCACCAGAACTACGAGCTGCCGCTGCCACGCGCCGGTCGCTGGATCGAGCGCATCAATACCGATGCCACCGTCTACGGCGGCAGCGGCATGGGGAACCTCGGCTCCGTGGAGGCGGTTAACAAGCCGTCGCACGGCAAGCCGGCGAGCGCGGCAATAACGCTGCCGCCGCTGGCCACCATCATCTTCAGTCATCAGCCCTAGGGAGGAGTCGATGGCACAACTGATAAGACCTGCACCTCTTGCCCGCGACGCGCTCGCCTACGTGCTGGCGGGCGGGCGCGGTTCCCGACTGATGGAGCTCACTGACAAACGGGCGAAGCCGGCGGTGTTCTTCGGCGGCAAGACGCGCATCATCGACTTTGCGCTGTCGAACGCGGTGAACTCGGGCATCCGGCGGATCGCGGTGGCGACGCAGTACCGTGCGCACAGCCTCATCCGCCACCTGCAGCGCGGCTGGAACTTCCTCAGACCCGAGCGCAACGAGAGCTTCGACATTCTGCCGGCCAGCCAGCGGCTGAACGAGAATCTCTGGTACGCGGGCACGGCCGACGCCGTCTACCAGAACGCCGATATCGTGCGCAGCTACCGGCCGGAGCACATCGTCGTTCTCGCCGGCGATCACGTCTACAAGATGGACTACGAGCTGATGCTGCAGCAGCACGTCGATTCAGGCGCCGACGTCACCGTCGGCTGCCTCGAGGTGCCGCGCACAGAGGCGAGTGGCTTCGGTGTGATGGCCATCGACGGCCAGGACCGCATCATCAACTTTCTGGAGAAGCCGAAGGATCCGCCCGGCATCCCGGGCAGACCCGACCTCGCGCTTGCCTCGATGGGCATCTACGTCTTCCAGACGAAGTTCCTGTTCGAGCAGCTCGAGCGCGACGCCAACGATTCCGCGTCCAGCCGCGACTTCGGCAAGGACATCATCCCCTACATCGTCAAGAACGGCAAAGCGGTGGCGCATCGCTTCACGCAGTCGTGCGTGCGCTCGGCCAACGAACCGCAGGCCTATTGGCGCGATGTCGGGACACTCGACGCCTACTGGGAAGGGAATATCGACCTCACCGACATCGTTCCGGCGCTCGACCTTTTCGATCGGTCATGGCCGATCTGGACCAACGCGGAGCTGATCGCGCCGGCGAAATTCGTACACGACGAGGACGGCCGCCGTGGCATGGCGGTGTCGTCGGTCGTCTCGGGCGGCTGCATCGTTTCCGGCGCGGCGCTGAAACGGACGCTCCTGTTCACCGGCGTGCGCGTGAATTCCTACTCGTCGACGGAGGACGCGGTGATCCTGCCCTACGTCGAGATCGGACGAAACGTCCACCTCAAGAAGGTCATCGTCGACCGCGGCGTGCGCATTCCGGAGGGGCTGGTCGTCGGCGAAGATCCCGAAGTCGACGCACAGCGCTTCCGGCGAACCGAGAACGGCGTCGTGCTGATCACGCAAAAGATGATCAACGGCATGACCGAGGTGCAATGATCCGGGTTCTGGCCGCCGCCTCGGAAGTCTATCCCCTGATCAAGACTGGCGGCCTGGCGGATGTGGTCGGTGCGCTGCCGGGGGCGCTCCGGGCACACGACGTCGAGATGCGGGTGATGGTGCCCGGCTATCCGGCGGTCATGCAGTCGCTCACCGAGCGGCGCGACCTGCTCAGTTTTACTAACCTTTACGGCGGCCCGGCGACGGTGGTCGCGGGAACGGCGCGCGGGCTCGATGTCATCGCGCTCGACGCGCCCCATCTCTTCGAGCGGAGCGGCAATCCCTACGTCGGGCCCGACGGGGCGGACTGGGCCGACAACTGGCGGCGCTATGCCGCCTTCAGCCGCACCGTCGCCGAAGTCGGTCGCGGAGCGGTGGCCGAGTTCGTCCCCGATGTCGTGCATTGCCATGACTGGCAGGCGGCGCTTGCCGCGGCCTATCTCCGCTATGCGGAGGGGCGGTCGCCGCAGACGGTCGTGACGATTCACAATCTGGCTTTCCAGGGCAATTTCGCCGCGTCGATCTTCGGCGATCTCGGGCTGCCGCCCGCCGCCTTTTCGATCGGCGGGATCGAGTACTACGGCGGGGTCAGCTATCTCAAGGGCGGGCTGCAGCTTGCCGATGCGATCACCACCGTCAGCCCAACCTATGCCCGTGAAATCTGCACGCCCGGCGCCGGCATGGGACTGGAGGGGCTGCTCAGCACACGGCAGAGCGTGCTCACCGGCATCCTCAACGGCGCCGACACGGACGTGTGGGATCCGGAGACCGACGACAGCCTGACTGCCACCTACAATGCGTCCCGGGTCCGCCTGAGGGCAATCAACAAACGCGCGATCGAAGATCGCTTCGGGCTGAAGGCAGGCAACGGGATCATCTACGCCGTAGTCAGCCGCCTGACCTGGCAGAAGGGCATCGACATCCTGGCGTCATCGATCGACGCCATGATCGGGCGCGGGGCGCGGTTCGCCATTCTCGGTTCGGGCGAGGCGAGCCTCGAGGGGCTCCTGAAGACGGCGGCGCAACGGTATCCGGGGCAGGTCGGCATCGTCAGCGGTTACGACGAGGGGCTGTCACACCTCGTTCAGGGCGGCGCCGACGCAATCGTGGTGCCGTCGCGGTTCGAGCCGTGCGGGCTGACGCAGTTCTACGGGTTGCGCTACGGCTGCGTGCCGATCGTATCCAGGGTCGGCGGGCTGGCCGATTCCGTCATTGATGCAAATGATGCGGCGCTCAGCGCCGGCGTGGCGACCGGTGTGCAGTTCCTGCCGGTCGATGCCGCTGCGCTGGAGGCGGCGCTGGTCAAGGCGCAGGCGCTCTACGGAGAGGAACATACGTGGCAGAGAATGCAAAAACGGGGCATGCGCTCGGACGTTTCGTGGACGAAAAGCTCAGGGCAATATGCCGCTCTCTATCGCCGCCTCGCGGGAGCGGCGGCGTAGCGCCGGCAGTGCCCGCGCCCGCCGTGCCCGCGACCCCGCGCTTTGCGGTTTCAGCCGGCGATGGCGAGCGGCTTGGGGTGACGCTGCTCGACGTTGGCGTCAACGTCGCGGTGGTGTCGACGAGCGCCGAGAGCGTCGACTTCTGCCTGTTCGATGCGCATGGCGAGCACGAGATCGCGCGGCTGCCGCTGGCGCGAGTGTCGGAGACGACATTTGCCGCCGTCGTCGAAGGCGTTGGCGCCGGCGCAAAGTACGGCCTGCGTGCCGACGGGCGCTACGCGCCGGAGGCCGGTGACTGGTTCGACCCGGCGAAACTGCTGATCGATCCGTATGCCAGGGCGCTCGACCGGCCGTTCGTCTTCGACGCGCGTCTGGCGGCGCCGCGCGCCGCGGCCGTCGATACGGCGGCGCTGATGCCGAAGGCAATTGTTACGGCCGACGGTGCGGGCCTGGCGCGGCCGCTGGCGCCGGCACCGGCGGGGTTCGTTTATGAACTCGGCGTCAAGTCGTTCACGCGCGGCCATCCGAGCGTGCCGGCGAACCTGCGCGGTACCGTGGCCGCGCTGGCGGAGCCGGCGGTGATCGATCATCTGGTGCGGCTCGGCGTCGACACGGTGGAGCTGATGCCAATCGCGGCATGGATCGACGAGCGGCACCTCGTGGCGCTCGGCCTCAGCAACGCCTGGGGCTACAACCCGGTTGCCTTCATGGCGCCCGATCCGCGGTTGGCGCCCGGCGGCATCGCCGAGGTGCGCCGCGCGGTCGAAGCGCTCCATGCGGCCGGCATCCGCGTCATCCTCGACGTGGTCTACAATCACAGCGGCGAGGGCGACGAGTTCGGGCCGACGCTGTCGCTGCGCGGGCTCGACAACCGGCTCTACTACCGGCACCAGCAGGACGGCCAGCTCACCAACGATACCGGCACCGGCAACACCATCGCCGCCGACCGGCCTCTGGTTACGCGCCTCATTCTCGATTCGATGCGGCACTGGATCGATGCGGCCGGCGTTGACGGGTTCCGCCTCGATCTTGCGGTTACGCTCGGGCGGGGCGAGCACGGCTTCGACGCCGGGCAGGGACTGCTCGCCGCGGCAGAGGCGGACCCGGCGCTTGCCGGCCGCATCATGATCGCCGAACCGTGGGACATCGGGCCGGGCGGCTACCAGCTCGGGCATTTCCCGCGGCGCTGGGGCGAATGGAACGACCGCTTCCGCGACGACGTGCGCCAGTTCTGGCGCGGCGACCGCGGGGCGCTCGGCGCGCTGGCGACGCGCATTGCCGGCTCTGCCGACATTTTTGCCGGTCGCGCGCCGTCGGCCAGCGTCAATTTCCTCGCGGCGCACGATGGTTTCGCGCTCGCCGACATCGTCGCCTACGCCGGCAAGCATAACGAGGCGAACGGCGAGAACAATCGCGACGGCACCGACGCCAACTTCTCGTGGAACAGCGGCGCCGAGGGCGAGACCGGTGATGCCACAATCCTCGCGGCGAGGCGGCGGGACGTGCGCGCGCTTCTCGCCACGCTGTTCATTTCACGGGGCACGCCGATGCTGACCGCCGGCGACGAACTGGGGCGCACCCAGCGCGGCAACAACAATGCGTACGCGCAGGACAACGCGACGACCTGGCTCGACTGGGGCAATGCCGACCTCGGCCTTGCCGCCTTCGTCGGCTCGCTCGCAGCCATGCGGCGCGCGCATCGCTCGCTGTCCGACGATAATTTCCTCACCGGCAAGCCGGTCGACGTGAGCGGCATCGCCGACGTGGCATGGCTGAAGCCGGACGGCGGTGCGATGCAGGACGGCGACTGGAGCCATGAGCGCGCGCTCGGCATCCAGTTCTACGCGCCGCAAAACGGCGGCGCGGCGGGCGACCGCACGCTGATATGGATCAACGGCACCGATGAAGCCGTGACCGGACAGTTGCCGGCACCACGCGCCGGTTTCACCTGGCAACGCGAAATCGATTCGGCCGCCCGCGACAACGATATGCGAACGATGCCGCCGCGGTCGGTGGTGATCTTCGCCGAGGTGGCGACCTAGCGGGCACCTCAGCGCTGTGCGGTCTGCCAGTTATCGGCGACGTAGCAGGGCGCGTTCGATGGGGCGAGCGGCGGGCGGCCGAGGATGTGATCGGCGGCCTTCTCGGCCAGCATGATCGTGGGCGCATTGAGATTGCCGTTGGTGATCGACGGCATGATCGAGGCGTCGGCGACGCGCAGGCGTTCGATGCCGATGACGCGGGCTTCGGCATCAACGACGGTGGCAGGATCCTCCGCGCGCCCCATGCGGCAGGTTCCGGATGGGTGATACGCGCTCTCCGCCTTGGCGCGGATGAAGCCGTCAATGTCGGCGTCGCTGGTCGCCTCCGCGCCCGGCTGAATTTCGCGGCCGCGGAATGCGTCGAATGCCGGCTCGGAGAGAATCTCGCGCGTCAGGCGCACGCAGGCCCGCATCTGCCGCCAGTCGTCGGGGTCACTCATGTAGTTGAACCGGATGCGCGGGCTCGCGCGCGGATCGGCGGAGCGCAGTTTGACCCAACCGCGGCTCTTCGAGCGCATGGGGCCGACATGCACCTGGTAGCCGTGCTCGGTGGCGAGCTTCTTGCCGTCGTAAGACATGGCGAGCGGCAGGAAGTGATACTGGATGTCGGGGTAGGAGATGCCGGCGCGGCTCCGGATGAAGCCACCGGCCTCGAAATGGTTCGTCGCGCCCAGCCCGTCGCGCTTCAGCAGCCAGCGCATGCCGATCCGGCCGCGCGCGAACAGGCCCATGGCGGAGTAGAGCGTCACCGGGAGCTTCGAGGCGACCTGAAGGTAGAACTCCAGGTGATCCTGCAGGTTTTCGCCAACGCCCGGCAGATCGCGCACCACCGGGATCCCGAGTGCCCGCAACTCGTCGGCGGGGCCGATGCCGGACAGCTTGAGGAGCTGGGGCGAGTTGACGGCACCGCCGGCGAGGATCACTTCGTGCATAGCCATCGCGGTCTCGTCGCGGCCGCCTCGCGTGTAGCGCACGCCGACGGCACGGTTGCCCTCCATAACGATCGCTGTGACCAGCGCGTGGGTGCGCACCGCAAGGTTCTTGCGGCGCATGGCGGGGTGGAGATAGGCGAGCGCGGCGCTCGAGCGCACGCCGTTCTTCACTGTCATGTCGAGCTTGCCGAAACCTTCCTGGCGGTAGCCGTTGAGATCGGCGGATTCGGCGTAGCCGGCCTGCTTCGCTGCTTCGATGAAGGCGCGGTAGAGCGGGTTCGTCGACACGCCAGTGCGGGTGGCGAGGGGCCCGTCGCCGCCACGATATTCGTCGGCACCTTCGAGGTGGGTCTCGGCGCGACGGAAATAGGGAAGCACGTCGCGGTAAGCCCAGCCGCGGGCGCCCAATTCTTCCCAGCGGTCGAAGTCGAGGGCATGGCCACGCACGTAAACCAGGCCGTTGATCGAGGACGAGCCGCCGAGCACCTTGCCGCGCGGCTGGTTGATGCGGCGGTTGTCGAGATGGGGCTCGGGCTCGCTCCCGTAGCCCCAGTTGTAGTGGGCGCTGTTCAACGGAATATTGAGCGCGCTCGGCATCTGGATGAAGACGGAATTGTCCGAGCCGCCGTACTCGAGGACGAGCACGCGGTTCTTTGGGTCCTCGGACAGGCGGGCAGCCAGCACGCAGCCGGCGGAGCCGGCGCCGACGATGATGTAGTCGAACGTGTCGGTCATGGCGACTGAAGGAGCGAGGATTCCCGCCGCGCCGAGGACCCCCCTCTAGCTGCGCTACGCTCACTACGTTCGCGAAGCTTCGCTATCTCCCCCGCAAGGGGGGAGAAGGGAGGAGGGGAGATTCGCGAACACCTGACAGACAGACCGGAGGTGGCCATCAGTACGGTGCCTGAACCGGCGCTAGCGCGACGTAGACGCTCTTCAGCTGCGAATAATGCTCGATCGCGGCCTTGCCGTTCTCGCGGCCGAGGCCGGAGCGCTTGACGCCACCGAAGGGGAGCTCGATCGGCGTGACGTTGTAGTGGTTGATCCAGCAGGTGCCGGCCTCGAGCCGCGCGATGACGCGATGGCCGCGGGTGAGATCGCGGGTGAAGATGCCGGCGGCGAGCCCGTACTCGGTGGCGTTGGCGCGGGCGATGACCTCGTCCTCGGTGGCGAACGACAGCACGGTCATGACGGGCCCGAAGATCTCTTCGCGCACGATCCGCATGCCATCCTCGCAGCCGTCGAACACCGTGGGTTCGACGAACCAGCCGCGGGCGAGCTTGCCCTTCTTGACGCGCTTGCCGCCAACGAGAAGTTTCGCGCCTTCCCGTTTGCCGGCGGCGATGTAGCCCAGCACCTTCTCCATGTGCTCCTCGGAGATGAGCGCGCCGACCTCGGTCTTCGGATCGAGCGGATCGCCGACGACCATGCGGCTGACGCGGCGCTTCAGCTGGTCGAGGAATTTTGCCTTGACGCTTTGGTGGACGAAGACACGCGTGCCGTTCGAGCAGACCTCGCCGGCGGAATAAAAATTGGCGAGCAGCGCGCCGGAGACGGCGTCGTCGAGGCTGGCATCGTCGAAGACGATCAGTGGCGACTTGCCGCCGAGTTCGAGCGTGACGTGTTTCAGGGTCGGGGCCGCATCGGCCATGACGGTCTTGCCGGTGCCGACCTCGCCGGTCAGCGAAACCTTGGCGATCGCGGGATGGCGGGTGAGCAGGCGGCCGGTATCGGCAAGGCCCTGCACGACACTGAAGACGCCGTCGGGCAACCCGGCCTCGGTGTAGATCTCGGCGAGCTTGACGGCGGAGAGCGGGGTGAGTTCCGCCGGCTTGAAGATCATGGCGTTGCCGCAAGCCAGAGCCGGTGCCGATTTCCAGCAGGCGATCTGGATCGGATAGTTCCACGCGCCGATACCGGCGACGATGCCGAGCGGTTCGCGGCGCGTGTAGCCCATGGCGGTCGGGCCGAGATCGATATGCTCGCCGGAAAGGCCGCCGGCGAGCCCGGCAAAATAGTCGAGGCAATCGGCGCCGGAGACGACGTCGACGACCGAGGTTTCCTGAATTGGCTTGCCGGTATCCAGAGTTTCGAGACGGGCGAGCTCGGCGTTGCGGGCGCGCAGGAGATCGGCGGCGCGCTTGAGCACGCGGCCGCGCTCGAGCCCGGTCATTGCCGCCCATTTCGCCTGGCCCTCGCGCGCGGTGGCGACGGCGGCATCGACCTCCGTGGAGCCGGCGATCTCGACCTCGGCCAGCGTCTCGCCGGTGGCGGGATTGCGGGTGATGAACGTCTCACCGCCCGCAGCGCTGACGAAACCGCCGCCGATATAGTTGCGGACGCGGGCGTCGCCCGCCGCTGCCAGGGTGGCCGGCGCCGGTTGCGGCTTCACGGCAGCCAAACGGGCAAGCTCGTGATCAATGAAGGCGGTTGCCATGGCGCGGGCGGCGCGGCTGTCTGCCTCGTTGGGCGAGGAAAGCGCGGCGCGGAGCCACAGGCCGTCGATCATCGCGGCCAGCGCGAGCGCGAGGTCGCCGGCCTCCGACGCGGGAACGAGCTGCTTCAGGCCGTGGCGCAGGTTGGAAATGAGCCGCCCGTGGTAGATGCGCTGAATACGCTTCAGCCGCGCCGAATGAATCACCTGCCCCCAGAAGGCGAGCCAGACGTTACAGGTGCGGGCGTCGAATTCCTCCGGTGCCAGCATCGCCTCGACAACCGCCTGCACCCGCTCGCGCGCGGATCTGGCGGCGCTCAGGCGGCGGGAGAGGCCGAGCGCAAGACGGGCGGCCATGCTGCGCAGCGTCGCCTCGAGCAGGCCGTCCTTGTCCTCGAAATAATGGGCGATCAGGCCCGGAGAAACGCCGGCGCGCTGGCCGATGAGCGCCAGCGTGGTCGCGGCAAAGCCTTCCGCGGCCATCGTGTCGATGGTCGCCTCGATCAGTTGCCGGCGGCGCAGCTCTTCGGGTTCGACACGCTTCATCTGGCTAGCAATTGGTCAATTGAACAATCAATCAGCGGATTGGCTGCGGGCGCAACATTGCTGCAGATGCGCACGGAATTCAAGGAAAGGAGCGAACAAGCGAAAGTAATCGCTGCATTGAACGTTCAATCAGCTATAGTAGGGTTGGGGCGTGCATGGGAATGCTTGCGCGGGTCGCGCCAAAGCGATTTGGTCATCCGCAACGGTCCGCAACTTGCAAAATGCGTGTCGCAGAATGCAGCGGCGGTCGAGTGGACAGGTTGTTCCAAACGGAGGGGACTTCGAAAACGATGCGTAAGTTCTGGCGTACTGCCGTGGCCGCGGCCGCGGTGCTCACGGTTGCCACCGCCGCTCAGGCGGGCGACCCGGATGCCTGCAAGAGCGTGCGTCTGTCCGACATCGGCTGGACCGACATCACCTCGACCACGGCGATGACCGCGACGCTGCTCAAGGGTCTCGGCTACGCGCCGAAGATCGACCAGCTCTCGGAGGAAGTGACCTACACCTCGATGAAGAAGGGCGACACGGATGTCTTCCTCGGCGATTGGGAGCCGAGCATGACAAGCGTGCGCAAGCCCTATGTCGACGAGGGCTCGGTGGTGGTGCTGCCCGACGCCAATTTGCCGCAAGGCGCGAAGTACACGCTGGCGGTGCCGCAATACACCTGGGACAAGGGCCTCAAGGATTTCGCCGACCTCGCGAAGTTCAAGGACAGCCTGCAGGGCAAGATCTACGGCATCGAGCCGGGCAACGACGGCAACGGCCTCATCCTCGGCCTGATCAAGGACAACAAGGACGGGCTGAAGGACTTCCAGCTCGTCGAGTCGAGCGAGCAGGGCATGCTGGCGCAAGTCGATCGCGCCACCCGCCGCAACGAGGACATCGTGTTCCTCGGCTGGGCGCCGCACCCGATGAACGTCAAGTACAAGATGGCCTACCTCACCGGCGGCGACGATTCGTTCGGCCCCGATTTCGGTGCGGCCAAGGTCTACACCAACGAGCGCAAGGGGTGGGCCGAACAGTGCCCGAACGCGGCCAAGCTCGTTTCCAACATGAAGTTCTCCGTCGACATGGAGAACACCTGGATGGACAAGATCCTGAACGGCGGCGAAGACCCGGCCAAGGTCGCGTCGGACTGGTTGAAGGCCAATCCCGGCGCGCTCGATACGTTCCTTGCCGGCGTGACCACGTTTGACGGTCAGCCGGGCACCGACGCGGTGAAGAAGAGCGTCGGCATCTAACCGGACCATAGGAGCGGGGCGGCCTTTGCGCCGTCCCGCGCCTTCCTCAGAAAACGCGAGAAGGCAAGGCTCCCATGGAGCAGTGGCTGGTTGATCACAAGCTTCCGCTCGGCGAGTGGGTGAAGCAGGTGATCGACGTCCTGCAGAACCACTCGCGCCTGTTCGATTCCATCTCCGATTTCATCACGTTCATGGTTGACGGCATGACCGCTCTGATCATGCTGGTGCCGCCGCTCGTTTTCATTCTGGCCGCGGCGGTGCTGACCTGGCTGCTGCACCGGTCGATCTGGCTGTCGGTGTTCGTCGTCGCGGCGCTCCTCCTCATCGTCAACCTCGGCTACTGGGAGGCGACGGTGCAGACGATCTCGCTGATCGGCTACTCGGCGCTGGTCAGCGTGGCGATCGGCGTCCCGATCGGCATCATGGCCGCGCACCGGCCGTGGCTCTACGCGGGGCTGCGCCCCGTGCTCGACATGATGCAGACCTTGCCGACGTTCGTTTACCTCATCCCGACGATCGTGCTGTTCGGGATCGGTGCGGCGCCGGGGCTGATCTCGACGGTGATCTTCGCCATTCCGGCGCCCATCCGGCTGACCTACCTCGGCATCGCCTCGGTGCCGCCGTCGCTCAAGGAGGCAGGCCAGGCATTTGGCGCGACGCGCGGGCAGCTGCTGCGCAAGGTCGAGATTCCTTACGCGCTGCCGACGATCATGGCGGGCGTGACGCAGTGCATTATGCTCTGCCTGTCGATGGTGGTGATCGCGGCGCTGGTCGGCGCCGATGGTCTCGGCAAGCCGGTGGTACGCGCGCTCGGCAACGTCAACATCCCGATGGGCTTCGAATCCGGGCTCGCCATCGTGCTGGTCGCGATCGTGCTCGACCGCGTGTGCAAGTGGCCCGAGCGCCGGCTGAAAGGTTCGAGATAGTCGCCGATGCCGGTCGTCGCGTTCAACAACGTTGACATTCTCTTCGGCGGCGACCGCAAGGCGGCGCTGTCCATGCTTGCCCAGGGCAAGACACGCGACGAGGTGATCGCGGCGACGAAATCGGTGGCCGGCGCCATCGACATCAGCTTCGCCATCGAGCGCGGCGAAATCTGCGTGCTAATGGGGCTGTCGGGCTCCGGCAAGTCGACGGTGCTGCGCGCCATCAACCGGCTGAACGAGGTGGCGCGGGGGTCGGTGACGGTCGAGCATCGCGGCAAGCCGGTCGACGTGACCACCTGCGACGAGGCGACGCTGCGCGATCTGCGCATGCACACGGTGGCGATGGTGTTCCAGCAGTTCGCGCTCCTGCCGTGGCGCACGGTGCGCGAAAACGTCGGCTTCGGGCTGGAGCTGCGCGGTGGTTCTCCGGCCGAGCGCGCGGTGGTGGTCGAGGAGCAGCTCAAGCTGGTCGGGCTGACCGGGTGGGGCGACAAGTACAGCCACGAGCTTTCCGGCGGCATGCAGCAGCGCGTCGGGCTGGCGCGGGCGTTCGCCACCAACGCCGATATTCTTCTGATGGACGAGCCGTTCTCGGCGCTTGATCCGCTGATCCGCGACAAGCTGCAGGACGAGCTGCTCGAGCTGCAGCGCAAGCTGAAGAAGACCATCGTCTTCGTCAGCCACGATCTCGACGAGGCGCTGAAGCTCGGCAACCGCATCGCCATCCTCGAAGGCGGCCGCATCGTGCAGATGGGCACGGCCGAGGACATCCTGCTTCGGCCGGCGGACGACTACGTCGCCGAGTTCGTCAAGCACATGAACCCGCTCAATGTGCTCCGCGGTAATTCGGTGATGCGGCCGGCCTCGGCGCTGAAGCGGGAAGCGGGCGCGGTGATCATCGACGAAGCCGCCGCGATCCGTGTGCGCATGGATGCCGAGGACAAGCCGATCGGCGTCACGCTCAACGGCCGCGAGGGGCGCATCGCCACGACGAATGCCGAAACCGGCGCGGTCGCCGAAGGCGCCTACGACATGATCGTGGCGCCGGTCGAATTGACGCTGCGTGCCGCCATCGCACTGAAGAGCCAGACCGATCACCCGATCATTCTTGTCGATCAGCTCGGGCGTCTGGCCGGTCTTTGCGGCGACGAGGAAATTTACCGCGGGTTGTTGAGGAAGCAGTCGTGAGAAGCCATGCGCGCGTCGTCGTCATCGGGGGCGGTGTCGTCGGCGTGTCGACGCTCTACCACCTGGCGCGGAAAGGCTGGTCGGACGTCGTCCTCGTCGAACGCAAGGAGCTGACCTCGGGCTCGACGTGGCATGCGGCGGGGCTCCTGCCGCTCTTCAATCTCAGCTACTCGGTCGGGCAGATCCACAGGTACTCGGTCGGGCTCTACGGCAAGCTCGAACTGGAGACCGGGCAGCCAGTCGGCTTCAAGCAGGTCTCCAACATCCGGCTGGCGCGGACGAAGGACCGCTGGGACGAATACATGTATTACGCCGGCGTCGCCGAGACGATCGGCGTCAAGGTGAACAGGCTCAGCCCGGCCGAGGTCAAGGAAATCTGGCCGCTCTGCGACACCGACGGGATCATCGGCGCGATCCAGCATCCCGACGACGGCTATATCCAGCCCGCCGACCTGACGCAGGCGCTTGCCAAGGGGGCGCGGGCGCACGGCGCCGAGATCAATCGCAACACCGTCGTCACGGGAATCGAGCGCACGCCTTCCGGCGAATGGCTGGTCAAGACCGACAAGGGCGACATCGTCTGCGAGCATATCGTCTCGGCGACGGGCAACTTCGCGCGGAAAACCGGCGCCATGGTCGGGCTCGACGTGCCGGTGATCCCAGTCGAGCACCAATACATCGTCACCGAGCCGCACCCGGCGATCGTCGAGCGGCGGGCCAAGGGACTGCCGGAGATGGGTGTGCTCCGGGAAAGCGATTCGTCCTGGTACATGCGCGAGGAGAACGGCGGCCTGCTGCTCGGGCCCTACGAGAAGGGCGCGCCGGCCTGCTACGTCGACGGACCGGGCGAGGATTCGGAATACGAGCTTTTCCAGGAGGATCTCGACCGGCTGATGCCGTACATCGAGACCGCGATCCAGCGCGTGCCGGCGTTCGGCGAGGCCGGCGTGAAGAAGGTCTACAACGGGGCCATCGCCTATACGCCCGACGGCAGCCCGATCATCGGCCCGGCGTGGGGGGTGAAGAATTTCTGGCTGAACGAGGGCCACTCGTTCGGCGTGACCGCCGCGGGCGGCGCCGGCTGGCAGCTGGCGGAATGGATCGTGGAAGGGGAGTCCACCATCGACATGCTGGGCGTCGATCCGCGCCGGTTCGGTCCCTATGCGACGCGCGGCTACCTCAAGGAGAAGAACGAGGAAGCCTACGCGGCGGTGTTCACCGTGCACTATCCGGACGAGGAGCGCGGAGCGGCGCGGCCGCTCAAGCGCTCGCCGTCCTACGAGCGCTTCGCCGCGCTGGGCGCGGTGTTCGGCTCGGTCTACGGCTACGAGCGGCCGAACTGGTTCGCACCGCCGGGCTATGAGGTCAGCGAGACGGAACTCGCCAAGCCGGACGTGCTCCTCAACGAGAACCACCCGCGGGTGAAGCCCGGCGAAAAAATCCGCGAGAAGTGGAGTTTTCGGCGCTCGAGCTATTTTCCCTTCGTCGGGGAAGAATGCCGCAACGTGCATGAGAACGTCGGCATCCAGGACATGTCGGCGTTTGCCAAGGTGCTTGTGTCAGGCCCCGGCGCCGAGGCGTGGCTCGACGGCATTCTCGCCAATCGCGTGCCGAAGAAGATCGGCCGCATCGGCCTCTGCCATCTCCTGACCTCGCGCGGGGGCGTGCGCGCCGAATTCACGGTGCTGCGCACGGGGGCGGAGAGCTTCTATCTCGTCTCGGCGGGCGCGCTCGAGCGGCACGACCACGACACGCTGGAGAAGCTCCTGCCCGATGACGGTAGCGTGTCTTTCCAGCCGGTGACCAACCGCAACGGGGTTCTGGTCGTGGCGGGGCCGAACGCACGCAGGCTGCTGCAGAAGCTGACCGATACCGACCTGTCCAACGTGGCGTTCCCGTGGCTGACGGGCAAGCGCATCAGCGTCGGCCCGGCAGACGCCTGGGCGCTGCGGGTCAACTTCGTCGGCGAGCTTGGCTTCGAACTGCATCACCCGATCGAGATGCAGAACACGATCTTCGACCTGCTCTTCGCAGCCGGCAAGGAATTCGGCGTCAAGCCGTTCGGCATCCGGGCGATGCTGTCGCTGGCAGTGGAGAAGTCGTACCGGCTGGTCGGGCGCGAACTGTCGATCGAATACGCGGCGCTGGAATCGGGGCTCGACCGCTTCGTGCATCCGAACAAGGGCGCCTTCCTCGGCCGCGACCGTCTGATCGAGTGGCGCGAGCGCGGTTTTGCCAACCGCTTCGTGACCATGGAAATTCACGGCGTGACGGATGCCGACGCACGCGGGTCGGAACCCATCGTCCACAAGGGCGACCTCGTCGGCCGCTGCACGCAGGGCACCTTCGGCTGGCGGGTGGGCAAGTCGCTCGCGCTCGGCATGGTGCGCCCCGACCTCGGGGAGATCGGGCAGGAACTCGCCGTACGCATTCTCGGCGACACCTACCGGGCTACCGTTATCGCCGAGTCGCCCTATGATCCTGATAACACTGCGCTGAGGAGTTGACCGCGATGAGCGCCGACGGTTCTGCCGCTGAGAAAATGCTGCATGAGCTGGCGCACCGGAAACAGGGCCACGCCCTGCCGCGCGATTTCTATCGCGACGAGGCGTTCTACCAGATCGATCTCGATAACCTGTTCCACAAGGAATGGATTTTCGCCGGCCATGACTGCGAGATCCCGAAGGCCGGCGACTACTTCACCATGCAGCTCGGCCAGTACCCGCTCATCGTCGCGCGGGCCGCCGACGGCAGGATTCATGCGCACCACAACACCTGCCGGCATCGCGGCTTCAAGGTGTGCGACCAGCTGCACGGTTCGGCCAAGCGGTTCGTCTGTCCCTACCACCAGTGGAGCTACGATCCGGACGGGCGGCTGGTCCGGGCGCGGGCAATGGACGAGCAGGGCTTCGATGCCTCGCAGTACGGGCTGAAGCCGGCGCACGCGGAGAGCGTCGGCGGCTACATCTTCGTCTCGGTGGCGGAGAATCCGCCGGATTTTGGCGCGTTCCGCGAGACGGTGGCGCCCTATTTCGCGCCGTTCGACGTCCCCAACGCCAAGGTCGCCTTCGAATCGACGATCATCGAGGAGGGCAACTGGAAGCTCGTGCTCGAAAATAACCGCGAGTGCTATCACTGCGCCGGCTCGCACCCCGAGCTCTGCCGTACGTTTCCGGAAGCGCCGTCGTTCATGCGCACCACCAATGCGCAGGGCGAGGGCATCATCGAGAAGTTCTGGAATGCGCGCGAGGCGGAGGGCTTGCCCAGCCGCTTCCGGATTGCCGACAACGGCCAGTACCGGGTGTCGCGCATTCCGCTGATGGACAGCGGCCGTTCCTTCACCATGAACGGCAAGGCGGCGGTGGCGAAGCTGATCGGCCACGTGCCGCATGGCGACCTCGGCACGCTGATGTTCTTCCACTTCCCGTCGACGTGGAACCATTTCCTCGGCGACATGGTGATCTCGTTCCGCGTGCTGCCGATCGGGCCGAAGCGTACCGAGGTAACGACGCGCTGGATGGTCAACCGCGATGCGGTCGAGGGGGTCGACTACGACCTGAAGACGCTGACGGAAGTGTGGGTCGCGACCAACGACCAGGACCGGGCGCTGGTCGAGCGCAACCAGCGCGGCATCGAAAGTCCGGCCTATGAGCCGGGGCCATATTCCCTCGACTATGAGGATGGCGTGATCCAGTTCATCGACTGGTACACCGACACCATGACGGCGCGGCTGACGGGCGGTGCGGGCCATCTGAAGAGCGTCGCCTGAGCGGGCAAAAATTTCGCGCGGGACCGGGGGATTTTGCTGCGATGCAGCAAGGATTGGGATATCATTTCTCAATCCGATTCGCCTGGAAGGAGGTTGCGATGCGCGACATCGAGGTGCTCATCCGTGAGCGCGCCTATCTCATTTGGGAAAAGAGCGGCAAACCCACAGGCCTCGACCGGGACCACTGGTTCCAGGCCGCCCGGGAGATCGACGAAGCGATGGTGAAAGACCCGCTCGCCGTGACGGCCGTGGAAATGATGCCCCCTTCCGACGACGACAAGCCGGCGCCAAAGCCAAAGGCGGCGGCCATGAAGCGGATGCCGCTCAAGCTGAAGAAGAAATAACCGCTACGCCCCGTATTCGAGGAGGGCCTCGTCGAGACAGGCGAGGACGTAGGGCGCGAACGAGCGCCACACCTCGATGTGGAACGAACGCGGGCTGCGCCGCCAGAGCACGATCTCGGCCTTGGCGAAGATCGTGCGCGTGCACATGCCGACCGGAAAGGCAGCAAGCTCGAGATCGAGCGGCATGAACGCGTTCAGCGCCTCGGCGGCATGATCGCCGGCAATGGCGACGCCGACCTGCCGCTCGGAAACGTCGACGGTGCTTCCCGAAACGACCGCAGTGACCGAGTTCAGGTAGAGCTCGATGGCGTCGTGCTCGCGGTCGGATGCGATGAGCAGCCATTCGTCGGGACCGAGCCAAAGCGCGGCACGTGAATCGTGTTCGGCGGCGCGGCAGGCCTCGCGCGGCAGGTCGACACCCACCGCGCTGGCGAAGGCCGAAATCGCAGCCTCGCCGCCGCGGAGAACGAAGCGGGTCAGCGGCGGCAGGGCGATGACCGTGGTTTCAGCCATCGAGCCGCGTCCCTTCCGGATCGAGGAAGACCGGGCTGACGACTTCGACCTGAATGGCGCCGTCCGGCATCGGTACGAACAGGCGCATGCCTTCCGCCGCATTGGCGACGAGGGCGAGCGCGATCGAGCGGCCGAGGGTGGGGCTGTGATAGGACGAGGTGACGTGTCCCAGCATCTTCACCGGCGGCGGGACGTAAGGATCGGCGACGATCTGGGCGCCTTCCTCGAGCACCATCGCCGGATCGACCGTGCGCAGGCCGACCAGCTTCTTGCGGTCCGCCTTCAGCATGTCGGGGCGGGTCAGCGAGCGCTTGCCGAC